>OIKT01000418.1_pt1 | contig 8769 bp, 9 predicted proteins | sample 1584181 | NCBI WGS metagenome assembly OIKT01 (sample SAMN02674605, study PRJEB24791) | human gut metagenome, SKBSTL067 | isolation source: stool | host: Homo sapiens | place: USA | reverse complement strand
CTTCACTGCAAAAATCAAGTATCAGAATAAAATGTGTCAAACAGGCCCATTCTCTGGTTATCATTTCCAGAAAAGGGGCCTGTTTTTTATGCTGCCATTCTTTGCCCGCACGCTCACCCGCCGTGAGATGGCGCTGGGGTGCGCCGTGCTTTCCCTTGCGCTGCTTCTGAGCACCCTGCCTGCTGCCCTGCGCTGGGGGCAGGCACAGCTGGACACCGGGGCTCTCCTCTGCGCCGACACCCTGCGCTTCCACATCCGGGCCGACAGCGATTCCCCTGCCGACCAGACCGCCAAGCTCGCCGTGCGGGATGCTGTTCTGGCCTACGCCGATGTCCACTGCACCGCACAGGACAAGCCTGCCGCCCTGCGCTGGGCGGCAGAGAACCTGCCCGCACTGGAGCTGACGGCCCGGGCCGTGCTGGCAAGGCGGGGAATCTTTTCCACCGTTACGGTACAGCTGGTGGAAATGTACTTTGATACCACCCGCTATTCCACCGGCATCCTGCCCGCCGGGCGGTATCTGGCTCTGCGCATCGACCTGGGCGGCAACGCCCGCCACGGCAAAAACTGGTGGTGCGTGCTCTACCCGGGCCTGTGCCGCTCTGCCTGCGGCACCTACACCCTGCCGGAGGAAAACGATCTGGTGTGTGGGTCGTATGTGGTGCGGTTCAAGTGTGTGGAGTGGTGGCAGCGGGTGACGGCAAGCCGGGAGGATAAGGTGCTGGTCGAAACAGCCTCGCCCTCTCAGGCGCGAAGCAAAGACGGAGAGGGCAAAAACGCTATGGCACACCTCCCCACAGCGCTGCATACGCTGTCGTGGAAGGAGTGTGACCACAATGGCGATCCCCGCTTATTATTCGTTGATCCAAAAGGGCTCCTACGGCCCGGACGAAGCCCTGGTGCAGACCTGGCTGAACGGCGTGCGTGACCAGTGCAGCTATTACCCCGCACTGACCATAGACGGCCGCTTTGGCACCAGGAGCGAAAACGCCGTGAAAGAATTCCAGCTCCGGAACAATATGAATATGGACGGCAAAGTCGGGGCAAACACCTGGAATGTCCTCTACGCAAAGTACACCGCAAAACACGGGCTGGCGGTGCCCTATCCCGGCATCGTGATGCGCACCGGCATGTCCGGCGGCACCATCCGGCTCATCCAGCAGAAGCTCAACACGCTGGGGGAGAAGATCAGCACGGACGGAAAGTTCGGCTCCCGGACTGCCGCCGCTGTTCAGCGGTTCCAGCGCCACAACGGCCTGAACGCTGACGGTGCTGTGGGTAAGGCAACCTGGGAGAAGCTGTTCCCCGCTAGTTAAAAATTTCAATCGGCTCCGGGCAAAAATGCGGTTAAGAGATCTTCACGCCGACAGGCGGGAATCTCCAGCATTTTTGTTCGGAGCCCTCTGCTTTGGGGTTACTAGGGGCGAGCAGCCCCTAGTTCGTGCCTCCCGCGCTTCGAAAGTAGCGGGTGCTTTTCTGGTTCTCTTTTGGCACGCAAAAGAGAACATTCCGTGGTATAATAGAGCCATCCTTTTAGAAAGGGGGCTTCCCCATGCGTTTTCTCCACCTCTCTGACCTGCACCTGGGCAAACGGGTCTGTGAGTTCTCCATGCTGGACGACCAGCGCTATATTTTAGAGCAGATCTTATCCCTGCTCGATTCCCACCCTGTGGATGCCGTGCTGCTGGCCGGTGACCTGTACGACAAACCCGTGCCGCCTGCCGAGGCGGTCCGTCTGCTGGACTGGTTCCTCACCGAGCTTTCCCACCGGGAGCTGCCGGTGTTCGCCATCTCGGGCAACCACGATTCCGCCGACCGTGTGGCCTTTGGCTCTGCCCTGCTGGCCGAAAGCAGGGTCTACGTCTCGCCGGTGTTTTCCGGGCCGCCGGAGCCCATCACCCTCACCGACGCACACGGCCCGGTCGATCTGTACTTACTGCCCTTTTTGAAGCCCGCTATGGTGCGGCACGTCTGGCCGGACGCGCCCATTGAGAGCTACAACGATGCCCTTGCCTGCGTGCTGGATCACTGTTCGCTTGACCCGGCCCGCCGCAGTGTGCTGGTGGCACATCAGTTCGTGGCAGGAGCTGCCTCCTGCGAGAGCGAGGAGCCCAGCGTGGGCGGCATCGACTGGGTGGATGCCGCCCTGTTCGACAAGTTCGACTATGTGGCGCTGGGGCATCTGCACAGCCCCCAGAAGGTGGGCCGGGATACCCTGCGCTACTGCGGAACGCCGCTGAAGTATTCCTTCTCGGAGGCCAGCCAGCACAAGAGCGTGACCTTTGTGGATCTGGGCGAAAAGGGCAGCGTGGCCATTGCCGCCGAACCGCTGGTGCCCCGGCACGATCTGCGGGAGCTGCGCGGCAGCTATATGGAGCTGACCGACCGCCGCAATTACGAGGGCACCGCCGTGGACGACTACCTGCACATCACCCTGACCGATGAGCAGGACATCCCCGAGGCACTGGCTCGCCTGCGGGTCATCTACCCCAACCTGATGCGGCTGGATTACGACAACCGCCGCACACAGACCCGGCAGGAGCTGGATGCCCCTGCAAAGGCCGAACAGAAAACACCGCTGGAGCACTTTGCGAATTTTTACCAGCTGCAGAACAACCAGCCCCTGACCCATGAGCAGGCGGCATTCTGCCAGCAGCTCATTGAAAGCATCTGGAAGGAGGAGGACGCATGAGACCGCTCAAGCTGACCCTCTCGGCCTTTGGCCCCTATGCAGGCACCACCACCCTGCCGCTGGAGCAATTGGGCAGAGGCGGGCTCTACCTCGTCACCGGTGACACCGGCGCGGGCAAGACCACCCTGTTCGATGCCATCACCTACGCCCTGTATGATCATTCCAGCGGCGGCGTGCGGGATGGGGCCATGCTCCGCAGCAAATATGCAGACCCCGGCACCCCCACCTTTGTGGAGCTGGAATTTGAGGTGCGGGGGCAGCGGTACACCGTCCGGCGCAACCCGGAGTATCTGCGCCCCAAGGCCCGGGGCGAGGGATTCACCACTGAAAAGGCGGATGCCGCCCTGACCTATGCCGACGGCCGCCCGCCTGTGACCAAAGCCAAGGAGGTGACTGCCGCTGTCATTGATATCATCGGACTGGACTACAACCAGTTTTCCCAGATCGCCATGATCGCGCAGGGGCAGTTCACCCGGCTGCTCAATGCCACCACCGAGGAGCGGAGCAAGATCTTCCGGAAGCTGTTCCGCACCCAGCGCTACCAGAAGCTGCAGGAAGCGCTGGCCGAGGAAAACTCCGCCCTCACAGCCCGACGCACCGCCCTGAATGCAAAGCTGGACGCAGTGCTTGCGGGCATCTCGTATGATGCCGCAGACCCGGAGGCAGAAGCACTGGGGGCACTTTCAGCGCAGATGCCGCCGGATGCAGTGACCACCCTGCTGGAGGGGCTGACCGCCCGGCAGGAAGCCGCCGCCGCACAGGCCGCAGACGCGCTGGCTGCGCTGGACAGGCAATTGAGCACGTTACAGACCACGCTGGGCGCGGCAGAGCAGGCAGAGCGCCAGCGGCAGGAGGTTGCCGGAGAGCTGGCCAAGGCCCGAAGCACCGCCCAGCTGGAATCCGCCAAGGCCAGCACCCGGCGCAAAACACTGGAAGCGCTGGATGCGGCACTCACGGCCTCTGAAGCAGAGCTTGCCGCTCTGGCCGATGCTGACACCCGCCGGGTAGAGTTGGAGGCAGAAGCGGCCCGTCTTGCCCAGCGGGAAACCGCGCTGAACGAGCTGGCCCGGAGCCTGACAGAGTGCCAGCACCGGAACACAGCCGCACGCACCGCGCAGGAGGCCTACCGGCAGGCGGCGGGCAGACAGACCGAGGCCCATTCTGCCCGGGACACGCTGGAGCGTGCTTTTCTGGATGCGCAGGCGGGTCTGCTGGCTCAGACGCTGGAAGATGGAGCCGCCTGCCCTGTCTGTGGCAGCACCCACCACCCGGCCAAAGCCCACCTGCCCCGCACCGCCCCCACCGAAGTGCAGGTGAACCAAGCCAAGCAGGCCGCCGCCCAGGCCGACAGCGCCGCACAGGAGGCCAGTGCCGCCGCGCGGGAAGCACTGACGCGGGAGCAGGAGGGCCGCGCCCAGCTGCGGAAGGATGCCGAAGCGCTCCTGCCTGAGCGGTTCACTTCGCCCGAGGGGCCGGTGCCCCTGACCGTGAGCCTGCTCAAGACTGCGCTGGCCGAGGAGAATGATGCTCTGCACACCGCACAGGCTGACCTGAAGCAGCGCCAGACCAAAAACCATACCGACTGCCGCCGCAAAAAAGAACTGGAAGCCCAGCGCAAAGCACAGGCAGAACAGCGCACCGCTCTGGAAGCACAGGTGACGGCAGCCCAGCAGGCTGCTGCCGCCGCCCAGGCTGCGGTGCAGACACTGGAAGCCCGGCAGGCTGCGGAGCAGATCGCGCAGCCCCAGATGATCGCAGCGCTCAAGGCAGAGCAGAACGAGCTGCTGGCCCGGCGCAAAGCCCTTGCCGCACAGGAGAAAGACCTGAACGCCCGGCTGCTCCCCAACCGGAGGGCGCTGGCCGATCACCGGAAGCTTTCCGACCAGCGGGACGCGCTGGATGCCCGCTGGCAGTGGGTAAACGCACTGGCCTCCACGGCAGGCGGCACCTTGAGCAGCAAGCAGAAGATCCGGCTGGAGGCCTACATCCAGATGAATTACCTCGACCGCATCCTTGTCCACGCCAACACCCGCCTGATGCAGATGACGGCGGGCCAGTACGAGCTGGAGCGCATCGGTGCCGAGAACCAGCGCAGCCAATCGGGCCTTGACCTGGGAGTCATCGACCACTACAACGGCACCCGCCGCAGTGTCAAGACCCTGTCCGGCGGCGAGAGCTTTAAGGCCTCGCTGGCGCTGGCCCTGGGTCTTTCCGATGAAGTCCAGAGCACCGCGGGCGGCATCCGGCTGGACACCCTCTTCCTCGATGAGGGCTTCGGCTCGCTGGATGAGGAATCGCTGGAGCAGGCCATCCGGGTGCTCTCCGGCCTGACCGAAGGCGACCGGCTGGTGGGCATCATCTCCCATGTCGCCGCCCTGAAGGACCGCATCGACCGGCAGGTGGTCGTGCATAAGGAGCGGAGCGGGGGCAGCTGGGTGGAGATTGTGACGTAACCCCACCGACAAAGCCTATCGGCTTTGCCACCTCCCCTGGTAGGGGAGGCCTTGGCAGAGCGGTTCAGCCTGCGCACAAAGGGGAACTCACCAAACTCCATGCAACGCCAGAGGCCCCACTACTAGGGGGGCTGGCAATGCGAAGCATTGACTGAGGGGTTTCACCCCTTTCCCGCATAAACGACCACACCTCCGCACACATTAAGTGCGGAGGTGTTTCTTATGTCCCACAAGCAAAAGCATGTCGGCCCCACATCCAGCCGGGTGAGCCCGCCGCTGGGGGCGCTGCCCAGCCAGCCGGACAGCCCGGAGGTGCAGCTGCCGCCGCCGGAACCGGATCTGCCGCCGATCCAGGCGGTCCCCATGACGGACGGCACACCGGCAGCCTGTATGCAGAAAAACGCCAAGGAATTTCTGGCAGGAAATACACCCGGAGTAATGGCGCAGTATGCCCCCGGGCTGTTCAGCACGGAGCAGAAGCGAAACAGCCGCCAGCCCGCACCGGATGACCCGGAGGCGGTAAAAGAACTGGTTCGCCTGCGGGAAGAGGAGCCTTATGGTTGACCCCCTCCGTCACACCCTGCGCGCCAGTTTCCCCGGCGGGGGAGCCTTTGGCAGGACGTTCCGTTTTGCGGATATCACATCCGGCTCCTGCAAGTAAATTTAAAATTTTCAAATTATTTTCCAATTACCTGTTGAAATCTTCGCCGCGTTCTTATATTATGATAACAAACAAAGCAAAGGCAGGTAAGGAAACATGGCAGAAATCAAATACGAAGTGGTCCAGCGCATTGCAGTGCTGTCTCAGCGGCCCCGCGGCTGGGAGCGCCAGCTCAACCTCATCAGCTGGAATGACGGCGAACCCAAGTACGACATCCGTGATTGGTCCCCGGACGGTACCCGCATGGGCAAGGGCATTTCCCTGAGCGGCGAAGAGCTGGCCATCCTCAAGGGCATTCTGGAAGATCTGGAGCTGTAAGATGGACTACCGCGAGGAGTTTTTGCAGATCTGGCACCAGCATGTCTCCCGCCCGGGCAGCGAAAAGCTGCTGGACTGGCTGGACAACAAGACGGATTTCTTCTCGGCTCCGGCCTCCACCCGGTTCCACGGGGCCTGTGACGGCGGCCTGTGTATGCACAGCCTGAACGTCTACCATGCCCTCCACGACGGCTTTTTCACCGAGGGCGAGAGTGAGGAGAGCTATGCCATCTGTGCTCTGCTGCACGATCTGTGCAAGGCCAACTACTACAAAAAGGGCACCCGCAATGTAAAGAACGATGCCACCGGCCAGTGGGAAAAGGTGCCCAGCTACAGCGTGGAGGATCTGTTCCCCTATGGCCACGGCGAAAAGAGCGTGTTCCTGATCGAGCGGTTTATGAAGCTGAAGGTCGAGGAAGCGGTAGCCATCCGCTGGCACATGGGCGGCTTTGACGATGCGGCCAAGGGCGGCTGCTTCGCCATCTCGGAAGCCTACGACAAATACCCGCTTGCCGTCAAGCTCCACATTGCCGACCTGAAGGCCACCTACCTCATGGAACACCGCACCAGCGCCGTGCGGTAACATCCCCAAGACGCAAAAAAGACGATGCACAGCGTTTGTGCATCGTCTTTTTGTTACACAGTCATTAAGCTTTCCAGCTGATGTACCAGATCCACCGCCTGATGGTCGAGTGCCGTGGTGGGCTTCCAGTCCGGCTGCGCAAAGGGGCGGCGTTCTTCCTCCGGTTCCGGCGGTGCGGCCTGCGGGGCAGGCTCCTGCTCCGGTACAGCATCCGGCTGGGGCTGCTCTGCCTTGGGGGCATCCGCCGCCGGGTGGAACACGATCACCGGTAAGCCGGGCTGTTCCAGCACCTTGGGCTGCGGGGGCACGGGCGGCAGCAGGCTGTTTGCCCGCGCCTGCTCACACAGAGCTTCCAGCTCGGCGTTCTCCTGCCGCAGTGCCACCATCTCCCGCTCACAGGCGTAAAGCCGGGTCTGGTAACGGCGGATCTCCGCATTGGCAGCGGCAAGACGGCGGTTCAACAGCTCCGCCTGAGCGGGCTGGCTCGGGAGCCGTCTCCCGGTTTCCGGTTCGACCTGCGCCATCGTTTCCTCCACTTCCTGCACCCTGCGCAGAGCGCGGCGGTATTCACGGGCAGCGGCGGCACAATAACTCTCCACACAGCGCAGCACACTGGTCCTGCGGCAGCTCAGCCATTCGGTGCGCAGCCAGATGTCGTTTGGTACCATCTCTGCTCCTCCCGCTCACGCGCGCAAGAGACCACGCCCCCTCCCGGGCGGTTCACACTGTAACTTACAAACTTACTTGCGCTTATTCAGGATCGCCAGCAGCTCATCGTAGTAACGGTTGTCGCTGCTCTCTTCCTCCACCGGCTTTGCAGCGCTGTTTGCGGCGGCAGCAGGCTGCTGCTTTGCGGCACCCGCGCCGGACACATCAGAGCTGAACACTGCGCTGGGGGTGGAAGCACCGGCACCGGCGGCGTTGTTCAGGCTGCTGCGCAGGCCATCGGCAGCCTTGTTGTCAAAGCCGGTGGCCACAACGGTAACGCGCATCTCATCGGACAGGTTCTCATCGAACGCAGTACCCCAGATGATGTTTGCATCAGGGTGAGCGCTCTGGGTGATGAGGCCGGCAGCGGTCTCGACATCCTCCAGGCCGATATCGGGGCTGGAGGTGATGTTGATGATCACGCCGTGTGCACCGGCAATGCTGGTTTCCAGCAGCGGAGAGGAAATTGCAGCCTTGGCGGCGTTCTCTGCCTTACCTGCGCCCTTGGCGCTGCCCACGCCCATGTGGGCGTAACCGGCATCCTTCATAATGGAGCGCACGTCGGCGAAGTCCAGGTTGATGAAGGCAGGCACATTGATCAGAGCAGAGATGGATTCCACGCCCTGACGCAGCACATTATCGGCGGCCTGGAAGGCGTTCATCAGGGTGATCTTTTCCTGGCTGATCATCTTCAGGCGCTCGTTCGGGATAACGATCAGGCTGTCAACGTGCATGAGCAGGTTTGCAATGCCCTGCTCTGCCAGGCCCATCTTGCGCTTGCCCTCAAAGGAGAAGGGCTTGGTGACGATGCCCACGGTCAGGATGCCCAGATCGTGCGCCACCTCGGCTACCACAGGAGCTGCGCCGGTGCCGGTGCCGCCGCCCATACCGGCGGTGATGAACACCATGTCGGTGTCCTCCAGCGCCTTGGACAGCTGGGTGCGGCTCTCCTCGGCGGCCTTCTGGCCCACCTCCGGATTGGCGCCTGCGCCCTGTCCGTGGGTGAGCTTCTCACCGATCTGGAGCTTATATCCGGCGCTGGAGGTATTCAGCGCCTGCTTATCCGTATTGACGGCGATGAAATCCACGCCCTTTACGCCGGAGCGCACCATGCGGTTGACCACATTATTGCCGCCGCCGCCGACGCCCACCACCTTGATACTTACCACGTTCTCCGGTCCTGTTTCAAACCCAAAAGCCATGACGCTTCCTCCTGCCGTAATTTGTATGTCAAAGACACGTTTTCTGTCCGTATACCCAAGATACAGTATTTTGTTTATTGTATTACGGTTTACCTGTCCCGTCAAGTGTTCCGACGGGATTTCCCGAAAAAATCCCTTATCCGGGAATAAAC
>OIKT01000360.1_pt1 | contig 9795 bp, 7 predicted proteins | sample 1584181 | NCBI WGS metagenome assembly OIKT01 (sample SAMN02674605, study PRJEB24791) | human gut metagenome, SKBSTL067 | isolation source: stool | host: Homo sapiens | place: USA | reverse complement strand
CCTTGGAAGATCTGTCGCATCGCTTTACGTTTGAGGGCAAATACAGCCGAAAGGTACGCAACCTGCTGAGCAAATGGGTCAGAGGCACGATCAAGGAACGGTTTCTCTTTAAGGCGGCTAAGGCGGGGGCGCAGGTGGTGTTTGTGCCTGCGGCCTATTCGTCACAGCATTGCCCGCAGTGCGGCTACACAGCCGGAGAAAATCGCCGGGGAGATCGGTTTGAATGCAAACATTGCGGCCATAAAGCGCAGGCTGATCAAAACGGAGCGCTGAATTTGCTACACCGAGTCAACGATCCGGAGTACAGGCGGTACATGACCAAGGAAGCGGTCAGGAAATTGGAACGTGGTCGATACGAAGCGTGGTGCAAATCAAGGCAGGAAGAGCCGATCAAAGAAAGTGTGAATCGAAAGCGGCTGAAAAAAGCAGCGTAAAAATCGACAGAAACAGACAAGAAACGAACAACAAGCTCAACAAAAGGAGAACGAAGAGAAATTTAAAACCGCTGAGGCGCCCACAGGGAGCCCGGAGAAGAGGAAGAAGACAGGGGCGGCGAAGCCGGAGACGGTCGAGTCGCGATAAGCCCGAAGGGTCGAGTCGACAAACCTCGCCGAGGACGAAAGTGGAGTGCTGAAAGAAAAAGGCGCCGTTGGAATCGAGAGAACCGTTGGGCGCCTGACTGACCTCAGGGAGAAATCTGTGGGTGCTCAGAGCAAATAAATGTCAAAAGGCGTGCGGTAGATTTGGCGCTTTTTGATAAACGGAACACCCCCTCTTGCGCGGCTTCATAGATTGCGGGACTTTCTTTGGTCGCGTCAATGGCCGGATAAATAACCGTACTCACCTCGTCGACAAGTCCCGCCTGCATGAAGGCCGCATTGGTGATGGCGCCGCCTTCGAGCATCCACACGCCGTCGCCGTAGTCCTTGGCAAGTTGCTCCATGGCAAGGACGAGTTCATTGCCGTTGACGGGAACCGCCACGACGCCCACTCCGCTTTGACGGAGTTCTTCAATGTATTCGTCGCAGACGCGGTCGCTCACCACCGTCACGATCTGCTCGCCCGTTTCCTGCACGGGCTGACCGTAATGGAGTTTTCCTTTGAAGTCGAACGCAACCGAAATCTTGCGGCCCTTCGGGTCAACCTTAATGCCTTGCGCGGGTGCGGCCTCAGCCGGTCGCAGTTTTGCGGGTTCGCTCTCCGTGATGGCCTCGCTGTATTCGGCCATCGTCACGCGGCCGATCATCCAGCCGACATAGTCGTACTGATTTGCCACCTCTTCGTAGACGCCGCCCACCGAACAGTCTTCGACAAACGGACTCCAGCGGCTCGGACGCAGACGGCCGTCGACGCTCGCGGCCATATGGCAAACGATATGCATGATCCACTCCTCAAAAATTAAAGCCCGCAACCCAAAAAAGGAAGCGGGCTGTTTCGACACAAATGATGCCGAAAAGGCTCTCTTGAGGAACACACGGAACGAGCAAAAGCTTGCTCGAAATTCTCGATTAGTCCTTAAGGTAATACTCAACAGTCGTCACGACACGCACGTTCTTTATCCAGCGCGTGTTGGCGTCGCGATCAAAGATCTGGAACTGTCCCTGCGAGGCGCGGCGGATCTTGCCCAAAGTCGAACCGGAGTCTTTTGCAAACTTCTCGGCCGCCTCGCGCGCATTGACCGTCGCCGCCTCAATCATCGCGGGCTTGATGCTGTTTAACTTCGTGTAATTGAAGATCGTGCGGAAGCTGTAGTCTTCGGTCGGCGTCACGCCCTTGGCAATCAGCTCGCTCATCGAACGCTGAAGAGCAAGCACGGCGTCCACGTTCTTCGTCGAGACGGTCACTGACGGCGTCAGAATGTAGCGGTACGCGCGCTTGTTTTCGCCATACATATTGGCCTGAGCGTCGTCAACCTTGGGGCTGGCGTCCGTGATTTCGTCAGGCTTGATGCCACCCGACTTGAGAAACTCCTTGACAATCTGCATCTGGGCTTCGGCCTGACGATAGACCTCCTGCAGATCGTTTCCAAGCACTCGGAAGGAAATCGGCCAGAGCACCTCGTCGGCGATGACGGAGGCCGTTGCAAGCCCCTTGACAGTCACCACGCGATCGCGGTCGACAAAAGCGTTGATGCCGTCGGAAAGCTGACTGCCCAAAAGTCCCAGACCGCCGATCAGACCCGCGGCCACAATCACGCTTTGTGCAATACCTTTTGAATCCATCACTCTCTCTCCTTCAAAAGCGATTTCAACCGCGACGACGATTGGTTACTCAGACATCCACCTCCACGTCGTCACCGTGCATTTCCATCCAGCTGCGGCGTCCGGTTGCTTCGCCCTTGCCCATCAGCAATCCCATCACGGCGTCGGTCTGCGCCTTTTCGATGCCACCGAGCGTCACGGGCAGCAGACGACGGGTGTCGGGATGAAACGCGGCTTCGGCAAGCTGCTTTTCGCTCATTTCACCCAGACCTTTGAATCGGGAGATGCTGAGCTTTTCAAGCGGCAGCCCTTCTTTCTCGAGTTTACTCAAGGTGCGCTTGAGTTCGCGATCATCGGCACAGTAAATTTTCTTTTCCGGTTTTTTCCCCTGTTTCGGAACGTCAACGCGGAAAAGCGGCGGCTGAGCGATAAAGACGTGCCCTTCCGAAATCAGTTTAGGGAAGTGACGATAAAAGAGTGTCAAAAGAAGAACCTGGATGTGGCTGCCGTCAACGTCGGCGTCAGCCAGAATGCAGACCTTGCCGTAACGAAGCCCCGAGAGATCCGTGTCGTCGTCGAGCTTGTGCGGATCGACGCCCACGGCCACCGCGATGTCGTGAATCACCTGGCTGGCAAAGATACGATCGCTGTCGACTTCCCAGGTATTGAGTACCTTGCCGCGCAACGGAAGAATCGCCTGATGCTCCTTGTCGCGTCCCTGCTTGGCCGTGCCGCCTGCCGAGTCACCTTCCACGAGGAAAATTTCGTTGCGACTGATGTCAGTCGATTCGCAATCGGTGAGCTTGCCCGGCAACACTGCCACGCTCGAAGACTTCTTCTTTTCGACCTTCTGAGCGCGGCGCTGACGCGCCTGCGCCTGGCGAATCACCAGTTCGGCAAGTTTCTTGCCCTCTTCAATATGATCGTTGAGCCAGTACTCGAACTGCGGCCGAACGAAATTGCTCACCAATCGCATGGCATCGCGGCTTGTGAGCTTTTCCTTGGTCTGGCCCTGGAACTGGGGATCGAGCACCTTGGCCGACAGCACGAAACTGGCGCGGCTTGCGACGTCGTCGGTCAGAAGCTTCACGCCCTTGGCCATCAAGCCATGCGCGTCCATAAAGGACTTGAGCGCCAGAAACAAACCCTCGCGAAGGCCTGCTTCGTGCGTGCCGCCGGCGGGAGTCGGAATCAAATTCACGTAGCTCTCGCGCACGGGTGTGCCGGTTTCACTCCAGCACACCACCCAGTGTGCACCCTCGTCCACGGCAAACGTCTCGTCGTTTTCTTCAGCCCACCCCTGCGCTTCGAAAGGATCAAAAAGAAGCGGCTCGGTGAATTCGGCCAACAGATATTCTCGCAAGCCTCCGTCATAGCGCCAGGACAGTTCCTGACCCGTCTTTTCGTTGACATAGCGAACCGTACAACGCGGAAGCAAAACGGCCTTACTCTGCAACAGACAGATGAGCTGTTGTTCCGGAATCGTCGGCGAATCAAAATACTTGGGATCCGGCAAACATTGAACGCGCGTACCCGTGTACTTTTTGCCGCGACTGGAAGGTTGTTCGGTAAGAGGTTCTGATACGAAACCGTCAGCAAAGCCGATGTCGTACTGCTTGCCGTCGCGCCAGACCGTGACGTTCAAATGCCGACTCAGGGCGTTGGTCACCGAGACGCCGACGCCGTGCAGACCGCCCGAAAAGCTATAGGCGCCGCCTGAGGCCTTGTCGAACTTACCGCCTGCGTGCAGTTGCGTAAACACCAGTTCCACCGTCGGGATGCCTTCCGTGGGATGAATACCCACCGGAATGCCGCGGCCGTTGTCTTCAACGGCAACGCTGCCGTCGGCACACATCGTCAGCGTGATCGTGTCGCCGAACCCGCCGAGCACTTCGTCGCTCGCGTTGTCAAGCACTTCCTGAATAATGTGAAGCGGATTGTCCGTCAGGGTGTACATGCCCGGACGGCTTTTGACGGGCTCCAGCCCCTTTAAGACGCGAATGGAATTTTCTTGATAATCAGACGGACGCTTGCGAACTGCCATTTCTCGGAATCAGGCCCTGTGGGCGCTTACTTTGACCACAATCGGAAAAGGAGCGCCCGTCGAAAGTGACGGGCGCAAACTGTAAAACTCGAGACGGATTTTAGCGGCGATTTTCGTCCGGCGTATCCTGCACGGCCGAGGCAGGCTTTCTATCGTCTTCGGAAGAATCGTCTTCCTCGACCTGCACTTGCTCTTCAGGCTCCGCGGCAGCCTTCAGTTCTGAACCGGGAACAACCGCAACGGGGACCAGACGCTTGACGGGATGCTTGAGCCAAGTCTTCAGCATAGCGATGGCCGCCGACAGGAAGATGGGCCCCAATACGACGCCGAGCATGCCGAAGCTCATGATGCCGCCCAAGACGCCAAGGAAAACCAGAGCCAAAGGCAATGCCGTACCGCGGCTGATCAAAATGGGTTTGATGAAGTTATCCACCGAACTCACCGCAAGCGTTCCCCACAAAACCAGGAACACCGCCCAACCGATCTGATCGGTTGCGGCGAGCCAAATGGCAACCGAACCCCACACCAGAGGCGGACCAACGGGCACGACGGAGAGCACACAAACGGCGAAACTGAGCATCACAACACCCGGAACATCAGCGATGATAAAGCCGATGGCTGCCACCACACCCTGCCCCACAGCGGTGCCGAGCACGCCGAAGACCACCGAGCGGGTCGTGTTGACCAAAATGCCGGTGTATTCATCAGCAAGATCGCCCGAGACTCGCTTTAGGAACAGACGACCGCGGCGCGCGAGCGAATTGCCGTCGCGATAGAAGAAGAATGCAATAAAGGCAACGAGCGCCATCTGGAACAAGCCGTTGCCGATGCCGACTGAGGCACTCAGCACCCACTTAGTGACGGGGTCGATAGCCTTTTGAATGAAGTCGCCGAGGGCGGCGGGATCAAAACCTAAGTGAAAGGCTTCGTTGATGCTTTCTCCGACGTAGGGAATGGCAATTAGCCAATCGGGCAATTTCATACCGCCGGCCACCCAGTCGCGTACCCAATGAATCAGCTGCGGAATCTGATGCGCGAGAACGCCCGTAATGATCGACAACGGAATGAGTACCGTGACGATCACGACGCACACCATGAATGTCGCCGCTATCGTCGAACGATTGCCGAAGCTCGTGAGCGCCCGCTCGTACAACGGCCAGCTGACGACAGCCAGAATGCCCGCCAACAAAATGGCCGTGAGAAAAGGTTGCATTACAAAGTAGCAACCAAGAAGAATCAGAGCGCCGAAACCGATTCGTAGCCAAAGATCGACGCTGTCACGGAAACTAAACATAGGAAGTCAGTCATCAGCCGTTGTTTATACATCCTTGCTCATGCTATCAAAATTTGCTCGAACAAAATTGTCGGTTTGCTACAATTGCGGGCCTGACAGACTTTCCGAAGCATAAACGGGAAGTTTGAACACTGTGCGTCTCTGTAGTTCAACTGGATAGAACAAGCCCCTCCTAAGGGTTAGATCTGGGTTCGAGTCCCGGCAGAGGCGCCAAGTTAGAAAACCGAGCGGTTCGCACCCGTTCGGTTTTTTTGTTATTTTTCCCTTTAAAAACAATCCTGTACCCGCAAAAATCGTTCTTGCTCGTTTGTGATAATTCGTGTCAAGCCGGCACTCGGATGATGGACAGGATGATGGGTTGACTTGGTTTGAAACATCAAATCTACACACTGCTCATATCAAGAGATATTGAGTGACAACGAGGCATCTGCATCAATCCTTCGCAACTGCAAGATACCGCGTTGGACGCTTCTCATAACTTCACCGAGCCTAGCGGCAGTTGACTGCCCGCCAACTCGAATAAAAACGCCGCCTTCCGTCAACACTTTCCCGCGGAAAGCATAAAGACGCTTGCTGCCGGATGCAACCAGAACAGAAGCCACGACTTTACCGTCCCAAACTTGCCGTCTAACTTGTACCAGTTGAGAGATGGCTGGTTCAACACCGTCTCGAGCGAAGCTTCTCACATTTCGCTCAACCTGATCGTAGTTACATCTAACAACCTCACCATCATCGCCAACAACGATGTACAAAATACCGTCAAGATCATTCGCGAAGGCAAAAAACGAGGGGTGATTCTTTGGGCTTTATCAGCCACCATTTCAATTCGATGAATGTCAAACGATTACTGGACTAGTTTTCGGGAGTTACGCTCACCAGTGGTCGTACATAAATAGGCGACCTTTTGTGGTTAGGGACAATTAGAACCATGGAATCGCAGACTGAATTTCCATCACTTTGCCACAATCCGAAAAGTCATACCCTGAGAGCTTCTCAGCGTCTTCCTTCCAATCGGTCGACCCAAGCAAGGACAAAAAATCTTGTCCAGCATTTGTCTGCAAAAGCTCCTTCTGACAAGCCATGAAGTAAATCTCGCGGGAAATCGGGATGAAATCCAGTCCTGCATCGGCGGCAATATTGGCCAGACAAATGCCCGCATCAGCCTGCGATTGCGAAATCATCGCAGCAACGTCCGTATGTGAATTCGCCGTGCGAGCGCAGGTCGTTATATCACCGTCTGTCATGCCGCTTGTACGAAGCAGATCGTCAAAAAGCACGCGTGTGCCGGATCCTTTGGCTCTTTGTGCGTAGCGTGCTTTTTTCAAACCCACGTCCAACAGAGAGTGAATACCCATCGGATTGCCTTTGGCCACGGCAATTCCTTGAATGCGGGTACAAAACCGAATTAGCTTCATTTTTCCCGGTTCAAGGAAATGACGGAAGGCTTGCGCGGCAGAACTTTCCGATCCGGCGCCGATCGGGAAGTTGAACCCGGTGAGCTGGGTACGATTCTCGTGCAGGTCTTCCAAGCCTCTGGAGCTTGAGTTGAAATTCACGTCCAGAAAGAACGTGCTTTTAAGGGCCGCCTTGCGAAGATGCATCACGGCAATATCAGGACAACCAGCGAACGTCAGAACAGGCCGAGCATCGTCGAGAGCTTTGGCAAACGCCTGCAGCAGATCGGTTCGCAACGAATCGAGGTGCGGCTTGTAGCGAGCATGAATCGCTTTGACCGACGTGAGCAATTTCTTGGCAAACGGCGTGAGTTGCCCGGGCTTACCACGACCGCGCTCCAAAAGCGGCTGCCCTATTTTTTCTTCCCAACTCTTGAGTTCATTCCAAACGTGACGATACGAGGAGTCGAATTCAGCCTCCACCGCTGCTGCCAGTGATCCGTGCCGATCAACCGCTTCCAACAGATCAATCAGACGGTTGTGCAGTTTCTTGTCGTCAGCATCGGCGTCAGACATTGCGTAGGTGATCTTGATTTGCGACATCTGTGTTTTCCTGTTGGCGTTACAGCATGACTCGATGTTGTCATCTTATTCCGAATCGAGCAACTTTTCTCATCCAATATATGAATTTTATTTCTATTTACATCTAGTTAGTTATGACTAAGATTCCTATTGCAAACGACGGATAACACGTCAAGCAACCAATCAGGAGAACAAAAATGGAATCCAAAATCCAATTTACACGCCGCAACCTTTTTAAGACAACGCTTGCTGCGGGGCTGACGAGTGCAGCTCCAGTTCTGACCTCCGTGGCGCAGGCCGCCGAGACGGAAAAGAAAATCCGTCCGCTCACCGGCAAAATGACTTACGAAGAAGTTCGAAACCGCGCCCGCGAAATGATGATGCCTCGCTGCTACGTCTGCCCTGAATGCAACGGTCGCGGTCCCTGCATCGGTCAGGTACCGGGCTTCGGCGGCATGGGTGCCAACCGCGGATTCCAAGCCAACTACGATTCACTTGCTGCCGTTCAGCTCAACAGCCGTGTCGTCCACGGCGTACATGTGCCTGACACGAGCATTGACTTCTTCGGTACAAAGATCTCGATGCCGGTTGTTGCAGCACCGACCGGCGGCACGACCTACAACATGGGAGGCAAGCTCACGGAAGAAGAATTCGTGACCGCCATTTGCGAAGGCTGCTCGAAGGCCGGTACGCTCGGTGCTGTCGCCGACGGCATCGGCGATCCCCTGCCCGTCTTTGAAAAGCGTCTCGATACGCTCAAGCGTCTGGGCTACAAGGCTATTGTCGGTCTTAAGCCGCGCCTGAACAAAGACATCATCGAACGCATGCGTCTTGCTGAAAAAGCCGGTGTTGTCGCTCTGACGATCGACTTGGACAGTGCAGGCCGCGCCGCACGCGCCACAAAGGGGCAGACCGTAGAACCCAAGACGCTCGAACAGCTCAAGGAACTTGTGAAGGCAAGCCGCCTGCCGCTTCTTTTCAAGGGCATCATGACCCCTGATGAAGCTGAGCTCTGCATCCAGGCGGGCGCCGCCGGCATCGTGGTCTCCAACCACGGCGGCCGTGTGCTGGATCAGTGCCCCGCCACCGCCGAGGTCCTGCCGGAGATCGCAGAGGCCCTCAAGGGCAGCGGTGTGAAGATTCTGGTGGACGGCGGCATCCGCTCCGGCGTGGATGTGTTCAAGGCGTTGGCTCTGGGTGCTGACGCTGTGCTCATCTGCCGTCCCTTTGTCACCGCAGTCTACGGCGGCGGCGAGGAAGGCGTGAAGTGCTACATCGACAAGATCGCCGCCGAGTTGGCCGATACCATGCAGATGTGCGGCGCGCACTCCCTGGCCGAGATCACCCAGGACATGGTGAGAGTTTAAAGATTATGGTCTGGGGGTGTTTGATAGTTGGCCTGATACTTTTTCTGATAGCACGATTTAGTGTAAAAGGAAAAGGTGAGTACGGCGAAGATAGAATTTATGATATCCTTCAAAAAGTGGACGGATATAAAGCTACCCTGCCGAACTGTTATCTTCCGAAAGGCAATGGAGAAACGGCGGAAGTTGATTTGATTTTTCTGCACGAATCCGGTATTTATGTTTTTGAATCTAAAAATTACAGTGGCTGGATATTTGGCAGTGAAAATCAGAAGTACTGGACGCAAAGTTTTTCTGATCGAAGGGGTGGAACAAAAAAATATAAGTTCTACAATCCTCTATGGCAAAATGATACACATATACGTGCACTTCAGAAAATTATACAGAATGAGGATGTAAATATTTATTCTTACATTGTTTTTGGAAATGATTGCACGTTGAAGGATGTTCGATTGAGTCAATCAAATTATTATGTGATTCAGCGTCGAGAACTTTTAAAAAGTGTTTTAGAAAATGCAATGTATTACGGCAGAGTGCTGTCAAATGAAGATATTGACAATCTTTACAGGATATTGTTGCCATATACTGAGGTTTCTCCGGAAGAAAAGGAAGCGCACAATCGAAATATCCAAGAAAAGTATAAAATATAACTGAAAAAGCGGCATCTTTCCGTTTGCACGGAGAGGTGCCGCTTTTTGCTGCATATCAAAAAATTACTTCAACGTTCCATCCAGCACCTGCTGGTAATACCAGGGCTTCGGTGCGCGGAAGGTCTTGCCGGAGAGGTCGGCGAAGTCGGGGGAGGTGAAGCGGGGGAGGACCAGCTCCCAGGCGCAGAGGGCCTGATACTTGAGCTTAAGCTCCCGGTTGGCGGTGTTGTTGCCGTATTTGCTGTCGCCCAGGATGGGGCAGCCGA
>OIKT01000340.1_pt1 | contig 10136 bp, 6 predicted proteins | sample 1584181 | NCBI WGS metagenome assembly OIKT01 (sample SAMN02674605, study PRJEB24791) | human gut metagenome, SKBSTL067 | isolation source: stool | host: Homo sapiens | place: USA | reverse complement strand
GCGGGCTATGAAGCCGCTTTGGGGCAGGTATGGCACAACTACGCCGTCGCCCGGCTGACCCTGCCCGCCCCGCAGCTGGTGGAGATGGACTGCAACGTCGGCGTAAAGGGCGAGGGCTTCGAGTACATCTTTGGCCGAGGCAAGGGGCTGGTGTCCATCCGCTATAACGGCGTGCAGCTGCTGGACGATACCGTGCGCCCCAATTTCTGGCGTGCGCCCACCAACAACGACGAGGGCTGTGCAGAGCCGTTTACATTTGCCTTCTGGAAAACCGCCGGTCTCTACGCCCGCTGCGATAACCTGACCGCTGAAACAAAGGGCGATTTCGTCATCGCCCGCGCAAACTACACCCTGCCAGATGGGCAGACGCTGCCCATTGATTTTGCCATTGACGGCGCAGGCCGCTGTGATATCACCATGACATGGCAGGGCACGCGCACTGAGCTGCCGGAGTTCGGTCTGCTCTTCCCGCTGCGTCGGGAGCTGACGGAAGTCTCCTATCTGGGTCTTGGCCCCCGGGAGACCACCGCCGACCGCACTGCAGGCGGCAAGATGGGTGCGTGGAACTACAACGTCCGGCAGGATTTTGCCCAGAACACCCCGGTCTACCCGCAGGAGTGCGGCAGCCGCACCGGCGTGTACAGTGCAACTGTCACCGGCAGCGGATTGAATATAGGCATCGGCTTTGCAGGGGACGGCATGACCTTCTCGGCGCTGCCCTACACGCCCCATGAACTGGAAAACGCCCGCCACCTTTACGAGCTGCCCCGGGACGACAATAAGACGGTCGTCCGCTGCGCTGCTTTCCAGCGCGGCGTGGGCGGCGACAACAGCTGGGGCGCAAAGCCCCATGCAGACGCCTGCTTTGCGGTGGAGAAGGGAACCTCGTTCCGTTTTACGATTCAAAAATAAAAATTTACTTGGCTAAAGTGGTGGGTATCATCGTGATACCCACCACTTTGGTCTTGAGTAGCTTAAGCGAGCGACAACCACCAGCTCCGCTGGTGGAGTAGAAAATGCTTTAGCTATAAGATTCGAGCAAAGCGAGATGACAAAGAAATTGTTATCTTAGAAGATGCACTTTGCAACATAGCTCGTTAGAGCGGTAGGGCAGGTAATGCAGATGAAAGATGCTTGCTCGTGGCCTCTTATAGGGGCTTTGCTGGTAAGGTGCCCTTCTAGGGCTTACTCAAGCCACCGGCTCAGCCGGTGGTTTTGACTCAGTTGCTCACTGTTGCGTGGACTGGATATGGAGAGACAACATATCTCCCGATCTTACATGAGTTATCTTATCTGCCATCACTCTGGCAGTTTGCCTTGCAGATATGTCGGCATCCCCACTGCGGTCGTATCCGGCCTGACCTTAAACATGGCTTTTTCAATCTACCTCCCTTATCGGTTTTCCGCGATATATTTCTCCGCCATGTGGACTGCCACCGCGCCGTCCGCCACGGCGGTGACCACCTGACGGAGGGGCTTCGTCCGCACGTCGCCCACGGCGTAAACGCCGGGAATACTGGTTTCCGTGGTCTCTCCGGCCACGATATAGCCGCCGCTGTCCAGCGCCAGTTGACCCACCGCCAGCGCCGTGGCGGGCTGTCGGCCCACGCTGACAAATACGCCGTCGCAGTCCACCACGCTTTCCTCACCGGTGACGGTGTCCCGCAGGCGGACGCCGGTCAGCCTGTCCCCGGAAAGCAGCGCGGAAACGACGCTGTTCCAACGGAATTCCACGTTTTCGGCCTGTGACAGCGGCTCGTGATAGATCTTGGTGGCCCGCAGGGTGTCTCTGCGGTGGACGAGGATCACTTTTTTCGCCACGCGGCTGAGAAGGAGGGCATCTGCCGCGGCGGAATTGCCGCCGCCCACCACGACCACCGTTTTGCCCTTGTAAAACATCCCGTCGCAGGCGGCGCAGTAGGCCACGCCCCGGCCCAACAGCTCCGTCTCTCCGGCAACGCCCAGCGTTCTGGGGTCTGCGCCGGTGGCCAGCACCACGGTTTTCCCCCGGAAGATCCCCTCGCTGGTCTCCACGAGCTTGGGAACCGCCGTCAGATCCATGCGGAGAACTTCCGCGTATTCGCTGCGTGCCCCAAAACGCTCCGCCTGCTTTTGCATCTTCTCCGCCAGAGAGAAGCCGTCGATCCCGTTCTCAAAGCCGGGGTAGTTGTCGATCTGCTCGGTCAGGGCCATCTGCCCACCGGCGGACAGTTTTTCCAGCACGATGGTGTCCAGCCCCGCCCGTGCCGCGTACAGGGCGGCGGTGTAGCCGCCCGGGCCGCCGCCCACCACGAGCATATCATAAACATGATTGTTGTTCATATCTGATCCCTCCGTTATTTCGCCAAGGCTTCCTGAATGAAACGGTCGATTTCTGCCTTTGAGCCGGGCGCGATGATGGAATCCACGGCCTTTCCGTTCCGGTACAGCACCAGAGTTGGGATGTCCTCGATCCCCTCGGCCCCCGCCAGCTGCGGCTCCTCGTCAATATTGATCTTGCCGACAGCAAGGCTGTCCGCGTATTCCTCTCCAATCTTCTCATACGCAGGGCCGATCCTCCGGCAATAGCTGCACCAGGGCGCCCAGAAATCCACCAAAACAGGCTTTTCCTCCCGGATCAACTGCTTAAACTGCTCCTGATTCATATTCATAGCTGCCATATCTGTCAGCTCCTTTCCTTTGTTTGGGTATTCTCAAGACTCCGGTCTCGCCCCACACCACATCGTGACCTCAACCTGAGATGACGGTACTCTGCCCTTGGGACATAAAGCAGATGAGTAAGACCATCATCTGTACGAGAATAGCTGCGGTTTGTTGCAGCTTATTCTGCGCAGAGCTCAGCCACCAGAGCGTCCATCTGCGCTTCGCTGGTTTGGTTCAATGCACCACGCAGAGACACTACCGTTTCGTAAAGGTGGATATCCTTCATCTCCTCCAATTTGGTGCGCATCAGCCGCGCGGCAGCAGGTGCCCAAGAGCCGTCTTCAATAAGGCCAACCCGGCGGTTTCGGAATCCCTTTGTCCGTAAATGTTCCAAAAACTCCCTCATGGGCGGAAACAGTCCTCCGTCATAGGTGGAGCTGGCTAAAACCAACTTCCCGCAGTAGAACGCACTGGCAACAGCGTAGGAAAGATCTGTCACAGTGAGATCACATATGTTGACCTGTACGCCTTTTTTCTCTAATTTACCCTTGAGGGTCTTCGCCGCATGGGCAGTATTTCCATGGATGGATGCGTGGGCAATCAGTATGCTCTCCGGTTCTTCTGGTTCCCATTGTGACCAGAGATCATAGAGCCGCAGACACTCCTCCAGCCCTTCTGTAAGCACGGGACCATGGAGCGGGCAGATCGTTTTGATCTCCAGCGCGGAGATTTTTTTCAGCAGAGCCTGCACCTGTGCGCCATATTTCCCGATAATATTGTAATAATACCGTCGGGCCTGCGGCACCCAGGGGGCACGGGCAGTCCGTTCCAGTGAGCCAAAGCGTCCGAAGGCATCCGCCGAGAACAGGATTTTTTCCGTTTCCTCATACGCCGTCATCACCTCCGGCCAGTGTACCATCGGCGCCAGCAGAAAGCGCAGCCGGTGCAAACCCAAGGAAAGCGTATCTCTTTCGCCAACCTCCAGCATACGGTCTTCCGACAATGCACCTGTGCCGAAGAACTGCTTGATCAGGGTAAATGTTTTCGCGTTTCCCACGATCTTCATCTCCGGGTACTTTTGTGCCAGCCGCATGAGGCTGCCGGAATGATCCGGCTCCATGTGTGTGACCACAAGATAGTCGGGGCTGCGCCCCTCCAACACCCGCGCCACATTGGAAAGCCATTCTTCCGTTGCCCGTGCGTCCACGCTGTCCATCACGGCAATCTTCTCATCCAGAATGACATAGGAGTTGTAGCTCACTCCCATAGGCTGGACGGGGTACTGGTTTTCAAAGAGTGCCAATGTGTTATCATCCACCCCTACATAGCGGATGGCATCTGTTACCGTTTGGATAGCCATATAAAAAATACCTCCTATTTTCCTTACTCAGACTCTGACTGATAGGTTCTTCTTTTCTAACGAAACATACGCTCAACCGCGGATCGACGGTCGCGCATTTTACCGTTGCCTTGCTTCCCCCAGAGTCGTTACATGTGGTACACCGCAGCGGAGCGAAGTCCTTCCGGCAGGCCGTCGGGCGCAGCAGGTGAAAGTTCCCAGCGTACCTGCCCCGCCCACTGGGAGGCGACGGCGGAGAAGTGGAGCATGACAATACCGAGATCCAATGCGGCATCCAAATTATCGGTGTAGGCATCCTCCTGCTGCACCAAATAGATGCTGTGATCCTGCACAAGGAAGCCATAGGGCTGACGGTTGAGATAGCTGGGGGAGAGCGAAGCGGCGTAGAAGGACTGCCAGAGCATATCGTCGTAGAAGTCCATCATCTCGTCAAGCCCAGACTTGTTGCTCCAGCTCCCCATGTGAACCAAATCGTTCACGCCCTTTTTGGGCGCGTAGTACTGCTGCTCGGCCCGCACATCGATCTGAGACATACTTAGGATATTCAGCCGCAGCTTTTTTGCGGTCTTTTCCCCGTAGCCAAAGGCAACGATTGCCGCCACCTCTAACGGGGTGGCGAGAGACAGTGCCTTTTTGATTTTGTCGCTGTCGGTGAAGGTCATCCAGCAGGTGTCAATGTCCAACTCAGTCAGCTTGAGGACGAGATCTTCCATCATGTAGCCGGCGTTGATGGCCGCATAGGAATGCGGGGCAGACATAAGGAGCAGGTAGTGCGGTGCTCCGATGAGAAATTGCTTATAGCCCGCTGAGCTCTCCAGCGCCGGCTGTGCATCCTTGTCCAAGACGATCAACTCCGTTGCAATCTCCGGGACAAGACGGGGACAGGTCTTTTCATAGTAGGATCGGAGCTGGCCGATAGCCTCGCTCGGAACTTCCTTTTCGCGGAATGCGTGAACGGATCTGCGATTTTGAATCATAGCTCTGTAATTCATAGTAATATCTCCTATTCTGATGTCTTTGGTTTTCTTATAAATCGTCTATCAGTGCGGTGCTCTTGGCGTAGGCGGTACTGCGTGCCTCAAAGAAATCGGTCTTGACCATGTTGGCGTCGGCGTACTGGCTGACCCATTCCATGCTCTCCGGTTCGCTCTCAAAGCCTGGATACAATGCGGGATAGCCAAGGCTCGTCCAGCGGAGGTTGCCGAGATAGCGGATGTAATCGCTGATCATCTGCCGGTTCAGCCCCGGGATGTCGTCGCCGATCACATAATGCCCCCATGCGATCTCCTGTTCCACGCCCTCACGCATCATCTCGCGCAGCGCTTGTACGCTCTCGGCGGTGAACAACTCCGGCTGCTCCTTTTGCAGCTCCGTGATGATATTGCGGAACAGCCACAAGTGCGTGTTCTCATCGCGGTTTATGTAGCGAATCTCCTGCGCCGAGCCGGGCATCTTCCCGTTTCGGGAGAGATTGTAGAAGAACATAAAGCCGCTGTAAAAATAGATGCCCTCCAAAATATAGTTTGCCATCATCACGCGCAGCAGCGTGGGAGCGTCCTTCCTCTCCTGAAACTCGTTGTAGCAGTCCCCAATGAAGGTGTTGCGGCGCAGCAGATGCTCGTCCGTTTTCCATTGGTAGAGGATGTCATTGCGCTCCACGGGGGAACAGATGGTGTCGAGCATATAGCTGTAGCTCTGTGAGTGGACACACTCCTGAAACGCCTGAATGGACAGGCAGAGATTGACCTCGTTGGCGGTAATGTAGGCGCCGATATTAGGCAGGTTCGCTGTCTGAATGGAATCCAAAAAGACAAGAAAACTCAGAATTTTATCGTAGGCGCTGCGCTCGGCTGACAGCAGGCGTGGATAGTCCTTCACATCCTGCGAGAGATTGATCTCCTCAGGGATCCAAAAGTTGTTCATGGCCTGCCGGTACCAGTCGCTGACCCAAGCGTACTTCATATTGTTGAAGTCGTTGAGGTTTGTGGTATTGCCGCCGATCATGCGCCGCAGGCGCACATCAGGGTCGCCCTCCGGGTTAAAGAGGGGCTTTTTCTTCAGTTCCGTCATGCTATCCTCCTTATGACGAGCAGCTTTCGCAGGCCTCGACCTCAAGGGCCTTGCTGCGGACATAGTAAATGGTCTTGACGCCGGCCCTCCACGCCTCCAAATACAGTCTGAGCACCTGACGCATGGAATAGTCGTTGGTGATATAGAGATTCATGCTCTGCGCCTGGTCAATATGTCTCTGGCGAAGGCCCGCGGCGCGTACCGACCAGCTTTGGTCGATCAGATGCGCTGCCTTATAGTACCACCATGTGTCCATAGAAAGCTCCGGAGCAACGCGGGGCAGCATGCTGCCCTTTTTTTCCTCTAAAAAGAATTTCTTCATAATTGGATCTATGCCCGCCGACGTGCCGGAGAGGATAGATGTGCTGGAGGTCGGTGCGACCGCCAGCAGATAGGCGTTGCGCATTCCCTGCACCGCCACCGTTTTCGCAAGCGCCTGCCACTTTTCGGAGGTATAACCCCGCTTTTCAAAATACACGCCCTTCTGCCAGTCGCTGCCCTCAAAGAGCGCGTAACGACCCTTTTCCAGTGCCAGAGCTGTGTCCGCCTTGACAGCGGCGTAGTTGATGAGCTCGAACACTGCGTCGGTGAAGGCAAGGTGCTCATCGCTCTCCCAGTGGATGCCGCGCTTTGCCAGCATGTGGTGGTAGCCGCTGACGCCCAGGCCGATGCTGCGGTACTTCTGATTGGTAAGCCGCGCGTATTCCAACGGGTAGAAGTTGAGGTCGATCACATTATCCAGTGCGCGGATGGCCGTTTCCACCGTGCGTTCCATATAGGCCTCGTCCTCCACCGGCAGATTACCGAGAGACAGACTCGCCAGATTGCAGACCACAAACTCACCTGGGCGTGTGGCCGTCACCACAATTGTGTCGCCGTTCTCCGTGTGCACCTCAGTGCTGATGTGCTCGATGGGTGCCATGTTCTGCGCAATCTCCGTACAGAGATTGGAGCAATAGATCATTCCCGTGTGGCCGTTTGGGTTCATATGATTTACACTGTCGCGATTGAAAGCGAAGGGTGTGCCGGTCTCCACTGCCGAGCGAAGCACCAGCCGCACGATGTCCTTGACGGTGACGCTGCGCTTTTCGATGCGCGGGTCATTGACGCAGTCCAGATATCGCTTCTCCCATTCCGTACCCCAGTAATCCTCCAGTGCGTAGCCCTTGACCGTGAGGATCTCATGCGGACACATGAGATGCCACGGCGCGTCTATGTTCTCCTCCGCCAGTCGCCAGAAGAGATCCGGATAGCACACGGCGGGAAACACATCATGTGCCTTCATGCGGTCGTCGCCGTTGTTGGTGCGCAGTTGAAGGAATTCCGGCAGATCCCGGTGCCATGCGTCTAAGTAAACCGCCACAGCGCCCTGCCGCATCCCCAACTGATCCACCGCCACGGCGGTATCGTTGACCAGCCGGATCCAGCGGATAACACCGCCCGCCGCCCCTTGAAAGCCGCGGATGGTGCTGCCTGCAGCGCGCACCTTACCGAAGTACATCCCCATTCCACCGCCGAATTTAGAGACCTTTGCGAAGTTGTCCAGCGAGCGGTAGATGCCGTCCAGACTGTCCGGCACAGTGTCCACAAAGCAGCTTGAAAGCTGATGGTAGGGCTTTCGTGCGTTGGACATGGTAGGTGTCGCCATCGTGACCTCCATACGGCTGAGCATATCGTAAAAGCGTTTTACCCACCCCATGCGATCAGAGCCTTCGTTCATAGCAAGATGCAGCGCGATACCCAAAAACATCTCCTGCGGTGTTTCCAGCGGCACGCGGCTGCGTGACTGGATCACATAGCGTTTGAGCAGCAGGTCAAGGCCGGAGTAGGTGAACAGCTCGTCCCGTTCCGGGCAGAGAAAGTCCTCCGCCATGGCAATCTCCTCGTGGGTATAGTGGGCAAGGATATAGTCACCGTAGAGTCCCTTATCCGTCAGATAGCGAAGCTTGCCATAGAGGTCGCAGACGCCGCGCCCCTCCCATTCCTGTGCGTTGCGACAGCGAAAGGAGTGGTTCAGAAGCCGCGCCGCGATGAACTCCCACTTGGGTGCCTCTGCCGTAGTCAGCTCTACCGCCGCCTTGGTCAGTGCCTCAGCCCGCTCATCCTCCGTCATGCCCAGGCGACAGAAACTCTCAAACTTCATTTGAAGCGCCGCGAGGGAGTAGACTTCCTCGGTAAAATCCATCTGGATGCGGCGCAGCACCTCGTCAAGCGAGTCATCCCCCACCGTCCGCGCGATGGTATGCCGGACACGGCGCAGCGCAGACCGCTTTTCGCGGTAGAGGATGTACGCCTTGGCCACCTCATAGTGTCCGCGCTCCATGAGCGTTCGCTCCACCTCGTCCTGCACACGTTCTACGGTGAGCGGCACTGTGACGGAGAGATTGTTGAGAACGGTGGCGAGGATCTCATCCATCTCTCTGCTCCCGATCTCCTTGCCCTGTCCGTCAAACGCCTTTTTCATGGCGTTGAAAATTTTCTCCTGTTGAAAGGGAACAGACTCCCCGTTTCGTTTTCTGATCTCCATTTCGATCCTCTCATCTTCTCCGGTCACTTCTCATGTCCTTTTGGGCAAAGAGCGGGCAAGCGCAGTATCACGCTTGCCCGCTCTGTTTTTGAAAGCCGGTTTTTCTGCAGCCGACGCGGCAGGGCCGTTTGTTGTCTGTTGTCTTGGTTTTGGCTTTCCTGCCAGTTACTTCATAGATTCCAGAATGGCGTCCGCCAGTGCTTCCAGCTCAGTGCGCTTGTCCGTGCCCATGGACGAGGCGAGGCTGAGCCGCTCGTTGAGCACCGTCATGTTCTTAAGCTCATTGTTGACGAATTTCTGCATGAGGTCACCGGACTTCACCGCCCATGAGCCGTTTTCAATGATGGCAAAGGTGCGGTTTTGCAGATTCAGTGCCTTCATATCCATGAGGAAGTCATGCATGGCAGGGTAGATGCCGAGGTTGTAGGTCACAGAGGCCAGGACAATGTGACTGTACTTAAACGCCTCGGAGATCAGCTGGGAGACATGAGTGGAGGACACATCGTACATCGCCACCTTGCTCATGCCCTTATCGCAGAGCGACGCCGCCAGCGCCTGCGCCGCGTTCTCCGTGTTGCCGTACATAGAGGCGTAGACGATGAGCACGCCCTGGGTCTCAGGGGCATAGCGGCTCCATGTGTCGTACTTTTCGATGAACCAGCCCAGATCCTTGCGCCACACGGGGCCGTGGAGCGGGCAGATGTACTTGATCTGATCCAAAACGCCGCCGGCCTTTTTCAGCAGGAGCTGGATGTGGGGGCCGTACTTGCCCACGATGTTGGTGAGGTAGCGGCGGGCCTCGTCAATCCAGTCCCGGTCGAAGTTGACCTCGTCGGCGAAGAGCTTGCCGTCCAGGGCGATGAAGGAGCCAAAGGCGTCGGCGGAGAAGAGCGCGCCGTTGGTGGTGTCAAAGGTGACCATGGCCTCGGGCCAGTGGACCATGGGGGCACCCACGAAGGTGACGGTATGCTTGCCGAAGCAGTGGGTGTCCCCCTCCTTCACCTCGACACACTCGTGCTCGTCGGGGTGGAAGCCGAACTGCCGCATGAGCATGAAGGACTTCTCAGTGGAGATCACCTTCACCTTGGGGTAGCGGCGGAGGATCTGCTCCACGCTGGCTCCGTGGTCGGGCTCCATGTGGTTGACCACCAGCCAGTCCAGGGGCTTGTCGCCCAGCAGGTGGTCCAGGTTGTCCTGGAGCTGGCGGTAGGCGGACCAGTCTACCGTGTCGAAGAGGACGGACTGCTCGTCCAACAGCAGATAGGCGTTGTAGGAAACCCCCCTGGGGATGGGGTGGATGTTTTCAAACAGGTGGAGCCGGTGGTCGTTGGCCCCCACCCAATACAGATCGTCCGTTACCTTGCGCACGCAATACATTGCGATTCCTCCTTCTGTTCGTTAGGCCTCAATGAACTGATCCTTGCCCTCGGCGCACTCGGGGCAGACCCAGTCCTCGGGCAGGTTCTCAAACAGGGTGCCGGGGGCGATCTCGGCGTCCTCGTCGCCCAGCTCAGGGATGTACTCATAGCCGCAGCC
>OIKT01000336.1_pt1 | contig 10172 bp, 3 predicted proteins | sample 1584181 | NCBI WGS metagenome assembly OIKT01 (sample SAMN02674605, study PRJEB24791) | human gut metagenome, SKBSTL067 | isolation source: stool | host: Homo sapiens | place: USA | reverse complement strand
TGTGCTCTTCCGATCTTATTCGTTTTATTAACATCCGGATTGTCTTTATAACTTACAATGCAAGTACGGTCATACATTTCCCGTGTCGATTGTCCGCTCCAATAAATAGCCACATTATACATCACACCATTAGCAATGCCAGTAGGATATGTAGTAGAAACCAATCCGGTACCATTACAACTGAACATACCTTCTTGGGTAGAAGACCAATATTCAAAATCCGGACTATCCGGGTCAACATCCGCTACTATACAACGCCCGACATCACTTGCATCTACCGGTAAATTTCTTCCATGACCAGTAATCATACTGCCATCTCTTGCATCAATCACCTGACAGGCATATCCATTTCCCTGACCTTCATAATCTTTTGATTCTTCAAAAGAAGCAACAATCTGCAATCCGGAACGGTCTTTTATGAATTTTCCGACATGCAATATATCTCCATGCCCATTTCCACTACACCATAACTCGCTTCCATTATCGTCAATAGCTGCCGAACCATACAAAATCTCATCCCTTCCATCACCGTCCAAATCAGCAACACGGAAACAGTGTGAACACATCGCTAACCATTTAGACGAATGATCTGCTGTATCAAACTTCCAACGTGGAACCAGTTCATTACCTTTCAAGTCAAGTGCCCAAACCTGCCAATTCTTATAAATACCTCTACTGATTATCAAACTAGGATTAGCCACTCGCGCTCCGGTTGTTTCATCAGGAATACCATCCAAATAAGCAACACCGATAAAGAAGCGATCCATACGATTGCCAAAATCATCTCCCCAATATTCACTCCAATACTTGGCACGTGACACTTTCGATCCTTCTCCTCCACGTGGAATATTATCTATACGAGTTATTTCACGTCCGTCATATCCCCTGCAAATAGAGATATATTCGGGACCCTCCATTATCAAACCGCAAGTAGTAGCTGTAGACGGGTCATTCAGATCTCTCGCAATAGCCGCTCCGGAGTACCAACCTTTACCATCTGTTTGACGATTACGATAATCATTCACTTTCCCATTTGCGTCAGTGATAATCTTGCCATCGGCAAACTTTGTACCTTCGGAAGTACGGAAAGCAATTTCACACAAACCGTCACCATCAAAATCATACAAGATATAAGAAGTATAATGTGATCCGGAACGGATGTTAATTCCCAAATCAATCCTCCACAAGAAAGTCCCGTCCATTTTATATGCTTCCAACAGAGTAGTACCATTAAACCAAACTCCCATATTCGCTCCGTCGTATGGTTCTCTCTTCACCACAATCTCTAATTCACCGTCACCGTCCAAGTCACCTAGCTGAATATCATCAGGAGAATATGTAATCGATGCATCGGGTACATTCATGTTTAATCTAATTTCATGATAAAACTTTTCTGCCATTTCAGAAGTAAATGTATAATCGCAAAGCGTTTCAGCCTGATTAGCAAGAGTTACCCGATATACATTCGTTTTTGATACATCAATATCTGCATCCACCCAGGAAGTCGTATTTGAAATAGGTTCTTCATTCAATTTCACTTCCGTCTCACCGTCTACTGATTTATAAATATCAAAAGCAACATTAGACGGATCGGTCTTCAATAATCTCCAGCTAATCAATGCGGATGCAATCCCTGATGCGTTATTGGGATCAGAAGCCGAAATAGGATCATAACTCACCCACATGGCGCGGCTACCCGTTATAACTTCAGTAGGCAGAGGCGGCAACTCCTCTTCCGTCTGATTGCCATTGTTCACTTCAACGACGGGGTCATTATCCGAGCAGGCAACTATGGCCAGCAGACAAAACAGCCCCAGTATTATATAATGTTTCTTCATTTCTTTCGTTTTTTTATTCTATAAACATCCGTTCTATGCAAGAATATCCTATCACTATTCATCAGCATTCCGGTTGTGGGTTACCACCCCGGATTCTGCTCCAAATTAGGATTCTTCGATTTTTCACTCTGCGGAATCGGGAAGAAATACATCTTATCATCCCAACTTCTTTCTTTTACCTTACGTTCATACGTATAAGTATCATCCCCATTCTTCGTAATCTTCATTTCAACAATGTTCTTGAAATGTTTATCACCCTCCTTCCAACGGCGTACATCCCAAAAACGATGTCCTTCAAAAGCCAATTCTACCATACGTTCATTCTGATATTTCTTCCAGAAAGCATCATTGGTCATCCCTTGAGGGAATCCGGGCATTCCGGCACGTGTACGAACTACTTTGATAGCATCTACAGCCGAAGTTGTAAATTCACTGTCCGTTGCATACGGACTACCCAGATACTTATATACAGCTTCCGCATAATTCAAATAGAACTCTCCAAAACGGAACGTAATCCATGAATGATAGGTCTTTGAAGCTGTACCGGCACGTAAGTCTACTGCCGTCTGACAATACTTCTTCAGATAATAGCCAGTCGGAGTTCCGCCACTCAAAGGCTCCGCATTTAGTCCACCCTGATAGGTTTGCAGAGGAACAGTATTCCAGTTAGGCCACTTTTCGTCTCCATTCTTGGCAATGGTCAGATAGAAACGAGGGTCGCGGTTGGTATAATAAGGATTAGTGGGATCATAGTTATCCAACTCGTCCGGACGCAGCCCTGAATCCTTCATCTCATACGCATCTACCAGTGTCTGTGTGGGACAGTTTCCACCTTTACAATTTTCCAACCCTACCGGGAAGTTATATCCCTCAAAAGAATTAGTGGTAGTAGTGGCACGACGGAGAAAAATCAATTCATTAGTAGCGTCATTGTAATTGTCCTTGCTCCAAAGTGATGAATAATCCTCCACTAAGAGTTTTGCCTTTTCAGCAAACCCATTACTGTCATCTAGAATTTCCTTATTGGCTTTAGCTGCACGATACCACAGTTCTCTATTATCAGTCGGGTTAAACAAAGGACTTGCCGCATACAATGCCGCACGAGCTTTCAAGGCCAATACCGTTTTACGGTTGGCACGTCCTGTTTCCGCCGGACTACTAGGCAATGCCATATCTCCCAGTTTACTGTAATCGACAATAATCTTATCCTTTATATCATCACATTCGGCTATGATATAATCAAAAATCTCCTGTGCCGGTCTGCGCGATAACGTATTCGATTCTTCGGCTGTTAATATATGGTCGCTAAACGGCACATCTCCATATTGCCGTACCAAGTTAAAGTAGAAATATGCACGCAGGAAACGCACCTCATACTCGTAATTGGCATAGCGGAACATCTGTTGTGCATAATCACTGTTCAAAGCCAACTCGGGAAATGTCAGTCCGGTAAACTTCTCCAGATACAAATTACAATTGGCTATCCCTTCATAACAAGATGTCCACATACTACTTTTAGCATTCGACGGACTCCAAGAACCATTGTAAAAGTCTTCAATCTGATTTCCCGAATAAGCATATTCGGACTCATCGGTAGCAGAACCAAGGACTGCCCCGCTATAGTTTCCAAAGTCCACATCCATGGACAAATAGATATTTGTTATCAGCCCTCCCACATTACCGAAGTTGAGCTTCACAAAATCCTCATCATAGTTATTGTACTCATGATATTCCATCTTATCTGAGCAGGAACCGAGTGCGGCTACACACATCATTCCGTAGATAATGTTTTTCAGTTTCATTCTTTCGCTTTGTTTTTATGATTAAAAACCAATCGTAACACCGACTACTACACTCTTATTCAGCGGAGTCGCTACACCATAACATTCCGGATCTGCCACATCAATGTGATCTGAACAGAACAAGTCTGTTCCTCTAACATATAACTTGGCACTCCCCAATATCTTAGTCTTCTTCATCAATTCTTTCGGGAATCTGTAATACACCTCCGCATTACGTAATTTCAAGAATGACCGGTCTGCCAACCAAACCGTATTAGCCTGATAGTTATTGGCATTACTCTGTGAACTCAAACGAGGATATTTAGCATTTTGATTTTCCGGTGTCCAACGATTCTCATAATAATGAGTAGAAAGTGTCGTATTATTTATCAACGGCCAAAACATACTCTTCGTATTCAAGACAGCAGAATAGTTACCTGTTCCTTGGAACATTACATCTACTCCAATCCCTTTCCATTCGGCTCCCAAATGGAAAGAATAATAAATTTCCGGAGCCGTCGTACTATAACCGATAGCTGTTTTATCATTGGCATCAATGATTCCGTCTCCATTCACATCTTTATATTTTATGTCTCCCGGCACTACCGTAGTAAAGTTTTGTGTAAGGCTGTTTGCTATATCTTCTTTATCTTTGAAGAAACCTTCAGCTACCATTCCATATACTTGTCCCAACCGATTTCCTGTTTGCACAAGATTCTTATACAAACGCGGTTCTTCCAGTTGTTCCTTAATTTCATTCTTATTCCAAGCAAAATTACCGCCAAGGTTGAACACTACATCTCCTAACCGTTTCGTATAGTTAAGTCCTAGTTCCATACCATAGCTATCAACGATTCCGGCATTCTCGAACGGAGCATCAACTCCCAGTACATCGGTATATTTACCCTCGGAAGAAACCCAAATATCTTTTCTCCGTTGGTAATAGCCTTCTGCCGTCACGTCCAGTCCATTGAACAACACGGCATCAACACCAACATTGTATTTATACGCTTTCTCATGTGTCGAATTAGCTGTTGCCAGGCGCCCGATAATAGTACTTCCGAATTCAGAGTCGTAACTACTGTTAAACTTATATTGCGTACCGGTAGTCGTATAAATCTGGTCCCAATAGTCATATACGGTAGTACTTCCGTCTTTAGGCAGATAATCAACATTGATCACTCCAAACGAAGCGCGCAATTTCAGGAAGTTCACCCAAGACACATCTTTCAACCATTTTTCTTCCGAAAGTACCCAAGCAGCAGAAATGGTAGGAGAAAAAGCCCATTTATGTCCCGGTGCCAATAAACTGGAAGCCGAGCCAACCAATGCCAGATCCAAATAATAGCGATTAGAGAAACCTACATGATTATACCAAGAAACATTTTGCCGATAAATAGTAGTGTTCAGACCGTATGAATCACGATATTCATAATCCCATTTCAATTGAGAATACACATCCCACTTTTGGAATGAACGATTATAATCTACACTACCTGCAAAATTAAATTGACGCGCCCAATTGTCAATACCCGCACCCGAACCCATTTCACTGGATTCGCCACCTGAAATGGCAGTATAAAACGGACCGTTAGTTGTCCAGCTTGTTGCATAACCGGCATACGTATAAGTCTTGCTATGGTCTTCCAGAATATTGGAATAGTTGTCATAAGCTAAACGAAAGTTAGCTCCTAATCCTTTCAGCAAACCAGACAAATCTTGTGATAAAGTAAGGTCGGCAAACAAACTGCGAGAGTGTCCTTTAGAATAAGCAGCTCCCTGCGATTGTGCGACAGGATTCGATGTTCCCGCCCAAGTAGTACTTCCTCCCCAACTGTCATCTTCCGTACGAACCGGAAAAGCTGCAGAAGGAATCGAATAAATCATATCCCATAGGTTAACCGAAGCCCCCGGAATCCGAGATTCGGACAAGGTACCGAGAAGATTCAACTTCAATTTGGTAGTGGCGGTTAAATCAATATCCAGATTTGTACGCAAATTAGCACGTGAATACATATTCTGTGTAGAATATCCGTCATTTGCATTCGGGGTCTTGATAAACCCTTTGTCTGTTAATAAATTCGCCATAGTATAGTAGCGGAACTTTGCTCCTCCCCCACGGAATTCGATCGTATATTTATTAGAAACTCCTCTGTCTTTAAAGGTTTCATCAATCCAGTTCACATTAGGATAGAGATAAGGGTACATACGGGAAGCCCCTCCACTACCTACTCCATTACGGAAAGCATCGACTTCTTCCAGAGTATACCGAGCTCCCAAACCTTCATATCCACGCGCTTCATTCACTGCAGAAGCATACGTAGCTGCATCTACAAATTCCGGACGTCGAGACTGAGTGTTAATGATATGATCATACGTAAAAGTTATCTCTTTTGTTTTGTACTTACCACGCTTTGTCGTAATCAAGATCGCACCGTTCACCCCTTTGTATCCGTACAATGCCACAGCCGCGGCATCTTTCAGGATGGAAACGGATTCTACTTCTTCCGGACTCACCAAGCTCATGTCTCGTTCCAAACCGTCAACCAGCACAAGCGGTGTACTACTTGACAAGCTCTGCAAACCACGTACATAAAAGGTAGGATCTGCCATTAACCCGGTACTGGCCGCATTCTGCAAAGTAGTAAGGCCCAATCCATATCCATATAAAGAATTGGATATATTCCGGGAAGACCGCTTATTAAACTCTTCGTTATAGGTGGTAGAAACAGCTGCTGTTGATTCATGACGATTGAATGTCCGGTTAGCTCCCACATCAATAGTCTGCGCTGCATATCCCATCACAATAGTCATCGGACCATCAGTCTTTGCCACAACTGTGGTAGAGCCTTTGTCGACAGAAACGACACTCAAACGTTGTCCTTTCTCGACCGCAATCTCGAATTTACCATCTTTATCAGTTTCAACCCGGGTCTCCACTGCGCCACCTTCCACATTAACGGACGCTCCATAGACTGGGTTTCCCGATTTATCAACAACAATACCTATAATGTTGTTGTCTGTATTCTGTGCTCTGACCGGAATGCTCAAACAAACCAGTAAAGCCAGTATCAGAATCTTATTTTTTCTCATATAAATCAATATTCAATATTGTTTTAATCTATTTCGCTGTCTCACATTACCAACCCGGATTCTGAATCAATCCATATCCTTTGTTAATTTCCGTTTGCGGGAATGGAGAAAGATACCATTTGGGATCAAATCCGTATGTCCACCAACGACGAACCGGTTTAGATAATTCAAACCTTTCATATTCAAATCGAGTAGGTTGCAATGCTCCTTTGTTCTTATCTCCTTCATTCCATTTTGTATTACCTGTCATGCGATTACCAGTATCATCCAAACGATAGGCAAGTAATCCATGCAGACGTTTCTCGAAACGATCGGCACGTTTGTAACGGACAAGATCAAAGAAACGGCTATCTTCAAGCCCCAATTCCCGAACACGTTCACACAGCAATTCTTCCAATAAGGCAGCTTTGTCAGAAAGTAAATTCTTATCTGTAACACACTCCGCCAAATCTTTCTTCAATCCCACGCGGGCACGTACTATATTCATTTGGTCAATAGCACCCCGGTGACCATTCTTGGCTTGAAGCAAGGCCTCTGCATAAGTTAAATAAATGTCAGATAAACGAAGATATACCCAATGCGTATACTGACGTTGGTACTCAGTTCCCAAATAATATTTCATATTTTTATAACCAGTCGCATAGTTACCTGATTCAAGTGCAGCATTTTGTCCTTCATCGTATCCTCCGACCCACAATTCATAAGGTAAACCGGACATTGTTCCTGCACTCCAGTCTAACATCTTCGGCAATCCGTTTACCATGCAATGCTCATACAGACGAGGATCACGGGTTAATACGATTTCCGACAATAGTTGTTCTCCATTTTTAAATGTTCCGGTCAAGAACATTTCATCCAACTTACCTTCTGTTTCCGTCTTTTTCCAGTCAAACGGAGTACCGTCGGCCCATGGGAACATCTCCACATATTCCTGTGTAGGCGGATATTCGGTACGACAAAGTGACGGAACAGCCCAGGAATGCCACATATAAGAACTTGAGTTGAAAGCGTCCGACATATTCGTGCGGACAGAATGCAAGACCTCCTTGCTGTTCTGACGAATATATCCCATACGATATGCCTGCCGATACTGTTCCGGTGTTTCTTCCGAAGCCTTATTCAGACTATAGCCGCCTTGACTCTCCAGCTCTTTAAAGAATGCTTCACAAGCCTTCAGACAGTTATCCCAAAGTTCCGCATGGTAGCCACCGTACCATACCAGATGCTGCTGTTCAGCCTCTGAGTTTCCTCCTGCATATCCGTTGACATCATTAAACAACGGAGAAGCGGCAAATTGCCAGATTTTGCATTTCAATGCCATCGCACCGGCCTTTGTCCAGTGTCCGGCCTTGCTAGCAAGATCGGCATCAGCATAAGCCCACACCAATCCGCCGGAATTGATAGCATCATCCAACATCTTTATCATGTAGTTAACAGTCTCCTCTACCGTAGCACGGGGGATTTCATAACCTGACTCCGTACCGGTGAATGAAGCATATAACAATGGAAGACCTCCATAATGACGGAACATATCAAAATAGCGTGCCGCAATCAGGCATTTAGCTTCTGCCACCAACTGAGTTTTTTCAGTGTTATCCATACCCGGCACTCTATCTATATTTTCCATTAGCAACCAACACCAACGCACTACTTCCCATACCATTTCCCGTGTATATGGGAAAATATTACCACGCGTGCCATAGTTGGCATTGAGAGAACCCAAATAATACTGCTGATATACAGTCGCATCACTAAAATAAAGTGACCAGCAGTCTGTTAGCGCATCCTTCTTTCCTAAATAAGGACTGGAAGAATCAGGAATATTACCGTTACTGTCCGTATTATAAGGTAATCCGTAATACTGTCTACTGTAACAGGTATTCAAAAATTGGCGCGTATATTCCGCACTATTGAACACTGTGTCAATAGTAGCATTTCCGCCCGGTGCCTTATCCAAAAAAGAGTTTCCGAATTTAATTTCGTCCACACATGAAGTGGAAACCAAACAAACCGCCGCTCCCAACATCGCACCGATGAACCATTTATTTTGTAATTTCATTGTATCTTTCCTTTATCTATTTTAGAATCCTAATTTCAAGCTCAACGTATAAGTCTTGGACAATGGATAAGAAGGTGCATTAGTAGCTCTTGCCTCCGGATCACCCCACAAATAAGGTGTAATAGTCCACAAATTATATCCTGCAAAAGCCAACTGACATGTATTCAGTCCAAGTTTCTTCATTAATGGGAAGTGAAAATTGTATGCCACCTGAAGAGTTTTCAAACGCAAGTATTTGGCATCTTTCTCATATAAAGTGGAAGTAGCATAATTATTCTTTGCATTATCAATGGTAGCTCTCGGATACTCCGAAGATTGTGACGGATTTTCCGGTGTCCATGTATGATCCAGATGGTATGCCAACAATCCTCCCTGCTCGCTATTGGAAGATGAATAAAACGGTTGACGAAATACATCCGAAATCATACGACTTACATTCCAGGCCCCTGTCCATTGAGTACTTATTTCCAGATTCTTCCAACTGAATCCTAAATTAATACCTAGCATATATTCAGGATCGTCTGTAAAGCCATAGTCATAACTTGCATCATTTGCATCAATCTTACGGTCACCATTCAAGTCAACATATACTGCATCTCCATTTTGAAGAATACTCTCGTGAGTGGGGAACGGACGATTAAATGTCTGCTCATATAGTGCAGGTGTATCCTCATCATAGAAGCGCCAGAAAACATATTGACTACGCGAACCGATACGGTGTCCCTTCTGATATTGATATAAATTATTCTGCGGTGCTTCCTTCTTTTCAAGAATCTCATTCTGATTATAAGAAAGGTTAATACCCGCCCAATAACGGAAATTATCGCCAATCTTATCGTTCCATTTTAAAGAAAGTTCCCAGCCCCAACTGTCTACACTTCCTAAATTTGAATAGGGAGTAATGAACCCTAACATTCCCGGAGCTGTACCGTCACGCAAAAGGATGTCATTACGACGTTCTTTATAATATTCAAAGGTTGTTTTCAGACGGTCATCAAGGAAGTTAATATCAACACCATAGTTCCGTTTCAGAGCTTTTTCCCATGTCACAGCAGGGTTATTCTTAGCTACCTCACGCGCACCCAGACTAACAGTACCATTATCTGTTCCGAATCCATATCCCCAGGCGTTAGTTGCTCCTCCACTTGCCGTTACACGATTTGCCAAGTCACCTAAACCGACATTATATGGATCAGCCATATACATAAACCGCGATCCTCCAATATTATCGTTACCTACCAAACCGACACTGGCACGTAATTTCAAAAAGCTAACCACCGACTTCAAAGGACGGAAAAACTTCTCTTCACTCATCACCCAACCTATAGAACCAGCCGGGAAATAAGAAAAGCGCAAATCGGACGCAAAGTTTTCCGAACCGTTATAACCCACATTAAACTC
>OIKT01000333.1_pt1 | contig 10264 bp, 6 predicted proteins | sample 1584181 | NCBI WGS metagenome assembly OIKT01 (sample SAMN02674605, study PRJEB24791) | human gut metagenome, SKBSTL067 | isolation source: stool | host: Homo sapiens | place: USA | reverse complement strand
CCCCGCACCCAGAGCGCCCGCAAATGGGTCAGGCGCTATCTGGGGGAAGCCGGAGAGGCCGCTGTGCAGGAGTACTACAACGGTGTGAAGATCCTGGAGGCCAGTGATTTCTATGGAGCCTTGCGGGTTGTGGTGGATACGATGTTCGGCTGCACTGTCCCGGTGCAGGAGCTGAAGGAATTCCTGCCCTTCCAGTTCCACCCGGATACCCGCTATTTCCACGAGCCGGAGTTCCAGAAGGAGATCCCGGTCACCATGCTGGAGCAGCGGTATGAATCAGAGAACCGCATTCTGGACGCGGTGGCCCGGGGCGATGAGGAAGCCGCCATCGAGGCCATGCACCAGCACTCCCGCTTTACCTATGGCGGCCGGTTCGAGGGGACACTCTACCAGCAGAAGAACAAGATGATCGTGCTGAACACCCTGCTGCGCAAGGCCATTGAACCCAGCAAGGTGCATCCCTATTATATCGATGCCATTTCCAGCAAGTACAGCCGCATCATTGAGGAAGCCAACGAGGTGCCCAACGAGATGATGTGGCAGATGACGCGGGATTACTGTGCCTATGTCCGCCGCTACTCGCTGAAGGAGTATTCGCCCGCGGTGCAGAAGGTGATGAACTACGTCAACCTGAACGTGGCCGAGCCGCTGACGCTGAAAAGTCTGGCCGCCATGTGCTTCATCAGCCCATCGTACCTGTCGGCATTGTTCAAGCAGGAGACCGGCAGCACCCTGATCGATTATATCAACACCCAGCGCGTCAACCGCGCGGCCCAGCTGCTGGTGCAGAACAACCACACCATTGCCGCCGTGGCCGAGGAAGTGGGCATTCTGGACGTGAATTATTTTACAAAGATCTTCAAAAAGACGCTGGGAGTCACCCCCACCCGCTACCGCCGCGAACACAAAGAAAAGTGAAAAATGAAAAAAATGCCCGGTTTTTCCCGGAAATGTACGTTTTGTGCAAAACTCCCGGGAAAAACGGGCATTTTCTGTACAGAGAAATTTGTTGCATGAACAGAACGATGTTGTAACCGTTTTGAAAGGATTTATGGATTTTTGGCATGGAATTTGGATGTATGTTGCATTTTCGACTGATTTTGTACTTGATAGCAAAAAGAATGTTGTACACAACAATATCAACTGTGAAGAATGCACAAAGAAACGACCGGAATCTTGTGAACTTGTCCCATTGCGAATGATTTTCCGGACGGTTATAATACAAACAGAAACCATGGAACATACATGTAAGTATATTCCATGAGATGCTGTGATATGCGAATGAAGGAGAACAAGATTATGAAAATGATTTCCCGTCGTGACTTTATGAAGGCTTCTGCTGTTGTGGGTGCTGCCGGCGTTCTGACCGCCTGCGGCGGCTCCTCCAGCTCCACTGCTGCTTCCTCTACCGCCGCTTCCTCTGCAGCTGCTTCTGCAGCTGCTTCTGAGGCTGCAACCGGCAGCGCAAACGTCGGTGTCTGCATCTATCAGTTTGCTGATAACTTTATGACCCTGTACCGCACCGACCTGGAAGAGTACCTGAAGGATAAGGGCTACGCCGTGACCATCGTTGATGGCAAGAACGACCAGAACACCCAGACCGAGCAGATCAACACCTTCCTGCAGCAGGGCGTTGACGTTCTGATCATCAACCCTGTTCAGACCACTTCTGCACAGACCATCGTGGATACCATTTCTCCCTCCGGCACTCCCATCGTCTTCATCAACCGTGAGCCCGAGAAGGCTGTTCTGGACTCCTACGCAGGCAAGTGCTGCTACGTTGGCGCTGACGCACGTCAGTCCGGTACTTACCAGGGCGAGCTGATCCTGGAGACCGAGACCCAGGGCGATATCAACGGCGACGGCAAGATCACTTACATCATGTGCAAGGGCGACCCCGAGAACATCGATGCTCAGTACCGCACCGAGTACTCCATCAAGGCTCTGACCGATGCCGACAAGGAAGTGGAGTGCCTGTACGAGTACCTGGATAACTGGGATCAGACCACCGCACAGCAGGACGTTGCAAACGCTCTGGCACAGTACGGCGAGAAGATCGAAGTTGTGTTCTGCAACAACGACGCAATGGCACTGGGCGCTCTGCAGTCCCTGCAGCAGGCTGGCCGTACCGTCGGCAAGGACGTCTATCTGGTCGGTGTTGACGCACTGAGCGAGGCTGTCCAGAATGTCGTCGATGGCAACATGACCGGCACCGTCCTGAACGATGACGTGGGTCAGGCTACCGCTGCTGCTGCTGCCACCAAGCTGTTTGTCGAGGGCGGCAAGGTCGAGCAGTACTACTGGGTCGATTACGTCAAGGTCACCAAGGAGAACGCTGCACAGTACATCAAGTAAGCAGCCAAAACCCTATCGTTGCAAGGTGCGCAGTGAACCAATAAGGCTTGATTAAGAGCTAAAAAGCGCGTGCGTGCGAGAAGAAATCTCCGCGCACGCGCCTTGTTTTGAAAAGCCGATGGCAAAAACGGCACTTTTGAGACCCATAGACAAGGAGGCTCTGAGGAATGTCAGAATACCGTCTGGTAATGAAAGGCGTGGTAAAGACCTTCCCCGGCGTGAAAGCGCTGGACCACGCGCAGTTGGAGCTTCGCCCCGGCAAAGTCATGGCCCTGATGGGCGAGAACGGTGCCGGTAAGTCCACCCTGATGAAATGCATGTTCGGCATTTACAAGATGGACGAGGGCGAGATCGAATACGAGGGAGAAAAGGTCGTTATTGCGAACCCGTTGGATGCACTGGGCCGCGGCATTGCCATGGTGCATCAGGAGCTGCAGCCCATCCCGGCCCGTACCGTGGCTGAGAATATCTGGCTGGGCCGCTACCCCACCAAAAAGATTGGCCCCATCACCATTGTGGACCACAGCAAAATGTATGCCGATACCGATGCACTGCTGAAGAAGCTGAAGCTGCAGATCAATTCCCACGCAAAGCTGGGCAGCCTGAGCATTGCCCAGATGCAGATGGTGGAAATTGCAAAGGCTGTTTCCGCAAACTGTAAGGTGCTGATCCTGGACGAGCCCACCTCCTCCCTGACCGCCAACGAAGTGGAATCGCTGTTCCGCATCATGCGTGAGCTGAAGGAACAGGGCGTTGCACTGGTCTACATCAGCCACAAGATGGACGAGATCAAGGTCATTGCTGACGAAGTGACCATCATGCGTGACGGCCATTACATCGGCAAGTGGGACGTTGCCAACATGACCAAGGAGCAGATCATCGCCAAGATGGTCGGCCGTGAGCTGTCCAATCTGTTCCCGCCGCTGGAGAACCACCCCTCCGAGGAAGTGATGATGAAGGTGGAGGACTTCACCTCCATCCATCCGCGCTCCTTCCGCCACTGCAGCTTTGAGCTGAAAAAGGGCGAGATCCTGGGCGTGGCAGGTCTGGTGGGCGCACAGCGCACCGAGCTGATGGAAGGCATCTTTGGTCTGCGTGCACACACCTCCGGCAGGGTGTGGATCAAGGGCGAAGAGGTCCACATCAAGCAGCCCCGCGATGCCATCCGGAAGAGCGTGGCTCTGCTGACCGAGGACCGCCGCGCAACCGGCATCATGGGTGTGCTGAGCGTGGCCGACAACATCTCCATTGCATCGCTGGACGCTCTGCGCAAGGGCCCCATCATGCTGGATGACAAGAAGATTTTGGATCTGGTGGCGACCAATAAGGAAAAGATGGCCATCAAGGTGCCCAGCCCCAAGACCCAGATCAAGAGCCTGTCCGGCGGCAATCAGCAGAAGGTGCTGATCGCCCGCTGGCTGGCAAATAACCCTGATGTCCTGATCCTGGACGAGCCCACCCGCGGCATCGACGTTGGTGCAAAGTACGAGATCTACTGCATCATTGCCGATCTGGCCAAGCAGGGCAAGAGCATCATTATGATCTCCTCTGAAATGAGCGAGATCATTGGCATGTCCAACCGCGTCATGGTCATGTGCGATGGCCGCGTCACCGGCTTCATCGACGGCAAGGACGCGACCCAGGAGAACATCATGGAGCTGGCTACCCAGTTTGAGACCGCGCCCGAAACGGCAGCGGCCAATCAGTAAACAAGGAGGCTGTCTATTGTGGAAGCTACCAAGAAAGTAACGGGCAAGTCTGTAAAGAAGTGGCTGGGCAACAACGCCATCATCGTCCTGATGCTGGCCGTGTCCCTCATCGTCGGCATCATCCATCCCAACTTCTTCGCACTGGCCAATATCATCAACCTGTTCAAGAATGTCTCGATCCGCTACATCATCGCGCTGGGCATCTCCGGCTGTCTGATCACCACCGGCAACGACCTGTCCGCAGGCCGTCTGGCTGGTTTTGCCGCCTGTCTGGCCTGTATCTTCGCCCAGACCGAGGGCGCTGCCGGTAAGTTCTACCCCAACATGCCCACTCTGCCCACCCCTGTGGTGTTCATTCTGGTCATTGCCATCTGCGCCATTGTGGGTCTGTGCAACGGTCTGGTCGTTTCTTACCTGAAGGTCCAGCCCTTTATCGCTACCCTGGGTATGCAGCAGGTCGTCTACGGTATCTGCCTGGTCTACACCGGCGGTACCCCCATCGGCTCCCTGAACAAGAACTTTACCTCTCTGGCCTCCAACACCATCCTGAAGGTCCCCGTGCTGATCTGGATCGCCCTGGTCGTGGCTGTGTGCTTCTGGTTCCTGTACAACAAGACCCGTCACGGCAAGTACATGTACGCCATCGGCGGCAACGAGGCTGCTGCTGAGGTGGCTGGTGTCAACGTTTACGCCACCAAGATCCGCATCTACATCCTGGCCTCCTGCATGTTCGGTCTGGCAGGCTGCCTGCTGGCTGCAAAGTCCGGCGGCGCATCCGTCAACACTGCAATGGGCTATGAGCTGGATGCCATTGCGGCTTCCACCATCGGCGGCGTTTCCACCACCGGCGGTGTCGGCACCGTGCCTGGCATTCTGGTCGGCGTTCTGGTCTTTGAGCTGATGAAGGTCGCTCTGCAGTTTATGAACGTCAACTCCTCTTACACCTATATCGTCCAGGGCCTTGTCATCATCGTGGCTGTGGCCATCGATATCCGTAAGTACCTGGCAAAGAAGTAACCCCTCATTCGCATACAGAGAAGCCCCCCGCCGGGAGAACCGGCGGGGGGCTTCTGCTGTTATTTTCCCAGCTGCCGCTGCTGCAGGCGGTATTGGCGGGGTGTCAGCCCCTCCTGCCCTCCGCGTTTTCTCGCCCACTCTCCGAAAAAAGTTGGAGAACTTTTTCTTTTTCGTTGAATTGCACAAGAACTTGCCTCTTTGTTTGGCGGCTGTGTTGAATTTATGAACGTTCTTTGAATTTTGATATTTTCCTTCGATTTATTATAACACAGCTCCCGGAAGAGTGGTATACTACAAGCCAGAAACAGTGCTGTTAAGTTCGGAAAACAAAGATCGTTGAATGAGGTGTGTCTTATGAGCGTTTACGAAAAAATTTCCGGTTTTGCGGATGAGATCAGCCAGGACTTTGACCAGCAGCTCAAAACTGTGACGGATCTGGGGATGAAGTATATCTGCATCCGCAGCGCCGAGCACAAGGGCATTGCCGATTACACCCCCGAGGAAGTACGCACCGTTCTTCTGCCGAAGTTGCGGGCCGCAGGCGTGGGCGTATCCAGCCTGGGTACGGCCATCGGCAAGGTGGAGGTGGACGATGAAGAGGGCTTTGCCAAGCAGCTGGAGCAGCTGGAAACACTCTGCGAAACGGCCAAGCTGCTGGACTGCTCCTTCATCCGGATGTTCAGCTTCCTCATCCCCAAGGATGCCGATGCAGACAGCTATACCGATGTGGTGCTGGATAAGCTGCGTAAGTTTATCCGGATCGCGGAAAAGCATGACATTGTCCTGCTCCATGAAAATGAGAAGGGCATCTACGGAGACACCGGTGCCCGCTGCAAATTGCTGTTCGACCGGCTGGCCTGCCCCCACTTCAAGGCGGCGTTCGATTTTGCCAACTTTGTCCAGTGTGAGCAGGACACCGCGGAATGCTGGGAACTGCTCCATGACCAGATCGCTTATATCCACATCAAGGATGCTCTGCCCGGCTACCTGCTGAATGTGCCCGCAGGCACAGGCCTTGGCAAGATCCCTGAGCTGCTTCGCCGTGCTTTCTGCGAGGAGGGCTACCACGGCTTCCTGACGCTGGAGCCCCACCTGGCAATGTTTGATTTCTTTGCACCAGGAGCCAAAGGCGGTAAGAGCCAGAAGCTCCAATTTGAGAATAACCCGATCGTCGAGAAGATGAAGTCCGAGATGGCCGAGCCGGGCCGCCCCAAGGACGGTGCAGAAGCTTACGCCACCCAGTATCATGCACTGGTCGAGATCCTGAATCCCATTCTCAATTGATATCCACTCTCCGTTTACCATAAGCTGCCACAACAGAAGCCCCCCACCGGGAGAACCGGCGGGGGGCTTCTGCTATTTACGGCAAAAAAGCTGGGGCCCATGCTGTCAGCAGCTTTTCATTTGGAATATGGCAATATTTTGGCGGCTTGTCAGTCACTGGCAGGCCGCTTTTTTCTTTGTCAAAGGCAGTTTCGTGAAAATGACCGAAAGAGGATATCTGATTTGTGAATATCAACAAAAGTTTTCAAAATACTTGATTTTAATTTAAGGGGGGGGGATATAATGAAATGACAAGAAATTCCTTTGAGAACAAAGCACTCAGCAACCTGGCTGAGACCTGCAATGCGGAAAATGGAACCTACAGGGGAGGTGACAGTGCGGTAGGAATCTGGAGGGTTCCTTGCGGGGAATCCGTTGCAAAAATGCAAATAGCGATGAAAGGAATGAAGAAAGTTGAAACAGAAAAGTCAAAACCGGTTTTTGGCTGCCCTGCTGGCAGTGGCAATGATGCTTCAGATGCTTCCCATGCTGGCTTTTGCGGAGGACGCACCCGACGCGCATGCGGTAAAGATCGACGGTAAGGAGGGGAGCTATGCGAAATTGGAGGATGCTGTGAGAGCGGCATCGAGCGGTGATACCATCATCCTTGGCGAGGGCAATTATACACTGTACAAGATCTCCAGCGAGGGTATGACCAAGGGAAAAAACCTGACCTTTGTGGGTCAGGGGCCTGACAAAACGGCCTGGAATATCGGTGCTGAGGTGCCGAACCCGGAGTATTATGGCACAGAGTATAACGGCGATTACAGCTTTGATGGTGCCGGAACAGTCACCTTCAAAAATATGACGCTTCGCTCCGGTGATAAAGATTATCTGGGCTTCATCCGTATTGACAATACAGTGGTAGAAAACTGCGTCATCAACGGCGAGACCTTCTACTGGGGTTATAAAAGTGCAGTGTTCACTAATACGACCTTCAATGCTCCAGATGGACGATATGCACTCTGGACGTATAGCTCCCCGATCATGACATTTGATACCTGCACCTTTAATGCAAGTGGAAAGGTAATCAATGTTTACACGGATTTCAGTGCAGGAAAACATGACATCACGGTTAACTTTAACAACTGCACCGTGAATTCCTCCACTTTCTTCCTCTATAAACAAGCGCTGAACATCAATGACAGCAACATGGGCAGCTATAAGTACATCATCAACATCAATGATCCCCAGACCGTCACGGCTGTCCGGGATACAACGACCTGCTCGCAGGTGTTCGGTTTTGGCGGTAAAAAGGACAACAATAGTGGTCGGACAGAGGTGTACTGGAACAATAGTGTGGAGCCGGTCTGGAAAGATGGCAAGATGCAGACACACTCCTATACCGATGGTGAGCATGACAATGCTTTTACCACCAGCTATTCGGAGTGGGAAACAATCGATGCACGAAATGAGTGGCGGGATGTAACGAAGACCTGCGATTACTGCGGCTGGTCGGAAACACAGAAGGAAATTGCCAGTGTATACCGCCTCCAGTACAACCTGAATGAAGGCGTTGGCGACGAAAATGCCAATTACAACGATGCTTTTTCCCATGAAAATGAGAGCGTGACGCTTGCAGCGGCTCCCACACGAGAAGGCTACCAGTTTGCTGGATGGCTGAGCCTTAACGGTAAGCTCTATAAAGCCGGGAGTGAGCTTGTCCTGACGGGTGATGAAGTGTTTACGGCACAGTGGAAGAAGGATGAGCCTGTCGTCAATCATACCCTGACCGTGACCGGCGGCACCTTTGCTGTGAAAAACGGCGACATTGATGTGACCGATACACTGGAAACCAGCACCGACGAGGCCAGCGGCAAGCAGACCTGCCTTGTGCCGGATGGTGCAGAAGTCACCGTGACGCTGGACCAGACGAAGGTTCCCGAGGGTATGGTGTTTGATCTCTGGTCTACCGGCAAGTTTGACCTGCCGCAGGAGCAGGATTACAAGGCTGAGTCCATCACCTTTACCATGAATGACGATGTGGATGTGGCTGCACAGTACCGCAGCGCTGACATTGAGGATGGTTCTGATGTTGTTGGCCCCATCATTGTCGGTACGGCTGTTGTGGCTGGCGGCGCACTGGTCGGCTACACGCTGGGCACCGATCTTGTGGGCAAGATGTGGGGTCTGCCTTACTTCCCCAGCAACCGCAGTGCTCTTGCAATGATGCTGTGGGAGGATGCAGGCAAGCCTATGCCGGAATCTGAGATCCTCTACCCCGATGTTGGCCAGGAAGAACAGGATATGGATCTGCAGCATGCTGCCCGCTGGGCCATGGAGCACGACCTCATGCCTGACCTGAACGATCAGGATACAGAGCTGCCCCCTGAACAGGTGAAGTTCTATCCGGACAACATGGTTACCAAGATCAGCGTGTTGCGTGCTTGGAAGAAGGCACAGGACCTCAAGCAGAACGCGCAGTAAAATTTGACATTCTCTGATATTTCCCAAACACAGCAGGAGCGCCCCACCGGGTCATACCGGCAGAGCGCTCCTGCTGTGTTTCTGTTAAGCTTCAGGAAAGGGGAACACACTCCACTCAGCGGCCCACGATGAGGTCGCGGCGGCAGCGCAGGCCGACCGTCAGGAAAGCGCTGTCGCCCAGCTGCCGCAGCACCACCCGCTGGGTGTCGGTCTGGCCCTCACACAGCAGGGAAAGGTTCAGGGTGGTGGAACCCTTCTCCGTGGTGAGCACCAGCGTGGACACGCCCTGATTCATCAGGGTCTTCATGTCCTGAATGGTGGTGCGGAAGGTGGCGGCGCAGTCCGGCACGTCCAGCGTCAGGACACGGCCCTCCTGCCGGGCGGTGTAAAGGACCTGACGGCCCAGCAGGCCCTTGACGGTGTACCGGGCTTCGGTGGTCTTTGCCTCGTCAGCGGAGATCAGCATGATGTCGCCCTGAATGGGGTCACCCTCCGGTGCGCCGTAGCCGCCGTAGACGGGGTCGGTCTCGCCCACGGCAACGTCGCCGCTGTGCAGCGCGATCTCGCCCTGAAGCATTACGCTTTCGTCCTGCGGGGGCAGGTAGCCTGCAACAACGGTGTCATCGGCGGCAGCCGCAGCGGCAGGCTCCTCGGCAAATGCGCCGACGCTCATGGGGATGGCAAGGGACAGCACCAGGGCTGCGGCAATGGCCTGACGGCCCAGCATTGTATTCAGAATCTTCATAAGAAATATACCTCCTGTACTATGGACGAAAAACCGCCCGTTCTGTAATGAATACGGAACGGGCGGCTTGTTTATTGCAGGGGAAAGGAAATTTTTATGGAACGTTAAAACCCTCAGTCACGCTCCGCGTGACAGGTCCGGGTTGCGGCACCCAGCATCCACTTCGTGTTGTAAACAACACTTGTGTCTTGCTGGCCGCGGCCCCAACAGCAACGCCCTTTATCCGCCACTGGCGGCGGTTGTTACTGTTGCCCCTAATAGTGGGGCCCTTGGCATAAAGGGGAACTCGCAGGGCTCTACGTAGCGCCAGAGCCGCCTCTACTAGGGGCGGTGGCAATGCGAAGCATTGACGGTGGGGTTTAACCTTCCCGGTTCAGGATCTCCATGAACTCATCGCCGGTGATGGTCTCTTTCTGGTACAGATACTGGGCCAGCTCATCCAGCTTTGCGCGGTTGTCGGTCAGGATCTGCACAGCCTTGGCGTGCTGGGCCTTGACCAGCTCCACCACCTTCTGGTCGATCTCGCACTGGGTCTGGGCAGAGCAGGCAAGGGAAGTGTCGCCGCCCAGATACTGGTTGTTGACGGTCTCCAGTGCCACCATGTCAAACTCATCGCTCATGCCGTAGCGGGTCAGCATGGCGCGGGCCAGCTTGGTGGCCTGCTCGATATCATTGGAAGCACCGGTGG
>OIKT01000304.1_pt1 | contig 11025 bp, 7 predicted proteins | sample 1584181 | NCBI WGS metagenome assembly OIKT01 (sample SAMN02674605, study PRJEB24791) | human gut metagenome, SKBSTL067 | isolation source: stool | host: Homo sapiens | place: USA | reverse complement strand
AGAATCCCCCCATGCCCAATATCATCGAGATCACGGATTTCCACGCGCCGGAGCTGGACCCCTACGCCCGCCTGACGCAGAACCAGCTGCGCAGTCGGCTGGAACCCGAAAAAGGCATCTTCATTGCCGAGAGCCCCAAGGTGATCTCCCGGGCACTGGATGCAGGCTTTGTGCCGGTCTCCCTGCTGATGGAGCGCAGGCAGATCACCGGCCCAGCGGCGGAGATCCTGACCCGCTGCGGGGATGCACCCATTTATACTGCTGACCGGGAGCTGCTGGCTGCACTGACAGGCTACGAGCTGACCCGGGGCGTGCTCTGCGCCTTTCAACGTCCGAAGCCCCGCACCGTGGAGGAGCTTTGCCGGAATGCCCGGCGGGTGGCCGTGCTGGAGGGCATTGTGGATTCCACCAACGTGGGTGCCATCTTCCGCAGCGCGGCAGCGCTGAACATGGACGCTGTTCTCGTCAACCCCTCCTGCTGTGACCCGCTCTGCCGCCGGGCTGTGCGCGTGAGTATGGGCACGGTATTTCAGGTGCCCTGGGCGCAGATCGGCGAAACGCCTGCTGATTGGCCCGAAAAGGGGCTTGCTCAGCTGAATGCCCTGGGCTTTAAGACGGCTGCCATGGCCTTGAGTGACCGTTCGGTCAGCATCGATGACGAAGCCCTTGCCCGGGAACCGAAGCTTGCCATTGTGCTGGGCACGGAGGGAGACGGCCTTTCCCATACCACCATCGCATCCTGCGATTATACGGTCAAGATCCCCATGTCCCACGGGGTCGATTCCCTGAACGTTGCCGCCGCCAGCGCCGTGGCGTTCTGGCAGCTGGGCAAACAGTAATTCATAAGCCACACAGCAAAAAACTCCCGTCCGGAGCGCATCCGGGCGGGAGTTTTGCTATGCCTTAGAAGGATTCAAAGGAGAAATTACTTTTTCATGTAGATGTGGTGGGGCAGACCTGCAATGTACAGCGGAGTCAGCTCAGCCTGGATCAGCGGGCGGGCATACTCGAGGAATTCCTCGGTCATCTGGGTGTGATTCTCGTTCATCCAGCTCAGGGGAACCTTCTTCTCGAGGTTTGCAACTTCACTGATGGGGTGCAGCTCGGTGATGTACTGATAGGGGCTGTTGGAGATGCGCTTCAGGGCCACCATCTGGCCGGTGACGCCCTCAAAAGCAGCCTTGGCAGCAGCACCGCCGACCTGATAGGCCTCGGTGATGTCGGTGCGGCTGGTCAGGTGTCCGGCGCAGCGCTGCAGGGTAGACAGCTCGATACAGCGGGTCTTGGTATCCAGATTGCGGGCGACCACATTCGCCAGATAGCGTGCGGTACCAGTCAGTGCCTTGTGGCCGAAAGCGTCCACTGCGTGCACATCATCGGCCAGCTCACAGACATAACGACCGTCCTCGAGCTTGACACCCTCGGAAACAGCGATTACGATGCTGGGCTTCTTCTCCTGCATGGCGCGGACCTTCTCAATGAAGTGCTCCACGTTGAAGGGGACCTCGGGCAGGCAGATCATATCCACGCCCTCGCAGTCATCGCTCTTGGCCAGAGAGGCAGCAGCGGTCAGCCAGCCGGCGTTGCGGCCCATGATCTCGACCACGGTGACATAATTGGTGCCGTAAACGGTGGCATCGCGGATGATCTCCTTCATCACCACACCGATGTACTTTGCCGCAGAGCCGTAGCCGGGGGTGTGGTCGGTCACCATCAGGTCGTTATCGATGGTCTTGGGAACGCCCATGAAGCGGATGTCGCTCTGGATGCGGTTGCCGTATTCAGCCAGCTTGCCGATGGTATCCATGGAGTCGTTGCCGCCAATGTAGAAGAAGTAGCCAATGTTCAGCTTTTCCAGGATGGCGAACAGCTTCTTGTAAACGGTCTCGTCATCGTGCCAATCGGGCAGCTTATAGCGGCAGCTGCCCAGGAAGCTGGACGGGGTGCGCTTGAGCAGCTCGATATCCAGGTCGTCGGTCAGCACGGTGGAAAGATCCACCACGCGCTCCTCCAGCAGACCGGCAACACCGTTGCACATGCCGTAAACGATCTCAGCGCCGCGGCTCTTGCAGCTCTCGAATACGCCTGCCAGACTTGCATTGATGACGGAGGTAGGGCCGCCAGACTGACCAACGATTGCATTTTTACCCATGATGATTTCTCCTTTTCTTCTGTTTCGGCTTTTATATTATCGTGCAGGAGCACGAAAACAGACCACGAGGAAGGGGGGGGCGCGCAAATGAAACTTACAGGCAGATATGGCGCGGGGTACCGTTGACATAGACCGGTGTCACTTCGTCCAGGATGAGCGGACGGGCATACTCCTCAAATGCCGCCGTCACCTGCATTCCGTCCGGGGTGATCCAGTCCAGCGGCACCTTTTTCTCCAGGTTTGCCACCTGCTGGACATCCACGGACTCGGTGATGCACTGGTAGGGGTAATCGGAAATGCGCTTGAGCGAGATCATCCGCCCGGTCTCGCCCGCAAAGGCAGCGGAAGCGGCAGCGCCGCCCACGGCGTAGGCCTCGTTCACATCGGTGCGGCTGGCCAGATGGCTGGCGCAGCGCTGCAGAGTCGAGAACTCAATGGCACGGCTCTTGCAGTTCAGATTGTCGTGGATGAGGTCAGAAAGATACCGGCTGGTGCCGCTGAGGATAGCCTTGTGACCAAAGGCATCCAGCTGCCCGGCGGTAGAGACCAGATCGCACAGATAGGTGCCGTCGGCAGTCTTAACGCCCTCGCTGGCTGCAATGATGACATTGGGTTTGACCCGCTGCAGCTCGTCCACCCGGGTCAGGAACCTGTCCGGGTCAAAGGGAACTTCGGGCAGCAGAATGAGGTCGGGGCCTTCGCAGTCATCGCCGCCGGCCAGACAAGCCGCACCGGCCAGCCAGCCTGCGTGGCGGCCCATGATCTCGGCCACCGTCACGCTGCGGATGTTGTAAACGGAGGAGTCACGGATGACCTCCTTCAGGATGGTGGCAATGTACTTGGCGGCAGAGCCGTAGCCAGGGGTGTGGTCGGTTAGGCAAAGGTCGTTGTCGATGGTTTTGGGCACACCGATGAACCGGACGCTGCTGCCCACCTGGGCACCGTAACGGGAGAGTTTTGCAATGGTGTCCATCGAGTCGTTGCCGCCGATGTAGAACAGAGCACAGATATCGTACTTGTCAAACAGGGTGAACAGCTTGATGAACGGGGTAGAGTCCACGTCCGGGTCCGGCAGCTTGTAGCGGCAGCTGCCCAGATAACTGGACGGGGTGCGCTTGAGCAGCTCAATGCTCATGCGGTCATCCAGCAGAACGTTCAGTTCCAGCATCTCTTCCTTTAAAAGGCCCTCGATGCCGTACTTCGTTCCGTAGACTTTATCGGCTCCCAGACTGCAGGCAGCTTTGTATACGCCTGCCAGGCTGGAATTGATAACGGCGGTAGGGCCGCCGCTCTGGCCGATGATGACATTTTTTGACATACGTCCTCCTTATCCAAAAGAACAACATTTCACGTCCTGCAAAGCGCGGCAAGTCCTTCTGTGTCCTCCCAGAGCCCTGCACTGCCCGGGGAAGGAGATTGCGGATGCGCGCCGCAAGTCGTACAAAAAGAATGCAGGATGTGCATCTGATTCAATGAAAACTGTGCAATTCCTGCAACAATACTATTGTAAACTATTTCTCTGTTGTATGCAAGACCTGATTGGTTGCACGGGCAAAAAAATTATGATACAATATTTGGCGTATCCTACAAAAACATAGGGTCGGTCGGAGTGCAGAATGCAAACTCTGCAATTTTTCGGGGATACTGACCGTAATGATAGAGAAAAGAAAACAGGGAAAGGCGGGAAAGAGAATGGGAATCTCACACGAATATCATTCCACCCATGGCCGGAGACGGCGCAGCAAGGCAGGCACCGGCCTGCGGCTGGCGGGGGTCATTGCAGCGATCCTGCTGCTGTCGCTGGCCATCACGGCCATTCTGGAAAATGGCGAAAAGCAGAGCGAGGCTGTCCAGCAAAGCCCGGCGGCGGGCACAGCGGCCAATATCCTGGCTCCGCTGCCCATGCAGGGAGATACGGGAGCCTCAGCGGCAGACAGCGCCGGCGGTACGGCAGGGGAAGGCAGTGGAGCCGCCGATGCGGCGGCTGTCACGCTGGAACAGTTCGGCCCCGCCCGGCAGGCAGCGGGGGCCTATCAGGTCAAGGCGTATGACAGCAGCGTGATCCGTCAGCCCAGCTGTGGGCAGGTGGATCTGAGTTACTTTTCGGATGCGGCCCTGCTGGGCGACAGCCTGACCGTGGGCTTCTCCGATTACAGCATCAACCTGGGCGGGGCGCTCATCTGCGGCTATACCGGTGTGGGCCCCGATGCCATCGTGAACCGCAGCGCGGTCAAGAGCAGCGTGCGCGGCTCAGAGGTGGCAATGGATGTGCTGACAGCGGCCCAGCCGAAAAAGCTCTATATCCTGCTGGGCACCAACACGCTGACCACGCTGGGGGCAGCAGACCGCTTTCTGGCCTACTATGGCCAGATGCTGGATCAGCTCAGGCAGGCCCTGCCCGGCTGCGTCATCTATGTCCAGTCCATCCCGCCGGTGCGGCCCCAGGCTGCTGCGGAAAAGCCCGGTCTTGCGTCTGATGTCCTGCGCTCGGTGAACGAGCAGCTGGCAAAGCTGGCTGCAGACAAGGGCTGTGTCTACCTTGACCTGTGGGAGACCTTTGCCGATGAGAACGGGAATCTGAAGGAGATGCTGGCGGCTCCGGATGGAGTCCACTTCTCGGCCGGAAACGGCTATGGTGCCTGGGTCACCTACCTGCGCAACCACGCAAAGTATTCGGCTTCCAACTCCTGGACTATGGGCAGCGCATACAGCGCTGAATAAAGAGCGAAACACAAAACGGCATCGCAGACCGATTGGTTTGCGATGCCGTTTTTTATGTTGATCGGGAAGGAAAGCAGCTTACTTCAGCTTGCTCTTGGCCTTCATGCGCTGGTCGTGGTTCAGGATCTGCTTGCGGATGCGCAGATTCTCAGGGGTGACCTCCAGCAGCTCATCCTGTGCCAGGAACTCCAGGCAGCCCTCCAGGCTCAGCTTGCTGACGGGGATCAGGCGCAGAGCGTCATCGGAGCCGGAAGCGCGGGTATTGGTCAGGTGCTTGGTCTTGCAGACGTTGACATCCACATCCTCGCCGGAAGCGGTGTAGCCGATGACCATGCCCTCGTAGACCTTTTCGCCAGCGCCCACCAGCAGGGTGCCGCGCTGCTGCGCGTTGTACAGGCCGTAGGTAACGGCATCGCCGGTCTCAAAGCTGACCAGAGAACCGGTGGAACGGTTGGCGATCATACCGGCCCAGACATCGTAGCCATCAAAGATCTGGTTGAGGATGCCTTCGCCGTGGGTATCGGTCAGGAACTGGTTGCGGTAGCCGAACAGGCCGCGGCTGGGCATCCGGAACTCCAGGCGGACACGGTCGGTGCCCAGGGACTCCATCTGCTGCAGAACGGCCTTGCGCTGACCCAGGCCGGTCATCACAGCACCCTGATACTGGGTGGGAACGTCGATGACAACGTGCTCCATGGGCTCGTAGGTCTTGCCGTCGATGACCTTGGTCAGAACGTGCGGGGGAGAGACCTGCAGCTCGTAGCCTTCACGGCGCATGGTCTCGATCAGGATGGACAGGTGCATCTCACCACGGCCCATGACGCGGAAGGAATCGGTGGTGGGAGAATCCTCCACCTTCAGAGCAACGTCCTTCAGCAGCTCTTTCTGCAGGCGGTCACGGATCTGGCGGCTGGTGACGTACTTGCCCTCACGGCCGGCCAGGGGGCTGTCGTTGACGGAGAAGGTCATCTCCACGGTGGGGTCGTTGATCTTCACGAAGGGCAGCGGCTCAACCTGAGAGGGAGCACACAGCGTGTTGCCGATGGTGACATCGGGCAGGCCGGAGAATGCAACGATATCGCCTGCGGTGATGTTGTCGCAGGGCTGGCGGCCATTGGCCTGGAAATCGTACAGCTTGGTCAGGCGGCCGCGCATCTTCAGGTCGGGGTTGTGCCAGTCGCACACGACCACTTCCTCGCCGACCTTGGCAACGCCGTTCTGGATGCGGCCAATGCCGATGCGGCCAACGAACTCGTTGTAGTCAACAGAGGAAACCAGCATCTGGAAGGGAGCCTCGGGATCGCCCTGAGGAGGCTGGATGGTGTCCAGCAGGGTATCGAACAGGGGGATCAGGTCGGTGCCGGGCACATCGGGGTCCAGGCTTGCGGTGCCCTGACGGCCGCAGCAGAACAGGATGGGGCATTCCAGCTGCTCATCGGAAGCGCCCAGATCCATCAGCAGGTAAAGCACCTCATCGATGACTTCCTTGATGCGGGCATCGGGGCGGTCAATCTTGTTGATGGCAACCACCAGGCTCAGGTTCTGCTGCAGAGCCTTCTGCAGAACAAAACGGGTCTGGGGCATGCAGCCCTCAGCAGCGTCCACCAGCAGCAGCACGCCGTTGACCATCTTCAGCACGCGCTCGACCTCGCCGCCAAAGTCGGCGTGGCCCGGGGTATCAACGATGTTGATCTTGACACCCTTGTAGGTGCAGGAGCAGTTCTTGGCCAGAATGGTGATACCGCGCTCACGCTCGATATCGCCGCTGTCCATGACACGCTCTGCCACGACCTGATTGTCGCGGAAAGCGCCGCTCTGACGCAGCATGGCATCCACCAGCGTGGTCTTGCCGTGGTCAACGTGAGCGATAATGGCGACGTTGCGCAAATCGTTACGAACCATAAATAACTACCTCTCTATTTTGAATCTCTGTAGAAGTTACGTCATACGATTTAAGTTTATATCATCCGGGGGTGGTTTGTCAAGATTGTATAAAAAATTTTTGATGGTTTCGGCGTTTTGCCCGAGAATCGGCCTTCGATTTGGGCGGCATTGCGGGGCAAAACGTGTTATACTTAGTATACCAAAGTTGGATAAACCCGTTGGAGGTGTGTCTATGAAACTGACGTTTTTGGGTGCCAACCACGAAGTGACCGGCAGCTGTACCCTTTTGGAAGCGGCGGGACAGCGCTTCCTCATCGACTGCGGGATGGAGCAGGGCAAGGATGTCTACGAGAACCAGCCCATCCCTGTTGCACCGGGCGAGATCGACGGCGTGCTGGCCACCCATGCCCATATCGACCACACGGGCCTGCTGCCCCTGCTGGTGCGCAACGGCTTCCGGGGCAGAATTTATGCCACCAAGCCCACGGCAGAGCTGTGCAGCATCATGCTGCGGGACTCGGCCCACATTCAGGAGTTCGAGGCCGAGTGGAAGAACCGCAAGGGCCAGCGCTCCGGCGCAGAACCGGTGGAACCGATGTATACTGTGCAGGATGCTGAAGCAGCCATGAAGCTGTTTGTGGGCAAGGCCTATGAGCAGCGCTTCCAGCTTGCACCGGGCATTGAAGCCCGCTTTGTGGATGTGGGCCATCTTCTCGGCTCGTCCAGCATCGAAATTTGGGTGACGGAGAACGGCGCGACCACCAAGCTCGTCTTCTCCGGCGACATCGGCAACCTCCATCAGCCCATCATCAAGGACCCCACCTACCTGAAGGATGCGGACTATGTCTTTATGGAGTCCACCTACGGTGACCGCTGCCACGGCCCCAAGCCCGACTATGTGGGCGAGCTGGCGAAAATTTTGCAGCGCACCTTCGACCGGGGCGGCAATGTGGTCATCCCGAGCTTTGCGGTGGGACGCACGCAGGAGCTGCTCTACTTCATCCGTGAGATCAAGGAGAAGAACCTTGTCACCGGCCACGGCTGCTTCCCGGTCTATATCGACAGCCCGCTGGCCATCGAGGCCACCCGCATCTTCAAGGATACCGATCCCTCCTGCTTCGACGAGGAGGCCAACGCCCTGCTGGCCAAGGGCATCGACCCCATCCAGTTCCCGGGCCTGAAGGTCAGCGTTACCAGCGACGAGTCCCGCGCCATCAACACCGACCCCGTGCCCAAGGTCATCATCTCGGCCAGCGGAATGTGCGAGGCGGGCCGTATCCGCCACCACCTCAAGCACAACCTCTGGCGGAAGGAGTGCACCATCCTCTTCGTGGGCTATCAGGCCGTGAGCACGCTGGGCCGCTCCCTGCTGGAGGGGGCAACGAACGTCAAGCTCTTCGGCGAGTCCATCGAGGTGCAGGCCGAGATCTGCCAGCTTACCGGCCTTTCGGGCCACGCCGACAGGGAGGGCCTGCTGAAGTGGGTCAACTCCTTCGAGCCGAAGCCCAAGCGGGTCTTCGTCATCCATGGCGAGGACGAGGTGGAGAATATCTTCACCCAGACCCTCACCGAGCAGGGCTTCACCGCCTGTGCGCCCTACAACGGCGAGCAGTGGGCCATCGGGGCCGAGGGTGCTGTCTGCCTGAAGGAAGGTACCCGCACCCGCATCGAGCACCGCGTCAGCGAGGGTGCAGCCCGTGCGGCCACCGTCTTCCAGCGGCTGCTCAGCGCAGGCAAGCGCCTGCTGCGGGTCATCGAGCACAACGAGGGCGGCGCCAACAAGGACCTCGCCAAGTTCGCCGACCAGATCAACGCCCTTTGCGACAAGTGGGACAGATGAGCAGGATGCCCCGGCCGCAGTAAAATCGAATCAGATGCCCCCGGCCCGAGCCGATGTGTACGCACACGGCCCGGGCCGTTTTTTTGCCTGCGACAGGGGTAAAGCGCGATTTTCTGCGCGTTTTCGCACAAGTTTCCGACTATTTCGCAAAATCTGTTGACTTCGCAGCGGCGAGATGCTACCATATGGCACAAGAAAAGACAGAAATGACAAGCAATGGTTGTTAACTGCGCCCGGGAGCCGCTTGGCATTTTTGTCCCGGCGGGTGCGATGGCAGAAGCGCCCCTGCCGGAAAAGCATCTGCCGAATCAAAAAAGGAGGTCTCTGGATGATAGAATACAAGCTCTCGCTTGCGTCCTCCGGCGCAGTAAAGACGCCGGGCAGCATGGATGCGCTGCAGCTCGGCTACAGCAGGAACTGCGGCGTCTACCGGCTGAGGGTGAGCGCCGCCGACGAGTGGAAGGGGATGACCCTCCGGGCGTTCTGGCACACGCCGGGCGGCAGCCCGCCCGCATCGCTGGTGGAGGATGGGGTGGTGGAGGTGCCCGCGCTGGTCACGGCAGTGCCCGGCGAAGGATGCATCACCTTCGAGGGCAGCGACGGCGTCCGCACCCTCACCAGTGCCGACCTGCGCTACCGGGTGGCCGCAAACTCCGGCACAGAGGACGGCACTCTGCCGCCGCCGGGCACTCCGGCATGGCAGCAGCTGGTGGGTCAGCTGGAAGGGGCCGGTGCCGACGTGGAGAAGAGCGCTGCGCGGGCCGAGACGGCCCAGAGCAGCGCGTCGGACAGCGCCGCCGCTGCGGCCCGCAGCCTGAAGACCCTGCAAGAGGGCATCGCCTCGGGAAACTTCAAGGGCGAGAAGGGCGACCCCGGTGCACGGGGCGCACAAGGCCCGCAGGGTCCGAAAGGCGAAAAAGGCGATACTGGCCCGGCAGGCCCCGCCGGTGCGACCGGCCCGCAAGGCCCGAGGGGCCAGACGGGCGCGGCGGGAAAAGCGGTGGAGGTGGATGCCACCCTCGCCGTGTCAGGCGCAGCGGCAGATGCCAAGGCCGTCGGCAGCGCGTTGGCCGGGAAAGCCGCTGCCAGCCATACTCACAGCTACGCCGGTTCTTCCTCGGCGGGCGGTACGGCCAACAGTGTCAACGGATTCACCTTTGCGGCCCAGACGGCCGACCCCGGTGCAGGCAGCAGCCTTGCCACCAACAAGGTGCTCATCGTGTATGCGTAAAGGGGGCAGAAGATGGCAAAGGGGATCTATGTAGGTGCGGGCGGCGTCGCCCGCAGGATGAAAAAAGCCTATGTCGGGGTGGCGGGCAAGGCCCGTACAGTCCGGAAGATGTACGTCGGCGTCGGGAACAGGGCGCGGTTGTGCTACAGCGCAGAGCCGGAGTATGCCGGGACGGGTGTGCCTCTCGCGGCCCCGAAGTACGGCGCAAAGGCCGCAGCGGCAGGGAACACTGCGCTCATCGGGGGCGGACGCTTCGCTGGCACGGCCTCGAACGCAGTCTGCAATACGGTGGACGCTTACGACACCTCCCTCACCCGGACGGCCCCGGCGGCGCTGGGGGACAAGAGGTATCTGCATTCCGCCGTGCCGCTCGGGGCGTATGCTCTGTTTGCGGGCGGGACTGCTACGCCGACCGCCCGAGGGGGCCATAACACGGTGGATGCCTACGACGCCTCCCTCACCCGGACGTCAGCCGCCGCGCTGAGCAGGATGCGGACGAGGATGGGCTGCACGGTGCTTGGCTCCCGTGCGCTCTTTGCCGGAGGCGGTCAGGGCGGCCTTACCACGGGCGGCGCTTTCACGACCGTGGACGTCTACGATGAGGCCCTCACTCGGACGGCGGGCACGCCGCTGTCCACCAAACGGTTCTTCCCGGCGGGCGCGACCGTCGGGGGTCATGCCCTCTTTGCAGGCGGCACCCCCAAGGATGGCAGTCTTGTGGTGGACGCCTACGACGCTTCCCTGACCCTCACGGCAGCGGCAGACCTGAGCAGTGCCCAGAACAGCTATGCCGCGGCGGCGGTGGGCGGATATGCCCTCTTTGCGGGCGATACGGCCGATGCGGATGTCTACGACGCCTCCCTCACCAAAACAACGGTCAGCATCCTCAGCGCGGCAAGACAGCCGGATGCGGTGACGGCCGGTGGGTATGCATTTTTCGCGGGCGGCGATGAGTCCAGCACGGTGGATGTCTGTGACGCCTCGCTGACCAGAACGACCCTCACTGCTCTGAGCGAGGCGAGGAACAGCATGGCCGCTGCCGCCGTCGGGGACTATGTGTTGTTCGCGGGCGGCAGGAATGCGGCAAGCCTCTACCATGACACGGTCGATGTTTATACCATATAAGGAATAGGAGGAAACTCAGAATGGCACGTTACAAGATCTACGACAACAGCTCCGATGTGATCACCCCGGTGG
>OIKT01000291.1_pt1 | contig 11260 bp, 9 predicted proteins | sample 1584181 | NCBI WGS metagenome assembly OIKT01 (sample SAMN02674605, study PRJEB24791) | human gut metagenome, SKBSTL067 | isolation source: stool | host: Homo sapiens | place: USA | reverse complement strand
CTTCCTGCTCCGCGCTCAGCAGCGGGATCTGGCCGATCTGCTTGAGGTAGTTCTTCACAGGGTCATCCAGCAGCTCATCCATGGCAGCCTTCAGGTCTGCGGGGTTTTCCTCTGCCGGGTCGTCCTCATTTTCATCGCCCAGGCCCAGCTCATCGCTGTTTGCCTCGGCACTTTCCACCTCTGCCATGATGCCTTCCACATCCAGGCTGGTGTCACCGTCGGCCTCGTCATCCAGAATTTTGATGCCGCGCTCCTCCAGAAGCGTGTAAAGCGTTTCCACATCCATCCGGCACTGGGAAGCCAGTGTCTTGGCCTCGCCCGCCGTCAGGGTGCCTTCGCCCTTCGTCAACAGTTCCTTCAAAGTCATGCCCATTTCGCTCTCTCCTTTTCACCGCGGCGCTGGCTGCGCCGTAAGTGATATCGTATCATAAGTTTTGCCGCTGCGGGATGGTTCAAATCACCAGGCCGCCGTTCACACCGAACACCTGCCCGGTGATGTAACCGGCGCTTTCGCCTGCCAGGAACACCAGCAGCTGCGCCACCTCGTCCGCGCTGCCCAGGCGGCCCACGGGGGTTTCCTCGGCCAGCGCAGCCTTATCCTCTGCCGTAAAGGCAGCCATCATATCGGTGTCGATGACACCCGGAGCCACGCAGTTCACGGTGATGCCGCTGGGCCCCTCCTCTTTGGCAAGGGCCTTGGTCAGGCCGATCAGGCCCGCCTTGGCAGCGGAGTAATGCACCTCGCAGCTGCCGCCGGTCTGGCCCCACATGCTGCTCACGGTCAGGATGCGGCCCGCCTTGCGGCGGATCATGCCCGGCAGGGCCAGCTGGCACAGGTGGAACGCGCCGCTCAGGTTCACGTCTAGCATGTGCTGCCACTCCTCCGGGGTGATATCGGTGAACAGCTTCTGCTGGGCAATGCCCGCGTTGCTCACCAGCACATCCACATGGCCCACGGCCTGCTCCACGGTGTGGAACGCCACCTCACAGCTGGCGCGGGAGGCCACGTCGCACTGGACCGCCAGCAGGCCCGGCAGCGCCTTTTCCAGCGCCGCCGCCGCCTCGGCGTGGGTGTGGTAGAGCACCGCCACCCGGTAGCCCGCCTGCCAGAAGGCGCGGGCCGCCGCGGCTCCGATGCCCCGGTCGCCGCCCGAGATCAGCACGCAGCGCCCGTTGGCCGCAGGGACTGCCGGTTCCGGTACAAGCTCCACCGGCGGTTCCGTTTCCGCTGCCGGTTCCGGCGCAGCTTCCTGCACCGGCTCCTGTTCCGGCTCAGGGGCCCGGGATGCCTTGTCCTCATCGCTCAGGTCAAAGGTCAATTCAAATTCATCATCGTACAAGAGTCAGCCCTCCTGCCGTTTGTTCTCTGCCTGCAAAAAATCCCGCAGGCAGGAAGGTCCCGCCCTCCACCGCACCCATGGGCTGCGCTCTGCTCCTCTTTCCGGTCAAGGCCGGTCCTGCGGCGAGCCCGCTGGTCTGTGCGAGTGGTTTCGACAAGTTACCATTAAATAATATAACACAATTCGACGAAAAAAGAAAGTGGGAACCGCCGTCTTTTCACGCAGTTCCCACTTTTTTTCACGTTCTCAGGGGGTCACGGGCGGTTTCCAGCGGGGCTTTGCGGCCCGCTGCTCCCGCAGCCGGAGGAAAAACGCCTGCAGCAGCGCCTGCGCCTCCTCCGCCCGCAGGCCGCGTTCCACCACCGGATGGTGGTTGAAGGGCAGGGCGAACAGGTCGGTCACGCTGCCGCAGCACCCGGCCTTGGTATCCGCCGCGCCGTACACCACCCGCCTGATCCGGCTGTTGATGATGCCGCCGCTGCACATGGGGCAGGGCTCCAGCGTAACGAACAGCTCACACTGCCACAGCCGCCAGCCGCCCAGCTTTTTGCAGGCCGCGTCAATGGCCAGCAGCTCGGCGTGGTGGAGGGCGTTTTTCTCGGTCTCGCGGGTGTTGTGGGCAGCGGCGATGATCTCGCCGTTCCGGGCCACCACCGCGCCCACGGGCACCTCGCCCAGCGCGGCGGCCCGTGCGGCCTCCTCCAGCGCAGCGCCCATCAGCTCATAGTCGGTCATCCCATTCCCCTTTCTGCCAGCGCCCGGGCCAGCACCAGCCCATTGTTCAGGATATGCAGCACCACCCCGGGTGCAGGACTGTCGGTCTGCTCTGCGGCCCACCCGAAAATGAGCCCCATGCCCAGCGCGTAGCACTTTTCGGTCAGCGTTCCGTGCAGGGCCGCAAAGAGCACAGCCTGGCAGAGGTTTGCCGGATGCTCCCCCAGCGGCCGCAGCAAGCGCAGCAGCGCCCCCCGGAACACCAGCTCCTCGGCCAGCGGCAGCACCAGCAGGCTGCGCAGCGTGCCGGGCACGCCCTGCGGCAGCTCTGCCGCCCCGCCGGGGACCAGCACACACCAGACCGCCGCCAGCCCGGCCCAGGCCAGTGCCGCGATGCCTGCCGCCCGCAGGCGGCGGTTCTGTTCTGACATCTTCTCCGTCCCCTCTCCGTTTGGGGGTGCGCTGTTCCGCTGCTTCGGGCACACAGCGCACCGCCCCGCAATGCCTGATGCCCATTGTATCATGTTCCGGCCCGTTTGTGCAAGAAAACGGAGCGGAATTGCGAAAATACGAAGAAATATTGATTCAAACAATTGACATTTTCCGTCGTCTCTGGTATATTCCTATACGACTTTTTGATTGATTTGGTCGGGTTATCCGCTCTTGGCCCCGTTGGAGGTATTACTATGATCCGCATTCTTACCGATTCCGCATCCGACATCCTGCCCGCTGAAGCCGAGCAGCTGGGCGTGACCGTCATCCCCCTGAACGTCACCCTGGAGGACGGCACCGTGCTCCGGGACGGCGTGGACATGACCCCCACCGTGTATTACGGCGTGATGGCCCGCTGCCACAAGCTGCCCACCACCAGCCAGCCCAGCCCCGAGCTGTTCCAGCGCTTCTTCCTTGAGGCGGCTGCCGCCGGGGACGAAGTGGTGGGCATCTTCCTCTCCCATGAGCTGTCCGGCACCTGCCAGTGCGCCCGGCTGGCCGCAGACATGGCCAATGTGGACAACGTCCTCTTTGTGGATTCCGAAAACGTCTGCCTGGGCGAGAGCCTGCTGGTGCGGCTGGCTGTTCAGCTGCGGGATGCCGGAAAGACTGCCGGGCAGATCGCCGCCACCCTTGAGCACGCCAAGGAGCATCTGCATCTGGTGGCTGTCATCGACGACCTGAAGTATCTGCGCAAGGGCGGCCGCCTGCCCGCCGCCGTGGCCGTGGCCGGTGGGATGCTGGGCATCAAGCCCCTCATCACCATCAAGGAGGGCAAGGTCGTTATGGCGGGCAAGGCCCGGGGCCTGCCCGGCGCTTACGTTGCCCTGTTCAAGAAGATCGAGGAGCTGGGCGGCATCAGCACCTGCGCCGACGCGCTGGCCGGTTACACCCTCGCCCCCCGCGAGGTGCAGCCCATCCAGACCTACCTGCAGGAGAATCTGGGCCGGAGCGAGGCCCTTGTGCGCCAGATCGGCTGTGTCATCGGCACCCACGCCGGCCCCGGCGCGTTCGGCCTGGCCTTCCTCGATGAAGGCTTCACCTTCTGATCTTACCCAATCAAAAAGAGGAACTGCTTTCCCGGCAGTTCCTCTTTTTTGTTGGTTCACAGCACCGCGTCCGAGACGATCTTGCCCAGCAGGAGCACCAGCACCACAAGCATCATGGGGCGGATGAACTTTGCGCCGTTCTTGAGGGCGAAGTGGGAGCCCAGCAGGTTGCCCACAATGCCGCTGATGGCACAGGGGATGCCGATGGAGAACACCACCAGCCCGCTGGAAAGATACGTTACCAGGCTGGCGTAGTTGCTGGCAAGGTTGAGCACCTTGGCGTTGCCGCCCGCCGTGCGCAGGTCAAAGCCCATCAGGGTGGTAAAGGCAATAATGGCAAAGGTGCCGGTACCCGGGCCAAAGATGCCGTCGTACAGGCCGATGCCCAGCCCGATGGCAAGGGCCAGCACCGCCTTTTTGGCGTTCAGGGTGCCGTCGTCCCGGTTCTCGTCGGGCAGGTCCCGCCGCCAGAGGATGAGCACCGCCGCCACCGGCAGGATGATGAGCATCATGGTGCGCAGCACCTGATCGCTGAGCAGGAGCACGATGTGGGAGCCCAGTGCGCTGCCCACAAAGCTGCCCACAGCCGCCAGCAGGCCGACCCGGATGTTCATGGCTCCCTTCTGGAAGAACTGCGCCGTGGCAAAGGTGGTGCCGCAGGCCGCGCTGAATTTATTGGTGCCGTAGGTGTAATGCACCGGCAGGCCCGCAAACAGGTAGGCGGGCAGGCTGATCAGACCGCCGCCCCCCGCCGCCGAGTCCACAAAGCCCGCAAACCCGGTCATCAGCATCAGAAACAGCAGCATTGGCAATGATAATGTAATTTCCATTCGTTCTACTTTCCCACTCTTTCGTTTACTTCAGATACAGCTTTCCCTCGCAGGCCAGGATCTGATCCAGGATCATCCGGGACACCCGGGCACCATAGACCATTGCGGGGTGGTCGTTGTACTCGATGATGTCATGGAACTCCTTGTTCATCAAAACGATCACATACTCGCCGTAGGGGGTGTGGATGATGCCGCCGTCGTTGCGGCAGGCGTTCATGCTGCCGCTCTTGCTGGCCACCCAGATAAGCTCCGGCTCGCCGGTCTCCTCGCAGTCCAGATAGAACTGGGGGAAATCGTGGGTTAGCATGGTGTTGTAGTGCTGCTGGCGGAAGATGCCCAGCATGGCGGCGCTGGCTTCTTTGCTGACCAGCGTGCCCTTTGCCACCTGCGCAAACAGGGCGGCGTAGTCCCGGGGCGTGGTGGTGCCCAGCTTGTCGTAGCGGTCAAAATGGAGGGGGTTGTGCAGGACAGTGTGCCCAAAGCCCAACTCCCGGATGCAGGCATTGATGGTGTCCAGCCCCAGGTAATCGATGATCATATTGGTGGCGATGTTGTCCGAGCAGATGATCATCATGGTGGCGGTGTCCTTCACCTTGAGCTTTGCCCCCACGCCCAGGGCCCGGAGCATCCCGGAGCCGTCCACGAACTGGCTGGCCTCGTAGGTGATCTCCTCTTCCAGGTCAGCCCTGCCCCGGCTGGCCTGCAGATACAGCACCGCCAGAATGAACGCCTTGATGGTGGAGGCCGTCTCGAACTCCTCGTCGGCACCGATCTCCACCGTGCTGCCGCGCAGGTCGTCCACAAAAACGCTCATCTTGCCCTGATAGGAATAGAGCTCTGCGGCAATGCGCTTTTCCAATGTCATATTCTGATCCATCTGGAATCCCTCAACTTTTCTATACTTTCCGTTATACTTTATCCTTACCGTTAAGACATTATTATCGTTGATATCGTTGTTATCGTTGCTAACTTTTCTTTTTCACCAACGTTATCAACGATTGCAACGATGATTTTGATACTAACGGTGATTACAGGTTGTTTTCAAAGAAACGCTGTGCGTTGCGGAAGAAGATGGCTTCCACCTCATCCTCGGTGAAGCCCTCTTTCCGCAGGGCATCGGCCAGCAGGGGCATTTTGGAGCAGTCGCTCAATTCCAGTTTGCCGCCGATGCCGTCAAAGTCACTGCCCAGACCGATGATCTCAATGCCGCCCACCTGCTTGAAATGGGCGGCGTGTTTGGCCATCAGGGCCGTGGTGCTGCGGCACAGGTCGGGGCTGGGCTGGTCATCCAGAAAGCCCGCGCAGTAGTTCAGGCCCACCAGACCGCCTTTTTCCGCCATGACCCGGATCATCTCATCGGTCAGGTTGCGGCAGTGGGGGGCCAGGGCGCGGCAGTTGGAGTGGCTGGCCGCAAAGGGGCGGGTGCTGTGCTCCGCAATGTCCCAGAAGCCTTTATCGGACAGGTGGCTCACATCGGCAATGATGTGCAGGCGCTCCATCTCGGCCAGGAACTCAAAGCCCTTCTCCTTCAGGCCGGTCTCGGTGTTGGGCATACAGGGCCAGATGGGGCCGTTGCCGGGCACCACGTTGGGGCTGGCCAGCTCGTTTTCGTGGTTCCAGGTCAGGGTCATCATCCGCACGCCCAGCTCGTACATCCGGCGCAGCACGCCCAGACTGCCCTTACAGCAGCCTGCTTCCTCAATGGTCAGCATTCCGCTGATCTTGCCCGCCTCGGCGTTTTTGCGGATATCCTCGGGGCGGTAGACAGGGGCGATCCTGTCGGAATACCGCTCCATCATCCGCTTGAACACGTCGATCTCTTCCAGCGCCGTCACCAGCGGGTCCGCGCCCGGGGTGGGGTCGGCCAGATTCACAAAGGCGGCAAAGCACTGGAGCATGTAGTCGCCCTTCTCCAGCTTTTCCAGATCGATGTGGCCGTTGTTGTGGGCAAAGGTCTGCCCGTCGCCCCTCATCTCCGCGCGCCGCAGCTCGCTCAGGGTGTCACAATGTAGATCAAAGACTTTCATGGATTGTTCTTCCTCCTATAACATCCTCGCCCTCTCAGTCAAAGCCTGACGGCTTTGACTGAGAGGGTGAGTTACTTTATCAGAACACACTCCCCACCGCATACAGACTCTTGACCAGATCTTCCCGGTACAGCGGGTCGGCGGGGTCAAGGCTGTTGATGACCACGCCGCCGCTGGCGGACGCGCCGGTGGAGTGGATGTAGCGGCCCTCGCCAAGGTAAAGGGCGATATGGCCGGGGAAATAGAGGGCATCGCCCCGCTTTTTGTCTGCAAAGGGGATCTGGTGCATGGGCCAGCCCTCCACGATCCTGGCATCCCGGTAGATGAGCACGCCGCACTGCATATAGGCGCTGCTGACAAGGCCGGAACAATCAATGCCCCGGCCCGATTTGCCGCCCCAGCGGTACTCGGTGCCCAGATACTTTTTCGCCTGCGCGCAGACGGCATCCCGGAACGCTTCCTCGCTGCCGTCGTACCACGCCTGCAGTGCCTGCGGCACCAGCTCCCCGGCGGTAACATTCCGGGCCTCAGCCAGCGCGTCATCAAAGGCCAGCCCCTCCCGCTGGGAGAACACGGCGGTCATCTCAAACCGCACCGGCTCCAGCGCCACGTCCCGGACATAGCCGGTGCGGCCATCCAGCAGGGCCACCTTGGCCCAGCCGGTGTGGGCCAAGGCTTCCTCGGGCGGTTCGGGCAGGCAGCAGAGCAGGCAGCCCCGCTCCAGCTCCAGCATCCGCACCCCCTGCACCTTGGGCAGGCTGAGCACATCGGTGGCACGGCCCACCAGCACCAGCGGCTGGGGCAGGTAGGCCCGCAGCGCATCCTCGCTGACAAATTTCAGCGCATCCCGCCGGACAAAGCCGTGGTAGCCGTAAAAAGTGACCACCTCGGCCACCTCCGGGGAGAGGGGCACTCCCTCGGCGGTCACACCGCCGGGGGCGGTGCGCACCTGACAGGCCTGACCGTACAGGCCCTCGTCCCCGATGGTGGAAACAAGGCCCGCCTCGCTCTGTTTGGTGGTCTGGGGCAGGTCGTAAATGGTCACGACAGGCCGGGCAAATAGGGCGTATTGCATCATTCGGTTCCCTCCAACAAATTCAGCAGCTCCTCCGGCTTCATGCGCAGGATGGCACCATCCGCGCTGCCGGTAACGGTCTCGGCCAGATCCTGCTTGGCCTGCTGCAGCTCCACGATCTTTTCCTCAATGGTGTCCTGGGCGATGAGCTTGTACACCTGCACCGGGTTCTGCTGGCCGATGCGGTAGGCACGGTCGGTGGCCTGATTCTGGGCCGCCACGTTCCACCACGGGTCGTAGTGGATGACGATATCGGCGGCGGTCAGGTTCAGGCCGGTGCCGCCTGCCCGCAGGGAGATCAGGAACACGCTGGCCTCGCCGCCGTTGAAGCGGCGCACCAGCTCGGCACGCACCGGCTTGGGGGTGGAGCCCTGCAGGGTGAAGTGGCTCACGCCCTCCGCGTCCAGCCGCTTGGCCAGCAGTTCAAGCATGGAGGTGAACTGGCTGAACAGCAGGATGCGGTGCCCACTCTCCACGGCACTGGTGACCAGCTCGATGCAGGCATCCAGCTTGGCGCTGCCGCCTGTCCAGTTGTCGGCAATGAGCCGGGGGTCGCAGCAGATCTCCCGCAGCCGCATGAGGACGGCGAACACCGCCATCTTGTCCTCGGGCTTGGCGGCCCGCAGCTTCTCCCGGGCATCCACCACGGCGGCAAGGTAGAGCTTGCGCTGCTCCTCCTCCAGCTCGATGCGGTAGACGTTCTCTGTTTTGGGGGGCAGCTCCTTCAGCACCTCGGACTTCATCCGGCGCAGGATGAACGGCCCGGTGAGCTGGTTCAGCCGCCGCACCGCCGCCGGGTCGTTTTCCTGCGTGATGGGCTTTTCAAACCGGCTGCAGAAGCTCTTGTAGGGCGGCAGGTAGCCCGGCATCAGGAAGGAAAAGATGCTCCACAGCTCACCCAGGCGGTTCTCCACGGGGGTGCCGGTCAGCGCAAAACGGACACGGCTGTTCACCCCGCACACCGCCTTGTATTTCTGGGTGGTATGGTTCTTGATGGCCTGGGCCTCGTCCAGGATGCAGGCGTAGAATTTCTGGTTCTCGTACAGGGTCTCGTCGCGGCGGAGCAGGTCGTAGCTGGTCACCACCACGTCGGCCCCGTCCCACTGCTCGGCCAGCTGGGCCCGGTGGGCGGCATCCCCGTCCACCACAACGCAGTTCAGCTCCGGCGTGAACTTTTGGCATTCCTCGGCCCAGTTCAGCACCAGCGAGGCCGGGCAGACGATGAGGCTGGGCAGGGGGTTCCCGCCCTGCTCCCGGAGGGCCAGCAGATAGCTGAGCACCTGCACCGTCTTGCCCAGACCCATATCATCCGCAAGGATGCCGCCCATGCCGTAGCCATCCAGCGTGCGGAGCCAGCGGTAGCCGTCCCGCTGGTATTTTCGCAAAACTTTTTGTAGAGACGCGGGCGGTGTATACTCGCTGTCCTTTACCGCGTGGAAGCTCCGGCTGAGCTGGCGGAAGGCATCGTCCCGGTTGAAGCGGATGCCGTTCTGCCCCGAGAGCGCCCAGTCCAGACTGGGGGCCCGGTACAGGGGCAGCCGGGCGTGGGCCTGGCCCAGTTTGGCCCCGGAAAGCTCCAGTGTCTCGTTCAGCTCGTCCAGCACCTCCATGGAATCGTCCAGCCGGAGCAGACGGCCATCGCGCAGGCGGTGGTAGCGCTTTTTCTGGTGGAGCGATTTCAGCAGGGCTTTCAGCTCCCCCACCGGGAACTCCCCCGTGTCCACCTCCAGGTCGAGCACGCTGCCGTGCACCGACACCCCCACCGAGATCTTCGGCGGTGCGGCCTGCATACTGCGGAAGGCATCGGTCAGGTAGACCTCGCCCTCAGCCAGCAGGGCCGGGATGCCCTCATCGAGGAAGCGGTAGACTTCATCCTCCTCATAGGCATCGTAGTGGGCGGCAAGGCCGTTGCCCATGGTGTCTGGCCCCGGCTCCAGATACCGCCCCAGCAGCCGCCCGGCCCGCTGTTCGGCGCGGGCATCCCGCAGCAGACCGGCAGGCCCCGGTTCCTCTGGTGTGACGCGGTCCTCGCCGTACAAAAATTCAAGGTGCGCCCGCACCGTTTCCCGCGTGGGCGCGTCAAGGTAAAACTGCACCACCGGCTCCAGCGGGATCTGATTCAGCAGCAGGCGTTCGGGGTCCTCAATGGTCACCCTGCTGCCCAGCTCCGGCAGGACGTAGCTGCAAAAGGCGGTGGCATCCCCGGTGGTAAAGAACAGGCTCTTGCCGCACAGCGCCTCAAGGGCGGGCCGCATCCGGGCGCTTTCGGCCCGGTCCAGCTGCCAAATCGTATCCTCACTGTATAAATAGTCGTTGTCTAAACCCGTTTTCCATCCCAACGCGGGGGTCACGGACACCTCCACGCCGCCCCGGCGCTTTTCCACCCGCATGGTCAGGGCCGGGATGCCGGTCTTGAGGGTGTAGCCGCCCAGATTGCCGGTGGGGGCATAGAGGGCCACCAGACCGTCAAAGATCTCGCCGTTCAGCGGGATGCCCCCGGCAGGCCCGCTGCGGGGCGCATTGCCGTAGCTGCGCAGAGCCGCCTCGGCTCCTTCCTTTGCGCTGAGCTGCCGCCGCAGCAGGCGGAGCAGCTGCTGTGCCTCCGGGGCAAAGGCCTCCCAGCTGTGCTGGAATTCCAGCGCCTTGCCGTAACTGATGAAACCGTGCTTCTCCACGGCCCGCAGCAGGTCCGGGATGCTCTTTACCACATACTGCCGCCCGCCGTCTGCCGAGATGCGCAGCCGCAGCCAGGGCAGCTCCCCGGGCAGCAGGGTCAGCTCCGGTTCCAGCTCTGCGGCGTGGGGGCGCAGCTCCGCGTGGCCGGTCACGCCGTCCACCTCGGCCAGTGCTCCCTCCTGATAGGCCCGGAGCAGCCGCCGTGCCTCGTAGTCAGATTCCGGTTCCTCGCCCCGCCACTTCTTGCCGAACAGCATTTCCAGGCTGGAGGCATAGCTGTCCCTGCGGGGCTGCTCCTCAGGCTGGGGCGTTTGCAGGTTGGCCGTGCCCCGCACCACGCCCGGGATGCTCTCCGGGCTCTCCGAGGGCTTTTGCGGCGCTCTGCCGGAAAGGCCCTGACTCTCGCTGTCCCACATCAGCAGCGCGCCGATGTGCTTGCAGCAGGGCCCCTCGCCGTTTTCGTTGTAAGGGCAGGAGCAGCTGGCGCTGACAAAGCTGCCGTTTTCCCGCAGCCAGACCTGGGTCTGGTACAGGCTCCGCCCGCCGCCGCGCACGTCGGCGCTCAGGTGGCGTACGCCGTTCCCGGCCACTTCGCAGTTCAGATCCTGTATCCGGTCCGTGTAGGCCTTGGCCCGCGCGAATACCGTGCCGCCCAACAGGTAGCGGATCTCTTCCATGTCCATCCGGGGTCTCCCTCCCTCTGCAATGCTCTATTGGTTAAGCATACCGCACCGGCGGGCGGGATGCAAGGGGTGCCGGGAAAAAAAGTTCCGGAAAGCACAGAAGCGCCTCATCCGGGAGAGGATGAAGCGCTTCTGTACTTTGGGAATTTTGGAACACTCAGCCCGCATTGCGGTTTACAGGCCAAGTGGGGGTTGGTTTAGGGCTGCTCAGGCATTCTGCTTGAGCTCCTGTGCTTTCTGCCATGCATTCAGCACATCGATCTTGCTTACGGCGTTGTCGGGATAGAATTTCATCTCTTCCGGAGCCGTGCCCTCATCATTCAGGTCAGGGATAAGCTCGTTTTCCATGGCCCAGCGGGCGGCGTGCTGCAGGT
>OIKT01000277.1_pt1 | contig 11748 bp, 10 predicted proteins | sample 1584181 | NCBI WGS metagenome assembly OIKT01 (sample SAMN02674605, study PRJEB24791) | human gut metagenome, SKBSTL067 | isolation source: stool | host: Homo sapiens | place: USA | reverse complement strand
AAGTGCATATCCCTGTTCCCATTTGGCATCAAATACGCTCCATATCATTCCCATCTGATCTAGTTGTCGAATGCGTTCTTCCGTCAGCTTTCCATCGTTTCGGCGTTTCCGCGCATTGTTGATCCACTTTCCCAGAGGATAGTCATCTTTCGTTTTGTATTTCGCCGGGACCTGCAAATTCCCAAACTGTTCCCGAAATTTTCTCGCTTCTTCCAGACCACGCTCCCATGCGGCATCGTTGCGATTTCCCCACTCCATCCCGATGCTGTCCAGCCGTGCGATTTGCAGTTCGGTCAAGTTCCCCGGAATCTGTCCCGCACGAACACGGCGCTGGGTCGTCAGCCACTCGCCAAGGCTCAGCCCTGCCGGCGTAGTATAACGTTTTGGAATATTCAGGTTGCCATGCTCCGCATAGTAAATGCTTGCTTCCGAAAAATAATGATCCCAACTGGAAGAAAGGCTTGCCTGCAGCTGCTCGAACAGCACCCGGCAGTCATGTACCTGCTCAACGACCTCGAACCGCTCGGTGACGATCTTATCGCCCTCGCCGTTGGCATAGAGCCGATGGACCGCCTCCTGCATCTCGCTTTGCAGACCGGAAATGCTGGTCAAACCTTCGAAGTTATCAACAACGTCTAGGATAAGTGGTGTCGTATTATCCCCGGCGGTCAAGGCTCGGCCGATCTGTTGCTTGTAAACGATGGGCGAAATCGTAGGTCGGAACAGGATGACCCCAGAAATCCCCTCCACATGTACGCCCTCGTTGAGCATATCGATGCAGAACAGCAGCTTCAGCCGGTCACTGGTGTCCGTTTTGAAGTCCGCAAACGCCTTATCCGTATTCGGGTCATTGGAGTAGGCTTCGTACACCACCACCTCTGGGTTGACCCCTGCAAACCACTCCGGCACATGGGACACCATCTCGTCCATGTGCTCCTTGTTGGCGCAGAACACGATGTACTTGCCGCACTTATTCGTGATATGATGGGCAAAGACCCTGTCCAGGCCATCCGCCTGCTCCAATGCCCGGCGCAGGGCATCCAGATATTTTTGATTCACATCCTGAATGCCGGGAGAGCGCAAATTATCCACTCTTGTCTGATAGCGTGCCAAGTCTTTCTGGTACTGATAGACGGTGGTCACATATTGCGGGGCTGGCAAAATCCCCCTGACGACTGCTTCGCCAAGGGTCATGTCGCTCGCGACACAGCAATCAAAAAGCTCTTCAGCCATGTCACAGTTATTATCCAGATATCGGATATTTGTTGCTGTCAGCTCCAGAAGTTTTGCGTCCGAGCATAACTTTAATAAAGCCACCGTGCTTTCGCCCCAGCATTCCGCACCGGCACGATGGAATTCATCGAGTATAATATAGGCAGGTTTCTGCGCTGCGATATCATTCAGTTGTGCCTGGGTGCAGCACATCAGTTTGGCATAGGTATAAAAGTGAACGTTTGCCAACGGAAAATCCGGGTCGTTCCTTTTCAGGCTCTCCAGCTGTGTCTTGAAGATATATTCACTGGGCGAAAGCCAGATCACGACCTTCTCCGGGTTGTCCTCGATCAGCTTGAACGCAATGTAGCTCTTTCCGGTGCCAGTGGGATGAACAATGGCGGCCTTGCCATACTGCTCCATCATCCGGACTGCCGCATGATATGCTTTCTCGTTGTGCTCAAACAGACGCAATGCCACCTTGTTCACCCCTTTCCGCAATTCAGGGAGTATCCTTCACATGGAAAATGGAGGATACCGTTCCTTTGACATCGTTGTCTATAATCTCATCTTATTTTATCATGGTTATATCTGGGATTCAATAGAAATCATCATAAATGTATCACATTTGACCCTGAAAAAACATCGCGAAGGCCGGATTGTTTTTGTGTCATGCCCAGTTCTGTATAATAATTCCAGCTGTAAACGAAGATTGAGAAAATAAGGGGTCAGATGAGGGTCTAAACGGCAGGAGGAAACAGCGATGGCGCGACGGGGAGAAAACATTCGCAAGCGTAAGGATGGTCGGTGGGAAGGCAGGTACATCAAGGCGCGCACACCGGAAGGTAAAGTTCAGTGGGGCTACGTCTATGGCACAGTCTATGCAGAGGTCAAACGGGTACTAATCCAGAGAAAAGCGGAGGCGGGGTTCTACAACCTGAATCAAACCGACCTGACCTTTGAAGTACTGGCCGAGGTGTGGCTGTACTCCCTGAAAAACGCTATAAAAGAATCCACCTATGCGCATTATTCGTACACACTGCACAAATATCTTCTTCCGGTTTTGAGCAAGGTGCCCGTTGCATCCCTTGAGGAAAGCTTTCTGGAACAGGCCATGCAGCAAATCATCACGCCCACAGATGCGTCACACAAGCCACTGGGAAACTCCTCTGCCCGGGAATGCCTCTCGATGCTGCGACGTATCTGCAAATATGCTGCTCATTTACGTCTGATTCGTCCAATGGAGCTGGAAGTTGCGTTGCCAAAAGCCCTCGACAAAATTTCTGCGCCTCTCTCCCCGGCGGAACAGCAGCGACTTCATCAATATGTACAGGCGAACCCCACGCCTCGCAAAATCGGCTTACTACTGGGGCTGGAATTGGGGCTTCGAATTGGTGAGATCTGCGGCCTGCAATGGGGCGATTTTGACCTGAAACTCGGCACGCTGAACATCAATCGGACGGTCTGCCGAATTTCCTGTGGAAACGGTCATACAAAGGTAGTCATTCAAACGCCTAAAACCCGCACCTCCCGCCGGGAAATTCCCATCCCAAAGCAGCTATCGCTGATGCTGAAAAAGCTGCGCGGAAGCGCCAGCAATGCTGCATGGTTCCTGTCCGGCAGCGAGTCCAAGCCCACCGAACCCCGCTGCTATCGGAAAAGCATCAAAGCGTTTCTGAAGCAGGCGACTGTCCGTCAAGTGCCCCCGCACGCACTGCGCCACACCTTTGCAACGACCTGCCTGCAGGCGGGTGCGATGTAAAGACTCTTAGCGAGCTGTTGGGACACGCCAACGCCAACATCACCTTGCAACGCTATGTGCATTCTGACCTGATCCGAAAGCGCCGGGAGATGAATCGGATATTTTCCCATCAGGTGTCAATGAGGAGTAGAAAAACGCCAAGTCTAATGGAATAACGTTATATTTCGCTCATGGCCCTCCATTTTCCATGTGGAGGATACTTTTTTCTTTTTTGAGCAACCTTCTTCTTAACGCAAAAAGGCCCCTGCCCATCACATTTCTGTGAAAGGCAGAGGCCTTCTGTTGATAGATTTTAATGTTTCAGCATCCGGGCAACCGCTTCATCCGTCAAAGGCTTCCCGTTTTTGCTGAGAAACAGGTTCTTGTGGCGACTAGGGTATTCCTTTAAATAGGCATCCCGGAGGCTACGATACTTCATCAGCTGCTTGGACAGCGCAGGCGACTTTGGCACCACGCGTTCCTTGCTGCCCTTGCCATGCTTGACCAGAATATAGTCCGGTTTGATGTCTTCCGGCTCCATCAGGATCATCTCATTACAGCGCATCCCGGTGTCGAACAGTAACATAATACAGAAATTCATCGCGGAGATCTTTCAAACACATAAAAAACACCCTTTCTCTCATGGAAAAACCACAAAAGAAAGGGTGCAAAAATCTCTAAAATGGTTATCGTACCAGATCAGGCTTGTTCGTAGTTGAGCGAGACAAACTCCAGTCGACAAATCATTTAATTTTTATCGCAGCTACGAGATCAGCAGTTCTCAGCGAAGTACTTAATGGTACGGACCATCTGAGAGGTGTAGGAGTTCTCGTTGTCGTACCAGGACACGACCTGAACCTGATAGGTGTCGTCGTCGATCTTAGCGACCATGGTCTGGGTAGCGTCGAACAGAGAGCCGTAACGCATGCCGATGACATCGGAAGAAACGATCGGGTCCTCGTTGTAACCGAAGGACTCAGAGGTAGCAGCCTTCATAGCAGCATTGATGGACTCCTTGGTGACATCCTTGCCCTTGACAACGGCAACCAGGATGGTGGTAGAACCGGTGGGAACAGGCACACGCTGAGCAGAGCCGATCAGCTTGCCGTTCAGCTCGGGGATGACCAGGCCGATAGCCTTAGCAGCGCCGGTGCTGTTGGGAACGATGTTCTGTGCGCCAGCACGAGCACGGCGCAGGTCGCCCTTGCGCTGAGGACCATCCAGGATCATCTGGTCGCCGGTGTAAGCATGAACAGTGGTCATGATGCCGGAAACGATGGGGTAGGTCTTGTTCAGGGTATCAGCCATGGGAGCCAGGCAGTTGGTGGTGCAGGAAGCAGCAGAGATGACCTGATCCTCAGCGGTCAGGGTCTTCTCGTTGACGGAGAAGACGATGGTCTTCAGGTCGTTGCCTGCGGGAGCAGAGATAACGACCTTCTTTGCGCCAGCCTGGATGTGAGCCATGCTCTTCTCCTTGCTGGTGTAGAAGCCGGTGCACTCCAGAACGACATCAACGTTCAGTTCGCCCCAGGGAGCATCCTTTGCGTCCTTAACAGCATAGATCTTGATCTCCTTGCCGTCGACGATGATGGAATCCTCGGTAGCCTCGACAGTGTGCTTGCCTTCGCCGATCTTGCCGCAGAAGGAACCCTGAGCGGTATCGTACTTCAGCAGGTGAGCCAGCATCTTGGGGCTGGTCAGATCGTTGATTGCAACGACCTCGTAACCCTCAGCATCAAACATCTGACGGAAAGCCAGACGGCCAATACGACCAAAACCATTGATAGCAACTCTAACAGCCATGTTAATAGTACCTCCTAAATGTTCTTACCCTTTTATCGGATAATAATCACGGTAGCTTTATTATAGACCAAATCGCGGAAACCTTCAAGTGCCCGCCAAAAAATTAACAAGGTAATTTCACACTTTTTTGTTTTTGAACGATTTTCACAGCTTTTATGGGAATCTTTTCAGCAATTCAACCAACGGCGTGTCGGGGTATTGCAGGCCTTCCGTCACTTCCTGCCACCCGCGCCACAGTGAAAAGCCCCAGCGTGCCGATGCAGCACATGCCAAAGCCAAACAGCACCTCGGGCAGGTCGGCTGCCGTGATGCCATGGAACAGCAGCACCAGCACCCGGGGCAGTTCCCAGCAGAAGCAGAGCAGGAACGTGCAGATCCCTGCCTCGCACAGCTGGCAGCCGTTGGACGTTTCCGGCAGCCAGAGGGCGCGGACCATCGCCGAAAGAAACACCAGCGCGGCCAGCATCTGCCAGACCATGGCAGTCGGCTCCACCCGATGCCAGCTGGAGCTGTTCTCCATAAAGCGGCTCAGCACCCCCCAGTAGAACACCGCCGTGCCAAGCACTGCCGGGGTCATGCTCCGGCCGGGCAGACGGTATTCTCCCTTATGCGTCCAGCTGCGGCCCAGCCGGATCAGCCAGACAGCGCACACCAGCTCCAGCACGGCACGCACCAGCGCGCCAACGCCGGTCATGCCCACTGCCAGACGCGCCGCACCGGCCAGGCCGACACACACGCCGCCCAGCACCGATGTAACTCCCACCGGCCTGCACGCACTGCGCAGAACAAGGGGCTGGCGGGCCAGCTTCCGGGCTGCGATGATGCCAACGACCAGCGCCGCCCACAGGCCGCCGTACCGCAGCCAGACAGAGCCCGCCGTGCACAGGCCGGTGTTCCAGTCCGTCCACAGGGCCAAGTCGAGCCCACGCCCAACAGCAAGGGCACCACCACAGGTGAAAATCAGCACAAATAAAGCGTTCATCAGCGTTCCTCGATCGGTTTATATTTCTGGCGCACGCCCAGATACTTATAGGCGGGCCGGATGATCCGGTTGGCAAAAATGACTTCCTCTACCCGGTGTGCGCACCAACCCGGCACACGGGCAATGGCGAACAGCGGGGTGTAGATATCCTCAGAGATGCCCAGCATGTTGTAGATCAGGCCGCTGAACAGGTCCACATTGGCGCACACCGGCTTGCTGCTGCCCTTCTCCTCGGCAAAGATATCGGGAGCCAGCCGCTCGATGCTGCACAGCATGTTGTACTCTTCCTCAAAGCCCTTCTCGTAGGCCAGGTGCTTGGCGCGCTCCTTCAGGATGACCTCACGGGGGTCGCTCATGGTATAGACCGCATGGCCCATACCGTAGATCAGACCGGAGCCGTCGCCCGCCTGCTTGCGCAGGATGCGGCGCAGATACTCGCGCACCTCATCGTCATCCTCCGGGTGCTCCACATGCTTGAGGATATCCTGCAGCTGACGGTTGACCATCAGGTTGGCACCGCCGTGCTTGGGGCCCTTCAGCGCGCCAATGGCGGCTGCAATGGCCGAGTAGGTATCGGTGCCCGAGGAGGACAGCACACGGGCGGTAAAGGTGGAGCAGTTGCCGCCGCCGTGGTCAGCGTGGACCAGCAGGCACATATCCAGCAGCTTGGCTTCCTCGTGGGTGAACTTCTGGTCCGGGCGGTAGGTGCTCAGGATGTGCTCCGCCGTGCTCTGGCCGGGCTTGGGCATGTGGAAGAACATGCTCTGCTTGTCATAATAGCGGCGCTTCATCTGGTAAGCGTTCACCATCATGGTGGGCATACTGGCGATCAGATTGATGCTCTGGTTCAGGATATTCTCCAGCGTCAGATCCTCGGCGTGCTCGTCGTAGGAATACAGGCCCAGCACGCACCGCTGCATCTTGTTCATAATATTGGGCGAAGGAGCATTCATGGTATCCATAAAACCATCGGGCAGGGCGCGGTGCTCTGCCAGCAGCTCACAGAAATCGTCCAGCTGCTCCTGGGTGGGCAGGCTGCCGAACAGCAGCAGCCAGATGACCTCTTCAAACACAAAGCGGTCGTTGCGGTAGGCCTCATTCACGATCTCGTTGATGTCCACACCGCGGTAGATCAGACGACCCGGAATGGGAATGACATGCCCCTCCTGATCTTTTTTGTAGCCCACAACGTCACAGACATTGGTCAGGCCTGCCAGCACACCGGTGCCATCCGGGTTGCGCAGGCCGCGCTTGACACCGAGACGCTCACTCGTCTCCGGGTCGATGTAGTTGTTTGCCAGATACTCTTCACACAGCGTCCGCATGGTCTGCGGGTCCAGCGACGCTACTCCTGCATGGGTATAGTTCATGCGCGAATTTCCCCTTTCTCTTATTTCTCTCTTATATACTTTCCGGCCATCCACCATGATGGCACACCCTTATGATAGCGCTTTTGTGAAGTAAATTCAAGTCTTGGATGAAATGTGCGCTTTTTCACCCCGCCGGGCTGGTACACTGGGCCCAGAAAAATGCCTGTCCGGGAGGGAAAACTACGATGAAAAAGACATTCTTTCTCCTCTGCGCCCTGCTGCTGGTGCTGGGCACACTCCTGCCGATCGCCGGTTACCGGCTGACACTGGCGGTGTTCGGCCCGGCCCAGGGGGCTTCTTCTGCTCCCCTGCCGGGCACTGCGGCCTCGGAAGCCGCCCCGGACAGCGCCGCCGTGCCGCCCTCCGATCAGGACAGCGAGAGCTTTCTGCTGGCCGACCAGAGCGCCGGGGCCGTAGTCTCGGTGCCCCGGCGGGACTATCTGATCGGTGCCGTGGCGGCGGAAATGCCCATCAGCTGGCCGGACGAGGCGCTCAAGGCGCAGGCCATCGCGGCCCACAGCTATGCCCTCTACTGCCGCGACCATGCCGCCGAACCGGCTTCCGGCTGGCTGAGCGTGGACCCCGTCCGGCGGCAGGGATACTTAACAGATGCAGTCCTCCGCAGCTACTGGGGCACCGCCTATGAGGAGAACTATGCCCGCCTCTCGGCGCTGGTGGACAGTGTGCTGACCGATGTGCTCTACTATGGCAGCGCCCCCGCCGGGACAAGCTACTTTGCCATCTCCAACGGCATGACCGAGGCCAGCGAAAACGTCTGGGGCACTGCCCTTCCCTATCTTGTGGCCGTGGACAGCTCCACCGACCTCAATGCGGACAACTACCTTTATACCGTCCAATTCACCGCCGAGCAGATGCAGCAGGCTCTCGCCGGGCTGGGTCTGCTCCCTGCCCCTGCCGCACCTGCCAGCTGGTTCGGAGAGGCCGCGCTCACCCCTTCGGGCTATGTAGCCTCCCTGCCTGTCTGCGGGCAGAGCGTCACCGGCCCGGCCCTGCGCAAAGCGCTGGGCCTGCGGAGCGCCTGCTTCACGGTGCAGTATCAGGAGGGCAGCTTTCTCCTCACCACCAAGGGCTATGGCCACGGTGTGGGGCTGAGCCAGTGGGGTGCCAAGGCGCTGGCCGAACAGGGACAGAGCGCGGAAGAAATTCTGGCACACTATTTCCCGGGGACAGAGCTGCGGAGGTGAACGGGCTCACCCTCTCCGTCATCGCTTACGCGATGCCACCTCCCCCAAAGTGGGAGGCCTTGGCAGTAAATGCAAGGTTTGCGGTTTTGTCAAAAGCTCTCCCTTTGGGAGAGCTGGACGCGAAGCGGCCTGAGAGGGTGAGGATGCTAACAAAAAAGGCAGCTGACCCAACGGCCAGCCGCCCAGAAGATCAATATTCAGCCAAACAGGCTCGTCCACCAATCCTGACTGCTGCTTTCCTCGCCAGCAGCGACTTCAGTCTCTGCCGCAGTCTCAGTTTCCGCGGCGGCTTCCTCCGCCTGCACAGCCTCTTCCAGAAGCTCCAGACCATCGTCATTGCCATCCTCGGTGATGTACCAATAGCAGGACGCGCCGCCAATGGAAATGCTGGCGGCAGACAGCGGCACACGGCCGGAGGCAACCCCGTTGGAAGGATCGGAACAGTAGAACACGCCGTCGGTGTAGTCCGTCAGGAGCACGGCATGGGGTCTGGTGCGGTCGTACAGCACGATGCCCTCCGGATGCTCTGCCAGAATGGAGACCAGCGCTTCCGTCTTGGCCGCCTTGCCCGAGGGCAGGGTCGCATAACCCACATGCATATCGTTGTATGTAAAGCTGTGGGAGAGCCCGCCCGACCAGGCCGTGCTCTTGATGCCGTTTTCGGTCACATCCACCCAGCTGTCCATCCCATCCAGATAGGCCCGGCGGCGAAGCATCATTGCGGCAGAGGCCAGGGTGCAGGTGCCGCCCCGGCTCTGTTTGAAGTAGAACCCAACATCAACGTTCAGGTCCACGGCCAGTGCCCCGGGGAGCAGCACGGCCATCAGGGCCATCGTTGCAAGCAGGGCAGCGAGAGTTTTCCGAAGTTTGCTTCCAAAGTGCTTGGCTGTTTCCACGTCAGTATCCTTTCTTCACAAAAGAGCGTTTCATTCACTGGTGTAAAGTATATCATTCTGTTACTCTTTTGTAAACAGTTTTGCAGCCATTTTCTCAATATTTACACGCTTTGGTCACAATTCAAGGGCAGATTGCACAATCGTGCAGTGAAGTGGTTGGTTATTTGCTACAAAAGTCCGGAAAAGTTTTTCATTGTGCTTTCCGCTTTTCTTCCCAACTGCCGGTTTCTTTTTCAACGCAATTATGGTATAATCTGCCCTGAAGTTGAATTTTCAGGAGCATCTATATATGAAAGCAACCATCGTCATCCCCAACATCAACGGCAAAGGCTGGCTCAAGGACTCCATCGAGTCAGTCTATGCCCAGACAGAGCAGGATTTTGAGCTCATCATCGTGGACAACGGTTCCACCGATGAAAGTCTGGAGCAGGCCCGCAGCTACTGCGGCCGCCCCAACTTCACCCTGATCGAAAACGGCACCAACACCGGCTTCTCCCACGCCGTGAATCAGGGCATTGCCCGGGCCAAGGGCGAGTATGTGGTCATGTTCAACAACGATGCCTTTGCCGAGCCCGACTGGCTGGCCGAGCTCATCCGCACCGCCGAGACCGATCCCAAAATTTTTGCCGTGCAGAGCCTGATGCTCCGCCACTTTGAACGGGAGCTGGCCGACGATGCCGGTGATTACGTCACCTGGATGGGCTTTGCCTGCAAGACCGGCGACGGCCGCCGGGCCAGCCGCTACACCAAACAGAAGCGCATCTTCTCGGCCTGCGGCGGCGCGGCGCTCTACCGCAAGAGCATTCTGGATGAGATCGGCACCTTTGACGAGAACTTCTTCGCCTACTTTGAGGATGTGGACCTGAGCTGGCGTGCCAACAACGCAGGCTACAAGTGTGTCCTCTGCCCCACCGCCAAATGCTACCACATCTGCGGTGCCAGCACCGGCGCGGTGAAGTACAACGCCTTCAAGAGCCAGCAGAGCGGCCGGAACAGCATCCTGCTCCCCCTCAAAAACGAGCCGCTGCTCATGCTCATCCTGAACTTTCTCCCGCTGGCGCTGGGCTATCTGCTCAAGTGCTACAAGTTCCACAAGCAGGGCTTTGGCGAAGCCTGGGACAAGGGAATGCACGAAGCCTTTGCCCTGCTCAAAGAGGGGCGGCTCGGCAAGCGCCCCTTCCGCCTGAAGGACCTGCCCAACTATATCCTCATGGAGCTGTGGATGATCTGGAACATGGTGCCCTACCTGTGGTATCGGCTGGTCGTGGTCAGGTTTGATCTGAAATAATCTGGAAAACAAAAACACCCCTGCGTGGAATGCTTCACACATTCCGTGCAGGGGTGTTCTGTCAGATTTCGGTTTTCGCTTTATGCCGCCGGGCTCTCAGAGGAAGCCTCGGTGCTCTCAGCCGGGGTGCTCTCCGCCGCCTCTTCCACCGGGGCAGCCTCGTCAGCAACGGCGCTGGCGGCCACGCTGTTGGCGGCAGAATCGCCTGCGGTTGCAAGGATGGCATCGTTGACCTCACTCTCGGCCAGCGGGGCAGGCTCCGCGGCAGAGGCTGCACTGTCGGCAGATTCGGGCTTGGTCTCGCTGTCGGTCAGGCCGGTCAGGTACCAGCTGCCGCTCTGGCGGCTGAACAGGTAATCCATATACTTGGTGGGCGTGTCGGACGAGTTGTTCAGGATGCTGTCATCACTGCTCTGGGTGGGGATATAGCCCACGGTAACGTGGAGCAGGCCGTCCTTCTTGAACAGTCTGGTGACAGTAGCGCGGAAGGTGCCCACGCTGCCGGTGACGGGGATCTTATAGCACTGGGTCGTCTCATCGAACGCGACAGTCATGTCGTCCATCTCAAAGCTCTTGTGGGTCAACTTGAAGCTGGGGCCCACCAGCTTTGCCAGATAGGCATCCACATCCACCGAGGGCAGCAGCAACTGTTCGGTGTCGGGGTCCGTGTTGTAGTTATCAAAACTTCCCTGGGTCTCCTGGATGCTGTACACGCAGCCCCAGACAGCGGCTTCGCGCAGGGTCAGGTCATCGATGTTCTCGATGCCGTCAAAGGGCAGCGGGTCAAACAGGACCAGACCTTCCAGCCGGTCCTCATATTCCGCTTTCTGCTGGGTGTCGTCAAACAGGGTGGCCACACCCTTCACACCGGCCCGCACGACCGTTACAATGCCCACCAGCGCCAGCACGGCGATCAGCAGGCCAAGGGTCTGCCGGGCGCGGCGGCGGTGGAGCCGGGCGTGTTCTTCCGGGGTCATATAGGTTTTCATATCGTTATCGTCTCCTAAATCAGGTCATCTTTTGGGGAAATACCAGCTTTCAGTATACCACAAACTGCCCGCCGGTGCAAAACCCGGGGCGTGGATTTTTTGTGAAAGCGCGATTTATTCCCACGTTTTCCAGATCTCGGGCTGGTAGCCCACGGTGGCCTTTTTGCCGTTGCGCACGATGGGCGTTTTGAAGAGCTGCTGATTCTCGAACAGCTTGTCCTCCTTCTGCCAATCCACCAGTGCATCCAGCAGGGCCAGCGTC
>OIKT01000267.1_pt1 | contig 12073 bp, 7 predicted proteins | sample 1584181 | NCBI WGS metagenome assembly OIKT01 (sample SAMN02674605, study PRJEB24791) | human gut metagenome, SKBSTL067 | isolation source: stool | host: Homo sapiens | place: USA | reverse complement strand
TCTTTCCCTACACGACGCTCTTCCGATCTTTTTTTTATACTACTCTCCCTAATCTGCAAATGTGTCGGAATCATCACCTGCTTGATAGTCTTATCTCCTTTTATTTGATCGATAAGTAGTTGGCAGGCAGTTTCTCCCATTTTATAAGTTTGATGTGATACAGCAGATAATTTCGGTTCCACATAATTAGCATGCTGCTCGTCTGTATACCCGATGATTGCCACATCATCCGGAATCCGGAGGCCATGGTTTTTGACAACTTCCATTGCTGCGAAAGCCAATGTGTCATTCATGGCAAGAATAGCATCTGGAGGCTGTGGAAGTGACAGTAAAGTTTCTGTGGCAATCTTGCCTTCCTCATAATCAATCTTCCGGCAGACTACCAGCTCTTTTTCGATCGGAATACGATTCTCACGCAAGGCTTCCAGATAGCCATGTTTTCTTCTCTTTACAATATCCAGATGATTAGCTCCTCCGATAAAAGCTACCCGTTTACTTCCATTATCCAGGAGATGTTGTGTAGCCATCTGTGCGGATTGTGCCCCGTCTGCTATCACCGATGAAAATTGGTCGGTCAGGCAAACACGGTCGAACAGGATAAGTGGCATATTAATGTCTTTCAAGGCGGAGATGTGGGAGAAATCGGTTGTTTCTTGAGACAGACAGGCGATGATACCTTCCACGCGCATATTGACCAGATTCTCAATATTTCTTTTTTCGTGCTCGTAAGACTCATGTGAGGTCGTGATAATCACGAAATATCCGTTGGCAATAGCCATATTCTCTATTCCATTCAGAATTGATGCAAAGAAATGAGTGACAATATCCGGGACTACCACTCCGATGATACGTGGCGCATTTTTCCGCAGGCTCATGGCAAAAGGATTGGGACGGTAGTTCATCTCTTTAGCCAGTGCCTTTGCTTTAGCACAAAGTTCACGGCTGATTTCCGGACTATCTTTTAGTGCCCTGGATACAGTAGGAATCGACACCCCCAATGCTTGGGCGAGATCTTTTAATGAAGTATGTTTCCGGTTTTCCATTTGAAAGTCTGCAACTTAGATTCTTTTTACAAAGAAAGCACATTCCCGGAAAATTAAAAGCATCTGAAGCAATATTTTTTACGTAAACCGTTACGTTGGTTTTTCGACCGCTCTCTGCTGCACTGAAACTATTACTGACCTATTTTTGTCGCATACAAAATGATTTAAAACCTAAAAGTATGCAATACCATGAAATCGGAAAGACAGGGATGAAAGTATCATCTCTTAGTTTTGGAGCTTCTTCTTTAGGAGGAGTTTTCCATGATTTGAAAGAAAAAGAAGGCATTCAGGCTGTGTTTACCGCTGTTGAGGCAGGAATGAACTTTATCGATGTGTCTCCTTATTACGGACATTATAAAGCGGAAACTGTTTTAGGAAAGGCGCTTAAAGATCTTCCTCGCGACCGTTATTACCTTTCTACCAAAGTGGGACGTTATGGAAAAGATGGAGTGAACCTGTGGGATTACTCTGCAAAACGTGCGACAGAAAGTGTATATGAGAGCATGGAGCGTTTAAATATAGATTTTATCGACCTGATAAATGTGCACGATGTGGAATTTGCCGATTTGAATCAGGTAGTTAATGAAACTCTGCCTGCTTTGGTTGAGTTGCGTGAAAAAGGAGTGGTAGGACACGTTGGAATTACCGACTTGCAACTTGAAAACCTGAAATGGGTAATTGACCATTCACCAAGCGGTACGATTGAATCTGTGCTTAGCTTCTGTCATTATTGCCTGTGTGATGATAAATTAGCAGACTTCCTGGACTACTTCGAATCCAAAGAAATCGGTGTGATTAATGCTTCTCCGCTTTCAATGGGACTGTTGAGTGAACGTGGTGTTCCTGCCTGGCATCCGGCTTCCAAACCCTTGGTAGAGGCTTGCCGTAAAGCAATGGAGCATTGCAAAGCTAAAAATTATCCGATTGAGAAACTGGCTATGCAGTTCTCCGTCAGCAATCCCCGTATAGCAACGACTTTATTTAGTACAACTAATCCGGAGAATGTGAAAAAGAACATCGCTTTCATCGAAGAACCTATTGACTGGGAACTCGTTCGGGAAGTGCAGGAGATTATCGGAGAGCAGAAACGTGTAAGTTGGGCAAACTCATAAAACAGCGTCATTCGTATGGACTATACAATTATTGATGCGCACGCCCATCTGTGGTTACGGCAGGATACTGTTGTGGACGGATTGCCTATCCGGACTTTGGAAAATGGCCGTTCGGAATTTATGGGAGAAATCCGGCAAATGGTTCCGCCCTTTATGATAGACGGAGTGAATAGCGCGGAAGTTTTTCTTTCGAATATGGACTATGCGCAAGTGGCTGCGGCTGTCATTACCCAAGAGTTTATTGACGGTATTCAGAATGATTATTTGTCGGAAGTCGTTTCCCATTATCCCAACCGTTTCTTTGTCTGCGGAATGTGCGAGTTTCGCAAACCTGGATTCTTGGAGCAGGCGAAAGAGCTTATAGCCAAAGGTTTTAAGGCTATAAAAATACCTGCCCAGCGTTTGTTGTTAAAAGAGGGACGGGTAATGCTGAATAATGAGGAAATGATGCAGATGTTTCATTCTATGGAAGAACGGAATGTCATGCTCTCCATCGATTTGGCTGACGGAGCAACACAGGTTTCCGAAATGGAAGAGATTATTCAGGAATGTCCCCGCCTAAAAATAGCTGTCGGGCACTTCGGAATGGTGACACGTCCGGACTGGAAAGAACAAATCCGCCTGGCACGTCATCCCAATGTGATGATTGAATCCGGAGGAATCACCTGGCTTTTCAATGATGAATTTTATCCTTTCAAAGGAGCAGTGAAAGCCATTCGGGAAGCGGCGGATTTAGTTGGCATGGAGAAACTGATGTGGGGATCGGACTATCCGCGTACCATTACAGCAATCACCTACAAGATGTCATACGATTTTGTGGTGAAGTCTTCCGAGTTGACGGAAGAGGACAAAAGACTCTTTTTGGGAGAAAATGCCCGGAACTTCTATGGATTCACGGATCTCCCCGTACTTCCTTACATCAAGAACATGTCCGAATGATAGAGAAAACATCCTTATCGTAAAACTAGATTTATACCATGAAAAAGAATACATATACAATACCTTTAGCGTTAGTTTTCTGCCTTTTCTTTCTGTGGGCGATAAGCAGCAATCTGCTTCCCACGATGATCCGGCAATTGATGAAGACATGTGAACTGAATACCTTTGAAGCCTCCTTTACCGAGACTGCCTACTGGCTGGCTTATTTTATTTTCCCCATCCCCATAGCGATGTTTATGAAACGTTACAGCTATAAGGCGGGAATTATTTTCGGACTGGTATTAGCAGCAATCGGAGGCCTGCTTTTCTTTCCTGCCGCCATTTTAAAAGAATATTGGGCTTACCTCTGTATCTTCTTTATTATCGCTACGGGAATGTGCTTTCTGGAGACGGCTGCCAATCCGTATGTGACGGTTTTAGGAGCCCCCGAAACAGCTCCCCGCCGATTGAACCTAGCGCAGTCTTTCAATGGACTCGGAGCTTTTATCGCTGCCATGTTTTTGAGTAAGCTCATCCTTAGCGGAACTCATTACACGCGAGAGACCCTTCCTGTAGATTATCCGGGAGGCTGGCAGGCCTATATCCAATTGGAAACGGATGCCATGAAACTCCCTTATCTGATATTGGCTATACTGTTGATTGCCATAGCTGTTGTCTTCATCTTTTCAAAATTGCCGAAGATTGGGGACGAAGGAGAAACGGCTTCTTCCGATAAAATGACTTCTTCGGGTAAAACGAAAGAGGGTAGCCAGAAAGAAAAACTGATAGACTTCGGTGTATTGAAGCACTCACACTTGCGGTGGGGAGTGATTGCGCAATTCTTCTATAACGGCGGACAGACGGCGATAAACAGTCTGTTCCTGGTTTACTGTTGCACTTATGCCGGATTGCCGGAAGATACAGCGACTACCTTCTTCGGATTGTATATGCTCGCATTTCTTTTGGGGCGTTGGATCGGTACCGGATTGATGGTGAAATTCCGTCCACAGGATATGCTACTGGTTTACGCCTTGATGAATATTCTTTTGTGCGGGGCAGTGATGATATGGGGAGGTATGATCGGGCTATACGCAATGTTGGCTATCTCTTTCTTTATGTCTATAATGTACCCTACGCAGTTCTCATTGGCGCTAAAAGGACTGGGGAGTCAGACAAAGAGCGGTTCGGCATTTCTGGTAATGGCTATTGTCGGCAATGCCTGCCTGCCACAGTTGACGGCTTATTTCATGCATGCCAATGAGCATATCTATTATATGGCCTATTGTGTGCCGATGATTTGTTTTGTCTTCTGTGCATATTACGGCTGGAAAGGTTATAAAGTAATCGATTAATAAATTTATTTATCAAACATATCCAATGAAAGCAGTTCAAATTGTCAATCCCTCCGAAATGAAGGTGGTTGAACTGGAAAAACCGACCGTTGGTGCCGGTGAAGTATTAGTAAGAATCAAGTATGTGGGTTTCTGTGGCTCTGACCTGAATACCTTTTTGGGACGTAATCCAATGGTGAAGTTACCGGTAATCTCGGGACATGAGGTAGGAGCGGTGATTGAGGAAATCGGTCCGAATGTTCCGGCTGGCTTCGAAAAAGGGATGAACGTGACATTGAATCCATACACCAATTGTGGTAAATGTGCTTCCTGTCGTAATGGTCGTGTCAATGCCTGTGAGCATAATGAAACGTTAGGGGTACAACGCAATGGAGTGATGTGCGAATATGCAGTTTTACCTTGGACGAAGATTATTCCGGCTGGTAATATCTCTCCTCGCGATTGTGCGTTGATTGAGCCGATGAGTGTCGGATTCCATGCGGTATCTCGTGCGCAGGTAATCGATAATGAATATGTGATGGTTATTGGCTGCGGTATGATTGGTATCGGTGCCATTGTACGTGCTGCTTTGAGAGGGGCAACGGTCATTGCTGTCGATCTGGATGACGAGAAACTGGAACTGGCGAAAAGGGTAGGTGCTTCTTATGTGATTAACTCCAAGACAGAAAATGTACACGAACGGATGCAACAGGTAACGGAGGGCTTCGGTGCCGATGTCGTGATTGAAGCTGTCGGCAGTCCGGTCACTTATGTGATGGCGGTGGATGAAGTCGGTTTTACAGGACGGGTCGTTTGCATTGGCTATGCCAAAAGCGAAGTAGCTTTCCAAACGAAATATTTCGTTCAGAAAGAACTGGATATCCGTGGTTCCAGAAATGCGTTACCTGCCGATTTCCGTGCGGTTATTAATTATATGAAAGAAGGCAACTGTCCGGTGGAAGAACTGATTTCGAAGATTGCCAAACCGGAAGGAGCTTTGGAAGCTATGCAGGAATGGACGGCTAATCCGGGAAAAGTGTTCCGTATACTGGTTGAGTTCTGATAAGTTCTTGTAATAAGAATAGTTGTTGATGCCTGTTGTTTCGGGTATGTAATAAGTGAGAGGAGGCTGAATACAGTCTCCTCTCTTTGGGAGATAGGGTGATGTAACATGAGTAAATATAGATGTAACATTCTTCATTCGATATGTAGCATCACAAAGAAATCATGTAGCATACTTTGGGCAATATATCTGTTTGCATTTTCTATTTTTGTGATGTGGAAGATAACAAGAAACATTTTAAATAATTAGCTTTCAAATAATAGATAATGTAGCCAGTTAATAAAAAAACGATGATTATGCTGAAAACAAAAATCAACACTATTCTACTGTGTACTCTTTTTACATTGTTCTTTCCGCTATCAGCCGGAGCACAATACCGTAATCCTATTCTTTATGCTGACGTGCCCGATATGTCGGTGTGTCGTGCAGGTGATTACTTTTACATGGTTTCCACTACTATGCACCTGATGCCGGGAGCGCCTATCATGCGTTCGCCGGACATGAAACATTGGGAAACTATCAGCTACGTATTTCCTCGCATTGACGATGGTCCCCGTTATGATCTGCTCGAAGGCACTGCTTACGGGCAAGGACAATGGGCATCATCTATCCGCTATCATGACGGTAAATTCTATGTCTGGTTTACAGCCAATGGCGCGCCCGGACGTGGGTTTGTCTATACTGCGACAGATCCGGCCGGTCCCTGGAAACTTCTTTCGCGCCCCCCGCATTTCCATGACGGTTCGCTTCTGTTTGATGATGACGGGCGGGTGTATCTCTTTCACAGTACGGGACAGCTTACGGAGTTGAAACCTGATTTGACCGATGTACTTCCCGGTGGCATCAATCAGCAAATATTTGAACGGGATGCTGACGAACAAGGGCTGTTGGAAGGTAGTTCCGTCATCAAGCATAATGGGAAATATTACTTGCTGATGATTTCTATGGATTGGAGTATTCCCAGCCGTCTGCGTCGTGAAGTATGCTATCGTGCCGATAAGATTACCGGACCTTACGAAAAGCGTGTCATTCTTGAAACGGAGTTTGACGGGCATGGCGGTGTTGGTCAAGGATGTATCGTAGACGGGAAAAACGGTGAATGGTACGGGCTCATTTTTCAGGATCGTGGTGGCGTAGGGCGTGTGCCGTGTCTCATGCCTTGTACATGGACGGAAGATGGTTGGCCTATGCTGGGAGACAAGGACGGGCACATTCCGAATGATACCACTTTATCGTATATGTCAATGGATGGTATCTGCGGTTCGGATGATTTTTCCGCTTCCGGGCTTTCCCTCTATTGGCAGTGGAATCATAACCCGGTCGATCAGGCATGGAGTCTTACCGATCGTCCCGGATTTCTGCGTTTGAAAACCTCCCGTGTGGTAGATAACCTGTTTGTTGCTCCCAATACGTTGACTCAACGTATGGTAGGACCGAAATGCATGGGCACTGTCAGTCTCTCTCTGGGGGGTATGAAAGATGGTGACCGTGCAGGATTATCGGCTTTTAATGGTGACAGCGGTGTGCTTACGATTGAAAAGAACGGAAATAAACTGTCTCTTGTGATGAGTGAACAGAAAAGCGTGTTTGAGAAAACGAAGCGTGCCATTAGCCGTGTGGATATGACCGAACAAGCCCGTATACCTCTTAACAAAGAGCTTGTCTACTTGCGTGTGGAAGGTGACTTTACCAATGGACGGGATGAGGCTCGTTTTTCTTATAGTCTTGATGGGAAAGCATGGATACCTGTCGGTCTGTCTGTCAAGATGAAATTTGACTACACCCGTATGTTTATGGGCAGTAAGTTTGCCATATTTAATTATGCTACACATTCTGTGGGCGGTTATGTAGATGTGGACTCCTTTGATTATTCGTTCTGTGATGCGTCAATGTAACAAACAAATATGTATTTGTAACCAATGAAACATTGTTTTATTAGAAAATAGGCTATTTTTGTTTCCAAATTAATCATAACTAATAAGTATAATATTATGAAAAGAGGTTGGATACCGATTATGGGTGTTTGTTTGGTGTTATCGTTTTCGGCATGTAAGCAATTGCTGCCTTACCAGGACACTTCTTTAGCGGCGGAACAACGGGCGGAGGATTTGTTGCCTCGGTTGACTTTGGAAGAAAAAGTATCATTAATGCAAAATGCATCACCTGCTATCCCCCGACTGGGAATTAAAGAATATGAGTGGTGGAATGAAGCGTTGCACGGTGTGGGACGTGCCGGATTGGCTACTGTTTTTCCCCAGTCTATCGGTATGGGAGCTTCTTTTAATGATTCATTATTATATGAAGTGTTCAATGCCACTTCCGATGAGGCTCGCGTAAAATCGCGTATTTTCGGTGAAAGCGGCGTGCTGAAACGCTATCAGGGATTAACATTCTGGACACCGAATGTCAATATATTCCGTGACCCTCGTTGGGGACGCGGTCAGGAAACTTATGGTGAAGACCCTTATCTGACAGGACAAATGGGAATGGCTGTAGTCCGTGGCTTGCAAGGACCGGAAGATGCCAGGTATGATAAGCTGCACGCATGTGCCAAGCACTTTGCTGTTCATTCAGGTCCGGAGTGGAACCGGCATAGTTTTGATGCGGAGAATATAGATCCCCGGGATTTATGGGAAACCTATCTGCCTGCTTTTAAAGATTTGGTACAGAAAGCGCATGTAAAGGAAGTGATGTGTGCCTACAATCGTTTTGAGGGAGAGCCTTGTTGTGGCAGCAATCGCCTGTTGATGCAAATATTGCGGGATGAATGGGGATACAAAGGCATTGTAGTCTCTGACTGTGGAGCGATTTCTGATTTCTATAGACCGGGAACGCATGGGACTCACCCGGACAAGGAACACGCTTCGGCTGGTGCTGTGCGGGCAGGCACAGACCTTGAATGTGGAAGTGAATATGCTTCACTGGCGGATGCTGTAAAAGCCGGTTTGATTGACGAAAAAGAAATAGATATTTCATTGAAACGTTTGTTGACGGCACGTTTTGAACTGGGAGAAATGGACGAACAACCGGCCTGGGCGGAAATTCCAACCTCTGTGTTGAATAGTAAGGAACATCAGGCACTGGCTTTGCGTATGGCCCGTGAATCATTGGTGCTCTTGCAGAATAAAAACAACATCCTGCCTCTGAATACCCATCTGAAAGTAGCTGTTATGGGACCTAATGCCAATGACTCCGTGATGCAGTGGGGAAATTATAACGGTATGCCTCCGCACACAGTTACCATTCTGGACGGAATTAGAAAAGCTTTGGGGAGTGATGATCGGCTTATTTATGAACAAGGCTGCGGATGGGTGGAGAGAGCTCAGATACAGAGCGTCTTCAACCGTTGCAAGACTGCCGACGGGAAACCCGGATTTACTGCACGCTACTGGAATAACGTGACTCGTGACGGTGAGCCAGTCACTACTGCCCAAGTGACCACTCCTTTCCATTTCTGTACATCCGGTGCCACGGTTTTTGCTCCGGGTGTGAACCTTACCGACTTCTCGGCTACCTACAACAGCGTATTCACTCCCGACCAGTCGGGAGAGGTGGTCTTTGACATCTATGCTTATGGCTCAGGGAGATTGCGGATAAATGGGGAGGAAGTGAGAGGATTCTCCAATCAGCACGGTGGGCAGAAGAGTGCTTATACTTTGCAGGTACAAGCAGGAAAAACGTATGACGTTGAATTGGATTTTGAATATTTCCGTAGCGATGCACAGCTGAACTTTGACCTTGGATTTAAGAATGAAGTGGATGTGAGGAAATCTGTGGAGCGTGTAAAGGATGCTGATGTCGTGGTCTTTGTGGGAGGAGTCTCTCCGAACCTCGAAGGCGAGGAGATGGGTGTTGAGCTTCCCGGATTCAGAGGAGGCGACCGTACTGATATTGAGTTGCCTGCTGTCCAGCGGGAACTGATTGCCGCTTTGCACCATGCCGGTAAAAAGGTGGTGTTGGTGAACTGTTCAGGTTCTCCTATCGGCTTGGAGCCGGAAACCGGGAGGTGTGGAGCTATCCTGCAGGCATGGTATCCCGGTCAGGCAGGCGGTACGGCTGTAGCTGAAGTCTTGTTCGGTGATTACAATCCGGCAGGACGCTTGCCGGTAACCTTCTACCGTAATGTGTCACAGATTCCTGATTTTGAGGATTATAATATGACCGGTCGGACTTACCGTTACATGACCCAGGAACCGCTTTTCCCCTTCGGTCATGGATTGAGCTATACCTCTTTCTGCTATGGCGCTGTGGTGCTTGGTTCGGATAATATAAAGTCCGGTGAGAAATTGAGATTGAATGTCCCCGTAACCAATACCGGCAAATGTGACGGTGAAGAGGTTGTGCAGGTCTATTTGAAGAAAAACGATGATGTCGAAGGACCGAGCAAGGCATTGCGTGCTTTCAAACGGGTACATATCCCGGCAGGAAAGACGGTCGATGTAGAGTTTGATTTGGGCGATAAAGAGTTGGTGTGGTGGAATCCGCAAAGCAATACCATGTGCGTTTCCGAAGGCAGTTATGAACTTATGGTGGGCGGTAGCTCGCAGACTGCTGGTTTGCTGCGCCGGTCTTTTGTCATTCAGCCTTGATACATTGCTGACAAAGTCGAAAAAGAAAATTCCGCTTGAAGGTAAGTTATGACCCTCAAGCGGAATTTTTGTGTACTGGGGATACATGTTCTTAATAATCCTTAATACAATATGTTAACTTCCTTGCTTCTCTGTTCTTATCTAATTTTAATTGATATATTTGTGATATCATTATGATATCAATTAAATCTATAGAATATGGAAACAAAAGAGTGTGGTTTCAGTGGTTTCAAGATGAATGGCTTTTTGGCCTTGTTCCTTCATTTGGTAGTGCTTACGGCGGTGATAATCTTTGGGTTTCTCATTTCTGTGCCTACCTTGATCCTTTCGGTGTGTCTGTGTCTGGTATGGTTCATTATGTTTGCCGGCTATATGGAGCTGGAGCCGAACGAGGCGCGTGCCATGGTGTTCTTTGGTAAATATAAAGGGACGTTCAAGGAGACCGGCTTTTTCTGGGTAAACCCTTTCCTTAATAAGAAGAAGCTTTCGCTTCGTGCACGCAACCTGGATGTGGAGCCGATAAAGGTGAACGATAAGATTGGTAATCCTATTCTTATAGGACTGGTATTGGTGTGGAAGCTGAAGGACACCTATAAAGCCATGTTTGAGATCGATTCACAAACAATGGCTGCATCCGCTCCGACAGCGGGTAATGCGAACCAGGTCAGTCTTGGCAATGCGGTGGCCAACCGTATGAATGCGTTCGAGAATTTCGTCATGATACAGAGTGATGCCGCTCTTCGCCAGGTTGCCGGTCAGTATGCCTATGATGATAATGAGGCTGATACGGAAGAGTTGACACTTCGTTCGGGCGGTGAGGAAATCAATGAACAGCTGGAGCAGAAATTGAATGAACGCCTGGCCATGGCAGGTATGGAAGTGGTGGAAGCGCGTATCAACTATCTGGCATATGCGCCCGAAATTGCCGCTGTGATGCTGCGTCGCCAGCAAGCATCTGCCATTATTACGGCACGCGAGAAGATTGTGGAAGGGGCAGTCTCTATGGTAAAAATGGCGCTCCATAAACTTTCTGAAGAAGAAATTGTTGAACTGGACGAAGACAAGAAAGCAGCAATGGTCAGCAATCTGTTGGTAGTGCTTTGTGCGGACGAGGCTGCCCAACCGGTAGTCAATACGGGAACGTTGAACCATTGATAAAGGATACGGATGAAAGAGATGGGAGGCATAGGACGGTGGGCTCTTATACTGCTCTTGCTGGGCAATGTATATGGGGGCTTTGCACAAGATGCGAATACTGCGCGCGCGCAGCACATTTATGAATTGTTTGTGGCAGGGCAAGGTGACAGCATCCATGCGGCATTGAACCGGGAGTTGCAGGAGAAACTGGCTCCGGCACTCTTCAATGATTCTTTCCGGCAAGCAGAGAAAATGTTTGGTAAATCCATATCAAAAGGAGAATGGAAGACCGATTCTGTCCAGGGAATTACTATCTATTATTCCGATGTGGAATTTGAACGTTATAATCTCCGCTTTCTAGTGGCTTTTGATGCTGACGGGGCACTGAATACAATCAGGCTGGTCCCTGCTCCTGCTGTTAGCACTGCTCAACCGGTAGCCTATGATGAGACAAAAATGGATGAAAGGGATATTACGCTGGGAGCCGACGGTTACAAGCTTCCCGGAACGTTGACTTTGCCCAAGCGGGCAGTCGGCCCGGATGCATGCAGGGTTCCTTGTGTTATTTTGGTACATGGTTCCGGTCCTCACGACCGTGACGAGACGATAGGTCCCAACAAGCCTTTCCGTGACCTTGCTTGGGGATTGGCGGAACGCGGCATTGCTGTCGTCCGCTATGAAAAACGGACAAAGGCATATGGTGCGGCTTGCGTTCCTGCCGGTCGCGAACTCGATTATGATACTGAGGCCGTGGACGATGCCGTTGCCATAGTGGAGCAGGTAAGGGCTTTGCCCGAGCTGGCTCCTGACAGTGTGTATGTGTTGGGGCACAGCCTGGGAGGTACATTGGCTCCCCGTATTGCCGGGCGTTCGAAAGGTT
>OIKT01000253.1_pt1 | contig 12598 bp, 7 predicted proteins | sample 1584181 | NCBI WGS metagenome assembly OIKT01 (sample SAMN02674605, study PRJEB24791) | human gut metagenome, SKBSTL067 | isolation source: stool | host: Homo sapiens | place: USA | reverse complement strand
CTTATAGCCGTATTCGTTTTGAGATTCAAAATTCCGCAACGATGACCTTAATTCAATGTCACCTATCAAGAAACGCGCAAAAGATGTGAGCAGATCATTTGGACCAAAGAAAACAACCTGGAACCCAACATTGGAAACAATCAAAGGATCGCAAACGACTATTTGTCTCCGGCTCACACCAATATCAGAAACAACTACCGATGAGGGGGTGGACAATGAGTCGATCGGTAATGGATCTTAAAGAGGTTTGCCTTGAGCTGTGCGTCGGCGGCATCCTGATAAAAGCGATGGAACTTGTCAAGCTTCCGAATTATCAAAGCTTAGATCCGGTGGAGTTCTTATACGAATGTCTCGTGAGCGAAGCGGCTCGAAGGCAAACGAGAAAGGTTGCGACACAGATCAAAAAATCAGCTTGCTTCTATCCGGACGCATGTATTGAAAATACTTTGTACGCGCCTGACCGCAATCTGAACCGCGGATTGATTGAACGATTGGCCGGTTGCGATTGGATCCGCAATGGCGAGCACTGCGTCATCACAGGCGCCACCGGCAGCGGCAAAACTTGGTTGGCCAGCGCGTTGATGAATGCCGCAATCCGAGCAGGCTTTAGATCAAAGTATTACCGCGTCAACGATCTCTTGCTCGAATACGCCGAAAGTGCTTCCAATACTACGTTGCGAACGAGTAAGAAGAAACAACTAAATAGGTATCACCTGCTGATGATTGATGAATTCGGCCTAGGCGGCTTAACGGCGAACCAACGTGCTGACCTGCTGGAAATCATAAATGAGAGAACGCGCGAAGGAGGCAAAAGCGTAATCGTTACAAGCGTGTTTCCAGTGGATGTCTGGGCGAGCTGTATCGGGGACGTGTCGTTTAGTGATTCCATTCTGGACAGGCTTATTCATCGAGCTTGGCGCCTGAACTTGGAGGGCCCGTCTATGCGAAGCCGAACAGAGTGCGGAGCACTGGAAGATCCCTATGGGAAGAAGCTGAAGCCTTAAGAAGGAAGACTTTTAGGCAGGCATCTCTCGAATCTTGAGTTTTATCGGCTGTGACTCGGGGCGCGCTCCGCTTTCGCTCCGCGCAACCGAATAGCTATGACAGCCTGCGTGCACTCGCTCTGATTCCGAAGGATGCCCCAGCCTGCGCTCCGACCTGCCTACAGCCCATCGTTTACGACATAAGCGGCAGGTCGAACGCAGGCTGGGTTAGGAAGGTAGAAACCTCAAAAGCAATAACGCTCTCGGAACACCCACACTTGCCCAATCATCGGCATCGAAACTACTGTCCGAATGTTTGAGAATTGGGGTGTCCGAAAGGATGAGAATCATCGTGCGAATAAATGGTAATTTTCATCCTGATTCTATCGGCTTCAAAAAACACGGATTTTCGAAGTCTTGTGCTGCTATCCCGCTCGGATCAACAGCGGGGGGCAATTGCTTTTCCTTTCAATCATTGCCCGGTCGTCGCTTCTTTGACAACAGCACGCCAAGAAGCATGACGCTTGTTGCCGCGTATGTCGTCGCCTTTCTTTGAAGTGTCAAAAGTAATGGTGCCCTTGACGTACTGGCCGTTGATGATTGTCACGCTGTCGAATCCGGAAAAGAATAAGCCCGCCGGTGGAGAAGTTATTAGCAGGCGTTAGATGCTGTCCTGCTACATTGTGGAAACACCCCCACGGCGGGCAGTATTGCAATGATAAACAATCAGTCCAATGACTTGCACGCATCCACAGTATGAACCGCATGGGGTGCAGCGCTGTTCCGGATGCACTTGTGTTCGAGCGCTTTGCGGGTACGGAGGTCGGTTCAAAGTAAACGCTGATCTTTTTTGATCTGAAAACAGCGAGGGGGTGTCCGGTTGTACGGATACCCCCGTTAATATTGATCCAAATTGTCGGTTTCAGCATTCACCGAGTCAACCGGTTCGGGATCGGGATCCGCCTCGTAATCGGCGATGATGGCTTTTGCAGCCAGCGCCGTTTGAGCATTGTCCAGAAATGCGCACTGGGCGTAGATAATGGAAGAGCCGATCTTTGCCGCCAAGTGTCCTTTGCCGAGCAGAAGTTCCGCGCCGGACTTGTCGAGCGCAATCTTGGAACTTGCCTCCGTTTCAAGTTTCAACGCAAGACGGTTTCCCAGATTATCGCGAACTTGCATCGGCAGCACATCCTTGTCCGGACGCTGAGCTATCAGAACAAGGAAGATGCCGGCTGCTCTTGCCTTTGTCGCCAGAATTGTCATCTTGGCCGTAAATTCGCGGTTGTAATCCTTATCTCTTGTCCAATCGGCAATTTCGTCGTGGAACAACCACAGCACAGGCAGTTTGTTGTTTCTGGAAAACCGGTTGTACTGAAAAAGGTCTTCGACGGAAGCTTCGGCAAAAAGTTCGTATCTGCGCTCCATCTCGGCAATAAGCTCATCCATGATCGACAGTGCTTCGTTGCTTTCGGTTATAAACGGAGAAGCCCAGTGCGGTAGCTTTTTGAGCGACGCGTAGTTAATTCCCTTTTTGGGGTCGATCATGTAGAGGCGTGCCTGCGAAGGAGAATTAGTTGCCGCAATGTCGAGAATCATCATACGGATCAGAACGGATTTGCCGGAACCTGTACCGCCAGCAACAAGAGTATGCGGAGCACCCATATCGCTCATGGGATCAAGATACAAAATCTGTCCGTCCAGCTCTTTGAGCGCAATTGCCAGTCCAGTATTGGATCCGTCGGGATGACGTTGCAATTTCCGGTCCTTCCAGAGGTTCCACATCGGAACTGCTTCACGCTGATCGCTTTCGATAAATACTCTGAATTCACCCGGAGCCGCTTCGGTAAAGCCGATTCTGAGCGACCGTGTCATCAGAAGTTTTTCCTTAAGAGACAGCAAGATCTTTTGTCCGAGAACACTCGAACCTTTGTAGACGACCAAACAACCGTTCGGAGTCGGAACATGCCGAAGTTCGGTCACGGAAATGTTGTTTTCGGCGAGACCTATTCTTAGTTGCTGTGCCGCTTTATCACACCAGTCAAGTCGTTCTTTCGAATAACCGAACGGTTTTGCTTCCGTCCGGAGCAAGTTGGAAAGCCTCAAACCGTATTTGTTTTCGGTAGTACCGTCATCGACACTTGTTCGGACCGTTTCAGGGCGAATGTCCGCAGGAGACAGCAAAGGTGCGGAAGCTTTGTTGTCTTTCGGTGAAATGTCTGCGTGATCGAGCACGTTATCGCGGTCGGAATCGTCATGATGTCGGTTGCACACAATATCGGACGAGTCGACGATTTTCAGCAATCTTGTCAGAGGAGAATACCGGTAGGCTTTGTCGGCAGAAATATCGTCGGCAGAAACAATGGGATACGGGCTGTTTTTCAGTGCCAGAGATTCCAGTAATTCAATTACTTGGTTTTGGTCAAAAATTTGCTGCCAGACAACGGATTCGCCGGAATAGTGTTCTGCAATACCGGAAGTGCCGGTCTGATCGAAGGCAAAATAATGCGAATATCCGTTGAGAGTGAAAGAGACGTCTCCGTTGCGGATTCTGTTTAAGTATTCATAGAATAAATTCGAATCGGTTATTCCCGATATGTCCGCGTCCATGATCATGTTTGCAAACCGATTCAACCAGATGCGCAACGACAGCGATCCGCTGATTCCCGAGTTGCGATCATCGGAAAGGATCCGCTGGAGTTTGTCCGTCGTATTGATTGCCTGATCCAGCGAATGCTTGACTTCGCTCATGTCTGCACGGTACTTGCTCTCCGAAATCAGGATATGAAGCCGGAGTTTCCCGGAACTATCTTCGGTAACGCAGAATGCGATAATGTCGGCGATTCTCTTGTCTGAAGACTTTGAATTAAACCAGTCCGCATAATCGTCAAGCATCAGGAAGGCACAGAATTTGATACTCTCGTTCAACCGGCTGCTCTCTCGGGCGATCATGTCGGACAGGATATGTTTCGACAGACACAACCCCATCAGTTCGCCGGCAGAATCATTGTGTTTTGCCGCACGCAGACCGATATAGCCGGAAATAGACAAAGCCTCCTGAAGAAGTCTTCTTTTAACCGTATCAAGATCCGGGCGTATGTTCTGTTTGCCGAGCTGATCCAGTCTTGCCTGAAGAGTTGTTTTGAGAGAATCGGCAGACGATGCAGAGCTGATAACTACGGACGTACCGGAAAAAGCAGACCGCTTGCAGCGAATAACCAGATGTTGGTTGTGCGCGATTTGTTTTTTGGTGAGCATGCCGTCGCAGGTAACAACCCAGTCAGCCAAATTATGGGCTGCAAGCAGCATTTGCCCCAGCTTGTTGTTTCTGCCCTCATCGGTTCTTACCTCCAGCACGGGAAGATATGTTTCTTCCTTACGGTAGGCATCCGCGGCTTCACACTTGGCACAGACATAGTAAACATGACGCAGGAACCACTTGTCGCAATCCGTCAGAACGGGACTGACAAGCAACATTTGAGAGAGCGTCTCGTCGTTGAAAACGAATTTGCGGCAATCGGAAAGTTCCGGACGTGCTGACTCCGGACGGTTCGCTCCGATCCACTGAACAGGAATCCATTTGAATACCGCATGCATGGAACCGATCATGTCAAGCAACGCAAGATGAAACGGCCTGACCGTCGCGTTGCACGGCGAAGAGCTGCTGTTTATCAGATCGTGCAGCGAAGCGTCCGTAACCCTGGTTCCGAATGGCGACAGCGGCGTTTCGGCAAATCCTGCTTCGTTATCCAGTCGCCCGGCAATCGTATTGAATATCCGGGTAGCGATCCTTCGGTCTTCGGTCTGAAGAACCAGTTCGACGCCACGATCCTCAAGGCAAGCCGGCTTTGCTTTTGATTGCCGAAGTTGTTTGTTTACCTCATCGTCACGCGCCTCGATTTCCAGAATTTTGACTTCCGTAGTCAGATCCGCTTCCACCTGATCATACGAAGAGATCGCTTCGGTCAATTCGGCAATGGCCTTGGCGGTCGTAGCTTCGGTTCTGACTTCGGTCATGGAAGAATCTTTTCGGGCACACAACGTAAACCAATGGTTGTGTTCGATAGGGAAGACGGGAGTTCCGCCGTTGGTCAGATTTTCATCCAGCGCAACCGCCATCGGAGGCCAAGAGGGTCTTTCGGCTTCCTGTTGCAATTGCTCCAAAAACTCATGACCGATTCTTATGTCGTCGGATCCTGAGAGAATTTTTCGAACGGCAAAGGCGACATCGTGGTGATGCCTTGCGATCTCATAAATTCTCAGTGGGTGCCACGGAGGAATGACTTCGAATATTTCGTCGTCAACCTCACAACGGATAGTTCCGACGGAAATCAAGGGGGAAAGAATTTCGGATCTGCTTTTGTCACCCGGAGGCAGTTCGCTTGCCGCAGCCATCAGTTCGGCGTAACTTTCATACAAACGGCGTGCGGAAACATATTCAAAGCCTTTTACGGGAATGTTTGAAACCGATTCCTTGTAACGAGTTTTGAAAGTTTCGTAAGCTGACTTGAATTTTTCCGGGATTTCGTCTTTACGTATTTCGAACTGAGCAGAAAGTTGACGATCAACGTCGGCTATCCTGATTTTGCGTCTCGTCTGCCGGAGAGTCTTCGACTGAGTCAACGTAACATCATGAATGATACCTTTACGCCCCGAATCGTTGCCGCTTTGAAGCAGCATAACACCGAGAGGGTTCGAGACAGCAGAGTTGCCGTTGCCGTCTTCTCCGACCAGCAAACGAGGCGTAAGGCAAGCCAGCGAATCTCTGGTAAAACGCCAAGTCAGTACTTTTTTTCGGTCGTTTCCCGTGTTGTTCAGATCCCGGATGATAAAAGTCAAAGCCCAGGCATGATCGCCGTTGCGATTGGTGTTTTCTTCGATATTGTATTTGTCAACCCACCGATCCCAATCAAGCAACGGATCGATACCGTCCGTCTGGTAAAAATCGGTATGCCACTCGACAGCTTCTCCGAGCAGATCGCGTAAGTCTCGGTACATCAGTCCGAAGTACCGCATCATTTCGCCGCGGACTTTCTCGGAATAGGATCTGTACTGTTTCGCCTGAAAGGAAATCGAAATGCGGCGCTGAGCAGGCCCCTCACTTGTCAGTTTCAGATCTGCGGAGAAAAGCGCATTGACGGTCTTCAGAAGACCTTCGGCAAAATCCGAACAGACAAAATCGTCGGGATAAATGAATTTTTCCCACTTTTTGACAAGATTCGCATCAAGGGAAATATAGGATGAATACTTATTGAAAAAGCTTATATCTTCTTCGGTCGCAGCTCCCTTTTTCTTTTCCCTTTTCTTGAGCTGATCGAGGTATTCGATAATTGTTTCCCGCTTGCTCCGGTCTTCATTGCTGCTTACGGCGAAATTTCTGTCGATAATCCCTTTCGTTCGCTCTGCCATCGAAGATTTTGAGCTTACCTGACTTTTCGAAGTTAGAAAAACGCCGATGCAATCGTCCACCCAATCGAATCGGAGCAACTGCTTCATTTCATCCTTATCCGCAGGATTAGCCGCAACCTTCTCGCAAATGCTCAAAACGTAGGGCTTGGAAGCGAGTTTCTTCCGAATATCGTCCAGTTTAAGTTCGAGATCTTCCCGTTTTATCAGCTCCGCGCCGTAAAAACCGTCTGCAATGCTTCCTCTTTCGTTATAAAGTTGCCTGAACCCTTCATGCCAATCGCGGTTCATATCGGGACTTTTCAGAGTCGAGAAGAAGGATTCGTCCTTCGGGAGGTTCAATACGGGCAAGGCCGCTCCGAATGACTGAAGAATCCCTCTGCCGTCTACCATCAGGCGGCGAACTTCCCGAAGATATTCGACTGCTAACTTAAGAGAGGCCGGATCGGTCATGAGAAAGCCGCCGATTGCGGCAGCGAGAATGTCTTTCTGATCCTTGAGCAGTGCAAGTTGATAGGCGGGATCGCTTGAATCGCCTTTCATAAAACGCTCGAACCAATAATCCAGCGCGTCGACACTGAGGAATGTATTTTTGTTGATTTTGTCAACCATTCGCATGGTATCGGCATCGGCAGGGTCGTTGCCTACGGCGGTAATTTTTACCCGTTTGCCGGGGGGCAACGGAAAATTACGTGCAGCAGCGGTATTTCCCGGAAACCAAACGTTTTTGGGCAAACCAGAGGTACCGTCGTCAAGTTCCTGCGGAAGCAAAAAACATATTTCACTTGCAAGGGGAGAGCGAAGCAAAGCATCGACAACAGCGAAAATATCGCTTCGTTCCAAACTCTCGAATGCCATTTGGCAAAGATTTTGACCGCGAGGCAAATCAGATCGGATGTCGGCTGTCACAAGTTTGCAGCCGATGTCCCCTATCCAAGACAGGGGCGGCAGGGTGTTGTAATTCTGGTTTTGGTTGGTCATGATTTGTTGGCGGAACGGAAATACGGATTGATAACATAATCGCACGAGTCGGACAGATGTTCCAGCAGGCCGAGGGAACGTATCTGATCGAGCAATCTTTCCGTGTTGGCGGTTAAATCGTTTCGAACGTTTTGTGCCCGATTCGCCGCGTCCGCACATTCAGCGTCGTATACCAAACCGTATTTTTCGTAAATTTGCCTTAGAAAGACGCTTAAAGGCATGTGTTCAGCCCTTACGGTAGACAAAACAAGAGCCAAAAGCAGTTCGTCGCACGGGGCATATCTGTATCCCTTTGCGAAGGTTTTGGTTGTCAGTCCGATATGTCGGGACATTTTCGAATGAAACTCTCCAGAATGCCTGTCGAATTTGTTTTCCAAAGCATCGGTCATATCCTTTCGAAGTTCGCTTAGGTCAGACAAGCGAATGCGTTCTTTAATCTGTTTCGATTCGGCTGCTCTTGTCCCGAACAAAATCCTGAAACGTTCGCAGCGATTGTCAATGTCCGAAATCTGTTCGATTTCATTGAATCTTGATGCAAAGTTTTCGAGCAAAACCAAACGACACAGATTGCAGTTTTGCTGAAAATTCTCTCTGGATTCTCTCCGGACAGCGGACGACTGACGTTGAATCGCTTCGCATAAAAAGAACGGCCTCTCGTTGGCACGAAGGCGGGAATCGACAGCCGCATGTCGCGCGCATTCGATTTGATAACAAATCAAATGCATCCCGATGATTCTTGACAACGGGTCGACCAAATCCTCCGTTTTAAGCTCCAACCTCAGAAGCGCGACAAGATCGTCGCAAAGTTTGTTGGCTCTCTCTTGGATAATCGGATTGGTCAATACGGATTCCGGAAGATAACTTTGAGTCGGGAAAGTAACGTTGGGCTGATCGCCGTATTCTTTTTCAATTTGCACGCAAAGCTGCGCGAAAGGATGCTTGGGGTCTTCGAAGCGATTCTGCAGTTCGTTGTATAAGGTATTTTTATCCGGCGACAACCGGGCCAGAAGCCAAGCCATTTCGCCGGTGCGTCCGAAACGGTTCCTCGGACAAGCAAAATCCGTGCCGCTCGGTTTATCTTTAATGTCCGGATATATTTGGGCCTGACTCCACGGAAACAAAAAACGGAAAGTCCATTTCCGATCACTCCCGTTGGAGTCTGTGGCAGAGCGTAATAGTCGGACGGCATGACGGAAATTTTCAAAGTCACCGAAAGAATTTTTCAATCCTTCGGCATGCCACAGTTTGGGAAATCCCGGCATCTCTTCGTTTTCGTCCCGAAACGAAGTCTCCCAATCATCCCAGTCGGAACTTGTCTCCAGCTTCGGATTTTTAAACAAAATCGTGCGCAGATAGAGATGGCTGGGGCCGTCATATCTCGGAGCGCAAAGAATGTTGTTGTTTTCTATTTCGAATTTGCGACGTCCTGCAAGGAAAAGGAACTCAAGCAGCGTCAAAAGAGCCGTTTGTTCGTCATAGAGGCGAAATCCCCACAGTTGTTCTTCCAGTTGAAGTACTTCGCCGTTGATTTCATTGGTGTTCGCCATATCCGTGTCAGATTTTTACTGTGATGTTATTGCCCGTACCGGTATCCATCGAAAGCGTTTGAAGAGAGATTTCGTCGAATTGCTGATCGCTTTCGGCGGTGTCGACGGCGAAGTGCTTAATCAATTTGAATTTGAGCTGAAAAGCTTGAGACAGGCATTCTTTGGAGAATGAATCGGGAACATATCCTGCACCCATACGCATAAAAAAATCAAAAAGATGGGGCGTAAGAAGCGATTCCAGTTCAACATCAGGCTCTTTGAAACGTATGATCGGCAACCCTGCCGTATTCGATTGAACGAAAACGCCGCAGGCAGGCGTTCTTTGCCTTACTTTGATTTCGCAGCGCAGCAGCTCACCTTGCATGGTTTTGGAATCGGTGCCGGCAGTTGTTACCCAAACGACCTTATCCTCGAAGATATACTGACCGGTAAACACGCGATTCATGCCTCTTACAAGCAACGGTGAAACATAACGAGGCTGAGAAATGCGCGACAACAGTTCAGCGTAAGCGTCCCCGTAAGTAAAGGCAGTCAGAGTCCAGCGGTTGAAATTTTCTTTGTCGGGATATGAGAAAAACAAAGCTTGGCGCCGCAGCTGCAGAAGCTCGGAAAAAATTGTTCCTCGTACTGTGAATTCAGCCCCCAGAGCCATTTGGAGACAAATTCTCCGATCGAATTTTTGACAGTTCGCGATAATGCACCATCGGTCAGCATTTTGTCGGCATATCTCGGCGCATACTTTCCGATGCCGAATCGCGGAAATTCCCGGAAAACAATGTTTTTTTTGCGATCAGCCGGCAAAATGTTTTCGCCGAGCAGATTGGAAAAAACATAACTCTCCAGCGGTTCACCGGCACGTTGGGCGCGAAACACATCGGCGCAGGACATAAGCCTTTTTCTCTTGCGCGACGACTTTAGGCTATGCATGCCGAGGATGTCGTTGGATGCCACAATGAGCAAATCCCGTATCGGCAAATGAACGCCGTTACAACCGATCAGACGGATGATCTCGGCCTGACGTTTGGCCGGCGTTCTAAGCTCCTTTTTCTCATCGTCCCACAAAACGAGGCGATTCCGGTTTATGACACATTGTGCGTAACAGGGACATTCTTCGCATTTTTGCCATTCGCGTCTGCCGCATACCTGTTCAAGCACTTGCTCGAATTTTTCCGAAGGGTCATAAACGCTTAAATCGAAAAGATGTACGGTGTGCCCCGCTTGAGTCTCAAAGCTTTCTTTTTTGATTCGTTTGAAAAGTAGTTTTTCGATGTCGACGGACAGACGTTCCGCCTCTGCATTTTCTTCCCCCCGGATACGCTCCAGCAATCTCCCGTGATTGCAGGCAATCACCCGGCATGTGGCAGGAGAAACTTCGGTAATTGTTTTGCAAGCCCTCTCGCTGTCGGTTTCCGTGTCCATGTCTCCCGACATATCCTTAACAAAAGTGACTTTGTACGGATTCCCGTTACCGTCGGACAGCTCCAATGTCGGGATTTGCTCCTCATCCCAAACTGATTTGTTCGTTGAACCGCACGCGAGTGATTCCCAAACAACGCGTGCCATTCGGGTTTTGCCGTCACCGGCCATCCCGGTCAAAAGAACGACGGCGGATTTGCCGCCTGAAACAATGTCCCGGACCGTTCGTATGATTTCCGTATCGGATGCGCAGGCTATTTCAAGGGGCCGGACACCTGTTGCACGAACAGAAAGTGTCAGCCATTCGTCAAAAGCGTTGGTGTTGGATGAGGCCGGCCCCAAGCCGTGCAGGTATGCCACCCATTTTTCAGCTTCTTCGTTTGGCTTGAGAGCCATTTTCAAAGCTCCTTGTCGCTGTTTTCAGATCAGGGAAAAGAACGCTAACGGCGCGGCCTGTTAGGCAATGTCCGAACTGTCTGGACATACCCCAACGGAGTATGCAAAATCCGTTCGTCTACCGATACAATGCTGGAGTGTAGTATCACGAATTTTTTCATGTATCCCCAATGAATGCAACTCACACGACTTTAAAGGCCGTCGATCTATTTGCCGGTATCGGTGGCATCCGGCTCGGATTCGAATATGCTTTTAACGGCAATCCGCAGAGCTGCATCGAGCTGCAGACAGCTTACGTTTGCGAAAAGGATGCCTACGCAAGAACGACTTACACCCGCAATTTCAAGACTGATCCGGGCGACTGGGGTCACGACATCTGCTCAAAAGAAGTCAAAAAGGCAATACCCGACTTCGACATCTGTTTGGCTGGTTTCCCTTGTCAGGCATTTTCAAACGCCGGTCACAGAAAAGGATTTGAAGACGAAAAAAAACGCGGAACTCTTTTTTTCGAGGTGAGGGATATTTGCCGTAAGCATCGTCCCAAGATCATTTTTTGCGAAAACGTTCAGGGACTTTACTACCTCGGAAAGAAAAGGAAAGCAGACGGCTATCACGAAGTCTACGGGCAGATCCGGGACGAAATCGAAAGTCTCGGATACAAGGTATACGAGACGATTCTGAATTCTTCGCATTTCGGAGTACCCCAGAGCAGAGACCGTCTTTATATCGTTGCGATCCGCGACGATATTTTTGCTGCTGCTGCTGCCGAGGATCATTACTTCTCATTCCCGACAAACAACGAGCACGCCGTTGTTTCCAAACGTTGGGCCGCAACATGTCTCAACGACATCCGGGAAGAAGGCCCCGTACCGAGCAAATACTATATGTCCGCCCGTTACATGGAAACGCTGCGTCGGCACAGGGCAAATCACGAGAAAAAAGGACATGGTTTCGGTTATGTGATCCGCGACTGGAACGGGATTTCCGGCACAATTCTCTGCAGCAATATGGGACGTGAGCGCAATCTTGTTATCGATCCCAATCACGAAATCCCTTTGGTTCCGCCCCGCACGATCAAAGGGCCGCTTAACGAGGAAAACATCCGGAAACTAACTCCGCGCGAATTTATGCGTCTTCAAGGGTTCCCGAAGGATTTTCATATTGACGGTATTCCGGATTCGCAGCTTTACAAACAATTCGGCAACTCAGTCACGGTCCCCGTGATCGAATCCATTGCAGGGGAAATACGTCGGCTACTTGAGGTTGTGCAGCAGAGAGAAGAGCAAGTCGGCGAATCAAAATGACTGACATATACGCTTCGGGCAAACGTTCTGCGATCATGTCAAAGATTCGATCCAAGGATACGAAGCCGGAGATGCTTGTCCGCAAACTTCTTTTTAATTCCGGCTTCCGATACCGGCTTCACAGATCCGATCTTCCCGGCAAACCGGACCTTGTACTGCCGAAATACCGGACCGTCGTATTTGTCAACGGATGCTTTTGGCACGGCCATGAGGGCTGTTCCCGTTTTAAGCTACCGAGTGAACATAATCAATTTTGGAAAGAGAAAATCCGTAGCAACCAAGCCCGAGACCGTGAAGTTGAGAGGGAACTTCTATCAAGAGGTTGGCGTATCCTCACAATTTGGCAGTGTGCGTGTCTGAAATCAAGAGTAGATCTATTGTTTGCACTGGTCAATGATTTTCTGACAAGCGACCGCACAGTCGGGCAAATAGAAAAAAGAGATGTCGTGGTGTCGGCACCTGACTCCAACTCGCAACAGAAGACGTAGGAAACCACGGTATCTGTCAAGGTACTGGGATGAGGGTACGAAAAATGGACCTGATAGATCGGCCCTGTTAGGGCACAATT
>OIKT01000228.1_pt1 | contig 13826 bp, 10 predicted proteins | sample 1584181 | NCBI WGS metagenome assembly OIKT01 (sample SAMN02674605, study PRJEB24791) | human gut metagenome, SKBSTL067 | isolation source: stool | host: Homo sapiens | place: USA | reverse complement strand
TCGGCTATCCCCCTGCCGTTCTGGCGGCGCTGAACGCTGCGGAGCCTGCCGAAAACGCACCCCATATCCTTGGCCTGTATGTAGTGCAGCAGATCGCCGCCGCCCATGGCGGCAGGGCAGTGTTCGGACAGAACACCCCCCACGGTGCCAAAGCGGTGGTGTACCTGCCGCTGGGCTGAAAATTGATCGGAATTCTTGCTTTTCCCGGCCGGATTTCTTATACTTTGAACAAAGAAGTCTTTTTTGGTGCAAAACACAGGAGGAATCATGGCTGAAATTTCAAGTCTGCTGACATTGCAGGGCCAGCTTGCGCTGCTGACCCTCATTGGCTTTTTTCTGGCCCGCAAGGGCATCATCAACGCGCAGGGACGCAAGTGCCTGACTGACCTGCTCATCAATGTCATCCTGCCCGCGAACATCATCCAGTCGTTTCTGGTGGAGTTCAGCTGGGATGTGCTGAAGAGCAGTGCGTCGATCCTTGTGATCTCGCTGGCGCTGCAGATCGGCTGTGTGGTGCTGTGTGCCCTGGGCTACAACTGGCTGCCCTTTGCAAAGCGGAGTGTTTACCAGTATGGCACGGTCTGCTCCAACGGTGCGTTTCTGGGCAGCGCACTGGTGGACGGCATCTGGGGCAGCAGCGGCCTGCTGCTCAGCTCCATCTACCTCATCCCCCAGCGTGTGGCAATGTGGTCGGTGGGCGTGAGCTACTTTCTGCAGGACGAAAAGCCCGCTTCCAAAGAGGAGATGCGGGCAGACCGCAGGGCCGTGCTGCGGAAAACATTCACCCACCCCTGCATCCTGGCGGTCGTGGTGGGCATGGTGCTGATGGCCTCTCAGCTGCCGCTGCCCGGCTTTTTGGGCCGCACCGTCAAGAGCCTGAGCAATTGCAACATGGGTGTTTCCATGATCCTGATCGGTGCCATCATCGGCAGCAGCCGGATGGGCAAACTCTGGGATAAGGACTGCTTCCTCTACTGCCTCATCCGGCTGGGGCTCATCCCGGCGGCGGTGCTGCTGGGCTGCAGGCTCTGCGGCGCGGAGAGCCTTGTGACCGGTGTTTCCGTGGTATTGGCCGCCATGCCCATGGGCGGCGTGACCGCCGTTCTGGCGGAAAAGTACGGCGGGGATTCCGCCTTTGCCAGCAAGTGCGTGGCGGTCTCCACGGTGCTCTCCCTCATCACCACACCGCTGTGGTGCATGGTCGTGTAAGGGTGGGGCTGACCGCTGCGCCCGCAGCGGAATGCGAAAAACACCTTGTCAATGGCAATCATGGCCGAAGAATCACGGTTCTTTTTGTCCAATCGGCGAATAGCCTTTGCCGCCGGATGGTGATACAATAGGCAAGGTGTTGCGCGGCGGTGCCGCAGAATGCCGTAACATGACAAAAATAAGGAGAGCGCGTGGAAAATGGAACCATTTTATCTGATGCCCGGGCAGGAACGCTGTGAACAGTTTAAGGATGCGAACGGTGTGCCCAAAGTCCGCTACTCCTATTGTTCGCTGAACGGGGCGCTGTTCCGCTGTGTGAGCCGCAGCGTGGAAGAAGCCGAGCGCCTGTGCGAGGACTGGCTGGTGGGTCAGGACCGCTGCTACATCAACTGAAAAATGCACCCTCTGCTCCTTTGCGGAATAAGCTGTAAGAGAATCAGCTTATCGGCAAAGGAGTTTTTTTATATGATGAATGGCATCCTGCGTATCCAGACCTATCGGCCCCGGCAGTCGGCTCCGGTGGAGGGAGTGACTGTTGTGATCACCGGCAGCGACTTCACGGCTCACCGCATCACCGATGCCGAGGGCAATGCCGAGGATGTGGCCATCTGTGCCCCGGCCTGCGCCCTCTCGCTGGACGAGAACAACACCACGACCCTGCCCTATGCCGTGTGCAGCCTGACGGCCCGCAAGCCGGGCTACCGCACCGTCCGCATCCAGGGCATCCAGATCTTTGCCGGGCAGGTCACGCTGGCCCGGCCTGAGATGATCCCGGACACCGAGGAGGGAAAAGACATTGTCGACCCGCCTGTGATCATCCCCACCCACGCTCTGTTTGCGGGGAACGGCGGCAGCGGCCCGGCTCCCACCAATCCATGCACCGGCAGCCGGGTGCTGGACCGTGTCATCGTGCCAAAAAATATTACGGTCCATCTGGGCAGGCCCGCCGCCTCGGCCCGGAACGTGACGGTGTCTTTCCGGGATTATATCGCCAATGTGGCTTCCAGCGAGGTCTACCCCACTTGGCCCATTGAAGCGTTGAAAGCGAACATCCACTGCCAGATCTCGCTGGCGCTCAACCGCATTTACACCGAGTGGTATCCCAGCAAGGGCTACACCTTCAATATCACCAATTCCACCAGCTACGACCAGTATTACGTCCATGGCCGCACTGTGTTCGATGTGATGGTAAAGCTGACGGATGACATCTTCAACACCTACATCCGCAAGACCGGCACCGTGAATCCCTACTACTCCGAATACTGTGACGGAAAGTCCGTTACCTGCCCGGGGCTCAAGCAGTGGGGCACGGTCACGCTGGCAAATCAGGGCCGCAATGCCCTGAGCATCCTCAAATATTACTACGGCAGCGATATCGAGATCGTCCGCACCAGCAACATCCAGTCCATCCCCAGAAGCTATCCGGGCTCCCCCCTCCGGCAGGGAGACCGGGGCACGGCAGTGTTCACCCTGCAGCGGCAGCTGAACCGCATCACCAAGGATTACCCCTTCCTTGGCCTGCTGACCGTGGACGGGATCTTTGGTAGCAGGATGACCGAGACCGTGAAGAGATTCCAGAAGCAGTTCAACCTGACCGCTGACGGCGTGGTGGGGCGGCAGACCTGGTATAAGATCAGCTATATCTATGTCTCGGTGAAAGATCTTGCAGAGCTGACCAGCGAGGGAGAAACGGCCGCCGGCACCCTCTCGGACGGCACCTGGGGCGGCACCGTCCTGCGCATCGGCTCTTCCGGCAGCGCTGTGGAGCAGCTGCAGTTCTGGCTGAACACTCTGGCCCAGTACGAGAGCAGCATCCCCTCCGTGACAGTGGATGGCGTGTATGGCAGCGGCACCGCCGGTGCGGTCCGGGCCTTCCAGCGAAGATACGGCCTGTCTGTGGACGGTGTGGTGGGCCGCGCCACCTGGACAGAACTCTACAATCAGTTCCGCAGTATCCAGTCCGACAACGGCAGGCCCAACGCCTACCCGGGCACAGCCCTGCGGCAGGGCAGCAGCGGGCAGAACGTCCGGCTGGTGCAGTTCTGGCTCAAGATCGCCCGCACGGTGTATCCCAGCCTGAACACCCTGACCGTAGACGGAAAATTCGGCGCAGGCACGGCGGCGGCAGTGCGGAGATTCCAGAGCTACTTCGGCCTGACCAGTGACGGCGTGGTGGGCCGCACGACCTGGAACAAGCTGTATGAGGTCTACAACGATATCGCCAACCGGCTGCTCACAGCCAGCCTGCGCCCCGGCGAGTATCCGGGCATTCTGCGCCGGGGCAGCACAGGAACGGCAGTGCGGGAGCTGCAGTTCTACCTCTACCTGATGAGCGCTTACGAGAGCAGCATCCCTGTGGTTTCCATCGACGGCAGCTTCGGTGTGGCGACCGAGAACGCTGTGCGGGCCTACCAGCGCTTTGCAAAGCTGACGGTGGACGGTGTAGTAGGGCGCACGACCTGGAATTCGCTCTACGGCAAAGCCAGCATCCTGCGGGTGTCCGGCCCGGTGGTCACGCTGAAGCGCCTGCCTTACCCGGGCACGCCGCTGGCAGTGGGGGCCACAGGGGACACGGTGCTCTACTATAACCTCCTTTTGCAGCGCATTGCCTACTATTTCGACAGCGTGGAAAGCCCGCCCCTGTCTGACCGGTATACCGACGAGACGGCAGCCTCTACCCGCAGTGCGCAGGCCCTGCTGGATCTGCCTGAGACCGGAGTCGCAGATGCAGAGACCTGGACGGCAGTGGAGGCCCTGAGCCTGCAGCTGGCCGCCGTTTCCCCCAACCCTGACCGGGATGCCGGGCAGGCCGATGCTTACCCGGGCCGCGCCATGAAAGAGGGGAGCGTTGGCCCGGATGTGGGGCAGATCGAACAGTGGCTCAATGGACGCTGTATGCGGAACTGCGGCGAGGACTATGTGACCGAGAACTTCCGCTTCGGCCCGAAGGAGACAGAAGGGGTCCGGGCTGCACAGGAGCGGGCGGACCTGCTGGTGACGGGCACGGTGAACGAGGAGACCTGGGCCGCGCTCCGTGCCCAGAGCTGCGAATGCGAGGAGGGATGACGGATGGCACGGCTGCTGATCTATGATGCCTATGAGAACAAGGTGTACACCTACAACAGCCTGAACGAAAACGACCCGATGCCTTACAGCACCGAGCGCACCCTGACACTGCGGGAGTTCCGGGGAAAATCGGGGAGCCCGGTGCTCTGGACGACCATCGCCGCCATGGAGGCCTGGAACCTGACCCGCCGCAAGTACGGCAAGGGAATTCCGGTGGGGTATGCCTTCCGCCGCATCTGGGAGGGGGGCCACGGCACCCGCAGCCAGCATTACGCCGGCGTGGCCTTTGATGTGGGCCAGAGCCTGACCCAGAGCCAGCGCACGGCCATCTATAGGGCCGCCCGGTCCACCGGAGCCTGGGGCTATGTGGAGCCCCTGAGCCAGACCCCCACCTGGGTGCACTTTGACCGCCGCTACGGCACCCCGGCCTGCAGCGGCACCACAGCCGGATACCCCACCCTGCGGCGGGGGAGCCGGGGCTGCTATGTGATGATCCTGCAGGACGCGCTTTCCACACTGGGCTACCAGACCGGCAGCCGCATCGACGGCCTGTTCGGCACCCGCACCGAGGAAGCTCTGAGGGGCTACCAGCGCCGCACCAGCCTGACGGTGGACGGCGTGTGCGGCTGTAACAGCTGGAAAAAGATTACGACGGCTGTGATCGGCATTGGCAGAACAAAAACGACGATCGACTAAAAACAACCCTCTCAGTCAAAGCCTGACGGCTTTGCCAGCTCCCCCGAAGGGGGAGCCTATTGCGGGCCTTGGATGAAAGCCAGCATAGCCTCGCCCTTCGGGAGAGGTGGCATTGCGAAGCAATGACGGAGAGGGTTGTTTCTTGTTATCTTCTATGAATCTTTCGGTTCGGTCTGCGCCCGTTCCACAGGTTGATGAACACCCACAGGCCGTAGACCGCCAGAGCGAGCAGGGAGAGGACGATGACCACCTTGAGATACAGGCTGTGGAAGAAGGCCTGTACCTTGGAGACCGTGAAAAGCAATGCGTTCTGGTGGACATCCTGCCCGGCAATGAGGTTCACCACGCCGATGGTCTCGCCTGCCAGCTTGAGCTCCACAGTACCCACCACGTCGCCCTGCTGGATGGGGGCCGTGGCGTAATCGGGCAGGTGGAAATATTTCTGCGTCACCGAGCCATCCCCCGTGGAGGGCAGCAGGGTCATCATGCTGTCGGCGGGGTAGAGCTGCAGGGTGTCGGTATCGGAGGAGTATTTGACCGGGATCTCCGCCAGCGCCTGGTCGGTGTCCAGTGCGGCCTGGATGGAAAAGCTCTCGAACACCCAGTCGATGAGCTTGGTGGTCTCGTACAGCGCCGGGCGGCGGTTGGAATAGCCGTAATCATCGCAGGTGTCGGGGCTTTGCATGATGCAGAAGATGTAGGTGGCCCCGTCCTTGTTGGCCCACGAGACATAGCTCTGATCGCCGCTGTCGTTCTTGTAGGCCATCACGTCGCACATGCCGCCCTGCATGGCGCTGCGGTAGAACCTGCCGCCGCTGGTCTTGTTCAGGGCCACGTTCTGGCTCAGCAGCACAAAGCTCTTGGCATGCTTTTCCTTGGCCGGCATCGTGAAGGTGGGGGCAGCGGAGATCTCCTTGAAGGCATCAAAACTCATCAGGTAGCGCAGGATCAGGTACATGTCCACGGCAGTGGTGGTGTTGCCGCTGTCCAGCCCGCAGGCATCTGTCCAGGTGCTGTTGGTGGTGCCAATGCGCTGGGAGAGGGTGTTCATCTGGCTCACCCAGCCCGCCAAATCGCCGCCCGAGAGCTCGTAGGCCAGACCCATGGCGGCCTCATTGGCGTTGCGCGTCACCATGGCGTAAAGGGCTTCCCGGTAGGTAAAGGTCTCGCCCGAGCGCATGTCGGCATTGTCGGTGCTGTGGACATAGTCCGAGATGGCAAAGGGCATCGTGAACGTGCTGTCCAGCTGGTCGGCATAGTTGGTCAGCACCAGCGCAATGGTCATATATTTCGTCAGGCCCCCGGCGGACACCTGCTTCTCGCTGTCTTTTTCATAGACGATGATGTTGGTGTCGGTGTTCACGATATAGGCGCTCTGGGCCTTGACATCGTAGACCGTGCTGGGGTCGAACATGGCTCCGGCCGTTACGGCAAGGCAGCTGAACAGGACGGCAAGGGATAAAAGCAGTGCAAAAATACGTTTCATGTGGACAATTCCTTCAAAAAGCGATAATATATAAAATACGGGCGCTGCGCCCGGAAATGACAAAGAATGGCGAACAAAGATTCGCTCTTTTAATAATAACAGGTTTGCCGCGCAGAGACAAGGGTTTTGCCACGGTTTCACAAAGCGGCAGGAGGGGACTATGGTATATCTGACAGGCGACACCCACGGCGAGCTTGATCGCTTCAAGCACGGCAGGCTCCGCTGGCTGGGCAAACGGGACATTGTGGTGGTGCTGGGCGATTTCGGCTTTGTGTGGGATGGCAGCAAGGAGGAACAGAAAAAGCTCGATTGGCTGCGCAAGCGCCCCTATACCCTGCTTTTCCTTGATGGTGCCCACGAGAATTACGACCTGCTGGCCCAGTACCCCGTCGAGGAGCGGTTTGGCGGCAGGGTCCAGGCTTTGGGCGGCAATGTGTACCATGTCTGCCGTGGCAGCGTGCTGGAGCTGGAGGGAAAGAAATATCTCTGTTTTGGCGGCACCGAGAGCCCCGACAAGGAAGAGCGGGAGGCCGGATACAACTGGTGGCCGCAGGAGATGCCCAGCGATGAGGAATACGCCGCCTGTGAGGCCAATCTCGAAGCAAACGGCTGGCAGGTAGATTATGTGCTGACCCACGATGCCCCAAGCAGATTCCTTGATTTTACTTCCCTCGCGGTGGGCGAATCCAACCGCCTGCACCTGTTCCTTGATAAGGTCCTGCTGAAGCTGACCTACGAAAAGTGGTTCTTTGGCTGCTACCACAAGGATGTGGTCCTTTCCACCAAGAGCCGTTGCGTCTTTTGTGATGTCATTCCCATGGGCGAGCGCCACGCGAAGCGGTAAAAAGAGAAGGTGCCCATGACTTTCAGGCCGGTGGTGTACATCATAAAAAGACGAAGAAGATCGTGAACACTCTATTGGGTTCACCAATAAACAGCAGGAAGCCCCCTTGACAGTGTAATCGTCAGGGGGCTTTCTGCCTGCCAGGGGTTAGCTCTTGAGTGTCTGCGCCTTGCGCCAGATCTGGATCACTTCCCAGTAACTTACAGAAGCATCTGCAGTTTTATTGGAAGGAAGCAGTTGGTTCTCAGAGGCCCAGGTGAGAGCCTTCTGTGCATTGGTGGCATCGTTGTCCAACGCAGCAGCGGGAGCAGGTTTGCCGGCATCATCCCACACCAGTTCGGCAAGTTCGGTGGCATTGGCGGGGATCGCTGCGCCATCGGGGAGAATACGTTTCAGATAAAGCTCCGTGCCGATTCGGCAGCCCTGCCATGTCAGCACGGCGGCAGCACCAATGACCATAACGGTGCCCAGAATGCCAGAACCACCATCTTCGATGGAAGCATCTTTTGTCATGGCTTCCATTGTTACACCCTTTTCACCTGCGGGCATTTGAAAGCGCAATGGATTTTGTTTGACATCGGTCGAATCGTCCAAACCGCTGACCAACCATTGATCGAACGCAATGGCATCGCTCTGGCTGATGTAGGTGACAGTTACACTGGCGTTTTCAGGCACCTTTGCAACCAGATCACCAATCTCGTTTCTCTCAGCATGGATCTCTTCGCCATCATGCTCAATGAGAACGGCAGCATTCTTAATGGTCAGGGGATAAAGATCTGCAGTGGGAACAATGGGAGCAGCTTTTTGGCGAATTTCAAACGTGCCTCCGTCCACGATGGCAGAGAGCAGATTGGGACTATTGGAATGGATCTTTACCTTTACGGTATACCTGCCTGCTTTTGTGGGGGCAACGATTTCTTCTCCCATATCGTTGAGATAGATAATCTCAAGTTTGATCTCGTCAGATTGTAAAAGAGCATTCAGCCTGCTGTCCGCCCGGACAGTCACTGTGGCTGTATGATCATTGCCTTCCTCTTCCACAGCGTCCGCTGGAAGGGTGACAGCGAGTTCGTTCTGGAAAGTATCATTGGTGATGGTGACGGGATGGATTGTGATCTTTTCCGGAATGTCGATTCGGACGGTATCACCCTGAATGATTCGCAGGGTGTATGTTCCGGCATCTTTTGGAAGCTCATTGAATTCTTCTTCGTTTGAGGTGCCTGCGTTCCTGACATATCTCACAATGTAATCTGTGATGCGTGTATCCTTGGGCTCGATCCTGATATCGATATTGTCCCCATAGGAATAGTCCGCTAGACCGCTGATGGTGAAATCACCGGTGTCATAATTTGTGTGTTCGACAGTGGTCAGAGTTACGGCTGTATCATCCTGACCTGCAACAAAAGTATAGGTGGTATTGTCTGCACTTACAGTGCCGCTGCCCCCTGCCCAGGTATAACGATCTCTGTACTGAGGATCACTGACGGTCAATTCCACTGTTTTACCGATCGTGACAATGAATTTGCCATCGTTGATGGGAACACTGCTGCCATCAACTTTGGCGGTAACGGTACGGATGCCGCTGGTTACCGTAACATCAATAGAACCAGGTGCTACAGGGACATTTTGTAGGCCAGAATCCGTGGAAATAGCGTTCCATTGAGAACGAGAGCCTGAATACTCTATGTTATTCAATGCTGTGCAATTGGAAAATGCATCCTCGGAAATTTTTGTTACACTGCTGGGAATCGCGATCCGTTCGAGCTGCTCGCAGCCAGCAAAAGCATCATAGGAAATCTGTGTGATACCCTCCGGGATATCGATGCTCTTTAAACTGATACAACCTGCAAAAACTGATTCCGGAAGTTCCGTTATCCTGCATGAAAATTCAATGTCTTGTAGCTTTTGACAATTCATAAAGGCACCGGTTCCAATAGAGACCACGGAGTCTGGCATCTTCACAGAGGCCAGATACAAACAACAGTCAAAAGCATGAGTTTCAATTCTTGCCACACCATTGGGTATTTTGAAAGCAGAATCCTCTCTTCGAGAAGGATAACGAATTAAGGCGTAATCGCCATTTGCTGATTTTTCGTACAACACATTGTCTATTGCCGGATAGCTTTCGCTGTCTGATGTGATTGCTGAGAGAGCGAAACATTCGGAAAATGCATCGGATCCGATCTGTGCCACATTGGCAGGAATATGAATTTGAGTCAATGCAGTTCCGGTAAAAGCCCGCTCTTCAATGGCAGTTACGCTGTCTGGAAGAGTAACGGTGTGCAAGCTGTAACAATAACTGAACATGCCGTCTGCAACGGATGTTACACCCTCTGGAATGGTGACAGTATCTAATTTTTCGCATTGATGAAAAGATTCTGAACCGATCTCTGTTACAGAATCAAAAATGGAAATATCTGTCAATTCTCTGCAAAACATAAAGGCCTGGCGGCCAATTTTTTTCACGCAGGATGGTTTATTGTCCTGAATAGTAACGCTTTTCAGTGAGGTGCAATTATAAAAAGCATTGCTGCCAATTTCTGTTACAGTGTCGGGGATCTGGACACTTGTCAGGACGTACTTGTAATTGTAGAATACCCGGTCTCCGATTTTTGTTACAGGATATGTTTGAGTACCTTGTGCTACCTGAGCAGGGATCGTGATCCTATGTTCATTGCCCGTATATTTGGTTATTGTTGCAGTATTGTCAGCATTGAGGATAAACTGATAAGAACCATCTGTATATGCCATAGGGGAATCGCTTGCAAAAACAGTGACAGTGCCCACAGGGAAAAAGGTCAGCAGCATACTGAATGTCAGAAATAAGCTGAGTAGACGCTTTTTCATAAGAAAATCCTCCTTTGCATTTGCATTTCGTAAAAGACTTGTCCGATGTGCGTCATAATGCGAATGAATATGACGCTTTGCACAAAATATTTTACAGTAGATGAAAATATAAAGTCAATATAATGGGACATGCTTTGTGAGAGAACACAAAAACAGAGAGTTTTTTTATACGGAAGATACAAAAAGAACCGAGTCCTGTGATATATATGGGCTTTTGCGCACTTCCCAATCAGGGATTCACGGGCTTTGGGGGAGTGATTGGTACGTGCAGAGCTTTCCTGGAGCCTGTTGCAGCAGGTTCATGGAAGGCTCAGCATACAATAAAAAAATGAGATAGGCAACCCCTTTCGGGGAAGACTATCTCATCTTTTCGTTGGCACTGTTTTGCAACAGCCCCTTCTCATTCTCTTTTACATTTTTTCGGGGACGTTGATCTTGAACATGGTCAGCACATTGAAGATAACGTTCTTCACACCGATGCACAGGGCCAGGCGGGCCTGCTGCACGGCGGGGTCTGCACCCTGGATGCGGCAGTTGCCGTAGAAGCGGTGGAAGGCGCTTGCCAGATCAATGACAAAGCGGTTGATGCGGCTGGGGTCGTACTTCTCGGCAGCCATAACGATCTCCTGCGGGAAGGCGGCCAGCATCCGGATCAGGTCCATCTCGCTGGGGTCGGTCAGCAGGGTGGCATCCACCTGCTCGGCACCGGCAAAGGCCACGCCCTCGCTCTCCATCTTCTTGAGGATGGAGCAGATGCGGGCGTGAGCATACTGGACATAGTACACGGGGTTGTCGTTGTCGGTCTTGACGGCCTGGTCCAGGTCAAAGTCGATGCCGCTGCCTGCGTCGTGCATGTTGAACAGGAAGCGTGCGCTGTCGATGGGAACTTCCTCCAGCAGGTCGGTCAGGGTGATGGCGTTTCCGGTGCGCTTGGACATCCGGACAGGCTGACCGTCACGCATCAGGTTGACCATCTGCATCAGTACAACATCCAGATCGTTGCCGTTCAGGCCGATGGCATCCATGGCACCCTTCATGCGGGCAACGTGACCGTGGTGGTCGGCACCCCAGACATCAATGGCCTTGGCAAAGCCGCGGGTGGCCAGCTTGTTGTAGTGGTAGGCAATGTCGGCGGCAAAGTAGGTGGGGATGCCGTTTGCACGGACGAGGACTTCGTCCTTGGCTTCCTCCTCGGTGCCATCCTCGGTCTTTTTCTTGTTCACGGTGCCGTACTTGGCAGCATACTGGGCGCTGCGGTACATGATGGCACCGTCCTCGGCTTTGTAGCAGGCTCCCAGCTCCAGCAGTTTGTTCACAACATCCAGGACAGCGCCGGATTCGTGCAGGGTGCTCTCGTGGAACCAGACATCGTAATCGATGCGGTACTTGCCCAGGTCGCGCTTGAGGGCGGCAATGTTCTTGGGCAGGGCGTAATCCACCAGGGCGTTCTTCAGGGTCTCAAAGGCTTCGCTGGCAAAAAGGGCCTCTTCGTCCAGCCCAGAGCAGGCTGCAACGTACTTGTCGCCGTTGATCTCGGCAAACTCACCGGCCAGCACCTTGATGTCGCCGCCCTGATAGCACTCAGCGGGCAGGGGATAGGTTTCCTCGCCGCAGAACTGCTGCAGATAGCGGACGGCCAGGCTCTTGCCGAATTTCTGAATCTGGTTGCCTGCATCGTTGATGTAGAACTCGCGGGTCACATCATAGCCGGACCAGTCCAGCACAGCGGCCAGGCAGTCGCCCAGAGCGCCGCCGCGGGCGTTGCCCATGTGCATGGGGCCGGTGGGGTTGGCAGAGACGAACTCCACATTGTACTTTGCGCCCTTGCCGTGGTCGGTGCGGCCATACTCCTTGTTTGCGCAGGCACCCAGCACGACGCCGGCCCAGAAGGAGGGGGCAAGGAAGAGGTTGATGAAGCCGGGGCCGGCCACCTCGACCTTGGCGAAGACGCCGCCGGTCAGGTCGGGCAGGTGGGCGATGAGGGCGTCGGCGATCATCTTGGGGGCCTTGCGCCAGGTGCGTGCACCGGCCATGGCGATGTTGGAAGCGATGTCGCCGTTCTTGACGTCGGCGGGGATCTCCACGATGAAGGTGGGCAGCTCAGCCTCGGGCAGAGCGCCGTCGGCCATTGCGGCCTTGGCGGCGGCAGTCAGCAGGGCACGGGCCTCGTCCAGCGCGGTCTGCCGGGGGTTGTAGTTCTGGTAGGTCTTTTCAAAGTCGGTCATTGGTATGATTCCTTTCATTTGAGGTGCATATCCTTAGTTGACGTGCTGTACCGTCATTTCCAGCGTGTTGCGGCTGACGATGCGGGCGTCGTCGGCGTCCAGCAGGTAGCTGAAAGAGGCGCTGCCGCCTTTTTCGGTCAGCTGACAGTCGATGCCGTCGCCGGTGACGCCCAGCGTCAGAGAGCCGACCTCCGTCTCATAGTGGCAGAGGTTGCGGCGGTCGCGCTCGATGAGGAGCTGGCTGTTGGCCCGCCCGAAGCGGAGAAGAGCCACTCGGCTGCCGTCCTCGGCGATCTTGATGGTGGTGGTGCAGCCCTCGAAGCCGATGGTCTGTGTCTCCTTGTAGGAGATGTAGTAGCTGCCGTTCTTTTTGGTAAAGCTGCCCCGGGTCATCAGCTCGATGTGGTCGCGGTCCTCCTCGCGGATGACGCCCTCGTTGTCGAACTGGTCGATGGAGCTTTTGATGCGGATGATGTAATTTTCAATGGGTGATCTGCTCACAGTTTTGTGTCCTTATCAGTATTTTTCAATGGCGACCTGATCGATGAGTCCACCCTTGTACTCCCCGAGGAAAAGGTCGGCGGTCTGGGCGAAGCTGTCAGGCACGTCGCTGACGTAGAAATGGGCCTCGCCTTTTTCGTGGTCTCCCTTCAGGCCGTGCTCGCTGAGCGTCCGTTCCAGATGATGGGCGGCGGTCTGGGCCGGGTCCACGAGGGTGACGTTTTTACCCATGTACCAGCCGATCATCTCCTTGAGCAGGGGATAGTGGGTGCAGCCGAGGATGAGGGTGTCCACCCCGGCCTCCCGCACCTCGGCCAGATACTGCGCGATGACCAGACGGGTCACCTGCTGCTTGTCGAGGGCACTGTGGTCCACATAACCGGCCTCCACGAGGGGGACGAAGAGGGGACAGGGACGGGCGGTGATCTCCACGCCGGGGACAAGCTTCCGTAGCAGGGTCTCATAACTGCGGGAGCGGATGGTGGCCGCCGTGCCGATGACACCGATACGGCGGTTGTGGGTGACGAAGGCGGCCTCCCGGGCGGCGGCGTCCACGACGCCCAAATAGGGGACGGGGAGCTTCGCGGCCTCGGCGGCGGGGTAGATGCTGGACACCGTGCCGCAGGCGGCCATGATGCACTTCACATCCTTCGACAGCAGGAAGGCGATGTCCTGCCGGGCATACTGCAAAATAGTCTCAGGGCTGCGGCTGCCGTAGGGGACGCGGCCGGTATCACCGAAATAGACGATGTTCTCATGGGGGAGGCGCTTGCGCAGCTCCCGCACGCCGGTCAGACCGCCAAGGCCGCTGTCGAATACGCCGATGGGACGGTTATCCATGCTGCTTTTCCGTCCTTTCCAGAGCCAGAGCGATGAGGCGGTCCATGAGGGCAGGCACGGGGATGCCCTCGTGCTCCATCAGCTTGGGGTACATGCTGATGGGGGTGAAGCC
>OIKT01000225.1_pt1 | contig 14011 bp, 10 predicted proteins | sample 1584181 | NCBI WGS metagenome assembly OIKT01 (sample SAMN02674605, study PRJEB24791) | human gut metagenome, SKBSTL067 | isolation source: stool | host: Homo sapiens | place: USA | reverse complement strand
CGAGGGCAACGAGCACGGCAAGGCTCTGGTCTCTGCCGGCCCCCAGCTGTAAGCTGACAGCGCCTCTTACATAAGGCCATAAAATCAAAACCCATCCGATTTCCCGCAAAAAGGAAGTCGGATGGGTTTTTCTTGTAATTCATCTCGTTTTATGATACTCTAATAGATGAAAAGGCGCTGTATTGCAAATACAGGTGGTCAAACTCCTCCCGGCATCCAATGTCCGGAGGTGTTCAATTTTTTGTCTTCCTCCGGACGGTTTGAATGTTTACACAGGATCACCCAAAGGAGGATTCCATTATGGAAGTTTTGAATATTGTTTTTAGCGCACTGAACCTTCTGGCTACAGTCATCATCGGCGTCATCAATGTGACGTGGATGATTTCACGGGATGTCTTTCGGGACAGACCTCGAGCGAAACATTATTCCAAAAGCAAAAAAGATTGACCGCCTCTGTTCCCCAACGGATCGGTCAATCTTTTTTAACTAGATGCCGGTAAGGAGCTGACCATTTTGCAGGCAGTGCCTTTTCCTTATTTTTAGTATAGTGGCATCTCCCCTTTTTGTCAAGCATCTCTCTTCTCCAAAAAATGACCGATCCTATTTTTTTTTTGCGGAAATCTGTTATACTAAACCCATCTTCTGCCCTGCGGCAGGAAGCACATAGGGGGATATTGCATATGAAAAAAGCAACGGTCAACGACTACTTCCGACATCACTGGATGAAGCTCATGCTCTTCGCGCTCTTTACGGCGGCGGTATCCTTTTTCGCGCCGCTGAAAAACTTCCAGCTCAAGTGGCTCATCGACTCCAAGAGCAAGCAGGAGGCGCTGGGCTATATGGGGCTGGTGTTCCTCATCACCTTCACCAGCTGGTTTTTCGAACGGCTGAGCCGCCGCTCCTTTACAAAACTCGCCTGCGGCGCAGTGGAGCAGGTACGGGGGCAGGTCATGGAGCGAGTGCTGCGCCGCCCGGTGTCCCAATATCAGCGGGAGGGCGACGCAGCCTATCTCTCCCTGCTGACCACCGACCTGCGCACTCTCTACGACGACTATTATATGTCCCTCTTCAACATCGCGTTCTGGGGCGGCATCATGCTCTGTGCGCTGGGGATGTACCTTTACATCAGCCCGGTGATGCTGGCGGCCATCCTGCTTGTGACCGTGCCGCCGCTGGTCCTGCCCCGGAAGATGAATGAGCAGCTCAAAGCCTCCCGAGACGCTTTTTCGCTCCAGATGGCGGGCTACACCCAGCAGCTCAAGGAGCTTCTGGGCGGGTTCGAGGTCATCCGGGGCTTTCTGCGGGAGGACGCCTATGCCGCCCGCCACCGGGATGCTGCCCGGCAGGCCCGCGACAGCGAGCAGGCCTACCAGCAGAGCCTCAACGCCATGGTGGTCAACACCTCTCTCATCAGCAACCTCATCTTCCCCATCGTCATGCTGGTGGGCCTTTTTCTCGCTTTCGACGGGCGGCTGACGATGGGCACCGTCTCCACCGCCGCCAGCATGGCGAACTTCGTCATCACGCCCTGTAATCAGATCGCCCAGTGCTGGGCCAAGGTCAGATCCTCGAAGGGCATTCGTCAGCGGCTGGAAGCAGCCATGTCCGGCCCGGAAAAAGTCTCTGCGGGCCGGGCCATCGGTAAACTCGAGCACATCGAGTGCAAGGACACCGGCTTTGCCTACCCCGGAGCCGCTGCACCGGTGCTGCGCGGCGTCCGGCTGACGGTCTCCGGGCAGGAAAAAGCCGTCCTCGTGGGCGAAAGCGGCTGCGGCAAGTCTACACTGGCAAAGCTGCTGTTCCAGTACTACCCAGACTATACCGGCAGCATCCTCTTCAACGGCCAGCAGCTGCGGGACATCGACCGTCAGAGCCTCTACCAGCGGGTAGGCTACATTGCCCAGACAACCTATCTCTTCAATGACACCCTCCGCAGCAACATCTGCCTCGGCGCGGACTTCCCCGAGGCTCAGCTTTCCCACGCCATCGGGACGGCGGGCCTCACCGACTGGGTGAGCACCCTGCCCGACGGCCTCGACACCCTCATCAGCGAGAACGGCAAGAATCTCTCGGGCGGGCAGCGCCAGCGCATCGGCATTGCACGGCTAGCGCTTCGCCGGTACGACCTCATCATCGCCGATGAGATCACCGCCAGCCTCGACCCTGACACCAGCGGTCAAGTCATGGAAAATCTGCTCGCCCTCCCCTGCATGGTGGTGGCCATCACCCACGACGTCTCGGGGGCGTTCATGAAGCAGTTTGACAAGGTATACCGGGTGGAGCACGGAAGCGTCACACAAGCATAAAAAGGAGGGCCTGTGCCGGGTTTCAGCACAGGCCCTCCTCTTGTTTTATTGGTTATTTCGCCACGTCGAACTCGGCGAGGATGTCGGCCTCCGGGGCCGGGGTCACAAGGCTGACCACCACGCAGACAGCCAGCGAGACGAGAAAGGCGGGCAGCAGCTCATAGATGCCAAAGACGCCGCCCAGCGGGCTGACGAGGTACTTCCAGACGAAGACCATCAGGCCGCCGGAGAGCATACCGGCCAGCGCACCCTGCCAGTTGCAGCGCTTCCAGAACAGAGCGCAGAGGACGACCGCGCCGAAGGCACCGCCGAAGCCGGCCCACGCGAAGCTGACGATGCCGAAGACGCTGGAGTTGGGGTCGCGGGCCAGCACCACGCCCACCACGCTGACGCAGACGATGGTCAGGCGGGCGGCAAAGAGGCTCTGCTTCTCGCTCAGCTTGAGGTGGGCGAACTCCTGCAGGATGTTCTGGGACACGCTGGACGCAGCGGCCAGCATCTGGCTGTCCGCCGTGGACATGGTGGCCGCGAGGATGCCTGCAAGGATGAGTCCGGCCAGAATGGCAGCCAGTACGCCGTGCTGGCTGATGAGGCTGGCGACGCGGACGATGAGGGTCTCACTGGTGGAGCCGCTGAGGAATTCCAGCGCACCGGCCTTGGTCATGCCGAGGCCCACCATGCCGATGAGGATGGATGCTGCCATGGCGATGACCACCCAGACGGTCGCAATGCGGCGGCTGAGCACCAGCTTCTTCTCGTCCTCGATGGCCATGAAGCGGAGCAGGATATGGGGCATTCCAAAGTAGCCGAGGCCCCACGCCATCGTGGAGACGATGTCCAGCAGGCTGTAGGACGTCGCTCCGCCGGTCACGGCGTCGTGGCTGGCCGTCATGGTCAGGTAGCCGGAAAGGCTCTGGGCGTTCTCCACCACAGCGCCCCAGCCTCCGGCCACGACGATGCCATAGCCCAGAACCGCCACGAGGGCCAGCGACATGACCACCGACTGGATGAGGTCGGTGGTGGTGACGGCCCGGAAGCCGCCCAGAATGGTATAGCCCACGATGACGAGGGCCGACACCAGCATGGCGGCCATGTAGTCCACCCCGAAAAGGCTGTGGAACAGCTTGCCGCAGGCCGCAAAGCCCGAAGCTGTGTAGGGCACGAAAAAGACGATGATGATGACCGCGCCCAGAGCGTTCAGCAGGTTGCGCTGGTCATGGAAGCGGAGCGACAAGAACTGCGGCACGGTGATGGCGTCGAGGTTGGCCGAGTAGCGGCGCAGACGCCGGGCCACGATGAGCCAGTTGAGCCATGTGCCCAGCGCAAGGCCGATGGCCGTCCAGCCCGGCGAGGCGATGCCGCTCAGGTAGGCCAGACCCGGCATACCCATCAGAAGCCAGCTGGACATATCGCTGGCCTCGGCGCTCATGGCCGTGACCAGCGGGCCCATCTTCCGCCCGCCGAGGTAGAAGTCGGCGCTGTCGTTGTTGGTCTTGCTGTAGGCGAAGCCCACCAGCAGCATGGCCGCAAGATAGACGATGATGGTGACGATGATACAGATCTCACTCATATACATTTCCCCCTTTGCTGCTTTCTCTATAAAAGCATGGCACGATTTTACCACACTAAAGCAGCAAAGTGCAACCCTCTCCGACAGATTCTTCCCCTATGACCGAAAATTCGTCCTTTCCAGCGTCCAAAATCGCTCAATATGCCAACGGGCCGCCCCCTTTTCAGGGGACGGCCTGTTGGTTTGGATGAAGAAAATGATGAAAATAGAGAGGATGTCAGCTTATTTTGCGGCCTCGCCCTCGGGGAAGATGATCTTGTTCACGAAGAAGAAGATCACCATCGAGATGCCGCCGTTGAGCACGGTGGTGCCGATGTTGTAGATGAAGTCGGGCACCAGCAGACCGGCCACCGCCACCCAGATGCAGTTGATGGAGTTGACGATGCAGGTGATGAGACAGAAGGCCAGCAGGTACCAGCCGATCTGTTTTGCCAGATTGCCCTTGCTGCGGAAGACGAGGCTGCGCTGGATGGGGAAATTGATGCACTCGCCGATGATCATGGCCACCATGTAGGCGCAGAAGTAGGGCAGGCCGCCGTGGGCCGCATCGTAGCCGAGGATGTTCCACTTGAAGGTCTCCCCGAAGAGGGTGATGTCGATGCCCGGCCAGCCGAAGTCCACCACCGGCAGACCGGCAAAAGCTTTGGGCAGAAATTGCAGCAGCAGGTACTTGAACACGGTGATGAGGTTGGACACGATAACGAACAGTCCGCCCTCCCGCACCCATTTGGCCGCAGCCGGATGCTTTTGGGCAAAGGTATTCCAGAAATTCACGGTCGTTCCTCCTTCTCAGCCCTGACGCAGCCGCTTTTTCAGCTGGGCGTTCAGGATGGCGTTCTTGATAAATTCGTAGATGACCCGGACGATGCCCACCAGCCAGAAGCCCTTCAGCTCCCAGACGAGGCCGTCCACCATCCCCATGCTGACCATGCCGTTGGTCATCTTGGCCAGCGCACGGAGGGGCATATTGTACTGGAAGACGGTGTTCAGGTCGGGCTTGCCCTTTGCAAAGCTGGCGTCGAGACGGCTGCGCAGCACCTTCTGAGCCAGCCAGCCCAGCGGGCTGCGGCCATGATCCATCTCGCCCAGCGTCATGTTCCGGTCGATGCGGACGATGTCCTCCGGGATGGGATGGCCCAGCAGGGCCTCGAACTCGGCGTCGGTCACATAGGTGATCTGACCGGAGACGTAGTGGGTCAGGCTCAGGCCCGCGTAGGGGTCGGGGGCATTGGTGCCCTTGACGGTGATGTCTGCCGTCAGGCGGATGTCCACGCTGGACGCGCCCACCCGGAGCTGGTAGCTGCCGCCCTCGACCTCCCATGCGTTGGTCTTGACGTTCCAGTAGCGGAACGCCTTATCGTCCAGCGCGATGGCCACGGTCTTGCTCTCACCGGGAGCGAGAGAGACCTTTGCAAAGCCCTTCAGCTCCTGCTCGGGGCGGAAGACCTTCGCATCCGGCTTTGCGACGTAGAGCTGGACGATCTCGGCACCGGCGGCGCTGCCGGTGTTGGTGACGGTGAGGGTCACGCCCGTTTCGTCGGCCTTGAGGCCGCTGTATTCGAAGGTGGTGTAGCTCAGGCCGTAGCCGAAGGGGAAGGCAGGCTTCACACCGGCGGTCTGATAGTAGCGGTAGCCCACATACAGGCCCTCGCGGTACTCCACGTTCCGGCCCTCGCCGCCGAAGTTTGCCTTGGCGGGGGTGTCGTCGTGGGCCTTTGCCCACGTCTGGGACAGCTTGCCGCAGGGGCAGAGCTTTCCGGTGAGGATGTCCGCTGCCGCACCGGCACCCGCCTGTCCGCCCAGCGCGCCGTAGACCAGCGCCTTGCACCGGCCCACCCACGGGGTCTCCACCGGCGCACCGGCGCTCAGCAGGACGACAACATTCGGGTTGACGGCGGCCACTGCGTCCAGAAGCTGCTGCTGGTTCTCGGCCAGCGCCATATCGGCGCGGTCAAGGCCCTCGCTCTCCCGCAGCTCATCGAGGCCGAGGCAGAGCAGGACGGTGTCGGCCTGCTTTGCGAGGGAGACGGCCTCCTCCTGCTTTTTGGGGTCTGCGGCTCCCTGACGGTCGAAGCCGGAGGCGTAGCCTACGAAGGAGATGCCGCTGTCGGCGGCTTTGATGCAGTCCAGCAGAGCATCTACTTGGAGCGCATTGACGGCGCTGGAACCTGCGCCCTGATAGCGGGGCGTCTGGGCAAAGTCGCCGATGACGGCCAGCTTTTCGCCCGCCTTCAGGGGCAGGATGCCGTCCTCGTTCTTGAGCAGGACGATGCTCTCGGCGGCGGCGCGGCGGGCCAGTGCGTGGTGGGCAGCCGCGTCAAAGGTACGGGGGGCTTTCTCTACTGCCGCGTGGGTGGAGAGCACCAGCTCCAGCAGCTCGTCGAGGCGGGCGTCGAGGTCGGCCTCGGTGACTTTGCCGTCCTTCACGGCCTTCATCAGCTCCCGGATGGAGTCGCCGCCGGGGCAGGGCATCTCGAGGGTGGAGCCGTTCTTCACGCCGAGGGCGTGGTCGTTGGAGCCGCCCCAGTCGGTGACGACCGCCCCGTCGAAGCCCCAATCCTTCCGCAGGATGTCCTGCAGGAGATGGGCGTTCTCGTTGGCGTAGGTGCCGTTGATGAGGTTGTAGGAGGTCATGATGGTCTTGGGCCGGGCCTCCTTGACCACGATCTCGAAGCCGGTCAGGTACAGCTCCCGCAGGGTGCGCTCGTCCACCACCGAGTCGGAGGCCATCCGGCGCAGCTCCTGACTGTTGACCGCGAAGTGCTTGGGGCAGGCCGCGATGCCTTTTTTCTGGATGCCCCGCACATAGGCCGCAGCCATTTTGCCCGCAAGGATGGGGTCCTCCGAAAAATACTCGAAGTCGCGGCCGCAGAGGGGGCTGCGCTGGATGTTCAGGCCGGGGCCGAGGAGGACAGCCACCTCCTGCGCGGCGGCCTCCTCGCCCATCGCCTCGCCCACGGCCTCGCCGAGGGCCTCGTCCCAGCTGCACGCCGTGGCGGAGGAGGTCGGGAAGCAGGTGGCCGGGACGCTGGGGTTCAGGCCCAGATGGTCGGCCGCCCCCGCCTGCTTGCGGACGCCGTTGGGGCCGTCCGACAGGGTGATGGACGGGATGCCCTTGCCGGGCAGAGCACGGGTGGTGAAGACCGTCTCGCCCGAGAGCAGGGCACATTTCTGTTCTAGATTCAGTTTCCGGATGATGTCAGTGTGCTTCATCGCATTTTCCTCATTGATCCCTGAGCGGGGCAAAGGCCCGCTGTTCGCTGCAGCGGGCCTTTGCCATCGGTTTTGTTCAGGTGCTGCACGGAGAGTGCTTACGTCTTAGACTTCTTCCTCTTCCTTGCGCTTTTTGTAGTTCTTGATGGCGGTGTACTCCAGACCGACGATGAGCAGTGCGGCGACGACGTCTGCACCGATCAGGATGATCTTCCACTTTGCCATACCGGGGTTCAGGTTCTCCTCATCGTAAGCGCGGCTGTTGACCACAGTGTAGAGGATGTTCTTGGCAGCGGTGCGCATGGCCTGCTTGCTGCTGTTGGTCAGGACGGTCACGTTGTTGTAATCGTTGCCCGTGGTGCAGAGCATCAGGTCGCCGCCGTTGCGGACAGCCTGATCGGCGGTCATGTAGCCGTAGACGCCGAAGTAGTCGGTCTCGACGAAGCCGAGGAAGCCCCACTCGCCGCGCAGGACGTTCTGCAGCAGCTCAGAGCAGCCGCCGGCCCAGCGATTGCCGATGTAGTTGAAAGAGGACATGACTGCGTGGCAGTCTGCATCCTTGACCGACATTTCGAAGGGCTTGAGGTAGATCTCACGGATGGCCTGCTCGTTGGACCAGGTGGCCGCCATGCAGTTGCGGTTGCCCTCCTGATCGTTCAGGGCAAAGTGCTTCATGTAAGCGTAGACGCCGTGCTCCTGTGCGCCTGCGATAGCACTTGCAGCCATTGCGCCGGACAGGACGCCGTCCTCCGAGTAATACTCGAAGTTGCGGCCGGAGAATGCGGTGCGGTGGATGTTCATGGCCGGGCCGTACCAGCCGGAGGTGTTCATCTCGTTGGCCATCTTGCCGATGCTGTCGCCGAAGTCATGGGCCAGATCCTTGCTCCAGGTCATGCCGATGAGGGTAGCAGCCGGGAAGCCGACCGAGCCGACGCCGGTGAAGTTGTTGTTGATGGAGGCGGGGCCATCGCAGTCGTTGGTGCGCACCTTGCCGACGCTGTCCACCGCTGCGGTCTGATAGCCGCCGAAGCCGATGGTCTGCTGCAGGTCGTCGATGCTCATCTCGTCCAGCAGGTCATCCCACTTGGAGTCGTTGTAATCCACGCCGCGCAGGTCAGCCAGCTTGAGGCCGTTCTTTGCGCCGGTGGTAATGTCCTCTGCGTTGGGGTCCTCGTCCTTCTCGTAGCCGGACTCGGTGTAGGTGAAGCAGTTCTCGAAGCCAGCCTTGACCTCGTCGCTCATCTCGTAGGTGGCAGGAGCGGCAGTGGCTTCATCGTAGTTTGCGAAGCCGTCTGCACGGGACAGATAGGTGATCTCGCCCTCAGCGAAATCGAACTGGTTGGTGGCCACGACCTCATCGCTCCCGCGCTTGTTGGACTCGTTGTAGACGATGTCCGAAGCGACAGTGCAGGTCTTGGAATCCAGAGCGGTGTGGGAGTCTGCGTTGGTGCTGATGACGTAGTCGCCAGCCTCCAGCACATAGCAGCCGTTGTTCTGGTAATCGTAGGAAGCCAGCTCCTCCACCGGGATGGTGAAGTCGATGGTCTCGCTCTCGCCGGGAGCCAGCTCGTCGGTCTTGGCGAAGTCCAGCAGGTTTGCGGAGGCCTTCTCGATGCCGCCGTTGGTATACGGAGGATCGCTGTAGATCTCGACAACATCCTTGCCGGCAACAGAGCCGGTGTTGGTGACAGTGACGGAGAACTTCAGGTCTGCGCCATCGTTGGTGATGTCGCTCATCTTCTGGGTGAAGGTGGTGTAGCTCAGGCCGTAGCCGAAGGGATAGACCACTTCCTTGTCGTAGTCGATGAGGCCCTCATCGGCAGCCGTCTCATAGAACTTGTAGCCGACGTAGATGCCCTCGACGTAGTTGACGAAGGAGGGAGTGGTGCCCTCGGGATCGAACATACTTGCATTGGAGTTGAACTCGGAAGCGTTGGTGTACTTGAAGTCGCCGAAGTTATTCCACCACGGAGAGGCGGTCAGGTCGGTGACATAGGTATCTGCGGTGCGGCCGGAGGGGTTGACCTCACCGGCGACCACGCGGCCAAAGCCCTCAAAGCCGGACTGGCCGGTGCCGGGGCAGAGCAGAACGCCCTTGATCTGGGGGTAATCCTTGACCCAGCCCATCTCGAATGCGTTTGCGCCGTTGTAGACGACGATGACGTTGTCGAAGTTGGAAGTGACCAGATCGATCAGCTCTTCCTCGCGGTTGGACAGCTGCAGGAAGTGGTCGCCTGCATCCCAGTCGTTGCCCTCGTTCAGGCTGTCGTCATAAGAGCCGTTGTAATAGCCAGCGCCGCGCTGAGAGCTGCGGTAGTCTGCCACACGGCGGACCCAGCTGCCGTCCACGACAGCAGCCATATCGGTGGGAAGGTCTGCGCCCTCGCCGCCGACGCGGGTGATGACCACCATAGCGGTGTCAGAGTATTCCTTGGCGTTTGCCATCATCTCGTCGGTGTACAGGCTGACATTCGGCTCAGGCAGGGTCCAGTCCTGCTGTGCCATGCCGACGCTGGGACGGGTAGCGCAGTAGTCGGTGTAGAACTTGCTCAGCTCGTCGTTGGTCTCGATGCCCGCATCGTGCAGGCCGGTGAGCAGATCGGTGACGGGATAGGCGTCGTTCAGTGCGCCGGAGCCGGTGCCGCCGTAGCAGGGGCTGGTGGAGGCCCAGCCAAAGACGTTCAGCTTGGAGCCGGAGGCCACAGGCAGGATGTTGTCATCGTTCTGGGCCAGAACGATGCCCTCCTGCGTGATCTCGTTCACCAGCTCGGTCGCCTCTGCGGAGGTCTCCTCGCTGATGGAGCCTTCACCGGAGACCAGATCCAGCATGGTGGACATGGGGCCGGTGCAGATGAGGTTGACAACGATGATCAGTGCCAGCAGAATGGCGACACCAGACTGCGCACGGACCATCTTCTTCTTGGCTTTCGGCAGCTTCTTGGCCGCAAACATCGCAACGAGTGCGACCACGACCACGACGCCGAAGGCGATCAGGTAGTTCTGGATGTTGGAAACTACCTGCATTACATCATCCATATTGACGGACAACATAATTCTTCCTCCTTATTCTGAATTCATATTTCCCGGGCACAGCTCCCGGACTGTCGGCATCCATTATAAAGGAATTCAATGAAAATTTACAAAGATTTTCACAACCTGTCATTTCTGAAGCATATTTTGCAGAAGTTTCATTTTGGTTTCAAATTTTATTGTGCTTATCCACAAATACAGGCCCGGCTTTATTGTGCAAAACAGAAAAAACCTCTCCGTCATTGCGAAGCAATGACGGAGAGGTTTTTCTTTATTCCGGGATCGGCAGCAGGATCCGCAGGGTGAACCAGCCGTCGGCCCAGTGAAGGGTCATAGTGCCGTCGTGGTCCTGCGCTGCCGCCTGCACGCCCCGCAGGTCGTAGCCGCCGTGGGTGTTGTGGCAGGGCAGGCCGTCTGCGCCCAGTTCCACGGGCTGGGCGCAGTAATTCTCGAAGCGGAGCATCACACAGCCGCTCTGGTCATAGACGGCCACCCGCAGCAGCCGCTTTTCGGGGTCCGGCTCTGCCGTGACACACTCGATGGCGTTGTCCAGCGGCGCGCCCACGAGGGTGCACAGCTCCCGGGTCGTCAGGAACCCCAGCTTGCTGCCATCGGCCACGCTGGTCATGTTGATGCCCCGCTGCTGGCAGTCCATGCTCTTTGCGGTGAGCAGGGTGTCCAGCACCGGATTGCCGGTCTTGTTCTCGGCCTCATACCGGCGGATGCCGCTTTCCATCCGGGCCAGCGCGGCGTCCTGCTTGGCCCGGTCGCGCTCGGCACGGATGTCTGCGATCTGAATTTTCAACTCATGGTAGCGGCTGTTGATGAGCCGGATTCCCTCTTTGCTCCGCTTGTACTGCTCATACTGGCGGTGGAGCACCTCGTCCATCGCCGCAAGCTCGCTGTGGAGGGCCGCTTCCCGCAGCTGCTCGTGCTGGACGGTCAGGATGAGGACGCCGCAGATGTCCACCAGCGTGCGGATGTAGTAGACGCTCATGTCCACCTCGCGGTCGCCCAAGAACAGCAGGTTGCTCACCGCGAAGACCATCGCCGCCATGACGACGGCCACGAGGGCCGCTTTTCCGCTGATGACGATGCGGCCCTTAGGGCTGGTGTGCTTGTGCTCCAGCAGCCAGATGCAGCCGAAGACCCCGCTGTAGACCACCGCCAGCAGCGCCAGCGACAGGCCATCGGCCCCGCTGCGCTGGGGCCAGAGGAAACAGTGCAGCTGCCACTCGGCGCTGGCGGCCAGCTCGGCCAGAACAAAGGCCCGGGCGCAGACATACCCGGCCTCCAGCAGCGAGATGGTGCGGGTGAGCCAGAGGTAGAGGTACTGCATCGCCACCGCCGCCGCCATGCAGGGGATCCACCACGCCAGCGGGACGCTGCCCGTGGCCTGCAAAAAAGCGCAGAGGACCAGCGCCCACGCCGCGCTGACGGCGAGGGTGGCTTTCGGGCCGAAGCGGAGGCCCAGCGGCAGGGCGTAGATGCCCACGGCCAGACACTCGGCCAGCGCCGTGTAGAGGCGCGGGATACTGGGCAGCGCCGTCATGCGCCTCCACCTCCGATGTGGTCGGCCAGCGCCGCGAGAAAAGCCTTCCGCCGGGGCCGGCTCAGCTGCAGTTCATAAGGCCCCACCTGCACCATCCCCTGCTGCACCCCCTTCACCTGCGCCAGATTGACGAGGTAGCCGCTGTTGCAGCGGGCAAAGGGCCGCTCAGCCAGCTTCTCCTCGAAGGCTTTCAGGGTGCCCGCCGCCGCGAAGTCCCCCTCCTCGGTGTAGAAGTGGACGCGGTGGCCCTCGCTTTCCAGATAATAGATGAGGGACGAATCCAGCCGCCGCATCCCGCCCTCTCCCAACGACCCGCTGGGCCGCGATTACGGCGGGAGCGCAGGCGTGGAGGATGCCGCCGCCGAGGTGCGGGCGCTCCAGCGCAAGGGCCTGCGGGTCTCCGCCGTCTTTATGGGCGAGGACTCCAGCGCCGCCGATGCCTCCCGCATCTACGGCAAGAACATGGCCCGCATCCGGGGGATGGACCAGCTGGCCCGCGCCGCCGGACGGCTCATCCAGAACGAGATCCGGGAGCTGGGCGACTGAGCTTCTTATTTATAAAGAGAGCCTGCGGGGCCGCTGTGCAGTTGTATCTGCTGCCAGCGGCCCCGTATTTTTGTTGTCGCATACAACCATCTTGTTTTGTTTCGTCGGAAAGACAGAAAGTTTTCTGGTTTTTTGGCAAACTTATAGTTGTATTTTGTCGTGATTTATGATATACTACAACCAACAAAGGGCCGTACCCCTCCGACAACACCCACGCTGCCCACAGGAAGGAGAACCACTATGGATGCCGCACGTTATTTTGAAGAGATGCACCTTGCCATGTCCAGCCAGAAGCCCGAGTACCGCCTTGTGCTCAGTGTCAAGGTACAAGACCTCGGCGGTGCGGACGCCTATCTCGAGCTGCGGCAGGAGCCGGTCAGCGGCAAGGCCCAGGTCTTCTATTCCACGATGGGACGCCAGAAATTGAACTTTCAGCTCATCCGAAAGGGGTGGCAGAGCTGCCACAACGCCTCCGGCGAGCTGACGGGGCGCTTCCCTGCCACCGCCGAGGGTCTGCTGGCCCAGACGGATTTCTCTGCCTTCATCCGGGACGACGCCCTCGACAGCCGCCGGATGGAGCACATCCTTTATGTACTGGCCCATACTGCCGGTGGTTGTGGGACGGCCGCTCCCTCCTCTGTCCGGGAAGGGGCGCTCATCACGGTGGAGCGGTTCGCAGGCCGTCCCGCCCATTGGAGCTATGGGAGCGCCCGCGCCGCAGAGCAGCTCAACATCGCAGCCATCCTCTGCTGGCTGGGCGACTATCTCGCCGGAGCCGAGCGCCGCACCCTTCAGAGCTGCCCCGAGGCCATGCAGCTTGCCGCCGCGTGGCAGGCTGCGCTCCTCTCTCCCCTGCCCCAGTCGGCCCAGCGTCCTCAGCCTGCGCAGACGCCCCGGCCCATCCGCCGTGCGCCTGCCGTCGAGAACCCGCGCTGGCAGAGCATCCTCGCCGTGCTGGCGACGGTGTAACAGAAAGGCCTCCCGCATTGGGAGGCCCATCGCCGTATCCGGCGCGCATTCGTTCATATTTTCAGTTTCGAGAAATCGGTGCAGAGATATTCATAGAGCTTGTCAACAGCCTGAAATCCCATCTTCGCATACAGTTCCTTCGGTGTATCCTCGGAGTCAGCGTGAAGATACAGGATCTCTCCGCGCTCCTGCGCCTTTTCGGCAATATGCTTCATCAGGGTCATGGCGATGTACTGGTGCCGGAAATCCTCGTCCACCAGCAGGCCGTCCATGCAGACATACCCATCGGATGCGAAAATATAGCAATCACCCACCAGCTTCCCGCCCAGATACGCGCCGAGGTAGGTCAGCTTTTCCCGGAGGTTCCGGTTGTTCCGCACGGTAAAATCACCTCCGTACAACGGGCCGTAGTATTTCAGTTCGTGCTGTTCCAGCTGGTCTGCGTCCGGGGCCTTGATCGAGACGTCCGGGTTCGTTTTCCAGCTGCGGATGTCTGTTTCCGGGGGCAGAACCATCGTCAGGGTCTCTTCGCACTCCATGCCGAATGCATCGGCCAGCGGCTCGTACCCTTCCAGCTTGAGGAAGGTGTCTCCCCGCTCTTTCTGGTAGGCCAGCGCGGCCCGGACTTCATCTGCCGAGGGCTGGCTGTGATAGCTGAACGCGTTGTGGTCGTATTTATCGCGCAGCTCGCTGTCCTCCCGCTTGGTCAGATGCTCTGAAACGGTGTGAGACGCGGAAAACAGCCGGTAAAAGCTTTCATCGGTCTTTCTTGTAGGGTTCATTGCGCTCCTCCAAACCTTATCGCTCACTTCCAGCCCCGGGCCG
>OIKT01000215.1_pt1 | contig 14457 bp, 14 predicted proteins | sample 1584181 | NCBI WGS metagenome assembly OIKT01 (sample SAMN02674605, study PRJEB24791) | human gut metagenome, SKBSTL067 | isolation source: stool | host: Homo sapiens | place: USA | reverse complement strand
GCCTTCTGCGGCAACGGCTGCGGCGGCTGCCGCAAGAAGACCGCCTGCGGCAAGATATTTCAAAGTCTTCATCGTGTGTTCTCCTAACCGAATGCGTCGGCCGTGATGCTGCGCATCCAGGCTCTCAAGTAGCGTGAGGCGACCATGCGTTCTTCACGCGAGGCGCTGAGATCCTGATAGCGCGCCCTTGTATTGGTGCGAGCAATCTTGCCGTCGACGATACGAAACGTGTCGGCCACGAAAAGCCCCCAGTCGTCGCCCGCAAGCGCATAACAGGTGTTGGACCACGCTGGTTCCGGAATGCCGGTCTGCGTGACCTTGCCGATGAGAGCACGAACGCAGACCTTTGCCTGCGTGTTGGCCGAATATCCGGACTTGGGCATGGCGTCTGCAATTGAGGCGTCGCCCAACACATATACGTCGGGAATTTTTGTCGACTCGAAGGTGCGGCGATCAATCGGACAGAACCCGGAGTCATTCGTGAGCCCAAAGGTTCGCGCTACATTGGCCGCACGCATCGGCGGAACGATATTCAAGACGTCCGCCTTGATCTTTCCGCCTTCAGCCGTGACGGTTCGGGTAGCGGGATCAACGGAAAGCGGCTTTCCGCCGTCCTTTTGACGAATCCACTCGAGCCTGCAGTCGGCTTTGGGCTCGACCATGAATTTTTCAAGCTTGTCGTAGTAAGGCTGAGGCGGTCGGAAGCCGTAGAGATGGTTCCAGCCGAGAATCATCGTCTCGTCGGTCACGAAGTCGTTTTTCGGGTCGACGATCACGACGCGGCTGCGCGGCTTGTAGTGACCGAGCCATTCGGTCATCAGAGCGCTGCGCTCGTATGGCCCCGGCGGGCAGCGGTACGGATTCGGGGGCGCAACGAGCACAACGGTACCGCCGTCGGGCATGGCAAGAAGCTGTCGGCGCAGGATCTCGGTCTGCACGCCCGCAATCCAGCCCGAGGGAATCGTGCTGTTGGCAAGTTGGGCGCTGTAGCCTTCAATCTTGTCGTAGAGCAGCTCGACACCGGGCGAGACGATCAGAGAGTCGTAGCCGAACTTTTGCACTGAACCGTTGACGGTGGCGGCGACTTCCTTTCTCACGGGGTCAAGCGCTTGCGCCACACCCTGCACGATCTTGACGCCGTGCGCACGTAGGCCCTCATAGCTTACTGTGAGGTCGGCCATCGAAACCGCACCGGTGAGGTGTTCGGAACTGCCGTAGTGGCGGATGAACACGGGATTTCGTTCGATGATGGTGACGTCGGCGTCGGGCTGCCACATCTTCAGATAACGCGCTGCCGTTGCGCCGCCCACCCCGGCGCCTACGATGAGAACGCGGTGTTTGGCAAGGCTCTTGACATTGGCTAGAGCGCCTGAGGCAGGCAGCATCGAGACAGCGGCAAAGCCAGCTGCCGTCGCCAGAAGTCGGCGGCGTGTGTAGAGCGAGGTCGCACTGCGGCCCGCATGACCCTTGGTGTTAAAGGTATCAAACATCACGGTGTCTCCCCTTTGCTCGGTTGTTCGGGTGCGGACTTGCCCTCAGGTTTCTTTGGTAAAGCGGCAAAGAACGCGGCCATGCGCTCGAGTTCGGCATCGTTGTAACCGTCGGCAATGTGACTCATGATGGAGCTCGGACGGTCTTTGGAGCGGAATCGTTTCATCTCCCGCACAAAGACTTGGTGGTCCATGCCGGCCAGTCCCGGAAACGCCGAGTCGTTGGAGTAGCCGTAGGTGCCGTGACAGGCCGCGCAGGTGTGCGCAAAGGTTGCGCCCGACGGTTCTTTGGTGGAATCTGCCGGTTTGTCGGCGGCGTAGGCGACCGAGACAATGAGTACGGAGGCCGCCGCAACAGTCAGATACTTCAGCTGTTTGGTCTGCATCGTGTCGTCTCCCTTATTGCAAAACAACCGCGAAGCCGACCACGAAGTAGCCGACGATCCAAAGGCCCAGCAGTGTGCTGGCCCAGAAGCCCAGACGTTCCAGACCGGCTGACGGGGTCCAGACGGCGCCGGGTTGTCCCGCCGTCGCAAGTCCCGCTTTCCAGGCTGAAATGAAGATGTACGCCAGAGCCGTTCCGCCCACCAGAAGGAACGTCACAAAGAAGATGGCAAGACTCGGAACGTCCCAATGCACGGTCAGATTCATCGGGTTGAAGCCGGCAGATTCAAGGAGCGTGCCCACGCGCAGCGCTTCACGTACGGCGGCAAGCAGCACCGTCATGACAATCGTCATCACAAAAGCCATGTAGTTGCAGGTTGTGCACAGACGCCTGCGCTTCTGGATGAACGGCATTGCCACGAAGAAGAGTGCACCGATCAGCCCAACATAGGGCCAGGCCGACAACAGGAACCAGGACTGCTCGGAAGGCAGGCATGCCATCCAGACGATGCCCAACAGCACCACGAGAATGCCACCCGTGCGGCCCATGCCGAAGGCGACCTTTTCCAAGAAGTCGGAATACAGCCCGTCTTCCATGGTCTGGTGCGATTTGGAAAGCACCCAGCGGCGCATGCCGTAGATCCAGGCGGCCGTAACAGGCAGCGACAAGGCAAAGAAAAAGAGCAGTCTTGGGATCAGTACGTAATGCAGACCGCGGCCGGACGTGTCGACCTGACCTTCGGGCGCATACCACTCAAGCCAGTGCGTCGGAAAGAGCGCCTGATTTGAGAGAACGTGCATGAGTGTGCCGCAGGCAAGAAAAAGCACCAGAGCGACGGCAAGCCACAGTACGGCTCCTCGGCCGTTATTCTCCCCTCCTTGCGTGTGAAGGATCGAGTGAACGCGGTAAAGCGCGAGATAACCGATCATCAGCAAGCCCAGGAACACCAGAGTCCAGACGGCCGAGAGCATGCTGGAGGCGTACCAGAACGGGTCGAAGATGACCTGCACGAAAAGAAGCGGCGCGACGCCCAGGACAATTGCGGCTCCCGTGGCGGCTTTGGCCGTAAAGGCCATGGTCGAACCCAGACGCAGCCAATAGTCGGTTGCCTTGTAGCGGGCAAAGAGCGCCAGACCGGTGCTGCCGAGCAGAATCGACACGGCAGCGATGTGAAGCGCAAAGGTCACGACGCCCAACACCAGAAAGATGGCCGGATGCGAGGGTGCGCCCGCGGGGTCGGCCAGAGCTGCGGTCATGGCGGCAGCGGCAGTCGTCAGATTTTCATTCATGATTACTTACCTCCCACGGAGTCCTTCGGAAAGCCTTTGACGGCGTAATTCGCGGCCCGTTGCGGATCGGTTTTCTGAACGGCGATGATTTCGGCGAGGAATTCGCTCATCACGTCGCGATCGAGTTCAGGCAAGGGCAGCGGCGGCATGTAGACGATGTGGCCGCGGTAGAGCCCTGCCGAGAGCCAGTCCTTGATGCCGGCAGCGTCGGCCTCTGCCGGGAAGTACTTGGCGATCGGTCGGATGCCGGTGTCGGTGAGCGAATGGCAGCTTGAGCAGGCGGCAATCGAAATCAGGCGGCCTGCTTCCAGACGCTCCCATTTGCTTTCGGGTTTGCGAAGGTTCTCCGGTATGAATGGGTGCGTTGCAAGGAACCCGTTTTTGGAGAGAACCGGCAATTCGCTCTTAACTTCCAGTGCCGGTACGTCGCGTCCGATGATCTGGTTGGCATAGACAAAGCGGCCGGCCACCCAGGGCTTGCGAACGATTTCACGGGCCGTCTCACTCGGTGCAAGCCCCAGCACGAGGATGACGAGCGTGGCGGCGACGGTCAGCGGAAGATTCATGACGGACGGTCGCCAGGCGGTGAGCGCAAAGTACACGAGTGTGACCGCGAGGGCTGCCCACATCATCGCGGCAAAACTTTCGGGCATGCGCGTAGCCGAAACGATGGTGGCGTCCGATGTCAAAGTCGAGGCAAACCAGTAGAGGCTCGCAGTACCCAACACGGCGCCCACAGCGCCCAGACCAGAGAGCGTGCGCGCGATGTAGCTCTTTTCAGCAGGATCCGCGGTCTTGGCTGCTGCAAAGCCGCCCACGACGCCGGTGATGGTGAGCATGAAGAAGAATCGGGCCGAGAGCTGCGCGAACATCGATTCTCCGAAGAAGGCCGAGAGCACGCCGCCCGTCTGGTACCACGAATCCTGACCGGGCCAGAGCATGAACGAGAGAATGCCCACGATGATGAGAAGCGTGCCGACGCTCGAGAGGGCAAAGATTGTGCAGTAGCGCAGATAGGTTTTGATGGGCACGCGGCCTGCGAGGTACACGAGCAGATAGACGCCGGCGACTTCGATCAGGAAGAACACCCATTCGGTGGCCCAGAGCCAGACGAAGTTGTGAATCAGTGCCGAAATGCCGCGGGGATTGGCGATTGTGGCGGCAAACCAGATGCCGGGGCCGGTGACGGAGCCGAGCACGTAGCTGAAGATCAGCAGGAAGGCGCCGTATTTGCGGATAAAGTCAAGATGCCGGGGCTGGTTGGCCGTCACCGCACGTCGTGCGAGCCACGCAAAGACAAGCGCGGCACCGACCGAAGCGTGCGAAAACAGCACGTGGATCGTGGCGATGAAGCCGATCACCCATCCCGCACCGATGCCGGGCTCAAGCCAGGCCGGGTAGAGTCCGAGGAACTCGTTCATGGGGCTCTCCTAGTGGAAAAAACAAAAAGCTTTTGACTCCGACGAATGCCCTCTTGTGAGAGCCTTTCGCCAAGGTTTGAGCCATTGTTAACGTTCGTTTCCTTTCTGTCTCTCCCTCTGTGGAACGGCTCCCGAATGTCTTCCCTAATCCGTTATGCGGAGTCGCTCTACTTCTTTTGCCGATAAAAACGATTCCCGTTTCCCTCCTCTTTCTTCATTGATGCCCCGATCCGCCGAACTTTGCGCTCTATCCCGAAGGAGTACCCATCGTTGTTCTTTTTTTGATCATCGACTCAATAGATATTTTCTATGCGGGGCACTCATAAATTGATGAGTATGGCGCCGATCGGCCAATCTGAAGCATCCCTTAAGATGCTTTCCGTTATTTGAGTAACTCATTGTTTTGTAAGTGTATTGCCCAACATTCCAACGTTCTGTAGATTGACGGAAAACAACTTCACGACGATCGAGTTTTTCTATGTCCGAATATCTTGCTCAGAAGCATGCCTTGTACGCGCAAGTGGGGCGCTTGAGCCGCGCGTTAGGTCAGCAGACGCGTCTGGAGATCATCGAGATCCTGGCGCAGGCTCCTAGAAGCGTCGAGACGATTGCTTCCCTTTTGCAGACCGACATCAGAAGCGTGAGCCAGCATCTTCAGGTGTTGGTCGAATGCGGTCTTTTGACGGTCGAGCGCAAAGGGCGTTTTCGTTGGTACGCCGTGCGCTGTCAGGAAGTCTTGCAACTGGCGGTGCTGCTTCGCACGACGGCCGAGACACTTCTTGGGGCTCCGCAAACGGACGTCAAGGATGAACTCTCGCTGTCCGAAGGTCTGTCGCTTGCACAGCAGGGAAAGCTTCAGCTCATCGACGTGCGTCCGCTCGAAGAGTTCCAAAGCGGACATCTGGCCGGCGCCCTGAGCATGCCACTGGCAAGTCTTTCCGAGACCATATCAAAGCTGGACTCGGAAATTCCCGCTGCCGCCTACTGCCGCAGTCCCTACTGCTTTCTGGCGCGGCAGGCTCAGGAAATCTTTGCCAAACACGGTAAGACGCTTTATGTGCTCTCCGACGGCGTACAGGACTGGAAGGCTTCGTCGCCCGAGTTGTTGACCATTTCAACCGATTCTGAGGAAAGTTAACGATGCACTTTGTCAAAACAATGGCCCCGGGATGGTTTGCCTCCGTCATGGGTACGTCGGTGGCCAGCCTGGCCGCTCAGCTTCTTTTTGCGGGAACCGCAGCGGTGTGGATTGCCGACGCTCTTCACTACACAGCGATTGCGATGCTGTTGGTGCTCGGCTTCGCCGCCGTGCTTCGCATTCTCATCTACCCTCGCGCGGTCTTTGAAACGATCTCGCACCCCGTCGAGGGAAGTTTCTACGCGACTTTCCCCATCGCGTTATTGGTTATGGCAGGTCAATGGAGCATGCGCGGCATTGATCCCAATTGGGTCGCTTTGCTGTGGTGGACCGGCGCCATCGGCACCTTTGCCGCAAGCTACTTGATTCTCTTTCGTCTTTTTACGCTTGATCGCCTGAAGCTTCAGATGGTCACGCCCGCGCATTTCATCCCGGCGGTGGGTCTCGTGGTGATTCCGGTGGCCGGTGCCGGCCTCGCAGCTCAGGCGCAAGGCCTGATGCGCGAGGTATATTTCGGCGTCAACATGCTCGGCATGGGTGCAGGGTCCTTCATGTACATCGCACTGGTGGCCATCACTATGGCACGCCATTTCCTGATGCCCGCCATAGAAGGCAAGATGACTCCGACGCTGTGGGTGCATCTGGCTCCGCTCGGTGTGATTCCGCTGAGTCTTTTGTCGCTTTTGCACGCCGCAGGCAACGAAGCCGCGATGAGCTACGGCTTGTTGGTCGCGATGGGCTTTATGGGGGCCTCGCTTTGGTGGCTTCTTTTGGCTTTGGCCATGACCGTTCGCAACGCGCTGCAAGGCAAATTGCCCTTTGCGCTTTCCTGGTGGGCGTTCGTCTTTCCGATCGGCGCGATGACCGTGTTGAGCATTCGACTTTCGAGCCTTGCGAACCTAGAACTTCTTGGCCTGATTGCCTATGGTCTGATGGCTCTGCTCCTGACCGTCTGGTTCGCGGCAGCCGTCGGTACACTCCTTGGGTTATTCCGAGGCGGTGTGATTCCGCCCAAAACGGCGACCGCTCAATCGCACTGACAATAGAAAATGCCGGCAAAGCTAAAAAGCTCGCCGGCATTTTTTTAACTTCCGGTGGTGCTCAGAGCACTACGACTTCGTGTTCTCTTCCGTCCAACGGTGGAAAATCGTTGCGACGATCGGGCCGGAAATGTTGTGCCAGAAGCTGAAGATGGCCGATGGCAGAGCGGCTAGCGGCATCGTGGCAAAGTGTACGGTCGCAAGCGCCACGCCAAGGCCCGAGTTCTGCATGCCGACTTCGATGGCCAAGCATTTTCTCTTGGCCAGATTCATCTTAAAGAGCTTGGCGGCGAGATAACCCACTACGTAGCCCAGACCGTTGTGAAGAACAACCACGGCAAACACCAGCGGACCGCTCTTGGCGATATTGGGCTGGCTGACGGCAACGACGGCCATCACAATCAGAACAATCGACACCACGGAAATGAGCGGCAGGCAGGTTGCGGCCACGGCCACGCGGTCCTGTCCGAGAATCGTATGAATCGCCACGCCGATGGCAATCGGAATCAGAACGATCTGGCAGATTGACCAGAACATGCCCAGCGGGTCGATTTCAATCCACTGGTGCGCAAAGAGCCAAATCAGAGCCGGGGTGACGATGGGCGCCAGAAGCGTCGTGCAGCTGGTGATGGTAACCGACAGCGCCGTATCGCCGCGCGCCAGGAAGGTCATGACGTTGGAAGAGGTTCCGCCCGGGCAGCAGCCAACGAGGATCACGCCTACGGCGATTTCGGCCGGCAGTTGCAGCACGATGCAAAGCAGATAAGCAAGCGTCGGCATGATGATGAACTGGGCGAGGATGCCGATCAACACATCCACGGGTTTTGAGAGCACCAGTTTGAAGTCATTGACCGAAAGGGTCAGCCCCATGCCGAACATCACCAAACCCAAAAGCGGAGAAATCCAACCGGCCAGCGGTTTAAATGGATCGGGCGCGGCGTAGGCGATTGCCGCAAAGACAAGCACCCACAGGGCAAATGTTTTATTGACAAATTGGCTTAAGGCGGCAAGCGCTTTCATATTTTTATCTCCCGTTGTCTTTTCAAGCTTTCATTGTTCTATGTGTTCGCTTGATGCTTATTCTCGGCTCATAGCCTATCTTGACGATTTTAGGAGCGGCTATTTCACTTGTCTTGAGGCAAATGCCCTAGACCGTTTGCCTTATGACCAGCGATAAGAGCGAAAAAGAAACCGGCTCGAACTCTCGAGGAAACTCCTCTTTGAGTTCTTGCCGGTTTTCGGAACGCTCGCCGTAACGGCGAGCGAGTGCCGATTTTGCGTTACTTCATCTTCACGACATTGGTACCTGCCGTGCGGCCGAACGTCATGATGTCGGCAATGGCGTTGCCGCCCAGACGGTTGGAGCCGTGAATGCCGCCCGTGACTTCACCGGCAGCGTACAGACCCGGAATGACCTTGCCGTTGACGTCAATGACCTGAGCGTTGACGTTGATCTTGATGCCGCCCATCGTGTGGTGAACGGTCGGCACCTTCTTGCAGGCGTACCAGGGGCCTTCCGTCAAGGTCGTGTCAGCCTTGTTGTCGGCCTTAAAGCCCAACGGATCCTTCATCTCGCCCTTGACGATCTTGTTGTAGTTGTCGACGCTGGCCTTCAACTTGGCGGGATTCATGCCGGTCTTCTTGGCAAGTTCTTCGAGCGTGTTGGCTTCTACAACAGAGCCGAGAGCAACCATGTCGCGGATCGTGGCGCCGTTGGCGTCAACCCAGTCGCGGCTCGGATAGCGAACCTTGTTCACAACGACGTAGTAGGTGCTCTTGGGCTGAGCAAAGATGGCTCCAGCGAGAACGTCGCGTGCTGCGCCTTCATTGACGAAGCGGTCGCCTTCAACGTTCACGAAGATGCGGTTGCGGCCGGACGTACGGATGTTCTCCATCAGGCCGGTACCCGGCGTGCCGCACGGGTGAATCTGGATGTCGTCCAGATTGATCAAGTCGGCGCCGTGCTTCTTGGCGATGATCAGACCGTCGCCCTGAGCGGCCTTCTGGATGTTCGTGCAACCAATCGAGTTATCAAGTTTGACGCTCTTCCAAACGCCCGTATTGACTTCCTGGCGGAACTTGATGTTGGCGCCAAAACCGCCGGTGGCAATCACAACGCCGTCCTTGGCATTGAGAATAACCTGCTGGCCGAAGTGCTTGGCTGTGACGCCTGTGATGCGGCCCTTATCCTGCAGCAGGTCGGTTGCCTGGGTATCGGTCAGCACCTGGATGGCGCCGTTCGTACCCTTGATGACCTGTTCAAAGCTGCGAATGTAGGTGTTGCCGGAAGGAGTGGCCGGATAATGGCTGCGCTGCCAAAGGGCGCCCGTAGCCGTGCCGATTTCATCCTTAAACTTCACGCCCATGCTCTCGAGCCATTCGACCGACTTCATGGAGTTCTGAGTCAAATACTTTACGAGTTCCGGATTGCCCTTGTTGTGGCCGCCCTTCATCGTCTGGTCGTAGAACTTCTCGAAGCTGTCTTCAATGCCTTGTTTGCCTTGGCGTTTCGGGTCAACAGCATTCAGTGCACCTTCGGAAACGTTCGTGGAACCGCCGAGATAGCCCAGCTTTTCAACAACAATGACTTTCTTGGCGCCGGCCTGATAAGCGGCAATGGCTGTTGCAAGACCGGAACCGCCGCCGCCGATTACAACGACGTCAGCATCGTAGGTCTTGGTGCCGGCCGGATGCTTTTCAACCTGTTCGGTCAACTTATCGATATTGCCACCGGCCTGTTCAAGGCATTTTTCAACGCCGCTCAACAGAGCCAAACTAGAAATGGAAGCACCCGTAATGGCGTCAACGCCGAGAGACTGATACTTCAGGATCTTGTCGGTCATCAGCTTGAGAGCCACCCGCCCTACGCCGATTGTTTCAAGGTTCTTGGACGTGTCGATCTTTTCGATGCGGTTCTTACTTACTGTCACTTTGACAGTAACCGGAGCGTTATGGCCGTTAACGGTAGCCGTATAGGTGCCGGGCTTGAACGTAGAAGGAGCTGTCTTAGCCGCATCGGCTGCTTGCAGAGCCGTTGCCGTACCGGCAGCAAATAACGCCGTCAAACATGCTGCACATACCTTGCGCATACTCATATTTCTCCTCTCCTTTTCGAAACAGAGCAATGAAACGATATGTCTGAGGCGGACAAGAAACGCTGCAGGTTTTAGGAAAAGCCTTAAGCGATTCTTATGGGTCTCAACCTATTTCAGTGTACGCCGGAGTTTGAATTTTTGAAGAGTAAAAATTAGATAAAAACACTCAATCGACAAGATAGTGTTTTGTGTGAGTTTTGGATTGTCCGAACAACATCAAACCCGCCCCAACCGAAGTCGAAGCGGGTTTGAGCTAATCGAGATCTCTTATAAAGAGAAAATCAGATTAGAAGCGGTGACGCAGGCCGATCATCACGCCCCACACGGAAGGATCAACGTCCTGAGCGCCGACATTGTCGATGCTATCCTGGTTGTAGGTCACAACATCGTAGACGTCGGTTCGCTTGGAGAACGGATAGTCGTATCCGGCGGGCACGATCCAGCGAGAAATGTCAGCGTCTTTGTAGGCGCCATTACTTGCGTCTTCCATGCTGTCTGCTGCTTCGGCATCCAAATAGGAAGCACCGAACAGAACCTGACCGCCAGCAGCAGGAATGCTGGTCGACAGACCGACGTTCCAGCCCTTGATCTTCATATTAGCTGCTGTGAGTCCACCGATATCGGTGGTGAACCAACTGCCGGCTGCACCGGAGTATATGCTCAGACGAGCTTCGCCAAAGTAGCTGACACCGCCGTAGATCTTCAGGATGTCGAAGTCGTAGTTGCCGCCGAAGCGAATGGTCAGACTGTCTTTAACATCATCACCGTGGGCATACGGAGAATTAGTGAGATCAGCACTCTGATAGTTGATGGAGTCAACAGCGAAGTACAGATTCAACGGACCGTTGGCGTAGGAAGCACCGATACCGTAGTAGCGATCGCTGCGCGATTCGTTTTCGTTGTTGTTGGTACCCATGCCATACTGAGCGAAGACCTTGAAACCCGCAAAGCTCGGCGTTTCATAGGCAATCGAGTTATCCCAGATACCGGAATTACCGAAGGTGTTGTCAGCATTTGCAGAGAAGCCCTGCCAAGACGTGCCGAAGGCAGACCTCAGACCATGCTTGGTCCAGGAGCTGACGCCACCGTTCATGGAGCCGATACGACCCATAGCAAACTTACCGAAGCCGCCCTCAATGAAGAGAGACGACTCACGACGGAAGAAGTGATCGTTGTCGTTGTTCGCACCGGTATCAGAATTGAACTGATTTTCAAGAACGAAGCCGACGGTTAAACCGTTACCGAGGTCTTCCGTACCCTTGATACCCCAACGGGAGCCGGAAGCCATACCGGACTCCATGGAGAACTGATCGGTCGATTCCTGGCCTACGCCTGCGAAAGAGGCGTCCATGTCGCTGCTCAAATAGCGAAGACCTGTATCAACGATACCGTAGAGCTGAACGTCAGCGGCGAGAGCGGAATCGGCGAATGCACCGAGAACTGCAACAGCAGCCAAAGTCTTTTTCATGATTTATCTCCTAGTCTTTTTCAGACCTGCAAGGAAAATAGGTTTTTGCAAAATACAAGCCTACGAAGCCGCTACCCGGCAGTATCGCTACCGCGCGCATTTCGACACCCTGACCGCACGCGAAAAGGAAGTTGTGGAGCTTGCCGCCAAAGGCAAGACCAACATAGAAATTGCCGAAGTGCTCGGAATCGGCGCCGAAACCGTCAAGATGCACAAGGCCAACGCCTACGGCAAACTCAATGTGCAAAGCGCTTTGGAAGCCTATCAGTGGCTTGAAAAGCACCCCGACAATGTCCTGCATGGCAAGGAGCCCAAATGAACGTCTCTCGCCGAAATTGGCTCGCCGCAGCCGGTGCCTCTATGCTTCTGCCTCGGTCGATTCAGGCTGCCGACTTGCACGGCTCGGGTGATCCTGACGTTTGGCCCGTTGTGGTCGTAGGCTCGGGCCTTGCGGGGCTTTCCGCTGCCTACTCGGCTATGCAAAACGCTGCGGGCCGCGTCCTGCTCCTGGAAAAAGGTCCCCTGATCGGTGGTCACAGCCAGTACTCAAGCGGATCGATTGCGACGGTGGTGCCTCATGATCCTAAAAGATCCGGCTGGCAGGACAGCGTCGAGCAGTTTATTGCCGATGCGCTTGCTGTCGGCGGCGGCTCAGGCGACACGGCTGTGCTGACGGCGTTGGCGCGACTCCTATTCGGCGCTCAAGTGGCTCGAATCCACCGACGTCTTCTTCGGTCCGGTTTTTACCGCGAAGTCAGGTTTGCATCCGCGATGCTTTGCGATGCACGGCAACTCCGCAGGCCGCAGCTACGTGCTTGCCATGGCGCGATGCGTGAGAGACGCCGGTGCCACATTCCGACTGAACAATCAGGTGGTGGGCTTTGAAAGAAGCCCTTCGGGCGACTGGTTCGTGAGAGTGAAGGAATCGGCCGGCGGCAAAACAATATCGAAGACCTATGTTGCGAAAAGCTTGGTGATCGCTTCCGGGGGCTTTACGGCAGACCGTAAACGCTGCGCACGAATTGATCCGCGCCTGACGGCCGAAGTGCATACGACTGCCAATCCTTACGGTACCGTTTGGGACGGAGCAACGTCTGAGATTTTGGACGTCGCACAGGCCGTGGGCGCCGCGGTGACCGACGGCTTCGGCCTGCAGCTTTTGCCCTTCTGGGGCGGCCGATTGTTGGACTACGACGGCGGCGACATCTATGTGAATGCCGCAGGCGAACGGTTTGTGAACGAATCCCTTCCTTGGAAGGTCATCACCGACAAGATGCTTGACCTTGAAGACCGCAGCTGCTGGGTGATCACGGACGCCCGATCTCACAAGGGCGCCATGCTGGGGCTGAAGCTCATCAACGGCATTGTCTATAAAGCCGACACCATTGAAGAGATGGCTAGTCGTATGCACGTCCCCTCCCCGGTTCTCAAAAAGACAATCGAGACCTACAACAAGAGCGTGGATAAGGGGTACGACGAGATCACCGGGAAGACGATCTTTTCTCAGCGCATCGAGCAGCCGCCTTTTTACTTCGGCAGAGAATCAATCTACATACACACAACGCTTGACGGCATCCGCACGGATGAGCACGCGCGCGTTTTGTCGGTGCAAGGGGTACCGATGCAAGGGCTCTTCGTGGCAGGAGAAATCGCTGGCGGCATCTTCGGCACCGACCGACTGGGCGGCGCGAGCATGACCAACTGCCTAGTGATGGGGCGACGTGCCGGTAAAAATGCGGCGATCAACGCTAGAAAAGGTTGACCGCCGCTAACCAGTTGCACATTAAGCTCATTGCTTCTTGTTCGTACGCTTGAGCGTGTAATTGAGCTTCGACTCGATGCGCTTGAAGTCCTTCGTGTGCAACGTGAGCGTCTGATTCATGGGTTCGTAAACGAAATTGGCCTCATGTTTGCCGTTGTCGTCAATGAGCTGCCAAACTGTGGCGTCGCTGTCTTCCGATGTACCGCGCTGGGTGAGGCGCTTGCCGATTGACTCGAACGTCACGTCCTTGCCCTTTTCCGCTTCCAGGTAGGTCATCGCAAGGTGATACGCTCCGTCGCCGCTATAAGAGCGGTGGCGCACCGTGAGCTGATAGCGGATGCCGGGGCAGGAAGCCGCAGGCAGCACGCCTTCGAAGTATTCCTCTTCCCACGGACCGAGCGACGCGTCCACGTCAGATTTGGACTGCGAGGCAATGAGTTTCATGCGCTTTTCAATGGTCCAAACACCGTCTTTGTGACGCAGATTCTTGGTGTCGTCGTCTTCAACATTCCAAACGTAGCCGCCTTTGGGCAGCGACCGGCGCTGCAATGTCTCATGCTTCTTTCCGGCGTCTGAATACAGGTGAGCGAGCTTTCCGTCGGGACTGAAGAGCACGTAGAAGTCCGAAAACCGGGCGTCGACCGAGCCGATGCGAATCGCCTTGTCAAAGAGCACGTACGGCGTGACTGTTTCGTTAGCTTTCAGGATAGGGTCTTCCGGAGTGACCGTTTGCACGATCGGCAGCAGTGCCGATTTGCTTGCTTCGGGCGGCGTGGACTGTTGAGGCTGAGCACATCCGGCCAACAAGACGCAACCGATCACTGCCAACGAAAGCTTCTTCATTTTCTTTGAACCTCGACGAAAAAAGCGGCCGGATAGACCAGCCGCGTCGATACTGCATCAGACGTTTTCGTTCGTCTTATCCGTGCTCTTATTTTGCCCGAAAGCCTTCCAGGCGAACCAGACAACCGCGATCAACAGTGCAACGGTCAGTAACCCGCCTAAACCATGGAACGGAAAGCCGAAGTGCCCGAAACCGTGGTGCATGCCACCACCGAATCGCGCAAGCCAATCGCAGCCGATTCCAAAGTGAAATCCACCGGGCAAGCCGCCCGGCAGTAAAAACCAAACAACGGCGCCTGCAGCGAAAGCTATTGCGAGAAATTTGGCGGGCAGTTGAATCAACAGGGCAACGAGACCTGCGAGAAGCAAAAGTTCGAAGAAATAGTGCATGGTAAAGTTCCGAAAGTTCTTGGTGAGAACAATTATCACCTCCTATTGCGGCAATAACTTCGGGCTTTACCTAACTTTGCTTTTCGTACAGTTAGGGATGCTATTGGGAAAAAACAGACAAAAAAGAGCGTTGAAG
>OIKT01000205.1_pt1 | contig 15197 bp, 12 predicted proteins | sample 1584181 | NCBI WGS metagenome assembly OIKT01 (sample SAMN02674605, study PRJEB24791) | human gut metagenome, SKBSTL067 | isolation source: stool | host: Homo sapiens | place: USA | reverse complement strand
CGGCCTTGATGGCTTCGGGGGTTTTCAGGCGACGGAAGGTTTCTTCAAGAACCTTGGAGCCAGAGCCTTCCTCACAGTCGGCGAGCAGAATGACAACGCCGCCTTCGCGAACAGCGCACATGGCGTTGTCCATCGTCTTTTGCATCTGATAGACGTTGATGTCTTTGGGGAATCCTCCGCAGGAGGCAATCACGAGGTCGGCAAGTTTCGGAATCACGCAGCCGTATACCTCATCGACGAATTTGCAGGCTTCCTGATGTGCGGCAATATAATCGCCCGCGAACATGCGCAGAAATTCGTGCTTGGCATTGAGAATAGCGTTGAAGAGAAACAGCGAACGGCCCTTAGCAAAGAGCGCGACGCCTTCCATTTGGTCTTCGTAGCAGGGATTGCCGACCGTGCGGCCCAGACCTGCATTTTTATCGAGCATGAAGCTGTGGTTGACGCGCACCGTTTCCATGGCGGCGCAGCCCGGCAAAATGGCCTTGCGGCCTCCGCCGTAGCCCGAGAAGTAGTGGTGCACGATGGTACCCGTGAGAATGACGTGATCGACGTGGCACAGATGCTTGTTGATCCACACGGGAGTGCCGCGGCTCGTCGTACCGAAGTATTCGAAGTCTTCGTCCCTGGTGGCGGTGCTGTTGTACATCTTCAGGCGTGAGGAGACTTCTTCGCCTACGGCTTCGACCATTTCCTCATGCGTCATGTCGCGGTGCGTGCCCAGAGAGAAGACGATGTGCATGTCTTCGTCCTTGACGCCGAGCTTGTTGAATTCGTTGACGAGCACCGGCATGAAGTCGTAGCTGTTTGCCACGCGCGTCGGATCGTTGCAGATGAAGGCCACCGTATCGCCCGGCTTGATGATCTTGTCGATGGATTCGCAACCGATCGGGTTGTAGATAGCATCAAGCACGCCTTGCTTGATGTCACTCATCGGCGAGAATTCTTCGGTGCGAACTTCCTTGATGACAAGGCTTTCGTCAATGGAAAACTCTTTGCGGCCGCGGCCGTAGGCAAAGTCGTAGGTCTTCATCTTTTTCAAAAAAAATAGAGCGAATCAACTATCAGTGCCGGCGTAGAAAAAGCGCCGACAGACAAACCAAAAATTATAAAAACGAGCAGCAAAGAGGCGCCTTAACTTTTGACGACTCTTTGCTCAAATCAAAAGCAGAACGCAAACTTACGCGGCGATGTCTTCCGCAAACAGATCAAGGAGCTTGCGGGTGGTTTCCACGTCAAGCTGGCCCGGAGCCGACGACTTCACAACGCTTGCGAAGGTGGCACAGGAGCCGAAGGCGGCGGCACCCACACGCGTGACGGCCCCGGTCTTACCCATGCACATGGCAATAAGCGGCTGTGGGGCGTTGAACTCGGCGCGGATGACTGAAACTTCTTCGATAAAGCGGGCGATGTCGATGCCTTTGTCGGGCATGGCAACAATTTTGAGCACGTCAGCGCCTGTGTAGCTCATTTGTTCAAGCTTGCCGAAATAACCCAGTTCTTCATCGTATTCCCCCGGCTCAAAACTGTGCCAGCTCACGATCGAGGCAATGCCTGCCTTGCGGGCGGCTTCCACCAAAAACTCAGCGCGGCCGCGGTCAAATTCAATGTCAACGGCGTCAAACAGCTTCGAGTCGATAGCGGCAAGTATCTTCTTGCGCCAGGTCGTGTTCGACATCGGTTCCGTGCGAACACCGCCTTCGGTTTGACTGCGGAACGTGTAGAGGATGGGTTTGGAGACAACGGCTTTCATGGCTGTGGCTGCTTTCTGCCACGAGGCATCGTCAGCATAGTAGTCGGCACGCCACTCAATGATGTCCGCGCCGGAGGCTTCGATGGCTTTGGCTTGCTCGATCATTTCTTCGACCGTGGCGGCACAGATGCTTGAGATGATCTTTACGGGAGCGCGGCCCAAAACGACGTTGCCGATATGCGCTTCTTGAACCGCTTCGAAGGAGGGTGAACGGAAAGCCATGGGAAAAACCTCAAAAGAATATGAACGATGCGACAAAGTGTAATTCTTTGTTAGGCGTAAGATAAGCGCTTGGCGTTGAAACGTTTCGTAAAAATAAGGACGCCGAAGAGAACAACAAAATTTAGGGAGTGAATCATGACCGGACTCGGAATCATGATGATTGCCATCGTGGCGTTGGCCGTGGGTTATTTCGGATACGCACGATGGCTTGAAAAGACGTGGGGCATCGATCCGAACCGCCCTACGCCGGCCGTTGAGAAAAACGACGGCAAAGACTTTTCGCCGGCTTCCCGCTGGACGGTGTTTGCACATCAATTCACGTCGATTACGGGGGCGGGTCCCGTCACTGGCCCGATTATCGCTGCTATGTTCGGCTGGGCGCCAGCGTTGCTTTGGATGATCGTGGGCGGTATTTTCTTTGGGGCCGTTCAGGACTTCACGGCGCTTTACGCGTCCGTCAAAAACGGCGGCAAGTCCGTCGGCATGATTATTGAATCCTACGTGGGCCGCACGGGCCGTCAGCTCTTCTTGCTTTTCTGCTGGCTTTTCACGCTTTTGGTGATCGCTGCTTTCTGTGACATGGTGGCCAATACCTTCAACGGTTTTGCCAAGGACGGCTCGCAGATCATGCCCAATGCGGCTGCTGCCTCGATTTCGTTGCTCTATATGTTCGTGGCTGTCGGCTTCGGGCTGTATCTCAAGTACTGCAAGCCGAGCTCCGGTGTGCAGCTTGGCGTGGGCATCGTGCTCATGGTCGTCATGGTGACAGCGGGCATCTATTTCCCGGTTTACGCCGACGCCGTGACGTGGCGCTACGTGGTGTTTGCCTACCTCTTTGCCGCTTCCGTCATGCCGATGTGGCTTTTGAAGCAACCGCGTGACTATCTGTCGATGTTTCTTCTGATCGGCATGATTATCGCGGCCGTAATCGGCGTATGCATTCAGAATCCGACGCTCAATATGCCGGCTTTTGCCGGATTCACCGTCAAAGGGCTTGATCTTTTCCCGATTCTTTTTGTGACAATTGCCTGCGGCGCCGTTTCGGGCTTTCACTCGCTGGTGAGTTCCGGTACCAGCTCCAAGATGATTTCGAGTGAAAAAGACATGCGTCTGGTCGGCTACGGCTCCATGTGTGTAGAGGTGGTGCTGGGTGTCGTTTCGCTTATCGTGGTCTGCGCTGCGGCTTCGAACGGCGTTTTGCCGTCGGGTACGCCCTTTCAGACTTTCTCGGGGTCTGTGGCGGCTTTTCTGACCGAAATCTTCGGCGTGCCGCATCAGATCGCGGCTTGCATCCTCACGATGTGCGTCTCGGCTTTGGCGCTCACCTCGGTGGACGCTGTGGCTCGCATCGGCCGTATGTCACTGCAGGAACTTTTCATGCCTGAACCCGGCAAGGAAAAGACGGCCGTACAGAAGCTCTTTACGAATACGGTATTTTCGACGTGCCTCACACTTTTGGCCGGTTACGCGCTTTGCATCGCCGGTTACATGAGTGTTTGGCCGCTTTTCGGTTCTGCCAATCAGTTGCTCTCGGCCTTGGTGCTCACGGGCCTGGCGGTGTTCCTAAAGTCCACAGGACGCAAGGGCTGGATGCTCTACGCTCCCATGACCATTATGTTTGCCGTGACGATGACGGCGCTTGTTCAGGCGGTGATTCGCATCATCGGTGCCTGGATGGACGGTACGTTTGTTTGGATGATTCATGGTTTGCAGTTCGTGGTGGCCGCAGCGCTTATTGTGCTGGCGCTTTTGGTTGTGTACCACTGCGTGCTCAAACTGAGGGATGCGGCGCCCATCGTCAAACGCGATTGAGCTTTGCGGTACAAACGTCCGTCTGACGGCGTATTGCATTCGTTATTCATTTAGGGTATAACGATTCTGCATGATGCAATCCTGACGGTCAGGACGGGGAAACATGCGAGATAACTTCGTCGGCGATTTTTCAACTTGATTTTTTAAGGGGTTACATCATGAAAATTTCCGCTCGCAACTGCCTCAAGGGCACCCATCGCCATCAAGGAAGGTCCTGTGACCACCGAAGTGACGATTGAAACCGAAGCAAAGGAAAAGATCGTTTCCTCGATCACCACGGCTTCCGCTCAGAGTCTGGGCCTTAAAGTCGGCGGCGAGGCTTACGCCGTGATCAAGGCTTCGTCCGTGATGGTTGCCGTCGCTGAATGAGGTAAGTAAAAGGGCACTCCGACGGAGTGCCCTGCAGACTGCGGGAAACAAGTTTTTTCCCTGGGTCGTGATCCTGCCGGGGCTTGCAGCAGCAAGGGGCAGGATCTTTTTTTGCCTGAATTTCTTACTTTTTGGCTGCTTTGGCCTTTTTCTTTTCCTCATCGGACGCTCGCATGGCAGACAGAACGGCATTGACCTGTTCGATCGTCACGCCGACAGACAACACAACGTTGTTGGTGTCGGTGAGTCCCTGAGCCTTGAGTTTGCCAACAGCCATGCCGGCGTCGCGTCCGCTCTCAAAGCCCACGGAGGTCAGAAGCGTTTCAGCGCCTTCAGTGAGCTTGAAGTAAAAGAGACCGTCGGCTTCGCGGTACTGTTTGATCACGCCGAGCGGTTTGGCGGCGGTTTTCACTTCGGCTTTGGTATCTTCATCGCGCAACATCGTGAAGCTGCGCAGGCCTACGGCGTGGCGCAGTTCTTCGATGAAAGGTGAGGCGATTTTGCGAGCCTTGGCGGCTCCTGCCTGCAAAATGGCTTCGAGTTCGGCCGGGTGCGAAACGTAGTACTCGTACTTTTCGCGCATCGGGCCGATTTCGCCGTTGATTTTGTCAATGAGCTTTTTCTTGGCCTCGCCCCAGCCCAGACCGTCGCGCAGTTCCTGACAGAAGGCGTCGTACTCTTCGCGTGTGGAAAAGGCTTCGTAGATGCGCGTGAGCGATGTGCTTTGCGGATCCTTGGGTTCGCCGGGCAGCTTGCTGTCGGTGACGATGCGGCCGATGGCTTCGCGCAACGCTTTTTCGCCGCCTTCAAAGAGCGGAATGACGTTGTTGTAGCTCTTACTCATCTTGCGGCCGTCGAGTCCCGGGAGAATTTCGACGTTTTCATCGATTTGCTCGAAGGGCAGCACAAAGAATTCCTTGCCTCGGCCGTACATGTTGTTAAAGCGCGTGGCCATGTCGCGGGCCATTTCCAGATGCTGAATCTGGTCGCGCCCCACAGGGACGCGGTCGGCGTTGAACATCAGAATGTCGGCGGCCATCAGAACCGGGTAGCAGAAAAGCCCCATGGACACGCCGGCGTCGGGATCTTCGCCCGCGTCCTGATTGGCTTCCAGGAAAGCCTTGTAGGCGTGCGCACGGTTCATGAGCCCCTTGGAGCACACGCAGTTCAACATCCAATTGAGCAGCGGAATTTCGGGGATATCGCTTTGACGGTAGAACGTCACGTGTTCGGGGTCGAGGCCGCAGGCAAGCCAGCTTGCCGCAATCTGCATGCGGCTCTTTTCAATGCGGTCGGGATCGTGACATTTGATGAGCGCATGCAAGTCGGCCATGAAAAAGAAGCTTTCCACGTCGTCGCGTTTGGAAGCCTGCACGCAGGGGCGTATGGCACCGCAGTAGTTTCCGAGGTGAAGCGTGCCCGTGGTGTTGATGCCGGTTAAGACTCGCATGAGAGTTTTCAATCCTATTGAAAGTGATGCGGACACGGGGAAGTCCGGCCGCGAAAGAAACAACAGGTGCGAAGTTTACCGCGCGGCAAGAATTCAAGCTTGGCCTGCCGGTCAAATAGGCCGCTTTTGCAAACGCATTCGAAGTAGTTCTGCAGGCTTACGCAACGTTGAGATCCTATCCGTTGAGAGGGAAAACGTATCGCAAAGAACTACTACCAACGGTGGGCGAGTTCCGAGAAGAACTGTTCGGTGAAATGGCGCTGAGGCTTGATAAATGCGGCATGGCGCGGGTATCGATAGAGGTATAGCAGGGTAGAAAACAAGCGCTATTTACTTTAGGTAATAATGAAAAATGCATCAATTGGCTCGCCTTTCGGGGAATTGACGCTATGGGCGGAGTTCGAGAAACTCACGGGCAACCCGTGCAATTTGCAGAAAGACAATCAGCTCGGGTCATAAATTTTCGGCCATCTGCTGCATGAGACTGATTCAGCACGTGCGCCCAGCGTTGCGCATTGACGAGAGCAACGATTCGGGACAGTTCGCAGACAGCAGACCGAGACTAGGAGAACCCAATGGAACTATCCCGCAGAAGTTTTTTCAAGCGATCTCTTCTGGCTGCTGGAAGCGGCAGCGCTGTCGCCTTTGCTTCCGGCTCAGCACGAGCCGAAGCCGACTGTCTGAAAAAGCCTTATAAGCTTGAAAGCGTCAAGGAAGTCACGAACATCTGCTGCTACTGCTCCGGCGGCTGCGGCACGATTTGCTCGTCGCGCAACGGCGAACTCATTAATCTCGAAGGCGATCCGGACCATCCGGTCAACCTCGGCGGTCTGTGCCCGAAGGGCGCCGCCATGTGGGGCCTTCGTAACATCGTCAATCCCGACCGCACCGTGTCGGCTCATCCTGACCGCGTGATTTACCCCATGGTGCGCCGCCCCGGTTCGACCAAGTGGGAACGTATCTCATGGGACCAGGCCGCCAAGGAAATTGCACGCCACGTCAAAAAGACCCGAGATGCGAGCTTTGTGGAAACCGAAGACGGCGTGACGGTCAACCGCTGCGACGGTATCGCAAGTCTGGGTGCAGCACAGCTTAACAATGAAGAAGGGTGGCTCGTTCAGAAGTTCGCCCGTTCTCTCGGTGTCGTTGCCATTGACAATCAGACGCGCGTGTGTCACTCCTCGACAGTGGCCGGTCTTGCGCCGAGCTTCGGCCGCGGCTCCATGACGAGCCATTGGTGTGACTTTGCCAATTCCGACGTCATTCTCACGATCGGCTCCAACAATGTCGAAAACCATCCGTTGAGCTCGCGCTGGGTGGAGCGCGCACAGGACCGCGGTGCCACCTGGATCGTGGTCGATCCGCGTTATTCTCGTTCGGCGGCCCAGGCCGACATCTACGGTCGGTTGCGTCCGGGCACCGACATTGCGTTCTTCGGCGGGATGATCAACTACATCCTGCAAAACGAGCTCTATCACAAAGACTATATCCTCAGCTACACGAACGCAGCCTGCCTGCTTCGCGACGACTACAAGTTTGATCCCGATACGGGCCTCTTCTCGGGCTGGGATCCGGTGAAGCAAAAGTACGACAACGAATCCTGGGGCTACGACTCCGATAAGAAGCAGCTGTGGAACACGGCCGAAGGCACGGCTTTTGCCTGGGTCAACAAGCCGGGTACGCCGAAATTCAAGACGCCGGCTCTCAAGGTGCTCAAGCGCGATGAAACGCTGCAGGATCCGCGCTGCGTTTTGAATGTCATGAAGGCGCACTACTCCCGCTATACGCCCGAAGTCGTCGAACGTATCACGGGCATGGACCATGACGTGCTTCTCAAGATCTGGCAGACCTATGCTGCCACGGGCCGCCCCGACAAGGCCGGTTCGATCCTTTACGCGCTTGGCCAGACGCAGCACACCTATGGCTCTCAGAACTGCCGCATCATGTGCGTCGTGCAGCTTCTGCTTGGCAACGTCGGCATCGCCGGCGGCGGTATCAACGCACTGCGCGGCGAACCCAACGTGCAGGGCTCGACCGACGTGGGTGCTTCCGTGCATCAGGCTCCGGGTTACCTCTCTTGGCCTACGGGTAAGAGCCACCCGACGCTCGCCGACTACCTGTCGGTGGAAACGTATGCCGCCGGTTACTACAGCAACAAGCCCAAGTTCTGGGTTTCGGCCTTGAAAGAATGGTTTGGCGACAATGCGACGGTCGAAAACGACTACTGCTACGACCTGCTGCCAAAGATTAGCCCGCGCTACGACTACGCGCACTATTCGACCATCATGACGTTCAATCAGATGCGCGACGAGAGAATCAAGGGCTACTTCTGCTAGGGCATGAATCCGGCGCATTCCACGCCCAACGCCAAGCACGCCCGCAATTCCATGGCCAAGCTCGACTGGCTTGTGGTGACCGACTGGTTCTTTACGGAAACGGCTGATTTCTGGCGCGCCCCCGACATGAAGCCCGAAGAAGTGAAGACCGAGTGTTACTTCCTGCCCGCTGCGCTGATCTATGAAAAGACGGGTTCGATCAACAACTCCGGCCGCTGGATCCAGTGGCGTGAAAAGTCCGTTGAGCCGCCCGGAGAAGCCAAACCCGACTTCGATCAGCTGTTGCTGCTGTGGCGCGAAATTCGTGCGCTTTATGAAAAGGAAGGCGGCGCCTGCCCCGATCAGATTCTCAAGACCAACATGGATTACACGATCGACGGCAAACCAGACATCCGTGCGCTGTGCTGGGCGATGAACGGCTACGACGTCAAGACACGCAAGCTGTTGCCAAGCTACGGCTCGCTTCAGGCCGACGGCAGCACCGCCTGCGGCATCTGGATTTTCTCGGGCTACTACAACAACGAAGCCAACAAGATGGATCCGATGAAGCAACCGATGACGCGCCGCAGCAAGGATGACCCGACCGGACTCGGTTTGTTCCCGCAGTGGTCGTTTGCGTGGCCCGCCAACCGCCGCATTCTTTACAACCGTGCTTCGGCCGACGAAAACGGCAAACCATGGAACCCAGAACGCGTGCTCGTCGAATGGAAGGACGGCAAGTGGCTGCAAAACGACGTGGGCGACTTTGTGACGGCTGTGCCGCCCGATCGCAACGCGTTCTTTATGACGTGGGAACAACAGGCGCGTCTTTTTGCCTATCCGATGGGCGACGGACCGCTGCCCGAGCACTTCGAGCCGCATGAAACGCCGGTGAAGAATCTTCTGAACGGCGCAGGCGGCAACCCGTGCGCGCTCTTTACGAAGGATCCGTCCGTCAAACGCGGCAACGCCAAGGACTATCCGTATGTGGTGACGACCTATTCTGTGGTCGAACACTGGCAGAGCGGCACGCAGACGAGAAACATCCCCTGGCTCAACGAACTGATTCCGTGCAACTTCATCGAAATCAGCGAAGAACTTGCCAAGGAAAAGGGCATTCGAAACGGGCAGATGGTGCGTGTTTGGAACAATCGCGGCGACGTGAAGGTGGCTGCCATGGTGACCAAGCGCATGAAGCCGATGAAAATTGACGGCAAGGTGACGCATGTGGTGGGTATGCCGCACCACTTCTCGTGGGCGACGAAGTTTGCCACCGGTGACAACGTCAACGATTTGACCCCTAACGTCGGCGATCCGAATTCGTGGATTCCGGAATACAAGGCTTTCCTGGTGAACCTGGAACCTGTTGCCTGACCCGTGAGACAAGGAGAAAATAATGGCTAAGAGTAAAGAAGTCGCCATCTTGTTTGACGCTTCGCACTGCACGGGCTGCAAGGGTTGTCAGGTGGCCTGCAAGCAATGGAACGGGCTGCCTGCTCCCACCGGACTCAATTCGATTCCGTTTACGGGCAGCTATCAGTCGCCAGCGGATTTGAACGGCGACACACGTCTGATCATGACGTTTGCCGAGCACGAGTCCGGCAACAAGTTTCAGCCCTTAAATTTCGCTATCGGCCGCCGTTCGTGCTACCACTGCACGGACGCCGCCTGTGTGGAAATCTGCTCGTCGGGAGCGCTCTACAAGACCGAAAAGGGTGTGGTGGCCTTTGACACCGACAAGTGCAACGGCTGCACCTACTGCCAGTCGGCCTGCCCCTTTGACGTGCCGCGTTTCCGTCCGACGGACAAGCGCATCGACAAGTGCACGCTGTGCCTGGATCGTCTCGAAGAAGGCGGCATTCCGGCTTGCGTGAAGACCTGCCAGCCCGAGGCGCTTTGCTTCGGTCCGCGCGAAGAAATGATTGAAAAGGGGCTCAAGCGCGTTGAATTCCTCAAGAAGAAGGGCTTTGAAAAGGCAGAACTCTATGGCGTCAACGAAATGGGCGGTTTGCATACGCTGACTGTTTGCAAGCACGGGCATGAAGCCTACGGCTTGCCGACCAACCCCGTGAAGAAGGACGTGATCACCATGGGAACGGCAATGCGCACGGTCACGGCCGTGGGTACCGCCGCGGTGGTCGCCGGTCTGGCTGTTTCTCTGGTGGCCGCACGCGGCTATCGTCGAGAAGAAATGACGATCGAAGAAGCCAAGAAGCACTGGACGCCGGAGCAGCGCGAAAAGGCCGATCGCGAAGTGGCGGCTCTCAAGCGCGACTCTCAATAGATCCCACTAGGAGTAAAAAACATGACTCGCTACATTCAGCGTCATTCGCTTTTGACTCGTGTCACGCACGGGGTGGCCGCGATCGCCTGCATCCTGCTTGCGTTTACCGGTTTGTTTGTGTTCGTGCCTTCGCTCGGCGGCGGCATCATGGGGGGCGACTTCACGTACGCCATGCGCATGCTGCATCGCGTGCTCGCCATCCCCTTCATCTTGGTGCCTCTCTTTGCGATTCTCAAGAGCCCCAAGGGTTTCGTGCATCTCTTCAAGGAAGACATTTTCGGAAAGTGGGACAGGGACGACGTGGCTTGGGCCCTGAAGTTCCCGCTGTACCTCTTTGCGCCTTCCAAGGTGCATATGCCCCCGCAGCACCACGTGAAGTCCGCACAGCGTCTGGCTGACGGCGCGCTTGTGATCTTCGGTGTCTTCATGGCTGTCTCGGGCATGATCCTGTGGCTTAACACCGGGCTCTTACCCGACGGCACGGGCAAGGTGAACTTTGCCCCTGAAACAGTGCTCGTTGCCAAGCTCGTGCATGACATCTTTTTCTTCCTGACGGTGTTCGTTGGCATTGCGCACGTTTATCTCGGCGCAGGCATCTTCCAGCCCTACCGCGGTACGATCCGTCTGATGTTCGGCGACGGCAAGGTTTCCGAGTCCGATGCGGCTTACCATTGGGGTTATTGGGCCAATGAAGAACTGGCGCTCGGTAAGAACGTCACCGAAGAACCTGACAAAAAAGGCGGCAAGTAAGCGCAAAACCATCGTTTTTGCCGCATAATCCGCCACAAGACTGTGCGTGAGCGTGTCGCAGCGCCCACGCACTTTTTTCTAGAGATGCACTGCGGTCGGCGACGACCGAAACACCATGCTTAGCTTGAAAAAACTCGATCGTTTGTTTGCCAAATACAACATCAATCCCGCCGAAGACCAGTTTTTGGCGATGCTGCACGAAGCCGCGCGCCTGAAAACCGAGGTGACGGTGCCGGAAGTTGAGTGGACGCCTGAAGAAATGCAAGATGCGCTGCACGGCAAGAAGCCGCTTTTTGCAAGTCGTTTCATTCAGATTCCGCGGGAAGAGTTTTTGCGCGTCTTCGCAGCGATCCGCGCAGTGGCTGACGCGAGCGTACCTTCGGGGGATCCGTGTCTCAATATTCCGGCACCCGAAGCGTTTTTTACGCAGGACACGCTCGACGCTCTTGCCAAGTATCCCGACGCCTTGTGGGATCGCATTGAAGAGGCCGGCATGGACCTGACGCTTGCCGAACTCTATTTCGTGCCCGTTACGGCTTTTGCCATGCGCGTGTTTCTCGACGATGCCGCGACTGAGGCGAGCCGTGCCTTTGACCGCATGGTGCCCGATACGGTGCATTTCAAGCGCAGCATCACTTGTCCGGTCTGCGGCACACGTGCTTCCATGGCGGCGGTCGGTGCCACGCAAAACCGAGGCAACGTCAAGCGGCTGTACTGTGCCTGCTGCGGTGCGGATTGGCAGTTTGAACGTATCCGCTGTGCGGTGTGCGGCGACGAGGCCACGTCCGAATTGCAGTACGTGCATCTCGAAGGTGACGACAAGCACCGCCTGCATGTTTGCAGTGCCTGTGAATCGAGCGTAGCCACGGTGTTCGGAGCCGAAAGTGAAGACTTTGATCCGGATTTCGAATCCTGGCGCTGTGCCGAACTGATGGTTGCCTACGCACAGACGCGTGAGCAGGCTCAGCAAGATGTCTCTCAGGCTGGCAACGCCTAGAAAGAAGCGAGACTCACTCATGAACGACGTGCAGTTTTCCGCCGACGGCGAAACGCTAAACGTGCCGACTGGAGCGCAGTCCGTAAGCGTCCTTAATCTGGACGGCTCGCGCAAGTCCGACTTCGTCATCGACGAGGTGCCCGCAGCGCTCGTCTACAACGGCATTTCGCACACCGTGATGATGGTGACGCCGCTGCATCTCGAAGACTTTGCGCTCGGCTTTTCTCTGGCCGAGGGTATCGTGCAGGATGTTTCCGATATCTACGACATCGAGGTTCAGCCCGGCTGCGGGCGCGGCTACGAAGTGCACCTCACGGTCTCCTCCGAGTCGTTTTGGAAGCTCAAGGAGCATCGCCGCACAATGGCCGGCCGCACCGGCTGCGGCATCTGCGGCACCGAAAGTCTCGAGGGGGTCATGCGCCCGCTCAAGGCGCTTCCTTTTACACAGCGCTTTGATTTGAAGCACTACGGAGCGGGGCTGGCCGGGATTGCTCAGACCGAAGAGCTCCGAAGTCTCACGGGCGGCACGCACGCGGCCGTCTGGCTGCGACACGACGGCACGGTCGCGTTCGGGCGCGAAGACGTCGGTCGGCATGTGGCGCTTGATAAGCTTCTTGGTTGCCGAGCGCGTACCAAAGAGTTTGACGGAGCGCTTTTTGTGAGTTCGCGCGCTTCCTATGAGATGGTGCAAAAGGCTGCCGCCTGCGGCGTGGAAATCCTTTTTGCAGTGTCGGCGCCCACGGCCTTGGCCGTTGAAGTGGCCCAACGCTGCAATCTTACTTTGGCGGCGTTTTGCCGCGACAAGCGCGCCAACATCTATACGCATCCGCAGCGTCTGATCGGCTTATGATCGAGCGCTAGCCGATCTCTTGCAGATCGTACGGTGTTTCCTGATACACGAAGTAGTTGAGCCAGTTGGCAAAGATCAGGTGCGCGTGCGCTCTCCAGCTCATGCGCGGACTGGCTGTCGGATCGTTGTTGACATAGTAGTGTTCGGGGATCGGTACGAAAAGTCCCGCTTTGATGTCGCGGCGATATTCAGTGTCGAGCGTTTCGCGATCGTATTCAGCGTGTCCCGTAAAGAAAATCTGACGGCCTTTGTCGGTGGCAACGGCAAAAATGCCGGCTTTGTTGGACTGTGCGAGCACTTTGAGTCTCGGGTCGGCGCGTACGGCTGCTTCGTCGACGGTCGTGTGCCGCGAGTGCGGCAGATAAAACACGTCGTCACAGCCGCGAAAGAGCATATTGCTTTTACGCACGACTTCATGGGCAAAGACGCCCGAGAGCTTCCGGTCAAGAAGAACCTTTTTGATGCCGAAATGATGATAGAGACCTGCTTGCGCAGCCCAGCAGATGTGCAGTGTGCTGTAGACGTGCGTTTTGCTCCAATCCATCAGTTCGACGAGTTCGGGCCAGTAGTCGACGTCTTCAAATGCCATGCGTTCAACGGGCGCTCCCGTGATCACCATACCGTCGAATTTCTGATCGCGTACTTCGGAGAAGGTACGGTAAAAGCTCTTGAGGTGGCCTTGCGCCGTGTTTTTCGAGACGTGTGAACCCATGTGAACGAGCTCAAGATCGATTTGCAGCGGCGTGTTGCTCAGTAGCCGCGCAAATTGCGTCTCTGTTGTGATCTTGTCGGGCATGAGGTTTACAAGAGCAATGCGCAGCGGTCGGATGTCCTGCGTCTGCGCGCGCGCCTCGCGCATGATGAAGATGTTTTCTCGGTTGAGAACTTCGACGGCAGGCAGCGTGTTGGGTATCTTGATGGGCATGCCTCAACCTCCTACGCCGCAATTGCATCAAGCGCCTGGGCGACGTCGGCGATCAGGTCTTCGACCGATTCGATGCCGCAGGATAGACGCACCAGTTCTGGGGCGATGCCGCAGGCGGCAAGCTCTTCGTCGCTTAGCTGACGATGCGTGGTGCTCGCCGGATGCAGGCAGCAACTGCGCGCATCGGCAACATGCGTTTCGATGGCGGCGATGGTGAGCTTCTGCATGAAGTCCTGCGCAGCCTGTCTGCCGGCCTTCAGCCCGAAGCTGATGACGCCGCAGCTACCGTGAGGCAGATACTTGAGGGCGCGTTCGTGTTCGGGGTCGGAGGCAAGTCCCGGATAGCGTACCCAACTGACGGCCGGATGTTTTTCAAGGAACTGTGCGAGCGCAAGAGCATTGGCACAGTGCTGAGCCATTCTCAGATGCAGGCTTTCAAGCCCGAGATTAAGGAGGTAAGCGCTCTGAGGTGACTGCGTACTGCCCAGGTCGCGCATGAGCTGCGCCGTGGCTTTGGTGATGTAGGCGCCCGTCAGACCGAATCGCTCGGTGTACACGAGTCCGTGATAGCTTTCATCGGGCGTGGTGAGTCCGGGAAACTTCTCGGCGTGTGCCGTCCAGTCGAAGTTGCCGGAGTCGACGATGCAGCCACCCACCGCACAGCCGTGACCGTCCATGTATTTGGTGGTGGAGTGCGTCACGATGTCTGCGCCCCATTCGAACGGGCGGCAGTTGATCGGCGTGGCAAACGTGTTGTCGACAATGAGCGGCACACCGTGGGCGTGAGCCGCCTTCGCAAAGCGTTCGATATCGAGCACATTCAAAGCGGGATTGGCGATGGTTTCGCCAAAGAGCGCCTTGGTGTTGGGACGAAAAGCGGCTTCGAGTTCTTCGGTGCTGCAGTCGGGCGACAGAAAAGTGAACTCAATACCCATCTTCTTCATCGTGACGGCAAAAAGGTTATAGGTGCCGCCGTAAATGGTGGAAAGTGCAATCACATGATCGCCCGCGTTGGCGATATTGAAAACGGCAAAAAAGTTGGCTGCCTGACCTGAAGAGGTGAGCATGGCGGCGGTGCCGCCTTCAAGCGCCGCGATTTTGGCTGCCACCGAGTCACAGGTTGGGTTTTGCAGGCGCGAATAGAAATAGCCGCTGGCTTCCAAGTCAAAGAGTTTGGCCATCAGTTCGCCCGAGTCGTACTTGAAGGTGGTGCTTTGAACGATCGGAAGCTGACGGGGGTCGCCGTTTTTCGGACGCCAGCCGCCCTGAACGCAGATGGTGGAAAGTGAATGACCGCTCATGAAAGGTTCCTCATATGTAATTGTTGACACAGTCAGAGCAGTGTATGGGTAGCCGGAGCGGCTATTGAGGGAATGCGAAAGAATATGTGCACAAGTTTTGAGGTATTGCCGTCAGACGACACTCAAAAAAGGCAAACCGCCTGCGGCGGAGCCTGCAGGCGGCTGAAGG
>OIKT01000191.1_pt1 | contig 16433 bp, 15 predicted proteins | sample 1584181 | NCBI WGS metagenome assembly OIKT01 (sample SAMN02674605, study PRJEB24791) | human gut metagenome, SKBSTL067 | isolation source: stool | host: Homo sapiens | place: USA | reverse complement strand
AAAGACCGAGGAACAGGCTATGGATAATCTGTGGCTGGAACTGCCGTGGTGGTTTGACTGAAAATCAAAGGCTGCAATTTTATAAAAATGACGGAAATCAGCGGAACATATCAGGATTCTGTGCTCTGGTGGTCGATATCAAGAGACAAGCCGCCGACTTCACCGTGGATGGCCTTCATGTGGTAAGCGACATATTCGCGCGGATTGACGCCATAATTCTTTTTGAAGGAGCGGTAAAAGGCGTTATAATCAGAAAAACCGCATTTGGCCGGGATGGAAGAGATCGGTTCTTTTTTCATGAGCAGCCGTTTGGCTTCCAGCAGCCGCTGCTGGATGACATACTGGTAGAAGCTGATCTGCATATTCTGCTTGAACATGTGGGAAAAATTGTATTTATCGATGAAAAGCGCCTTTGCGACCGTGTCCAGTGAAAGATTGCCGCTGAGGTTCAGATCGATATAATGCAGGGCGTTGCTCAGGACGCTTGGCTTCTGCGCCTTGGCAAAAACGTGCTCCCGATTATATAAGGAACGGTTGATGCCGATGAGGATGCGGAGAATATCGGCCATGCCCTCGCTGTGGTAACACAGGCTTTCCTCCCGGTAAGCGTGGGTCAGGGCTTCAAACTGCCCGAACCGGGCGCGGGAACTGTCCACGCTATCCCGAATCAAAAATGTTTTTGCATGACCCGGACGGAGAAAGTAATCGATGTCCGGGTCGATCTTTTTCATGGTATCAAAAGCCGGAGGACTGAGCCACAACACATACCGCTCGTAGGGGATCTCAAAGTCCCGGAAGATAGGATGGTGCATAATGGCAGGTGGGATGATCAACAGGTCTCCCGGCTTGAGCCGGAACATTTTGTCGTGGACGACATAATCCGCATTTCCGCTGACAAAGAGAAAAATCTCATAGAATTCATGGTAATGAGAAGCGACCGGAGGATAGCTGGCATCCTTGTAATGGTCGATTTCAAAATCCGGTTCGGCCATATAATGTTTATCGGTTTTGATGACTTTCACAGAAAAATACCTCCAGTCACAAAATTCTTTTGGGCTAGTTCATCATAACATGATGTACCAATATATGCAATGTTTTGACCAATAAATGCCAACAATTTTGCAAAAAAGGCTGGATTATACCAAGAAATGCAAGGTTTTTACCAAAAAAGGCCTATACATTACAACGTGTTTGCGCTATTTTTATTGACAGAAAGCCTGTTGCACATGGCAGAACGGAAATGGTAGGGAATGCGCAGCCCGAAGCCCTTTGCGGAAGGGATAAATTTCACTCTGACCGACAGGAGATCAAAACCGGTTTTGTACGCAGTCAATCAAACAAAGAAAACTGGAGATGTCAATCATGATAGGAACAAGACGTATTACTCGCCGCAGCTTTCTGGCTGCTGCAGGTCTTGCTGCCGTAGGCGCAAGCCTGTCGCTCACCGGATGCAGCGGCTCGGTTTCAGACGGCCTGAGCTCCAAGCATCTGCTGGTGGCACACAGCCACAGCGAAGCGCACCCGGTCAATGTTGGACTGCAGAAGATGACGGAAGTTGCTTCTGCTGAATCCGACCTGACCTTCAGCGTTTACCCCAATGGTCAGCTGGGCGACAACGCAGCAATGATCCAGCTGGTCAAGGCTGGTGTTCTGGATATTGCAAAGGTCTCCGCTTCCAGCATGGAGCAGTTCAACAGCGCATACGCCATCTTCTCGATGCCGTATGTGTTCGAGAGCACCGAGCAGTATTTTGCCGTTATGAACCAGAGCGAAGCGGTGCAGGAGATCTTCAAGAGCACCTACGATCAGGGCTTCTTTGCCATCGGCTGGTTCGATTCCGGCTCCCGCAGCATCTACACCACCAAAGACGGCCCCTGTGAAGGCCCCGCAGACCTGAAGGGTCTGAAGATCCGCACCCAGGACAGCCCCACGTCCATTGCCATGATCCGTGCCATGGGCGGCAGTGCAACGCCCATGTCCAGCGGCGAGACCTACACCGGTCTGCAGCAGGGCATTATTGACGGCGCAGAGAACAACGAGACAGTTCTGGTGCAGGACGGCCACGGTGAAGTCTGCAAGAGCTACACCTACACCCAGCACCAGATGGTGCCCGATATCGTGATCATCTCCACCGAGACTTGGGAAAGTCTGGACGAGGCCGAGCAGAGTGCCATCGTAAATGGCATGACGCAGGGCAACGAAGCACACGAGGCCGTATGGCAGGATCTGGTGCAGGAGAACATCGACGGCGCCAAGGAGATGGGCGTCCAGTTCTACACCATCGACAAGACGGCATTCATTGAGGCTACCCAGTCCCTGCGCGACGAGTTCTGTGCCAAGAGCGCCGACAATGCCCGTTATTACGAGGACTTCCTGTCCTATGTACAGGCTTGATGAGGAGGGAAGCATACCATGTTGATCGTTAAATTCCGCGGTCTGATCGATAAGATCATTCAGGTCCTCAGCACCATTATCATGGGTGTCATGGTCATTGCTGTCTGCTGGCAGGTCATCACCCGCTACATCCTGAACAACCCCAGCACCGTGACCGAAGAAGCGCTGCGTTATCTGCTGATCTGGGTGACCATGGTGGGCGGTGCTTACGCATACGGCCGCCGCAAGCATCTGGCCATCACCGCGCTGAGCAAGCGTCTGTCCTTCAAGGGCCAGAAGATCCTGGATATCTTTGTGCAGGCTATGGTCATCCTGTTCTGCGTTGTTGTCATGATCGGCGGCGGCACGCGCCTTGTCAACACCGCTGCGGATCAGCTGAGCGCTGCGCTGCAGCTGCCCATGCCCCTGATCTACGCCAGCGTCCCTGTGGGTGCCATCCTGTTCATCTTCTACGCGCTCATCTTCATCGGTGAGGACCTGCGCGATATGAAGCAGGGCCCCAAGGCAGAGTCTGCCAAAGAAGCATAAAAAAGGAGGACGAACCTAAAATGGGTACTTTTCAAGTCGGTCTGCTCCTGATCGGCACGTTTGCGCTGCTGCTGGCGCTGAGCGTCCCGGTCTCGGTCAGTATCATCATTTCGTCGGTCGTGACCATGGCCTCCACCCTGTCTCTGGATCTGGGCACTTTCGTTGCCAGCCAGCGCATGGTGGGCGGTGTTGACAGCTTCTCGCTGCTGGCTGTCCCGTTCTACATCCTCTGCGGTGTTCTGATGAACACCGGCGGTATCGCACAGAAACTGATCGATTTCGCAAAAATTCTGGTCGGCCGCATCCCCGGTGGTCTGGCGCACACCAATATTCTGGGCAACACGCTGTTCGGCTCTCTGTCCGGTTCCTCCGTTGCAGCTTCCGTTGCCATCGGCGGCGTTCTGATCCCCATGGAGGAGAAGGAAGGCTACGATAAAAAGTTTGCCGCTGCCGTCAACATCGCTTCCGCACCTACCGGTCTGATCATTCCTCCTTCCGGCATCCTGATCATCTATCCGGTGCTGGCTGGCTGCTCTGTGGTGGGCATGATCATGTCCGGCTACATCCCCGGCCTGATGTGGGCACTGGCCTGCATGGTGGTGGCGTATGTCATCGCAAAGAAGAACCACTATCCCACTGCTGGTAAGGTCCCGGCTTCCGTTTTCTTCAAGTACTTCGTGGACGCCATCCCCAGCCTGCTGCTGATCGTCATCATCGTCGGCGGCGTTATGTCCGGCATCTTCACTGCAACGGAGTCCGCTGCCGTGGCTGTTGCCTACACCCTGTTCCTGTCCATCGTTGTTTACCGCAGCATCAAGATCAAGGATCTGCCCAAGATCCTGCTGGACGCCTGCGAGACCACCGCTGTCATCATGTTCCTGATCGCCGGCTCCAATGTCATGAGCTTTGTCATGAGCTTCACCGGTCTGCCCAGCGCCATCGGCAACGCACTGATCAGCGTTTCCAGCAACAAGTATGTTATCCTGCTCATCATCAACCTTGTCCTGCTGGTGGTTGGCTGCTTCATGGACATCACCCCGGCTGTCCTGATCTTCACCCCGATCTTCCTGCCCGTTGTCCAGTCCTTCGGTATGGACCCCATCCACTTCGGTATCATGATGGTCATGAACCTGGGTATCGGCAACATCACCCCGCCCGTTGGCAGCGCACTGTTCAGCGGCTGCTCGGTGGCAGATATGGATATGGAGGACATGATCAAACCGATCCTGCCGTTCTATGCCGCGATCTTTGTGGCGCTGATGCTGGTAGCCTATGTGCCTTGGTTCTCCATGGCTCTGCCCACCCTGTTCGGCGCAGTCTGATAATGCGAAAAGGAGCAAGTTTTCATGGTTTATTCAGTCACCAAGTATGGCGCTGTCGGCGATGGCGCAACCAATGATGCCGCTGCAATCCAGTCTGCCATTGATGCCTGCAACGCAGCAGGCGGCGGCCGCGTTGTACTGGAGGGCGGTCATACCTACTATTCCAGTTCTATCGAGCTGAAAAGCAACGTAGAGCTGCATCTGGAACAGGGTGCCCTTCTGAAAGCGCACTCCGATATCTCCACCTATTTCAACCCCAACGGCGATGATGCTTCCGTGGCAGCAGTTTCCGGCGCAAAGGCCGTGGACCGCCCGGTGGCAAAGCCGGCCTACACCTTTATTCACGCCAAGGATGCGGACAACTTCTCCATCACGGGTCAGGGCGCAGTGGACGGCAATGTTTATGCCTTTATGAAGCGGGTAAGCCGTTACTACTTCAACGGTGATTTCTACCCCCGTCCCACCATGGTGTATGTGGAGCACTGCAACCACATCTCGTTCCATGACGTGACACTGCAGAACTCTCCGTTCTGGACGCTGCACCCTGCCGGATGCAACGATGTGTTGATCTCCAACATCCGGGTGCTGAACCCGCTGGACTGCACCAACTCCGACGGCATCGATCCGGATCACTCCACCAACGTGCGGATCATCGGCTGCCATGTCCAGTGTGCAGATGACTGCATCTGCCTCAAGACCACAGCAGGCAACAACGAGTACGGCCCCACCAAGAATGTCATCATCTCCAACTGCACGCTGACCTCTACCAGTGCTGCGATCAAGATCGGCACGGAGGGCGTGGCAGATTTCGAGAATATTCTGGTGGATAACTGCATCATCACCGGAAGCAACCGCGGCCTGTCCATCCAGATCCGTGACGGCGGCTGTGTGCGGAACGTGAGCTTCTCCAACATCATGATCGAGACCCGCCGCTTTGCCGAGTGCTGGTGGGGCTGCGCAGAACCCATCGTGATGACGACCCACGACCGGAACGCCAACACCCACAGCGGCAGCATCGAGAATGTCCGCTTCTTCAACGTCACCTGCAAGGGTGAGAACGGTGTGTTCCTCTCCGGCAACGAGGAGAATCACATCAAGAATGTTCTGTTTGAAAATGTCAACGTCTGTCTGGAAGCTACCAGCAAGTGGGAGCGCGGAATGTACGACCTGCGTCCCATTCCCCCCGAAAAGGAAGGCATGCTGCATCAGAAGAGTGCAGCCATGTTCCTGCGCTGGGTGGATGGTGTTACCGTCCGGAACTCCACGCTGGGCTTTGCAGGCGAGGACCGTTCGGACTTCGCACAGGCGCTTCTTACTCAGAACTGCACCAACGTGCAGACCATGGGTCTGACTGCTGAGGCTGCCGCCCCGGAGTACCAGAGCATCGAACTGGGCTGAGCCGCCTATCAATAATGAGCAAGCCGCCGCATCGGCGCTGGCCCCTTTTGCCGGGTCGGGCCGGGCGGCGGCTTCTTTTGAGGGATAAACCAATGAACAAGAAAAAGAACATCATCACGTTTGCCGCGTTCCTGATTTTGATGGTGGGTCTGGGCGCGAACGATGCCATGCGGGGCATTTTTTCCACCATCTTCTCTGCCCACTTCCAGCTGAGTACCGCCCAGTTATCCCAGATCGTCACCGTAAGCTACATCGGCAACCTCGTGTTTCTGGCCGTCGGCGGCTTCGGGGTGGATATTCTGGGCCGTCGCAAGGCCATGCTGCTGTATACCTTTTTGTGGAGCGCAGCCATGCTGCTGTTTGCCACCACGGACTCCTATCTGCTGCTGTTGGTGGGGATGTTCTTCGCCATGGGTACGTCCACGCTGCTGAACACCAACATGAACCTGATCACCACCGGGATGTTCGCCGCTGCCCCCGGCTTTTTTGTGAACTTCCTGTTCTTCATTCAGGGCATCGGCACCAGCGGCAGCCAGAGCATCATTGGCAACTGGGCTACGGATATTTCCAGCTGGCACACCGTGGCGTGGGGGCTGCTGGCCATTGGCGCAGTGGCCATGGTGCTGTTCGTGCTGTTCCCCATGCCGGAGGTGCAGGAGCAGAAAACCGGGGACAAGGCATCCCCTAAGGAGATCATGGCCTGCCCGGCATTTCTGCCGCTGGTGCTGATCATCGGGCTGTACTTCATTGCAGAACATGGCATTATGAACTGGCTGGTGAGCTATGCCACCAATGCACTGGAAGTGCCCATGGGACAGGCGGCAAACTTTACCGCTGTTTTCTTTGGCTGTGTGATGGTGGGGCGTCTGGTGCTGAGCAGTCTGGTGGATAAGCTTGGCATCTACCGCTGCCTGCGGCTCTTCGCCACCAGCTCCGCCGTGCTGTACACGGTGGGCGTGCTGCTGGGGGCACCGGGCCTGTGGCTCTTGGCGGTCAGCGGCCTGCTGTTCTCCATCCTGTATCCGACCCTTGTCATGCTGATCCCGCGATACTGGCCTAGCCATGCGGCTTCCTCTGCATCGGGTTTAGTGCTGAGTGTGGCTTCGCTGGCGGACATTCTCTTCAACGCCGTGTTTGGCAGCTTGGTGGACGCCGTAGGTTACCGGACTTCCTTCCTCATCATGCCTGCCTGCATGGTGGGATGCACGGCCCTTCTGTGGGGGTTCTTTGCAAAGGCAAAGAAGCTGGAACGGTGTGATTAACGGACGGATACGGTCACTCAAACCAATGCCGTCAAGTTTGAAAAACGTAACCGGGAGCCATGGGTTAGATGATTAAGAGAAATGCCGTTCCAAAAGCAACTGGAACGGCATTTCTTATTTTTCGCCATTCGGAATCTTCTGTCCCCGAAGCTCCTGCCGGATGGCACGGAACTGATCAGGTACATCCGCATCGGTCATCGCACCGGGGACATCCACTGTCCCAGCGGCTTTGGCGGCTTCATAGAACCAGCATTTATACTCCACGGTCTCCAGCGTGTGCTGTAACTGCTGGATCTGCTGGGTGAGTACCTCCCGCTGATGCCGGAACATTTCCAGCCGGGTGTCAATGGTGTCGTCTCCCTGCATGGAAAGCTCAATATACTGCCGGATATCCTTGATGGACATTCCGGCTTTTTTCATGCAGCGGATGACCTGCAGCCACTCGAAGTCGTTTTCCCGAAACATCCGAATGCCGCCGGAGGAACGCTCCACAAAGGGAAGTAACCCTTCTTTGTCGTAGTAGCGCAGGGTGGAGGCAGGTACGCCCAGCTTTTGTGCCATTTCACCTACGGTATAGATCATCTGAAACCTCCGTTTTTTCAAAAAGCCCTTGACTTAAAGTGCGCTTTAAGTTGTATGATAAAATCAAACTTTATCAACATCATAATGCGGATGCACTCTGCTGTCAAGGAGGTCCCTATGAGCAAGAAGGTATTGATTTTGTCTGGCAGTCCCCGGAAGGGCGGTAACTCTGATATTCTATGCGACGAATTTCTGCGTGGAGCGCAGGATGCCGGGCACAAAGCAGAAAAGATCCGGGTCGCTGAGAAAAAGGTGGCTCCCTGCTCCGGCTGCTACTACTGCAGCACCCACGGCGGAGCCTGCGTCCACAAGGATGATATGGCAGACATCCTGCAAAAGATGATCGATGCCGATGTCATTGTGCTGGCAAGCCCGGTATACTTCTACTCCATCAGTGCCCAGTTGAAGGCAGTGATCGACCGTACCGTGGCACGGTGGCTTGAGGTCAAAGACAAGGAATTCTACTACATCACCACCATGGCAGACGAGGAAAAAGCCTCTGCGGACACTACGCTGGCCTGCTTCCGGGGCTATGCAGACTGTGTGGAGGGTGCCGTGGAAAAGGGAGTCCTTGTAGCATGTGGCGTTTACGAGCCGGGTGCGGTGCGAAACACCTCTGCAATGGCACAGGCTTACGAGATGGGAAAAAATGTATAAATGGAGGGAAATCAGATGATTTTACAGGAAACCTACAAACTGGAAAATGGAACGAAAATCCCCAAACTGGGGCTTGGCACATGGTGCATTGACAATGACAAAGCGGCGCAGACAGTCCGCACCGCTGTTACGCTGGGGTATCGTCTCATTGATACTGCACAGGCCTACAAAAATGAGCAGGGCGTTGGCGAGGGAATCCGTAGCTGCAGCGTTTCCCGTGAGGAGCTGTTTGTTGCAAGCAAGGTGGCCGCAGAACTGAAAACCTATGAGGCTGCAGCCGCCTCTATTGAGGAAACGCTGGAAAAAATGGGACTGGACTATCTGGACCAGATGATCATCCATGCACCCCAGCCGTGGAACGAATTCAGGGACACCAAACGCTACTTTGCAGAGAACAAAGCCGTCTGGCGTGCGCTGGAGGATGCGCAGGCGGCTGGCAAGGTGCGGGTCATCGGAGTGTCGAATTTTCTGCAGGATGACTTGGAGAACCTGCTGTCCGATTGCCGGATACAGCCCATGGTGAACCAAATCTTGCTCCACATCAGCAACACCGATCATGATCTGCTGAATTTCTGCAGAGAGCAGCACATTCAGGTGGAGGCCTATTCGCCCATTGCCCACGGCGAGGCGCTTAAGAACCCTGTGATTGCACAGATGGCAAAGAAATACGGCGTATCTGCGGCACAGTTGTGTGTCCGCTATGTTCTTCAGCTTGGCGCAGTAGCACTGCCCAAAACGGCAGACCCACAGCACATGGAAGAGAATGCCGCCGTAGATTTTGTCATTACTCCGGAAGATATGGCTGCACTCATGCAGATGGAGCACATTGCTGACTACGGAGAATTCAGCTTTTTCCCGGTGTTCAGCGGGAAAAAGCAGGTCTAAGCGTTTACACGGAAAGGCAGGGGTACAACAATGGCAGTGAAACAGACTGCAGGGCGGGATGCTCTGGGCGAATTTGCACCAAAATTTGCAGAACTTAACGATGAGGTACTATTCGGGCAGGTGTGGAGCCGAGAGGATAAACTCTCCCTCCGGGACCGCAGCCTTGTGACGGTGGTGGCACTGATGGCGCAGGGACTGACGGACTCCTCGTTTCGGTATCACCTGACGGCAGCAAAAAACAACGGCATTACCCGGTGTGAGATTGCAGAGATCCTGACCCATGCGGCGTTTTATGCAGGCTGGCCCAAGGCGTGGGCGGCTTTCCGCATGGCCAAGGAAGTCTGGGCAGAGGACGCTGCAGAGGATGCCAAGGCAAAGCACCAGAGTGAAATGGTGTTCCCCATCGGTGCATCCAACGACGGTTTTGCACAGTATTTCAGCGGAAAAAGCTATCTGGCGCCCTTGTCCACCGCACAGGTTGGCATTTACAACGTCACCTTTGAACCGGGCTGCCGGAACAACTGGCACATCCACCATGCTGCAAAGGGCGGCGGACAGATCCTTGTCTGCGTGGCAGGCCGGGGCTACTATCAGGAATGGGGCAAAGCGCCGCAGGAGCTGCATCCGGGCGATGTGGTGAACATTCCCCCGGAGGTCAAGCACTGGCACGGTGCTGCACCCGATTGCTGGTTCTCTCATCTGGCCGTGGAAGTGCCCGGCGAAGGCACCTCTAACGAGTGGTGCGAACCGGTGGCGGAGAAAACCTATGGGATACTGCGGTAACCTCTACGATATGTACAACAGGGAGTTCCCCGGCGGGAGCTTCCTGTTTTTCATTTCCTGCAAGATGAGCCTGTTCCGCCTGCCATGCGGCTGTCTGTAAGCAGACGTAAAAAACAGCAAGGCTCCCGCCCGGAGGATATGCCCCGGGTGGGAGCCTTTATTTCCCGGGATATTCAGGACAGTGGAAAAATTTTCAAAAAAGTTGCAAATCGTGCAGGAAATCTTCCTTGTAGTCCGTCTTATAAGATGGTATCATGACATTGATTTGCGCAGCTGACCCGGAGCAGGAACTCGCAGGTGGGATGATTTTTGCGGGTGCGGCGGGAAGGGCGCAGAGCGATGAACGCAGGAAGAATGCAATCTTCTTTATCACAGGTCTACAGGAAAAAACACAGGAGGTCAGGCTTTTCATGCTAGGTTTCAACAAGAAGACACAGGACGCTTCTCCGCAGGAGAATACCGGCGGAGAAAATAAGGTGTTCCACTTTATCAAGACCCACAAAAAGCGCTGCATCGCGGCGGTCGTGGCCGTGGCGGTGCTGGCGGTGGTGGTCATCCCCCGCAGGAGCCGCAGTGCATCGGCAGACATGGCGTATGTGCAGGAGGCGCTGGGACGCCGCGACATCGTGAACGTCTACGACGGCAGCGGCACCATCAATGCCGCCGATTCCTACACCGTCAAGTCCCTCGTCACCGGCACGGTGCTCACCGCTGACTTCGAGCTGGGCGACACCATCCAGAAGGGCGATGTCCTCTACGTCATCGACAGCTCGGATGTGGAGGGCGACCTCGAGAGCGCACAGCTTTCGGTGTCTCAGGCTCAGCGCAGCTACGATGATGCTGCCGACGCCCGGAACGTCCGCACGAAGATCAGCGGCGAGGTCAGCTCCTTTGCCGTGGCCGCTGGCGACGCGGTGCAGGCCGGTCAGACCGTCGCCACTGTCCGCGACACCTCTGTGATGCTGCTGGCCGTGGATTTCCCCGCCGCCGAGGCCCAGAGCTTCGCCGTCGGTCAGGCCGCGCAGGTCATGCCGGACACCACCTTTGAGGTGCTGAACGGCACCATCCGCTCGGTATCGGGCGCAGACCCCTCCGGTGACGCCAGCCTCATGACCTGCACCGTCACCATTGCGGTGCCCAACACGGGCAGCCTGACCACCGCGCAGGCCGCAGTGGCGCAGGTGAACGGCGTCAGCTCCCTCAACTCGGCCCACTTTGCCTACCAGCGCGAGGAGACTGTCGTGGCCGCTGCCTCCGGCACCGTGTCCGAGCTTTGCGTCAGGGAGGGCAGCACCGTCCGTCAGGACGACGTGCTCCTCCGCATCACCGGCAAGGATCTGGACAAGCAGGCCCAGAACGCCGCCGACAATCTCCGCTCCGCCGAGCTGCGGATGTCTTCCGCAGAGCGGAACATCAGCCACTACACCATCGATGCGCCCATCAGCGGCACCATCGTGGACAAAAAGGTCAAAGCCGGCGATAAGCTCAGCGCCAACGACGCAGCCATGCAGAACCTCTGCACCATCTACGATATGAGCTATCTGGAACTGAAGCTCAACGTGGATGAGCTGAAAATTCGTTCTCTGAAGGTCGGGCAGGAGGTGGAGATCACCGCCGACGCCGTCCCGGGTGAGACTTACAAGGGCGTCATCAGCAGCATCCTCGTGGCCGGCACCACGGCCAACGGCTCCACCAGCTACCCCGTCACCGTCCGCATCGACGAGATGGGCGATCTGCTGCCCGGCATGAATGCCTCGGCCAAGATCACCACCGCCAGCGTCAAGGACGTTCTGGCCCTGCCCAACGCCGCCCTCGTCCGGGGCAGCTATGTGCTGGTGACGAAGGATTCGCCCAGCGCTGCCAACGCCGAGGCCTCCATGACCGCCCCCGACGGCTATGTCTACGTCAAAGTGACCACCGGCATCAGCGACGATGATTACATCGAGGTGAAGAGCGGCCTGCAGGAGGGCGACACCATCGCTTACGACACCTCGACGGTCAGCGCGACCGACTTCTACAGCAACATGATGGTGTCTGCCGAAGGAGGCGACGAATGAGCGCCCTGATCGAGTTTGACGAGGTCTGCAAATACTACCAGATGGGTGACACCCTCGTCAAAGCGGCAGACCACATCTCCATGAAGATAGACCGGGGCGAGTTCGTGGCCATCGTGGGCCAGTCCGGCTCCGGCAAATCCACCTGCATGAACATCATCGGCTGTCTGGATGTGCCCACCCACGGCCGGTATCTGCTGGACGGCAGCGATGTCGGCAAGATGAACCGCCGTGAGCTGGCGGCCATCCGGAACGAGAAGCTGGGCTTCATCTTCCAGCAGTACAATCTTCTGCCCAAGCTCTCCCTTCTGGAAAACGTGGAAGTTCCCCTCGTCTACGCCGGTATCCCCGCCTCCCTGCGCCACACGAAGGCAAAAGCCGCCCTCAAGCGGGTGGGCCTCGGCGGAAAGCTCAAAAATAAGCCCAACCAGCTCTCCGGCGGCCAGCAGCAGCGAGTCTCCATTGCCCGGGCACTGGCCCGCGACCCTGCGGTCATCCTCGCCGACGAACCGACCGGCGCGCTGGACTCCCACACCAGCCGGGAGGTTCTGGGGATGCTTCAGGACCTTCATCGGCAGGGCAACACCGTCGTCCTCATCACCCACGACAACTCCATCGCCGTGCAGGCGGAGCGCATCATCCGGTTGGAGGACGGTGTCGTCGTCTACGACGGCGACGCCCACGCCCCCGAGGCGGTCGTGCAGCCGAATCTCATGATGTCGGCCCCGAAAGCCGGAGAGGAGGGAGCGCACGCATGATAAAGGAGACCTTCAAGCAGGCCATCCAGAACGTGTGGAGCAACAAAGTCCGCACCTTCCTCACCATGCTGGGCATCATCATCGGCGTTATGGCCGTCATCGTCATCGTCGGCCTCGGCAACGGCATGACCCACATGATGCAGGACTTCTACTCCGATATGGGCAGCGATATTCTGTCGGTCAACGTCATGACCGCCAGCACCCGCACGGTGGAGGTCAGCGATGTGTATAACATCATCAACCAGAAGCCGGAGTATTACAGGGGCCTTTCGCCCATCGCCAGCGCCGGGACGGATCCGCTGCGGGTGGCAGGGGAGAAGTACCGCCGCACCAACATCAGCGGCGTCAATGAGGATTATCTGACCATCAACAACTATAAGGTGGCCAAGGGCCGGGGCATCCAGTACGCCGACCTGATGGACAACAAGAACATCTGCGTCATCGGCGACTATGTGGACCGTAAGATCTTCGGCGGCAACGGCCTCGGCAGCACCCTCAAGGTGGGCGCAAACGAGTTTCGCATCGTGGGCGTGCTGGAGGGCCGCTCCAAGCCCGCCGCCCAGTACGAGGGCGGCAACGACGACGTTGTTCTTGTCCCCTACACCACCCTGCTGAGCCTCAGCAGCGGAAGCAGCGTCAGCCAGTATTACGTCGTGCTGCAGGATGCAGACCACTCGGACGAGGCACAGGAGTTTTTGCAGTCGCGGCTCAAGAAGCTGGTCAGTAAGGATGACTACGTCTTCGTCATGAGCCTGAGTGCGGCAATGTCGCAGATGTCCTCTATGATCAATATTATGGTGGGCGTCCTGACGGCCATCGCAGGCATTTCGCTTCTGGTGGGCGGCATCGGCATCATGAACATCATGCTGGTGTCTGTCACCGAGCGCACCCGCGAGATCGGCATCCGGAAGGCGCTGGGCGCACAGGAGAGCACCATCCTGACCCAGTTCGTCGTGGAGGCCGGCGTCACGTCGGCGCTGGGCGGCTGCTTCGGCATCGTGCTGGGCTACATCGTCTCGGCCATCATCAACCAGATCCTTCCGTTCGTCCTGACGGACATCACCCTGAACGTCACCCCCTCGGCGGACGCAGCGGCCATCGCCGTGGGCATCTCCTGCGGCATCGGCGTCCTGTTCGGCTTCCTGCCTGCCCGCCGTGCCGCCCGCCTGAACCCCATCGAGGCGTTGAGGTATGACTAACCTCTCGGGAATGCTTCTGGCTCTCCCTTTGGGAGAGCTGTCACCGAAGGTGACTGAGAGGGCAAGGATGCTCCTCCTTTGTCAGGCGGCTTGCCCTCTCCGTCTCGCATTCGCTCGCCACCTCTCCCAAAGGGAGAGGCGATGGCGTTGATTCTATAAGGAGTTTACCATGAAAAAAAGATTCCTCGCATTCCTGCTGGCCGTCTGCGTGGCGGTTTCCATGCTGGTGCTGCCGGCCTCGGCGGTCGGCTCCAACGCGGCAGTCCAGACGGCGACGGCGCTGGGCGGTCTGACCGCCGAGCAGTCCGCTTCTCTGGGCGCGCCCCTCACCCGTGGGCAGGCGGCCCGTCTCCTGACGGCTTTCTCGGCCTACCGCGACACCGCCGCAGCACAGGGCCGCACCGGCCGTCTGTACAGCGATGTGGACAGCGATTCGCCCTACGCCGTCTACATCCGCACTGCCGTCCAGAACGGCTGGATGACCGGCTACTCCGATGGCAGCTTCCGCCCGGACAATGCCGTTACGCTGGAGGAGGCCTGCACCATGGCCCTCCGCCTGCTGGGCTACGATGTGGCGAGCCTCGGCGGCACCTTCCCCTCGGCCCAGCTCAATAAGGCAAGCGCACTGGGCCTGCGCAATGACATCAGCGCCCGTCAGGGCGAGGTACTGACCCTCGAGCAGGGCACTGTGCTCTTCTACAATGCCCTCACGGCCATGAACGGCAGCGGTCAGGTCTACGCCTCCACGCTGGGCTTTGCGGTGAGCAACGGTCAGGTGGACATCTCCTCCGTCCTGCTGGACAATGTCAAAGGCCCCTTCGTGGCCGATGCGGCCACGGCCCTGCCCTTTGCCCCGGCGGCCATCTACCGCAACGACGAAGTCACCACCTCTGCGGCCCTCTCGCCCTATGATGTCTACTATTATAATGAGAGCGCCCGCACCCTGTGGATCTACAATAAGCGTGCCGCAGGCCGCGTGACGGCGGTCTCGCCCTCGGCCAGCGCCCCGACCTCTGTGACTGTGGCCGGGGTCAGCTACACCATCGCCTCGCCCTCTGTGGCTTACCAGCTGTCCTCCCTGTCCGGCGGCGGCGTGGGTCAGGTGGTCACGCTGCTGCTGGGCATGAACGACGCCGCAGTCTCCGTCCTCACCGGGGACGAGGCCGACGCCGTCTTTTACGGCGTGGTGCAGTCCTCATCCCGCACCCTTGTGGAGACCAACAGCGCCGAGGTGCAGCAGGCCGTCTCCATCATGTGCACCGACGGCACGGCCCGCACCGTCAACGTAAACAATAAGCTCAATTTCCCGGCGGGCAAGCTGGTGGAGGTCCGCGTGGACGAGGGCGGCGAGAGCGTTAAGTCCATCTCGCCCCGCCCGGTCAGCGGCACCATCCGCGCCGACGGCACCGCACTGGGCGACACCCCGTTTGCAGACAACGTGCAGATCCTTGATACGACGTCGGAGGGTGTGGCTGGGGCAGTTCGCCCCAGCCGCCTATCGGGGGTAACGCTGAGTGAGAACGACGTCCGCTACTACACCACCAACGCCGCCGGTGAGATCGACCGGGTCATCCTCAACGATGTGACCGGCGACCTGTGGGAGTATGCCGCGCTGGATTCCGTCCGCCGCCTGACGGACGAAGCCGCCAAGAAGATCGACGAGAAGATCAGCGAGAAGGCGCAGGACGCCGCAAAGGAGGCCGCAGGCCTCCCCACGACGACAACGACCACCACCACGGTGAAGAAGACCGACGAGGAGACCTTTCAGGACGTGAAGAACATTCTGGTGCCCAGCACCAGCGATGTGCTCTACGGCCTCATCGACGGCAGCATCGTCAGCTCTACTTGGAACACCCTCACCGGCAAGACGGACCAGCTCTTCAGCTATGTGCTCCGCCGCACTGGCGACAGCGTGGGCGGCACGCTGGGCGATTTCCTCAACTATCTGGGCGAGGGTGCCACCTACGTCTGCTACACCGGCGGCAAGCAGGTGGCCTACAGCACCTCCACCAAGTATCCCATCGTGGCGGGCGGCATCGCCATCGGCCGCTCTGCCGACGGCAAGGCCATCAACCGGATGCTCCAGCTCTCGCCGGTGGTCATCGACAGACTGGGCGCGGCTTCGGTCATGAGCGGGGACAAGCGGTATGAGACCGCCGACGATATGCAGGTCTATCTGTGGTCGAACGGCCAGTATTTCGCCACCTCGCTGCCCAAGGTCAACACCGAGGACTACAAGCTCATCGGCTGGTACGACAACTTTGGCTGTGCAGGCGGAAAGAAGATCCGCATCCTCGTGGCCGTCAAGACGAACTGAAATCTTCCCTGAAAGAACAAAGCAGCAGCCTCACCGAACGCAGAGTGAGGCTGCTGCTTTTGTGTTTAGCTGTTAGACTGGGGGACAAGATGGATGAGGGCCGCGCCGTCCTGCATATTGACCCGGACGACAGAACAGCTGGAATTGCTGCGGCTCGAGACGTTCAGCTTGGTCTCGGTGCCATCGGAGCCGACGAGATAGAGGTCATAGCCCTTGACCGCGTCGTTGGGGACCCGGACGTCGGCGGTGGTGCCGGTCATCGCGCCGTTCCCGTTAGATCGGAAGAGCACACGT
>OIKT01000175.1_pt1 | contig 17868 bp, 16 predicted proteins | sample 1584181 | NCBI WGS metagenome assembly OIKT01 (sample SAMN02674605, study PRJEB24791) | human gut metagenome, SKBSTL067 | isolation source: stool | host: Homo sapiens | place: USA | reverse complement strand
CAAGACGCTCACGAGCCATGGCTACCGCTACATCGGCATGGATCACTTCGCCAAGGAAACCGATGAGCTCTCGATTGCTCAGGTCAACGGCACCATCCAGCGCAACTTCCAGGGCTACTCCACGCGAGCCGAGTGCGACATGGTGGCCTTGGGACCGAGCTCGATTTCGTTCGTCGACGGCCTCTACGCCTGCAACCCTCGCGAAATCGAACCTTGGAGCGAAGCGATCGAGTCGGGCACGCTTGCGACCTGCCGCGGCTTTGATCTCAACGACGACGACAAGTTGCGCCGCGCCGTCATCATGACGATCATGTGTCGCTTTGAACTCGACAAGCGGGAAATCGAAGAGGAATTCGGCATCAAGTTCGACGAATACTTCGCCTATGAAATGAAGAAGCTTCAGGCATACGTCAAGCACGAGCTTGCCGAACTCACGGCCGACAAGATCATCGTTTCGCCCAAGGGCAAGATCTTTGTGCGTGCAGTGGCGATGCAGTTTGATCGCTACCTGCGCGAATCTGATCGCGCAGGCGGCTACTCCAAGATCGCCTGACGAAGAAAGATGTGGATATGGGCCTGTTCCTCCTTTTTGTTCCGAGTCGTTAAACTCTCTTTGAAAAAGGAGGATGGACCCTTTTCCGACGCGTTCTTGACGGAGATGATTTCATGCAGAAGTTTTTACCGGTAAAACTTGCGGTGTTAGCTGCCGCAGCTCTGTTGCTTACGGGATGCCCTACGGCACAAAAAGCTCAGGAGGGTGAAGTTCAACAGCAGGCTCAGGCAAGCAAAGGGAAAATCGATACCATTTGTGTCGTTCGGCATCAGAACGCGCAACTGGGTAATGAAAAGCTTGTTAAAGCCATTGAGGCCGGGTTGCAGCACACGGGTGTCAAGACGCGGGTTGTGGAACACAATCAGGTTCCCGCTGACTGCCGGTTGTGTCTCTTTTATGGTGTGACGACGGACGACAAGGTCGCGAAGTCGTTTGATTTCCAGGCGGTGATTGACGGAAAGGCGTTGCAGCGCGGCTCCGGTCCCGTGCAGCCCGACGGCAATATCAAGCTTGAGACGGTGGCACAATATGCCGCCAACTACCTGCAGAGCTTGGTCAATGCGAGTAAGCAAAAGGAAGCTCAGCAAAACGGTTCTGAGCCCTGACAGGCTTTAGCTTGCCGGCTTGCGATTTGTCCCGGAATGAAGTCGCCGCAGGGATAAGTGTGCGGCGGCTTTTTCTTTAGAAACAGCGCGAGACGAAAACCGAGATCCCAGTCGACGACACAAATGACGCAGAGCACAACTTTTTATTGGTACGACTACGAGACGTTTGGGCTCGATACGGTGCGCGATCGGCCGGCGCAGTTCGCCGGGATGCGTACGACTTTGACCTTTGAGCCGACGGCAGAGGCCGACTTGTTTTATTGCCGTCCTTCAATGGAGTACCTTCCCAATGTGATGGCCTGTGTCCTTACGGGTATCACCCCGCAGGAAGCCTCTGACAAGGGGCTGGCCGAAGTGGATTTTGCCAAGCGTGTTTTTAAGGAACTCAATACCCCGGCAACCATTTCGGTGGGTTACAACAGCATCGGGTTTGACGACAAGGTCAATCGCTCGCTTTTCTGGCGTAACTTGCTTGATATGTACAGCCATGTCTGGCGCAACGGCTGCTCTCGTTGGGACTTGTACCCGTTTGTGCTTGCCGTCTGGGCGCTTCGCCCTGAGGGCGTCGTCTGGCCCAAGGTACACGGCAACGATCCCGAAAAGCCCGATCGTCACACTTTTAAGCTTGAAAAACTGACGGCCGCCAACGGAATTGAGCACAGTCACGCGCACGATGCATCAAGCGACGTGGCGGCAACTGTGGCGCTTGCGCGATTTTTGGCTGATAAAAAACAGCGCTTGTGGCAGTGGGCCCTGAACAACAGAAGTAAGCTTAAGATTGCCGAGGCGCTCGATACCGGTCGCCCCTGTTTGTGGGTTGATCCGAGAGCCGGGCAGGAACGCGGTTTTTTGCGTTTTGTGATGCCGGTGGCCCGCAATCCGGAAAACCAAAATGAATACTTCGTTTGGGACTGCAGAGAAAATCCCGAAGAGCTTACGGGACTGGATCCCGAAACAATCGCTCGCCGAGCGTTTGCACCTGCCTCCTTGCGGCAAGAGGGGGAAGAGCCTCTGGCCTTGCGGCGTCTTCGCATCAACGAGTGTCCGTTTGTTTGCTCCGATCTGCGTGTGGCGTCGAACTCGGTCTGCGAGCGATTCCGCATCAATCTGCAGACAGTCGTGGATAACGGCGAAAGGCTCACACGCCTGCATGGTTTGATTGAAGGTCCGGTTCTGCAGGCTTGGCAGGTATTTGATGAAAATAATAAAACGCGCTTTGCGACAGAAGGCCCCAAAGATGCGGAAGCGGCTCTCTACGACGGTTTTGTAAACGATGCCGATCGTGCGCGTGCCCAAGGACTTTTGAATCTCGACTTTGAAACGATTGCCGAACAGGTCCACGAGGGACGACTGTACTTTGACGACGATCGCTTAAACGAGTTGCTTTTCCGCATGCGTGCGCGCTGTGCGCCGCAGACCTTGAACGAATCCGAAAAGGAAAAGTGGCTGACCGAATGCCGTAAACGTCTGACGCAGGACGGCGTCGCACCGATGACACTCGAAGCATATTTCGAAGAGATCGATTCCGTGCGTGATCGCTATGAAACGCTCCTAAACGAAGGCAGCATCACGGAAGAACGCTATGAAGCCATTGAAGAGACGCTTTCGGCTTTGTACGACTGGGGCGATCAAGCGGCCGAATACGCTGAGGTGGAAGGTTAACGAAAAGGAGAGGAGCAATGAGTATCAAATGCGCATTTTTGGGACTCGGCGTCATGGGCTATCCCATGGCTGGCCACTTGGTTAAAAAAGGCTTTGATGTGACCGTCTACAACCGCACGACCGCTAAAGCTCAAAAGTGGGCGCAGGAGTATGGTGCGGGCTATAAAGCAACGGCTTTTGAAGCGGTTGAGGATGCCGATTTCGTATTTGCGTGTTTGGGTAACGACGACGATGTGCGAAGTGTCGTGCTCGGAGAACAAGGCGCCTTTGCCGGCATGAAGTCTGGAGCCGTCTTCGTGGATCACACGACTGACTCGGCTGATCTCGCTCGTGAGCTTTTTACGGCGTGCAAGGCCCGTGGTTTGGGCTTTCTGGATGCTCCGGTGTCGGGAGGACAAGCCGGTGCCGTCAACGGCGTTCTCACCGTGATGGTAGGCGGAGAGGCCGACGTCTTCGAAAAGGCCAAGCCCGTAATTGACTCATATGCATGCAACGTCACGTATCTCGGTGAGGCCGGTAGCGGGCAGTTAGCCAAAATGGTTAACCAGATTGCCTTGGCAGGAGCCGTGCAAGGGTTGTCGGAAGCGGTTGCGTTTGGCATGAACGCCGGCTTGGATATGAAAAAGGTGCTGAAGGTACTCGAAAAGGGGGCGGCTGGCTCCTGGCAGATGGCCAACCGCGGCGAAACGATGGTGGACGACAAATTCGATTTCGGTTTTGCCATTGACTGGATGCGCAAGGATCTCGGCATTGCGATGGCCGAAGCCAGACGTAACGGTTCGTCGCTTCCCGTGACAGCGCTGGTTGATCAGTTCTACGGAGAACTGCAGGCAATGGGGGCGTCGCGAATGGATACCTCTTCGCTGATCAAACGTCTGCCGCGTAAAAAAGCATAGTTGACCGCTGTCTCGTTTCTTTCGGCCCGCTTCGAAGCTTGTTTTCGTTGCGGGCTTTTTGTTGCTCTAGGCTAGGTAAAACTCTCTAAACGCTTTGCTTTTTTGTCAAAGAAGCAACGATTTTCGAGTGAATTCTGCTCATCGTTGCGAAATGAGAATAATTCTTATTACAATTCGCAACGATTCAAGACGGTTCGATAGGTCTGGAAAAAACGCTTCTTGCCGTCGCTTCTTTCTACTTTTAAAGAGACAACAAATGACCAAATTCAAGACAACGCTTCTGGCGATGGCGGTGAGCGCCGCCGCCTTCTCGGTTCAGGCAGCTCAGGTTTCGCTATACGGTTCGGTTTCAACGGGGGTGCTCTACCAGAACCAGGCTTCCTTGTCAGGAGGAATTGATCAGGAAAACCAAGAAAGCAAAGATTCTTTTTCGATGGAAAGCGGTTTCTGGGGCGATTCCATCTGGGGCATTACCGGTGAAGAAGATCTCGGCAACGGTTGGACTGTCGGCTTTACGCTGGAAAACGAGTTCGGTTCGGACACGGGTGAAATGGCTTCGGATGGCACGATTTTTGACAGTCAGGCCTATCTGCGCATCGGCAATGACAAAGTCAATTTTGCCTTCGGCAACATCGGCGGTCTGTCAAGTGCCGGCGGCGACTTTGACCTGATCTGCGGATTTGACCCGATGGAAGCCTTTGTCGGTGTGGCAGGTCTCGGCGCTTTTGCCTCCAAGGACTACGCCAGCGGCAACATGGCTGTTGTCGAAGTGACGCCGATGGAGGGCTTCAAAGTTTCTCTGATGGGCAATACCGGTGATGACGACTCCAGTGAGGCGAAGTGGTCGGATCGGGACCACTACTACGGTTTGGGCGTGTCCTATGAAAGCGGTCCGCTGGCGCTGGCGGCGATTGCTGAAATGCGTAAGTATGACAAGAAAGCCGAGCGCAACAATTTGTCAGATAACGACGACTCTTGGACTTTTACGGTGGCCGCTGCTTATGACTTTGAAGTAGTTCGTCCGAGCTTTGTGTATCAGCATGCCAGCAAGACACGAGAATTTGGCGCAAGCGATCCTTCGGAAAGTAGTGGCGCCTACAACTTCGACAGTTTCATGCTCGGCGCCACGGCTCCGCTTGGACAGGGCACGCTGCGCGCTTCCGTTCAGTATGTCAAGGGTGAAAACGATGCGGTGTCCGACGAAGAGGGCAGCGCCACAATTCTCGGCCTGGCCTATACCTATGACATGAGCAAGCGTACGACGCTTTATGGCGCTGCGTTCTACTCGGTCGGTGGCGACGGCCTTGACAAAGATCTCGGAACAAATGAAATGGCGTTCGGTTTGATGGATCGTGCCGAATACAACAGCGTCGGTTTCGGCGTGGGTCTCGTGCACACGTTCTAAGCGCATAACGACGCAATGAAGGTGTAAACCGATTCGCAAATCAAACAGAGCCGGGGCCCTTGATGTCACGGCTCTTTTTGCAAATCTTGAGCGGCGACGAACATTCTTTTGATGCGAACGAGAATTACTAATTTTCAAGCTCTCATGTCGTTTTCTTTGCTGCTAAGCGACATCAGGAAACAAGTGTCAATGTTTGAGGTGCTGATTCATTGTTGAAAATACTGATTGATAACCGTTCTCATTGAGATTGAGAAAAGGTATCATTCGCATTGAATTTATCCATCATTGATGACTTCGGGTTGCTCGGTGAGCGATTTCGGAGCCACCACAAACGCAAAAGCAATGAACAAAGAACGAACAATTCGCAAGCTCACGCAACTGAAAATCGAAGAACCCGGCATCGTTGCCAAGGTCAAGCTTCCGGCTCCCGAGGCGGCTCGTCTCGATGAACTTGGATTGCATGTGGGCAGTTCGGTTCGCGTGTTAAGCGGTGCGGTCAACGAGAGCATCTTGATTGCCGTCGGAGACAGCCGCATCGGCGTGAACTTTGACGTTGCTCAGAAAATTTACGTGTACTAAGCACCGCGGATTTGTCAGTAAGAAACACGCGGCTCGAAACAAGGGACAGGCAAACCATGTTGTTAAAAGAACTTTCCCCCGGAACCAAGGGGACGATTGTCGGCTATGACAAAAAGGCGCCGGAATACCGTCGGCGTTTGCTGATGCTCGGTGCAACACCGGGAACAGCATTTGAGGTGGTGCGCGTGGCTCCGCTGGGCGATCCGGTTGAGATTCGCGTTCGCGGCAGCTTTATCAGCGTTCGAAAGGACGAAGCCGCCATTATGGAAGTGCGCTTGGATTGAGTTGGGGATTGCAAAATGAAAAATATCATCTGTATTGTCGGCAATCCGAATTGCGGCAAAACGACGCTTTTTAATGCTCTGACCGGCTCCAAACAGGAAGTCGGCAACTGGCCGGGCGTCACCGTCGACAAAAAGACGGGACGTTACAGTTTTGAAGGCAACGACGTAGAGATCGTTGACCTTCCCGGCATTTATTCCATTACGCCGGCTTCGACTTCCGGCGAGGACGAACGCATCGCCCGCGACTACATCCTCACGGATGAAGCGCAGGCGGTGATCAACATCGTTGATGCCTCCAACCTGGAACGCAACCTTTATCTGACGGCCCAACTCATCGAAATGCGCGTGCCGATGGTCGTTGCCGTCAATATGCTCGACATTGCCAAGAACCACAAAATTGAGGTGGATCTGAAGGCGCTGCAGCAGGCGCTCGGTTGCCCTGTTGTGGGACTGGTGGCAGCGCGTGAGCAAGGTATACGTGAACTGCAAAAAACGGTTGCGGAATTTTTAAAGAATCCTCAATTGCCGCCGATGAACGTTTCTTTCGACGAGCGCATTGAGAAGGCTCGTGAAGCGATTACTCAGGGACTGCGCAAAGAAGGCGTGGAACGTCCCGAATGGTTCGCGTTGCAACTCGTTGAAGGTGCTCCGGGAATTGAAGACAAGCTTCCCGCCGAAGCCTACGCCAAGGTTAAGAAGATTGTCGATGAGGTGAATGCCGCTTATGACGGCGACGCCGATATCGTGGTTGCCGACGCTCGTTACAGCTTTGTCAACCGCATCACGCAAAAAGCGCTGATTCGTCACGGCGAAATGAGCAATACGATGACCGACAAGATCGATCGGGTGGTACTCAACCGTTGGTTGGGGCTGCCGATCTTCCTGGCGATTATGTACGTGATGTTCCTCTTTACGCAGAATCTCGGCGGCGCTTTTATTGACTTCTTTGACATCACGTTTGCCGGCATCTTTGTCGACGGTTTCGGTCGCCTGCTTGAGGCAGTCGGCACGCCCGAATGGCTTAAGGTCTTGCTCGCCGACGGTATCGGCGGCGGTATTACAACGGTTTCGACCTTTATTCCGCCGATCTTCTTCCTGTTCCTGTTTCTCGCCATGCTTGAGGACTCGGGTTACATGGCTCGTGCCGCGTTCGTGATGGACCGTGTGATGCGCGCGTTGGGTCTGCCTGGTAAAGCCTTCGTACCGTTGATTGTGGGTTTTGGCTGCAACGTGCCTGCCATTATGGCTACCCGTACGATGGATAAGGCAACCGACCGCATCATCACCATCATGATGGCTCCCTTCATGAGCTGCGGCGCCCGCATGCCGGTGTATGTTCTGTTTGCAACGGCGTTCTTCCCGACCAATGGCCAGAATCTGGTGTTCGGCATCTATGTGATCGGCATCATTGCCGCCATCATCACGGGCTTTTTGATCAAGCGCGTGGTGCTGCCCGGTGAAGTTTCCGCCTTCGTGATGGAAATCCCGCCGTACCACATCCCGACGGTCAAGGGCGTCATGATGCGCACGTGGGATCGCTTGAAGGCCTTCCTGAACCGTGCCGGCAAAGTGATCGTTGTGATCTGCGCCGTGCTGGGTTTCTTGAACAGCTGGGGTACCGACGGTTCGTTTGGCAATGAGGACTCCGAAAAGTCGGTTCTCTCTGAAATCGGCTACACGATCGCTCCGGTGCTCTCGCCGATGGGTGTAACGCAGGAAAACTGGCCTGCTGCTGTGGGTGTGTTTACCGGCATCTTTGCTAAGGAAGCCGTGGTCGGTACACTCAACTCGCTCTATGACCAGATGGCGCGCGACAAGAATGCCGAGGCTGCGGGCGAAGACGGTGCCGCTCCTGCTGAAGAAGAAGCTGACGAGGGTTGGTCGCTTGGTGCCATTCTCTCGGAAGCCGGCGGCACGATTGTTGACAATCTGGCTGACCTGGGCGGAGCCTTTACCGATCCTCTTGGTATTGCCGTGGATGATTTGTCGGATACGGCAGCGGCTGCGGAATCTCAGGAAGTGACGGTGACGACCATCGACATGATGCAAAAGCTCTTCGGCTCTCAGCTTGCCGCCTTTGCATACCTGATGCTCGTGTTGCTCTACATGCCTTGCGTGGCGGCAATCGCAGCGGTCTATCGTGAAGCCGGTGCAGCCTGGACATTGTTCCTCGCGGCCTGGACGACGGTTCTTGGATACTCCACGGCCACCATCGTCTACCGTGTTGGCACGTTTGCGCAGGATCCGCTCTACGCGACCGTGGCCATCGTGATTTCGCTTGGCCTTTTGGCTTCGCTTCTGATCTTCATGCGCAATTACGTGAAGAACAATCGCGGCAAGGGTCCGAAGGTGATTCCGATCGCTGTAGCTCAACCTTCGTAATCAATCAACCGTAAAGCTTCGGAGGACAAAACTCCGAAGCATCTGACCGACCGCATCCGATACTCAGACCTGAGACTCACCGTCGGATGCGGTCTTTACTTGCACGCAAAACAAGGACACAGTATGAGTCTTTTGATGGATATCCAGGACTATCTGCGCCGTTACGGAACGGCTACACAACCGGAACTTGCGCAACAGTTCCGTACCACCTTCGAGATGGTGGAAATGGTGATGGAGACTTTGAGAACCAAAGGTAAGGTGCGGTTCACGAAAACGATGCCGGCCTGTATGAGCGGTGCTTGCTCGGGATCGTGTTGCGACACACCGACGACTGCTGCAGGTAAACGAGTGCCGGTACGTGTTTACGAGTGGATCGGCGCTAGATCCTGACGGAGATTCAGCGTCTACTTGCTAAAGCAGATCGTTGAGTAGCTTGGAAGGCGGCGTTTGAGAAAGCGGATCGAGCCAGTTTTCGTATTTCAACCCCATGTCGGCATAAAGCTCGAAGCCGGCTCGACGATCGCCGGAGACAAGCACAAAATCTCGGGAAAGTGCCTGCCCGGCAGTCAATGCGTCTTGAAACGACAACGTTCGGCCAATTCGACGAGAATGATCGTAAAGCTTGGCGGCGGCTTCGGCGTCTTCTTTGGTAAAAGGTTCGATCAGAATCGATGACTCAAGTTTTTCGAAAACTTTGAGATACATCTTGGCCTTATGAGTCATCACTCCCTCGGGATTTATTCTCAGAATTCTGTGGTAAATCTCCATCCAGCTCAAAGAAGATGTAAACAGTTCGCCGTTGGTATGTTTCGCAAGATAGCTGATAAGAATGGCCGACGTGTCGTTGGCTGCGGCGATCAAAATATTCGTGTCCAGCAGATATGTCTTCACTTGAAGAACTCCTTGGGATTCCAGGGTTCTCTTGGTTCGATTTCGAGCGGTTCCCAATCGTCGCCGAGCTCTTGTCTGAGCTGAGCCATTTCATGCATGAAGACTTGCAGACCGTTTCGGAACCCTTCGGGTAGGTCGGGTTTTGGCTTGAGGATAATTTCTCCGGTATCTGGATTGCGGCGAATCCAGACTTCTTTGGTGTCGAAACGAAATTCCTTCGGCAGCCGCACGGCCTGACTGCGGCCGGACATGAAGACTTTTGCGGTTTTTCTCATTGTCTTGCTCAGAAGATATATCAATGATATATGCCAAAGTGTAGCAAAGACAGCGAATGATGAGTCTGGATAGAGCAATTTCGCCGTAGAATCCTTCGGCTTTTAATGATTTCAAAAGGACTTCAAGATGGCCGGTGGCTTTGCAGACAAGAAGGCGTTGGTACTTTTTTCGGGTGGACAGGATTCCACGACATGCTTGGCGTGGGCGCTGAAAAACTTCAAGGAAGTGGAAACCGTCGGTTTTGACTACGGTCAGCGTCACACGGCCGAGATCACTTGCCGTAAGCATATCCTCGAGACCATTGAAGACGTTCTGCCTTTCGCCGAGGGACGCCTTGGTCAGGATCACATGATCGACATGAAGGTGCTGGGCCAGATTTCGGAATGCTCCTTGACGCGTGAGATCGAAATTGAGTTCGAAAAAGACGGCGTCCCCAACTCCTTTGTTCCTGCACGTAATCTTCTTTTCTTCACGTTCGCCTCTGCCATTGCCTATCGCCGCGGTGGCTCTGTTCTCGTAGGCGGCATGTGTGAAACCGACTACTCGGGCTACGCCGACTGTCGGGACAACACGCTAAAGAGCCTGCAGGTCTCGCTATCGCTCGGTTTAGATCGACAGATCGTGATTGAAACGCCGTTGATGTGGCTCACGAAGGCAGAAACCTGGCAGCTGGCGCACGACCTCGGTGGTGACACCTTTGTGGAGTTTGTACGCACTCAGACGCACACCTGCTATATGGGTAACCACGACGTGCTCCATGAATGGGGCTATGGATGCGGCGAGTGCCCGGCCTGTAAGCTACGTCATGACGGCTGGGAAAAGTGGGTCAAAAATCGGCAACACGCTCAATGACGAGTTTGGATTTTAAGTCCGAGATGTAGCTTTAGACGGTCGTCACGAAAATCGGATATACAAATGACACGGGCCGGAAATTCCGGCCCGAAATGTATCAGTGATTGCGGAAGCGCTGTCTGGGATTGACGGCGTCCGGATTGGCGGCTTGGGAGAGCGTCCAGCGCGGCTTGGCGGAGAAGCTCCAGCGCTTGCAGGCGTTTTGGAGTTCTTCTTCACTCATGCGTTGCAAACGCATCATGCCGGCTACGGCAATCATGGCGCCGTTGTCGGTACACAGGCGCTGGGGCGGGAAGAAGACGTGAGCGCCGCGTTTGCGGCAGGCTTCAATAAGACTGGCTCGGAGCGTCTTATTGGCGGACACGCCGCCCGCCACCACTAACTGTTTGATTCCTGTCGTTTTGATGGCTTTGACGGCTTTGGTGGTGAGCACTTCGGCCACGGCTTCCGTAAACGCCAGAGCCAGATCGGAGCGGAACTGGGGATCAGAGGGATCCTTGGCATCGTTGACGGCTGTTAAGACGGCTGTTTTTAGGCCCGAAAAGCTCATATCAAGTGACTGCGAATGCAGCATTGGACGCGGCAGTTCAATGGCCCCGGGCGTTCCCGATTCTGCCAAGCGAGAAACGGCAGGACCGCCCGGATAGCCTTCGCCTAGCAATTGGGCGGTTTTATCAAACGCTTCGCCAGCCGCATCGTCCAGTGTTTCGCCCAACAACTCGTAGCTGCCGAAGGCGTTGACGCGCATGAATTGCGTGTGTCCGCCGCTTACCAAAAGCGCAATAAACGGAAATTGTGGGGCGGGATCAGCCAGACAGGCTGACAGCAGATGGCCTTCCAGGTGATGTACACCTACGACAGGAATGCCCAAGGCGTAGCCGATGGCGTGCGCAACGGATGAACCAACCAGAAGTGCACCGGCCAACCCCGGACCTTCGGTAACGGCGACGGCATCAATGTCTTCTTTCTGAACGTTAGCGCGTGACAGAACGTCGTCAATCAACACCAACACACGGCGGATATGGTCGCGGCTTGCGAGTTCCGGCACCACACCGCCGTAGGCTCGATGCATATCGATTTGAGTGTAGACGGCGTCGGCCAACAGCCCTTTTTCGCTGTCGATTAACGCAACGCCGGTTTCATCACACGAGCTTTCAATGCCGAGAACTTTCATAAGAGCAAAGAATTAAAAAGAAAAAGCGCTGCCATTCTAGCCAGAGCGATTCATTTCCGCTCTGTTATGTGAAGAGCAGATCATCTACGGTGAGGACGAGGCGGAGGCGGGGGAGGTGGCATCATCATCGGGCCCCACATAAACGGCCCCCACATGAAGCGATCGTTGTAAAGCCGTTCAGTTTCCAACTCGGCTTGCAACTGGGCTTCGCGTCTCTTCGATAGCTGAAGAGCATTTTGCAAATCTTTTTCCAAACCCGGAGCATCCGAGGGACGCTTCATAACGTATCGGAATTGGTAACCGTCTCCGCAAAGCACGATCGGGTTGGGAGAGGCGACTTTGGCACCCGAGGGCCACGTGTAGGTCACTCCCAGAATGCGCGCACAGCCGTCGGGACCTCGGGAGGCATCCAGGTCATCATTGGAAAAGGACACGGAGACGGGAGTCACGCCGTATTTCTGCCCGGCAATCGTCGTGACCTCAGCACCTTCCAGATCACTCTCAAAGATCACGGTTGACGAGCAACCGCTCAGGATCAGAACTGAAAGTGCAGCAACAAGAATCGGTAAGCGCATGACTAACCTTTTTGGACGGAATGTTGCCTTCAATTGTAGAGGTCACAAAGCAGAGCCGAGTATCTGAATTGCAAAGCGTTGTTGCTCACCAATATATTTTGGTGTGAATAAGAAGAAGGTTCTTCACAGGTTTTGTGAATAAGTGAGTGTACTGGGTGTCTCGGTCACTGATTTGTAATAAATTTTGCGATGCGCCTAAAAAATAGGCACTGCAAATTTGATGCTTAAACCGATAAAAATCACTGGATACGAAAAGCCCTCTGAGGTTTCGGAAAATTCCGATCTTTTCAGAGGGCTCGATGTTCAGCTAGAAACTGAACGCGCTGTAATCAAGCTAAAAAGCTGATTAGAAGCGGTGACGCAGGCCGACGTAGAGGGTGTAGGCGGAAGGATCGCCTTCAACCTTATTAGCGGTGGATTTGTCTTCCCAGCTATCCTGCATGTAGGAAGCCACAGCGTACACGTCGGTGCGCTTGCTGAACGGATAGTCGTAGCCAACGCTCACGACATAACGCTGAAGTTCAACGTCAGCGGACTTGTCTTCGCTGTCAGCAGATTCAGCATCGGTATAGCCAATACCGAACATGGCCTTGCCGCCCAAAACAGGAGCATCGCCAGTGAGGCTGATACCATAGCCCTTCACCTTATTGGACTGACCAACGCCGGCAGCCTTGATCACGCCCTTAAAGTTGGAAAGCTTGACTTCGTCGAAGTACTGTGCGCCAAGATAAACCTTGACAGCTTCGAAGTCATAGCTGCCGCCCAACGTGACCGTCAAGCTGTCATCCATATCTTCGCCAGTACCAGTCTTATTGTCCCAGCTGGCGTAGTTGATGGAGTCAACAGCGAAGTAGGCTGCGAAGGGGCCGTTGTTGTACGTTGCACCGAGTGCATAGTAGCGATCGCTCGAGGATTCGTTTTCAACGCTGTCGTAATCGGTCACAGTGTTGCCCATGCCGTACTGAGCGTAGACCTTGAAGCCAGCGAAATCAGGCGTCTGGTAGGCAACCATGTTATCCCACTGAGCAGCGGTGGACATCACATTGCCGACCTGAACGGAGTAGTCGCCCCAATCAGACGTACCAAAAGCGTTGATCATGCCAACCTTAGCCCAGGAAGACTGGCCGTTGTTCAAGGAGCCCATACGACCCATAGCGAGCTTACCGAAACCGCCTTCGATGAAGAGGCTCGATTCACGGTTGAACATGGGAGCGCTGTCAGCACCAGTGTCGGAACTGAAACCGTCTTCAAGGATGAAGCCAACCGTCAGACCGTTGCCGAGATCTTCGGTGCCCTTGAGGCCCCAGCGGGGACCAGAAGCCTGACCAGATTTCATCTGGAAGGTGTCAATATCCTGCTTGTCGCCGAGACCGTCAACGTCAACGTGGTTGTAGCCTACGCCGGTATCAACGATACCGTAGAGCTGAACGTCAGCAGCGAGAGCGGAACCGGCAAAAGCGCCGAGAACAGCAACAGCAGCAAGAGTCTTTTTCATTTTGATTTGTTCCTATAAAGATAGGGGATCTTTTTGATCAAAAAGGCCCGGGATTTGAGAGTTGCAAGCCTGCAAGGAACCGCAACATGCCCGAAGGCCCAATCACCCTTTGTTCCGAAAGGGTGCCTGCATTTTTGCTCCAAATTGACTAACTCTCAATAGATAACGCAAGCTTCAAACGAGAGTGATGCTTTTTTACAACACATGTAAGGCCTCAGAAGTCTCCTCGTCTATAGGGCTGTTTAGAGAAGCGTTGGGGGTGGCCTCTTTTTCCTTGAGATAAACGTGAGAAGATTGTTTCGTTTTAATACATACGAAGGAGCGAACCATGCCCTACGTTAACATCAAACTCACTGGTGACTCCGAAGCTCCGACACTGGAACAAAAAGAACAACTGATTGCAGGAGTAACCAAGCTCATCGCCGATGTGATGGGCAAAGACACAACGCATTTAGTTGTTGTGATTGACGAAGTGCCGATGTGCAACTACGGCATCAACGGCAAAACCGTCAAGCAACTGCGTTCGGACAAGAAAGACTGAAATTCCAAACAAAGCGGGCGATCTGCAAAGACCGCCCGTCGGGAAAGGGGTAACTGTTTTTAGCTTAGAGGAACTGAGCGCCAACAATACCGGCAATCATCAGCGGGATGTTGTAAGCAATGAAGGTCGGTACGCAAGTGTCCCAAATGTGGTCGTGCTGTCCGTCGGCATTCAGACCGCTCGTGGGGCCAAGCGTGGTGTCGGAAGCGGGAGAACCAGCGTCACCCAGAGCTCCGGCAGCCGACATCAGGAGAATGGTGGCCGGAAGCGAGAAGCCCACCGCGGAGCATAGCGGCACGTAAATCACGGCAAGAATCGGAACGGTACCAAACGAGGTGCCGATGCCCATCGTGACCACAAGACCGATGGCGGTGATGATCGTAGCGGCGAGTACCTTATTGGAGTGCAGGTAAGGAACCACGCTTTGGATGAGTTCGTTAACAGCGCCCGTTTCCTTGAGAATAGCGGCGTAGCCACCCGCAATGAGCATCACAAAGGCGATAAAGCCCATCATGGAGATGCCGCCAGCAATGTGATCATCCAATTCTCTGAAGAGAAAGGCGCGACCGAGAATCATGACCAGAAGACCGATCAAAGCGGCCAGCGGCAGAGACTGCCAAATGAGCTGAACCACAACGGCGAGAACAATGGCCAGAAGCGTGGCCCAGTGCTTGAGTTCAAACTTTTTGATTTCCTCGGCCTTGGTTTCCATGCCGATGACCGGACGGTCTTCGTAGTGACGGGGTTTGCGATAAAGCACAAAGACAGCAATCAGCAAACCGATCAACATGGATGCACCGAGGATCCAGTTGACGGAAGCGACGTCCGACACCGTGGTCTTCATGCCGCTTTGAGTCATGCTGTCAGCCACGATGCCCTGGAAGATAAGGCCGAAACCAACGGGAAACGTGATGTAGGGAGCCTTAAGGCCGAAGCTGAGCGAACAGGCAACCGCTCTGCGGTCGAGCTGCATCTTATTCATCAGATAGAGCAGCGGGGGAATCAACAGCGGAATGAAAGCGATGTGCACCGGCACGACGTTCTGCGACAAGCAGGCGATGGCGGCCAGAACCAGGCAGAAAATCGCTGGACGAGACCCCAGATGCTTGGAAATCCAGGAGACCAACACCTGCATTAAGCCCGTGTGCGCAATGGCAACGGCGAAGGTACCCAACAAAATGTATGAAAGAGCGGTTGTGGCGTTGGCGGAAAAACCATCAGCCAAGAGTGTCATCGTTTTGCTGATGTCAATACCGCCCGTCAAGCCGGCGGTGATGGCAGCAAGGATAAGCGCGACAAGTACGTTGACCTTAAGCAGGCACAGCACGCAAAGTACCAACACCGACAAAATGATGGGGTTGAAAAGCAAGTCCATCCGGAAGCCTCGTTTGGTTTGTGTGAGGGGAAACTATGGCGGAGAAAAGCGGTCTAAAGCCGCATTGTTTTGAATTGTTTCAGGGGATACTACCGCATTTGCTGGAGCTGGGAAAGAGATTTAGCACGGACTAATGCCTTTTGCTTAGAGGCCTGTGTCTGGAGTGGAAGTAACTTTTGGGTAGTGGCTACACCGCTGTTTGTCGAGATCTGCAAGCTCCAGTCACAGACCAGATCGAGCATTTTCAGATGTGACGGCGCACGACGCTCAGGGACAAGGTAAAGACAATAAAAAAACCGCGAACCCTTGATTTGCGGGCTTTCGCGGCAATTTCAGTATTCAACAGTCTCAGCTGTTTCAGTGCTTTGGCGTCCCCATGGGGATTCGAACCCCAGTTCTAACCGTGAGAGGGTCATGTCCTAGGCCTCTAGACGATGGGGACCTAATCTTGGTGGAGGTAAGCGGGATCGAACCGCTGACCTCTTGCATGCCATGCAAGCGCTCTCCCAGCTGAGCTATACCCCCGAAGGAGTCGAAACTATATACCGATATTTTTTTAAATGCAAGTCTTTTTGCGAAAATTTTTGAAGAAATTTCTCAAAAATTTCATAAAAATGTCATTTTCTCTATTAAAATCAAAAGTTTGTGTGTCTCAAAAAAATTTTTCGTCTTTCTCTACTTTCTTGGCTCTGTGGATGCACAACACGCTTTCTGAAGTGTCGATTTCTCCGTCAAACACTCCGATCATGAGCTTTTGGTAGGATGTTGCTCCAGGTTCAACCATCTTTTTTCGTGTTGTCATGGCTCTTCGACTGCCCGCCCCTACTTTTGAACACAAAATTGTCTCCTTTGAAGAACTCGCCGAGCGCCGAGCGCAACTTCCCGAACCAGTCGTCATGACCAACGGCGTTTTCGACATTCTTCATCGCGGTCACGTCACCTATCTTGCACAGGCGCGCGAACTGGGAAAGAGTCTGATTGTGGCCGTCAATTCCGATACCTCCGTCAAAATGCTCGGCAAAGGAGATGATCGCCCCATCAACACCGAAGCCGATCGCGCCGCCGTGCTCGCCTCGCTGGAAGCAGTGGATCTCGTCGTCATCTTTAAGGAGAAGGTGCCGTTGAAGGTTATTGAAGAGGCACACCCAGATATTTATGTGAAAGGCGGCGACTACCGAATTGAAGATTTGCCAGAAGCATCTCTTGTCGCCTCCTGGGGCGGTCGCACCGTCACCGTTGAGTTCGAACACCAACGATCCACGACGGCGCTTCTCAAAAAAGTACGCGGCGCCTGACATTTCTTTCTTTATCAGGCAAGCCGCGTCTGTCCGGAAACTCAGCTTCAGATGAAGTCGTAGCCGGCCAATCGAGCGTAGTGCGCCGTAGCCGTCAGGAAGCCCTGCTTGCTGCCGCAGTCAAAACGACGACCTTCAAAGCGGTGGGCATAGGTCTTGCCTTCGCCCAACAGAGAAGCGATGGCGTCGGTGAGCTGGATTTCGCCGCCCACACCACGATCCACGTGTTCGAGCGCGGTAAAGATTTCCGGCTCAAGCACATAGCGGCCGATGACGGCAAGCGTCGAGGGAGCCGCTTCGGGAGCAGGCTTTTCCACCATCGTACGCACGCAGCTCGTCTGCTTGAGTTCGTCATCCACACCGACTATGCCGTACTTATTGGTTTCCTTCGGGGCCACATTCTGAACGGCCAGCACGCTGCCGCCGCCCATTTCGCTGCGAGCGCCAATCAACTGACCCAAAGCAGGCTGCTGGGCGTAAATCAGGTCATCGGCCAGAATCACGCCGAAAGGTTCGTCGCCCACCACAGGTCGGGCGCAGAGTACAGCATGTCCCAAACCGAGCGGTTCGGGCTGACGAATGAAGATGAAATTGACGCCACGCGGCGTCACGGAATGCACCAAATCCAAAAGTTCGTACTTGCCCTTGGCCGTGAGATCGGCTTCCAATTCAGGGCTCTTGTCGAAGTGATCTTCAATGGCACGCTTGTAGCGGCCCGTGATAAAGATCATGTCGGTAATGCCGGCAGCAGCAGCTTCTTCCACGGCATACTGGATGAGCGGCTTATCGACTACCGGCAACATTTCCTTGGGCATTGCCTTAGTGGCGGGCAAGAAGCGGGTGCCCAAACCGGCAACCGGGAATACAGCCTTACGAACGGGTTTCATGTCACTTCCCAAATGAAAAGGCGTTTTTTGCCGGTACGAACATCCTCGCAAAAACAGAGTCAAGAGCGCGCACTGACTATCAAACGCCGCAGTTAGAATCTGAGTCGAAATTCTAACCAATACTGCGATTATGTCCGAGCC
>OIKT01000171.1_pt1 | contig 18711 bp, 16 predicted proteins | sample 1584181 | NCBI WGS metagenome assembly OIKT01 (sample SAMN02674605, study PRJEB24791) | human gut metagenome, SKBSTL067 | isolation source: stool | host: Homo sapiens | place: USA | reverse complement strand
CCGACGATCCGATGGCTATGTTTGGCATGCAGGGTTGCTCGACGGAACCGCACTTTCCGTTTGGTCTACCGCTTGAAAAGTGGGCTCCGGCCTGGTTCCAGCCTACAGGCGACTGTGGCTACGACGCTCCCGTCGTTCCTGACGGCGCCGTATTGAGCGATCTGCAGCGCTGGTTCATCGAGCTCTATCAGTCTTCCGACGGCTGGTACCTGATCCCGCAGTGGAAGTTCATGGACATGGCTTCCTGCTGTCTGCTCGCATGCATCGTTGCGGCCATCTTCCTTGCCGCCATGATCTTCGGCTGGGTGATGCGTGATTTTGTGAAAAAAGCCTAATTTCCAACGGTTGTTATGTTGACTGCTGCGCCTGCTCTTGGCACGAAGCTCGAAGCATGGCGATGAACCATCGCAAAGCCGGATCTCCCGAAGCGTTTTCGTGCCAGATTACGCGGCGTTCATAATGGCCGGCAATGCTAGGCGGAAGCGGTAAAACCTCCAACGGCAGGTAGCGAGCAAGCAACCTGCCGTTTTTTTCGAGAATTTTCACGGTGGCTTCGGTTTCCAAAACCATCCAGGGAGCTGCCAAAAAGTAGGGCATCGAGATGCTCGCTCCGTCGCTTTCATGTGCCATGAGGCTGGCATGGTAACGCACGACAGCTGCCGAGAAATTGTGCGTGACGTTGCTGATTTTGACTTTTGGATAGGCCTGGATATCAGATAGCGACAATTCTCCCTTTTCCTTGTAGATGGCGACCAAAGGATGTCCTTTTTTAACGAGTAACACATCGGGTTCGTCAACAAGTACAACGCTGCGGCATTCGGGCGGAATCGGGTCAAACGGGAACATGGCCAGATCAAGGCGTCCGTTGCGAAGATCCTCAAAAAGGTCGCCGTTGAGGCCGATGACGTCAAGCTTGACTTGTGGAGCTTGCTTCAAGATTCGTTTGAAAGCAGGGAAAAGAAAGGCGAGTACGCCGTTATCCGCTGCCGCAATTCGAAAGGTTCGGGATAAATCAGCCGGATCGAACACGGTCGGCGCCGAAAGCTTCTCGAGCCGTTGCAATACATCGTTAATGTCGGGCAATAACTCACGCATGCGAGCCGTGGGTACCATGCGCGGTCCGCTTCTGACAAAAAGTTCGTCGGCAAAAAACTCGCGTGCCGCTGACAGGGCACGGCTGATGGTGGCCGTGGAAGTACCGAGTTCGTTTCCGGTAAGTGTGAGACTCATCGTTTTAAAAAGCGAAGAGAGAACCAGAAGAACAGTGTTGTCAGGGTAATTGTGGTGGCTTTGATTGTGCATAAAACTCTGCCTTGTTTTAGCCGTTCTTGAGGAGGAACAGTTTCCATCTTAAGCGTCTTTGCAAATCCTGCAACCGCGCGTTGCGACCCGTGGCGATCCAATCTGGGTATGAGCCGATTTCCTTGAAATTCAAGTCTCTATAGACTGATTTGCAAGGAACCGGTTCAATAAAAACGATGAGCCGGTGCGTCGACTTGACCACGAGGAGAAAGACAAATGAAGATTCTTCACTTGACGATTGCCGCCGCTGCCGTTGCCTTCTCAATGGCTGCCAGTGCCGAATCCATGGCGCCCGCTCCCACTCCGAAAGGAACGCATTTGGGCAATGTGATCGTCAACCCCTACGGCTACTCGCCTTTGACGGCTGTTATCAATCGCAACACCAAGCAGCCGACGGATATCAAAGTGACTGTTAAGGGCAAGCCCAACGGAGGCATCGACATCACCTACGACGTCGGTCGCTCGACGTTGCTTTCCAACGACGGCATTCCCGTGTTTGGCCTCTATCCCGACTATCGCAACACGGTTGTCGTGAGCTACAAGCTTGATGGCAAGAAGATTACCGACACGTACAGCATCCTGACGCCGGCGCTCACGATGCCCTACATGGACAACCGCAACATCACGGCTCTGCCGCAGCCCAAGGTCACCAAGCTTGATCCCAAGTTCAAGAACCGTCTGTATCTCGTTAACTCCGGTACACGTCCGCCCAAGGGCTCCGAAGTCAACTGGATCATGCCCAAGACGCCCAAGATGAGCAAGAGTGCGGCTAATCCCTCCGGCGGTTCTCTCGCTTTCGAAACGATTCCTCTGAATTACGTGGTTGACACGCAGGGCGAATTCCGTTGGTGGCTCGAACCCGAAGCCATTTACGACGGCATCAACTACAACATTGCCGATCGCGGTTACGCAATGGGCTTCTTCCCGACCAAGGCCGGCACCTACACATTCGTTCAGGGCCAGCGCTGGATCGAACTTAATCTGGCCGGTCGCGTCGTGGCCAAGCACGAACTGCCGCCGGGCTACATTGATTTGAGCCATGCTTCCTGGGAAATGCCCAACGGTCATGTGTTGCTGCGTGCTGCCAAGTACCGCTACCATCGTCCTGACGGTCAGGTCGTTCAGACCGTGCGCGACTTCATCATCGAAGTCGACCGTTCCGGCAACGTGATTGACGAATGGGATCTGAACACCATTTTGGATCCGACGCGCGATGCTTTGATCAAGAATCTCGACCTCGGCGCCGTTTGCATGAACGTTGACCTGGATGCTCAGGGGCAGAGCGTGGGTTCCGAACCGCTCGCACCGTTCGGTGATGCTGCAGGCGTCGGTACGGGCCGCAACTGGGCGCATGTCAACTCGGTTGCTTACGATCCGACGGACGATTCGATCATCATTTCCGCTCGTCACCAGGGTGTGATGAAGATCGGCCGCGACAAGCAGGTGAAGTGGATTCTTGCTCCGTCCGTGGGCTGGAAGAACGGTCTGGAAAAGAAGCTTCTCAAGCCTGTTGACGCTAACGGTAAGGCCATCAAGTGCTCGCCCACGGGCGACTGCGAAGGCGGATTTGACTTCACGTACACGCAGCACGCCGCTTGGCCACGCGCTTCCAAGAAGGGCTCGATCGTTGTCTTTGACAACGGCCAGGTTCGCCACTACGAGCAGCCTGCATTGCCCGAAATGAACTACTCGCGCTTGGTTGAATACAAGATCGATCCGAAGAAGATGACGGTTCAGCAGACGTGGGAATACGGCAAGGAACGCGGTTATGAGAGCTTTGCTCCGATCACGTCCAACGCCGCTTACCAGGCTGACAAGGACACGATGTTCGGCTTCTACGGCTCTGTCGGTCTGTTCGACCAGACCAAGGGCACGATCGGTCGCTTGCAGGAAGTTGATTACAAGACAAAGGACGTAAAGGTTGAAATTGACGTCTATAACAACAAGGCCTCTGCTCCTCACTACCAGGGCCACATTGTTGATCTCAAGCAGGCCTTCGGGAAGTAATCTGAACCGCGCTTGAAGCGCACAAAAAGAGGGGAACGGTTTTTTTATCGAGCCGTTCCCTTTTTTTATCGAGAGAATTCTTCTTTGAGCGTGGCAGAAAACGCTTCGATCAATGCACGGCGTCGGGTTTTGAGGTAAAAGGCGCAGAAGCGCTCCTTGAGAAGACGTCCCGATTTAAAAAGCGGTACGCGTATGGTGCTCACGCTAGCCTCTTTTTCTGCGTTTCTCTTCCAGTCGCCCTGCGAGAGCAGAAAACCGCGGCCGCCAGAAGCCATCAGACGAGCCGCACCGAGTGTTTCGGCAAAGAGAAACAGTCCCTTGAATCCCAGAAAATCCGCGTAGTAGGTCTGTTCTTTGTCTTGAAAGGCTTTTGGCACAACGAGGATACAGTTTTCGTTTTTGAGGTCGGAGACAGAGAGCCGCTTTTTGCCGGCCAGTGGGTGGTTCACGGCCAGTTCCGCATAGATGGGCGTTTCAGAGAGCACGATATTTTCGAAGTCTTCGGAAAAAGCACGGCGCTGATCGCTCAAAGCAATATCAATTGTCCCGGCGCAAAGCGCTTCATAAATTTCTTCGTGCGACAAAGCGCTCACATCCATGGCGATGTTCGGATGCGCGGACGAAAAGTTCACGACGGCTTTTTCGAGTTCACGCCCGCGAAATACATTGAGGTACGCAATCCGAAGCGTTTGCGAGTCGTCAAATCGGCCACTGCGAATGTTTTCTACAAGTTCGTTAAACGACGTCAGCAGACGGGAGGCTTCGTCGGCAAAACGGCGTCCCGCAGCTGTGAGTGCAATTTTTCGCCTGGATCGTTCGATGAGCTTGACGCCGAGTTCACGTTCAAGCGCCGCTATGGTTTGAGAAACCGCAGATTGTGATACGCCCAGCACATAGGCCGCTTCGGTAAAGCTCAGAAGGCGTGCGACTTCCAGAAAGGTTTTGGTCTTCTGCAGCATCGTTTCTCCGGCTTGGTGATGGTTTCTCAGATAAGTTTATCTTATGTATGGAGAAGACAGACTTTTTGTTTCCCGAAAGTCCTGTTTCTAGACTCGTGACAAGCAAAAAGGATCATGGCCATGAGAAAGATTTGGTTTGTCACGGGGGTGTCGAGTGGTTTCGGGTACGAGATAGCTCGACAGGTCTTGGAACGGGGCGACGTGGTGGTCGGTACTGTGCGACAGAGTGCCAATACGCAGACACTGGCCGAGCAGTATCCGCAAACTTTTGTGCGTGTGACGCTGGACGTACGCGATCGTAAGGCGCTAAAGAATGCGATCGGGCAAGCGGTAAGTCAGTTCGAACGTCTCGACGTGCTTGTCAACAATGCGGGCTACGGTTTGTTCGGAGCAGCCGAAGAACTGTCGGACGAACAAATCGACGATGTGATCGCGACCAATCTGACAGGCTCAATTGCTACGGTACGTGCAGCGCTCCCCTTTATGCGTGCACAGAAAAGTGGCCGCATTGTGCAGATCTCTTCTTATGGCGGACAAGTGGCCTATGCCGGCAATTCGCTCTATCACGCCACGAAATTCGGTATTGAAGGTTTTTGTGAGTCAGTGGCTCAGGAAATAGCGCCTTTTGGTGTCAAGGTGACCATTGTGGAACCGGGCGGAGCACGTACGGATTTTCGATATCGTTCAGCGCACGTTGCCGAGTTGATGCCGGAGTACGACGACAATCCGGCACACGCCTTTCTCAGAATGCTTGATCCTCAAAACGGCTTGGCAGCGGGAGACCCGGTAAGGATGGCAAGTCGCATCATTGAGGCCGTTGATGACACGCAGGCGCCTTTGCGCATTGTGTTGGGTTCTCAAGCACTGGCCGCAACGCTCGAGTGTCTGGAAAAACGTGTAACTGAACTCAAAAAGCAGACAGAGCTTGCCCGCTCTACGGATTTCTAGTTTTTTAGTCGGTGAAATGCGAATGCAAAGACGAGTACTGTGCGGAGCTCTGGCGGCGGTTGTCTTCCCGCTGGCTTTGACGGCACGGAAATGTGACGCAAAGGAGAAACAATTGCAGGAATCGAAAAAAACGCTCGTGATCTACTTCTCACGCGCCGGTATGAATTATTGGTCTGGAAAGAGTATCAATCTCAAGGTTGGCAACACGGCGTTACTTGCGCAAGAAATCGCAAAGCAGACCAATGCCGAACTTCTGGAAATCGTGCCGCGTATGCCGTATCCGTTTGAATACCGCGCCGCGACCGATTTGGCTCAAAAAGAAATCAGCGAACAAGCGCGCCCAGAAATCTCCACGCAAGTACCGGATCTGTCGAATTATGGCGAGGTGTATCTAGGCTTCCCGATTTGGTGGGGGTTGGCTCCGCGCCCGGTGATCACCTTTGTTGAGCATTGCCGCTGGGAAGGCAAAACGGTACACCTCTTTTGCACGCACGAAGGAAGCGGTATTACTCAGGGTGCTACGGAACTGAAAAAAGCATTGTCGGGAGCCTCTGTTGATATTGGCCCGACGCTGGCCGGTCATGACATCGCCAATCGAGTCGATGTTGTCAAGCGCTACCTTCAAGGCATAAACAACTGATGGGAACACGAGAAGTTTCGATTGTCGCGGCGTTAGCGGAGGAAGAGAGGTGTAAGAAAGACAGATGAATTGATTTACTTGGTGCATCAAAAAAGGACGGAACCAATGCCGGAACCGTCCTTTTTGCACAGATGAACCGACGATCAGGAAGCCGCTTTGTCGCACTCGCTGCAGGAGGTCGAACACTTGCCGGAAGCGCAATCTTCGGCGTGATACTTACTGATCACACAGTTCTTGCAGTGCGCAAGAGCGTCTTCCGACAGACGTTCAAAGTCGTGGTATTGACCGGACCAACGGCAAATGTTGCGCAGGAACGGAACAAGACTGCGGCCTTTTTCCGTGAGGGAATATTCCACGCGAGGAGGAATTTCCGGAAACTGGTGCCGCTCGATCAAACCGTGGCCGATGAGTTCTTTCAAAGTATTGGCAAGGACAGTATCCGATACGTTGTCGAGCGCCTTTTTGATGTCGTTATAACGGACGCTGTTTTCGGAATAGAGCAGGCACAAAATACGGGACTTCCAGCGGCCGCTGAAGAATTCGAGCGCGAACTCCAACGGGCAACGCAAATCCTTGGGGAGTTTAGGTTGATACATGACGAAAACACAAAATCTAAAAAGTTGCAAAAAGTATAACCCCCGATTTTTGTCTAATCCAGATTAGATCAAACGGTGTAGGAGCAATTACTCAGAAATTACTTAGTCAATCATTGTTTACTTAAGGTCTTTGCTGTTTTCTTCAAATTCATACAATCGAACCTAGGTGTCGCTTTCCGTCGTCTCGGCACGGCTTTTTTCAAGCTCTACGACCCGCCGAGGCACCAGGAATAAAGAGACGGAAACGGTGCGGGAGACACGCATCGGAACACCGCAGATACGATAAGAAACAGGAGAAGAAGATGGCAGACGTCAAACTTCCTCACATTTCCAGACGCGCTCTGCTGGGCGCGGCCGGGGCCACTGCTGCAACTTCCTCAATGGGCTGGGCGGCGGTCAAGAAAGAGGTAGAGACTCTCAAGAAAAAAGGCTGGAAGGCCTACCCGGTCGGTTGCTGCATGTGCGGCGCCCGCTGCGGCATGCTTGCTATGCATAAGGAAGGCGAGAAGCCCTCGCGTGCAAGCATTCGCATCCTTCCCAATCCCGATCATCCTCAGCGCGGTTATTGCGGCCGCGGTGCTTCGGCGCTCTGGGCATGGGATCATCCGATGCGCATTCGCAAGCCCTTAAAGCGCAAGGGCGAACGCGGCAGCGGTGAGTTCGAAGAAATTTCCTGGGATCAGGCGCTCAACGAAATCGCAGCCAAACTCAAGGCCATCATCGCCAAGGACGGCGAACAGAGTGTGGTTCTCACGAGCCACAACTTCACGGCCTATCAGAACTGGTTTGCGCCTGCCTTCGGAACGCCCAATGTGATCAATCACTCGGCAACCTGCAACTCGGCTTCCACGTTTGCGCGTCGCCTCATTTTCGGTCCGACCTTCTCGGGCTTGGGAAAAGTTGAGCCCGATTACCTCAACGTTCGTTATCTGCTTCTCGTAGGGCGTACTCTGAACTGCGCCATGGGTGTGTTCTCGACAGCTGCACAGGCGCGCGAAAATGGCGCTCGCCTGGTGTTCGTCGACCCGCGCATGCCCGAGGGTGCACTGGGCGAATCCGAATGGATTCCGATCAAGCCCGGTACCGACGCCGCTTTCCTGCACGGTCTGATTTTCGTGGGCTTGCGTGAAAACCTCTGCAATCTGGAATGGATGCGCAAGTGGACGAATTCTCCGTGTCTCGTGACGGATGACTACACGCCGATTACCGAAGACATGGTCAAGCAAGGCGGTCGCAAGCGCTACTTTGCCGTCATTGACGAACACACCGGCAACATCGCCTTCCAAGGTCCCAAGCTCAACGAAAAGGGACAGCCGATCGGCTTTGACGAATCGCCCGACGTACTGCCCGCCATGGATTGGCACGGCGAAGTGAACCTTGCCGACGGCAAGCGCGTGCATGCTCGCACCGTGTTCGTTGCCTTCAAGGAAGCCAACGCCAAGTACACGCCCGAATTTGTGGCCAAGCAAACCGGAATCCCGGCCAAACGAATCATCGAAACAGCTCGTGACTTCTTCAATCTCGGCGGCGTGTGCGACGACGGCTGGTATTCGTCTCGCAACGGCAACGATGTCGAAGCTTACGAGTTGATGAGCCTCATCAATCTCTTTACCGGTCAGATGGACCGCAAGGGCGGCTTTATCGTGACGCAGGGTGCCGGAGTGGGCGGCCCGGGCGTCAAGAAGGCCGGCACAAAGTGCACGGGACCGACTGGCGTCACCTGGGAAGTCAAACCGGGCAAGCCCATGGACAAGCTTTTCTATCCGGAAGGTATCGGCACGCTGTGGCCTGCACTCGAAGCGGCCAAGACCGGCAAGCCCTACCCGGTGCGCGCGCTCATTATGACTGGCTGCTCGATGTTCCATCGCGAAGCCAACTCCGCGCGACTCATCGAAGGCTTCAAGGCCATGGAACTTATTGTGAGTCAGGACATCCTGCCGCAGGAATCCAACGACTGGGCCGATTATGTTCTGCCGAGCACGTTCTTCCTGGAAAACCACGAATACTTGGGCGTGAATTACGCTCGCGACGGTTGGGCGCACAAGTCCGACGCCATGATCGATCCGCCCGAAGGTGTGGAAGCGCGTCACGACATCTGGCAGTTCTGCGAAATCCTTCGCCGTATCGACCCGGCTCTGGCCGCTCGTTTGGGGTACAACGAAGAAATCAAAGATCGTGCCGGTTGGAAGAAGTGGTTCAACGAACAGCTCGTTGACGGAGCCTGGAAAAAGTTCATTGCCAACAAGAACAAGGCCAAGCCCGGTGAGGGCGATCGCATTGCCAAGGAAGTCGAAGAAAAAGGCTTTGCGCTGGTTAACGTCAAGAAGTATGACCAGACGCCTTACAAGACTCCGTTCACAACACCGACGGGCAAGGGTGAAATCATCAGCTTCTACGCGGTGTATCAACCTTCGGCGAAGAACACCAGTCCGATGCCGGAATATCAGCCGACGAAGGCTTATACGCATCCGAAGGCAGACAACGAATTCATCATTGCTTCGGGCAAAGACTCCGCTTCGTGCTGCGGCGTGACGCTCTTTACGTATCCGACTCGCTTTACGGGGGATCGTACGATCTGGATGAATCCGATTGACGCCACGCGTTTGGGCATCAAGCAGGGTGACACGATCGAACTCGAAGGTCTCGATTTGCCTGTGAAGGGACGTGCCCAGGTGACGGTTACCAACCGTGTGATCGCTGGCTCTCTCTTTGCTTACGGTTTCTCGGGCGGCGTTCGTACCAAGAAGCTCCTTCCGGAATACGAATGGGTTCGTGAAGGCGTCAATACCAACTGGTTTGCCACCGGCAAGAGCCAGGCGGATTGCGGCAACATGAGCAATAACGTCACCGTTCGCATCAAGCGCGTGTAAGGAGTCAAAAGATGGCGAAAAAACAACTTGCGCATCTTTTTGATGCGACGAAATGTATCGGCTGCCAGGCTTGCATCGTAAGCTGCGTCGAAACAAATTATCCCGAAATGGTCGGCCGTCACATCGAAGGCAAGAACTGGCTGGCTTCCAACATCCGCCGCTACACGGCCAATCTGGCCAAGCGTCCGGTACAGCTTCTCGTGCAGTGCCAGCACTGTTCGGAAGCGCCCTGTGTGGAAACCTGCCCGTTCGGCGCTAACTACTACGATGAAAACGGTCTGGTTCGCAATGATCCGAAGCGTTGCATCGGCTGTAACTACTGCATCGCATCGTGCCCCTACGACGCGCGTTGGTCGCACCCGATTACGGGACTGCCCTCCAAGTGCATGGGTAGCGGCTGTCTGGAGCGTATCGAAGACGGACTGCAGCCGGCCTGCGTGAGCGTTTGTCCGGTCAGTGCACGCCTTTTCGGTGATGTCAACGATCCGGAAAGCGACATTTCGCAGAAGATTCGCGTCGCCAAGACGCAGAAGCTTCTTGAAAGTCACGGAACGAAACCTAACTTCTTCGTGGTGGTGCAGAAATGATGGAATTCACAAATCTCACGATGCAGCTTCAATCCGCGAATTGGGGTTGGTCGATTGCATTCTTCCTCTGGTTCATCGGCTTGTCCGGCATGGGGATGTTCCTCAACGGCTGGGTGCGCGAAAAGGCGCTTGTGTACCTGTGCGCCGCAGCGAGTATCCTTGGTACGCTGTTGGTGGTGAGCCACTTGGCTCGCCTCACGAATCTGCCTGCAGCGGCGTTCTACGCGCTCACGAGCGGCAGCTTCAACTTCGGCAGCTGGATGATGATCGGCATGGTGCTGCTCACGCTGCAGTGCTGCGCAACAGTGTTTTACGCTCTGTCTCTGGCCGGTGTGTTCAAGAGCTGCGAAGACTTCGTGCTGAGCAACTTCTTTAACCACATCACGATGGCACTGGGCGTCATTGTCACGATCTATTCGGGCTTTCTGCTTACGCAAGCCGTTGGTGTCACGCTCTGGAACACCGCTTTGATTCCTTTGCTGTGGATCATGTCCGGTATGGCCTCGGCCATCAGTTCCATCGAACTGATGATGGTCTCGGGAAAGATTCCGGCACACAAAGTGCTCTGGAGTCGCCGTACGGCTCTGTGGACGGAAGCGGCTGAACTTTTCACGATCTTTGCCTTTGTGCACGTGGCTTTGAGTTCGTCGTCGGCAGCCGCCCGCGTCGGTGCAGAGTCTCTGATCGATGGCCCGTATTCGATGATGTTCTGGTTGGGCGTCATTCTCTTCGGTTCGATCGTGCCGTTGTTGATTAACCTGATTACCCGCAAGCATGTTGCATTGGCCATTTCGGCTGTGCTCGGCCTGGCCGGCGCCCTGATGCTGCGTGCGAGCGTGCTCTTTGCGGGGTATTATGAGCCGATCTTGTTCTAATAACGACATCTGCCATATGCCGGGAGTCCCGGAGCCTGGGTCCGGGTGAGTCTCTCTTAGCTCCCGGCACCCTTTACGGCAGACTGCTGAACTGATGATTCAGGGAAGGCAGTCTGCCTTTTTTGCCTTTGGAATTCGATCAGCAAAAGTCGAACGGCAGCTCAAGCTGGTCGGTTAGGCTGCGCTTTTTTTGTTTGAGTTTGATGAGTCCGAGAAAGGCCTGTCGGTGGAGCAACCGCACACGCATGCGGTCATTGCAGTCGATCGGCAGATCGTAGAGCTTGTCGACAACGAGCGTGAGTTGAGAGATGGATGTTTTCCAATGCGCCAGAATCTTGGGAATGTCCGAGTCTTTGTACTCGTACAAATTGATGAAAGGTGACAATTTGGAAGCCGCTACAAGCAATGGTCTGCCGCGCTTTTGTTGCCGGTCTTTTCGGTCATGACACGCCTTTTGCGTATTTCTAAACTAAACCTGGCGCCGTAATGCAGGCGAGGCACAAAAAGAAGAGTTTTTTATACTGGATCAAACTTCCGGGATTGGAGATTGCGTCGTTTTTTTGTGTGTGTAAATATTATTTAGCTAGCTATATGACACGGAAAACATTGATCGAAGAGAAATTCTGAAAGTTCAGAAGAAAGGAGATTGGTGTTACTCGGGTTTCCTTTCGGCAATAAGTTTTTTCAGAAGTCCGACAAGCAACAGCTGTTCGGCTTGCGTCAAGGTCTCGGAAAAAGCCAGAACTTTGCGGTAGTGTTCCGGAAGCACTGAGGCGAGAACCTGTTCACCCCGAGCGGTGATGCGGACCATCACGGCACGGTGATCCAGCTTGCTGGTACTGCGTTCAACCAGAGGTTGGGCCTCTTTGAGCATGCGGGAGATCATGATGGAGGTGGTTGCATCCGTCACGCCGAGGTGTTGCGCGAGCATGCCGATGGACATTTCGCCGCCTGCGTCCTTGAGTGTCATCAGAAGGGAAAGCTTGCCTTCCGAAAGACGAGCCGTGTCCTGCAGGGGGCGATAGATTTCTTCGCGTGCGATATCGGCGGCACAGGTCAGATGCAACAGAAGATCAACTGCGGACAGATTCTCTTGGCCGACAGTTTGCGGATTGGCGCGCAAAAGACGTTGACGTGGTTTCATATCGTTTCTCAAAGTTTTGCCGACTAATTATAGGGATTTTCTTGGAAAGACAGAATCCTCTGCCGACACTCCATTCGTTTTGGAGAAAGATAGAAGGCACCTCATTGTCTGTGTAACGCTGATTTCGGGAGCGTTTTGCGGCGTTAGAATCGACGAGCATCGGAAGGAGGCGATGGTGAAGCTCTCAGACTCGACTCAGGGTGTGCTTTATGCGATTGCCGCCTATTTATGGTGGGGATTTCTGCCTTTGTTTTGGACGATCTTTGATCCGGTCGGCAACGGCTGGGAGGTGATCGCGCATCGCATCTTTTGGACGGGCGTACTGTTAGTTGTTTGGATTGCCTTTGTCCTCGGCTTTACCCGGTTCGTCACCTTTGTGAAGGCGATCTGGCAGTCGCGTCGGCAAACAGTTCTGCTTTTGTGTGCGGCCGTGGTCTCGGCTCTGAATTTCTGGGTCAATGTGGCGGGCGTCATCACCGGGCACGTGGTGGAGCTCGGAATCGGTACGTTTTTGACGCCGCTTCTGACCATTGCTTTGGGGATTGTATTTTTCCATGAGCGGCCGCCTTTGCTCACATGGATTGCCATAGCGGCAGCGTTGGTCGGCGTGGCGGTCATGATTGTTCAGTTCGGCCGCTTTCCTTTTTATGCATTGATGGTTTCATCGACTTGGGCGGCTTACGGGGCACTGAAAAAAGCCTTGATGGTTGACGCTGTTTTATCGCTTTCCGTTGAAACATTCCTGATGATGCCGCTGGCTGTCGGTTACGTCGCTTATTTGACGGTAACGGGAGCCTCACATTTTTCGCCAACGGTCGATCCCGGGCTTGCCGCGGCTTTTGTTGCAACCGGCGTGATGGCGGCTGTGCCTCTGGTGGCTTTTACAATCGGTGCCATGCGTTTGTCGTTGAGCGTTTTGGGTTTTATCCAGTATCTGGCGCCGATTCTTATCGTGGCGCTCGGCGTTTTCGTCTTCGGCGAGCCGTTCGGAGCCAGAGAGATACTTCCGCTTTCCTTCATTTGGCTTGGCATCGCGGTCTTTTTGGCTGGCCAGGTTCGCGAACACAAAAACTCTTCACAATTGCATGCGCGTTCTTAAGGTGCGAGAATGGTTAGATGCGCCATAATCAACGCAAGTCTTTGCAATCGGCAAAGATGCAGTGACCCAGTGGACTGAAAGGAGTTCTACCCATGACCAAACTCACTCGTCGCAGCGCTCTCGGCCTGGCTGCAGCCGCATTGGCGTTGAGTACCACGGCGGCTCAGGCAAAGCCCGCCAAAGTTCCCGAAGGCTGGGACGGCAAGAAGATGTATGAAACGATGACCAAAGACGGTGTGGGTTTCCGCTCGCCGACGCCGGCAAGCGTCAAGAAGACGGCGCACGTCTTTTTTGACACACAGTGCCCGGACTGCATCCGTCTGATGGATCGCATCATGCCGTTGCAGGATCGCATCGCCGTGGTCTACTACCCGATCGCGTTGCTCAACCCGCATTGCGAACCGCAGGGTGCGTTAATTCTCGGCTCCAAGGATCCGTACGCGATGCTCATCAAGCATCACGAACATTTCCGTGACAAGGATTTCCGTGGCCTTCGCTATGAGGGTGCTGATCTGCCGTACGAACTGCGCAACAAGGTGTGGATCAACACCAAGCTGCACCGCCGCTGTGGCTGCCGTGCTGTGCCCTACGGCGTGTATCTCAATTCCAAGGGCGAATACGTGCCGTTTGATGAAAACCTGACCACGGACGAACTGGCCAAGATTTTCGAACTCTAAACGCGGTTCTTTTGTGAGCCCAACGTAAGCGGCGCGTGTCAGGTAAAAAGGCATTGCGCCGCTTGTGCTTTCCAGAAAACCAAGGATTTGAAATGCGTCTGCGTGCTTTGATTGCTTTGGTGCTTTCCGTTTTTCTCGGATTTATGGCTGCCGTCAACGCTTATGCGGCCGACAAGCGTTTTTACGACGAGCAGGGACGTTATCAGGGCAAAGTGGATGACAGTGGTCGGTTTTACGACAGGCAGGGACGCTATCAAGGCAAAGTGGACGACAATGGCCGGTTCTACGACAGGCAAGGACGCTACCAGGGCAAACAGGATGCCAATGGTCGGTACTACGACAGACAGGGACGCTACCAAGGCAAACAGGATGCCAACGGCCGTTACTACGACAGACAGGGGCGTTATCAAGGCAAACGTGACGCAAACGGCCGTTTTTACGATAGACAGGGACGTTACCAAGGTCGAGAACAATAATCGGCAGCGTTAATTAATCGCCGGCTTTTTCCGTTTCCGACCATTCGCTGTAGGGTCTCTCGGATAAGGCCGAGTTGTAGTAGCGTGTGAGGTGCGTGACCTCCCGGCCGATCCAGGGCGGCAATTCCACGGTTTCGTTTTCAGAGGTCAACTCCACTTCAGCAAGCACTAAACCTTCGTTTTCACCGAAGAAACGGTCGACCTCCCAGATCTTGCCCGCATACGCAACCTTGGTGCGGGTCTTTTCAATGAGCGGCTTGAGCGCCAGCGTATCGAGCAAGACGGCCGCTTCATCGGTCGGAATGGCGTACTCGAATTCCGTGCGTATGGCGCCCTTATTACGGCCCTTGATCGTGAGATAAGCCTTGTCGCCCTTGATGCGTACGCGAACCGTGCGCTCAATGTCGCGCGACAGATACCCCTGACGGACCAGTTGGGGTGTTCCGAGCCGTTGCCATTCGTCGGATGTCACCAAAAATTTGCGTTCGATTTCCAAAGCCATTTTTCTGTCCTACTTTTTCTGTTTTTCCAAACGCTCGACGCCGGGTCCAGAGAGCTCGCTGCGGCCGCCCGAAACGGGGGTGACGTCAATCAGGGTGGTGATGCGTTCGCGCACTTCACCCACGTGCGAAATGATGCCGATCATCTTGCCCTCGCTTTGAAGCGCCGCGAGCGCATTCATGGCGTCTTCGAGCGTATCGGGGTCGAGCGAGCCGAACCCTTCGTCCAAAAAGAGCGACTCGACGCGAACATTGCGGCTTGCCATTTCGGATAGGCCCAGAGCGAGCGATAGGCTCACCAAGAAGGATTCGCCGCCCGACAGGTTGTCGGCACTGCGCTCCACGCCGCCTTGAAAGGCGTCAATCACGTTCAGTTTCAGGGGTTCAACGGCATCTTTTTTGAGGATGTAGCGCTGAGAAATTTTGGACAAAGCACGGTTGGCGTGATGCAGCAGCGTTTCAAACGTCATCGACTGCACAAAAGTGCGGTAACGTTTGCCGTCGGCCGAGCCGATCAGCGCATTGAGTCTTGACCACAGCGCGAGCGTTTTTTCCTGAGCTTTGATCGCGTCGAGTTTCTCGGCAAGCCGTTGTTTCTGCGCGTCGTCCGTTTCGATGAGCCCCTGCAGGCGCCCTTTTTCGGCGGTGAGGGTATTCATCGATTCGCGAAGCGTCTCGATTTCGCCGACAAGAGACGCCAGTTCAATCGTTGGCTCAATCTTGGAAGCGAGCTGCTTGAGCTTTTCCTGAGCTTGCCGAGCGGTTTTGGCAAGTTCCTCGCACCGGGCATCCAGTCGGGCGTACGTTTGCTGCCGGGCGTCGATTTCTTCGGCGGTAAGCAGCGCGGCTTCCCAGAGGGAATCTTCGGCAAAGCCCGCGGCGGTGCGCTCCTGCGTCCAGACCGACAAGGCGGCTTGTAAGGACTCGGCATCGGAAGCGGCTTGTTTTTCGGCCGCGTCGAGCTGCCCCTGCGTGACGTTGACAAACCCCTTGAGGCGCAGCGCTTCGGCAGTCCGCTTTTCGGTGAGCGCGAGCGCTGCGTCACGCCGGTTTTTGAGGGCGGCTTCTTCGGCCTCGGGCGATTTGTCACCGAAAAGGGCCGTACGTTCGGTTTGTTTGAGAGAGCGTTCGTTTTCCAGTGAAGCGATGACCGTTGACAATTCCACGCACTTGGCGTCGAAGGCGTCCTGTTGGCGGCGCTGCTCCTGCACCGTTGTTTTTAAGACGGCGATTTGTTGCCCGATTGTTGCCAAGCGCGTGCGTTTTGTCTGGAACGTGTCGACTTCCGTTTGCAGTTTCGTGCTCCACGCCTTGGCTTGCGCTGCCGTTGCGGGCACTTTGATCAGCCCCGCACAGACGCGGGCCAGCCCGTCTCGGGCCGCGAGCAATTGCGCGGCAGCCTGTATGTTTTCGTTCTGAGCACTGTGCAAAGTGGCTTGTGCTTGCGTGCGTTTGGCTTCACAGGTTTTGACCGCCTGAGATTGCGTCTCGAATTGCGCTTTAGCTAGATCCAACGATGAGATAAGGTTATTGCGTTCGTCATCAAGCGAAGCGAGTTTCTTGATTTTTTCGGTGAGCGCCCCTGCTTTCTCCCTCGTTTCTTCATAGACTGCACGGATATCCGCAGGGGTTGTGACGGAAACTGACCATTGGCCAGCCAGAGACTCAATCGCTTGCAGTTCTTGCAGGAAGACTTTTTTCAGTTCCTCGAGCGCTTGCTGCTCGGCTTTGATCGAACCGTCGAGTTTGGCGAGCTCTTTAGCAAAAACGGTGACGGATTTTTGCGCGTCTTTCCAGTCTTTTTTGGTGCGATCGAGTTTTTGCGAGTCGTCTGACAGGATCGAGGGACGGCTTTCGGCATACGGGTGATGCACGGCACCGCACAATGGGCACGGCGAGCCGTCAACGAGTTTGGCTCGCTCGTCGCTGAGGCGTTCCACCAAAGAGCGCATGGCAGCGGTCTGTTCAAGCGCTTCCACGGTGTCGGCAAGAGAATCAGTCAGCTTGACCTGTGTTTCATAGCGTTCTTTGGCGACAGTCCAGTCTGCCTGCAATTTGCCCAACAGTTCCTTTTTGTTGTCTATTTGGCGGGATTTTTCAGCTTTTTTAGCCAATTGCTGCAAAAGCTGGTTGAGCGCCGCAGTCCGAGCGTCGGTTTGAGTCTTGAGCTGCGTCCACTCCTGCAGGGTTTTGCCGGCGGCGCATTCGGTGCGGGCGATTTCAACCGCAGAGAGTTTCTCCTGTAACGAGTGGATTTTGGCCTGAGCGGGTGCCAATGCCAGTTGAGCGTCTTGAGTCGCTTGAACGGCAACGGCGAGTTCGGCCTCGGCCTGTTGTTGCGCTTTTTCGCGCTTGCTGCGGTTAGTGTCGGCGTCCGCAAATTGAGTCAGAGCCGTGAAAATCTCGGCTTGTTTGGCAAAAAGACGCGCAGCACGGGAATCGGGGGCAGTGTCGGCTTCCAGTTTTACAGCTTCCTCCGACAACGTTTGAATTTCAGAGGTTGCCGCCTGCGTTTTAGCCAGACTTTGTTTTAAAAGTGCTTCCTCGTGTGTCTTTTCGGCGATTTTTTCAGAGATGCGCTTGGTGTGTTCGGCAATGGCCGTATCGTGCGCTCGCACCGCCTGCGTAACAGGCAGCAGTGCCTCATATGCTTTGGCGAGATCAACGGAAGCAATGCGGGCTTCCTGCAAAAGACTTTGGGCGTTGCCGACCTCTTTGTCGGCTGCCGCAAGTGCGCCGGTGAGTTTTTCACACTGTTGACGAGCGCTTTGAACACGCAACTGAGCCTCGTGCAGCGCCGTGTGCGTCGGCTTGATCTTGAGCGCACGGCGAGCCACTTCCGTTGCATGGCGTTCACGTCGCAGTTCTTCGATGGTTGCTTTGACCGAAGTGAGTTCTTTTTGCGAAGTCTGCAGTGTTTCAGAGGTCGCATCGCGTTCCCGCACGAGGTCTCGAACTGCTTCCTTAGCTTTGACGGTATCTTCAAGTGCGGCGCATTTTGTTTTGATTTCGCAGAGCGCAGAAAGCGTTTGCTGACGCTCGGTGTCGGCCATCACGCCGACGCCGCCCGCTTCCGATTTGAGGTGCTCGAGAGCGGTGTTCTCGCTTTTATACCGTTCATAGACGGCTTGCGAGATTCGCGAATAGATTTCGGTGCCGGTGATGGCTTCGAGCGCGTTGGAGCGTTCGTCTTCCTTGGCTTTCAGAAAAACCGAGAAGTTGCCCTGCGCCAGAAGCGCCGAGCGCGTGAACTGATGGAAGGTCAGGCCGGTGATTTCTTCAATGAGTTCGGCAAAGCGCTTCTTGTATTTGGCTTCCAGAATGTCCCAGTCGCTTCGCTCGTTGTTCCAACGGCTAAGCTCAATGCTTGATCCCTGCAAACGACCGTCGGCGCGGCTGCGAGCGCGGCGCTGCGAATAGAGCGCTCGATAGCGAACACCTTTGGCGAGAAAGGTGACTTCGCTTTCCATGATTCCCGTGCCGCGGGTCATCGCTTCGTTGGCGCTGCCCGTGAGTTCGCCCAGGCGGGGTGTGCTGCCGTAAAGCGCAATGCAGATGGCATCCAGAAGCGACGACTTGCCCGCGCCGGTGGGGCCGCAGATGGCAAAAAGGCCGCCTGCGGCATACGCGGGATCTTCAAAGTTGATCGACCAGTTGCCTTTGAGCGAATTGATGTTTTGAACGCGTACTTTGAGGATTCTCATTGCGGTTCTCCTTCCTTGCGCACGACTGCGAGAATCTCGGAGTAGGCGTCAGTGAGTTCTTTTTTGAGTTCTTCGGAAAATTCTGTGCCGCAGGCTTGTTGCTTTTGCAGGCAAAGCTCAAACATTTTTTCTGGCGAGACCGCTTCGACGTCGCTGACAACATCGTCGACGGAAAGCTGCGCGGCGGCAACCGTGAGGCTTACCACACGCACCAATGTGACGGTGCTGTTTTGCACAATGTCGCGGCACTTGGCGGCAAGATCCGGTGCAAAGGTACCTTCCGTGTGCAGCACCTCGCAGAGGACCGGACGGCCGGTCGCAACGAGC
>OIKT01000166.1_pt1 | contig 18973 bp, 19 predicted proteins | sample 1584181 | NCBI WGS metagenome assembly OIKT01 (sample SAMN02674605, study PRJEB24791) | human gut metagenome, SKBSTL067 | isolation source: stool | host: Homo sapiens | place: USA | reverse complement strand
CCGCAGCTCTGGAACGATGAACTCAAGGCACGCATCTACTCGATCGCCGAAACGATGGTTGACCTGGAAGATCGTTTCATTGAACTCGCCTTCGGCGTAAGCGACATGAAGCGCCTTACCAAGCAGGAAGTCAAGGATTACATCCGCTACATTGCCGATCGTCGCCTGATGGGGCTCGGCTTGAAGCCGATCTTCAAATCGGAGAAAAATCCTCTCAACTGGGTTGACGCGATGCTTGGTGTGACGCACACAAACTTCTTTGAAAACCGCGTGGTTGACTACGCCAAAGGGGCGCTCACCGGTTCTTGGGCTGATGTTTGGGGCGCGGCGAGCTCCAAGAGTTAAGCGACTTTTGGTAGAGGACAAACAAGGAACTAATCGCTTCTGACAGCAGACATGTCGGTGTTCTCAATGTCTGCCGTTCTTTCTGTTAGCTTTCTTTCCGTTTGGTGATATGACGGAAAGAAAGCTCCTGAGAGCAACAGGCCGAAATTCTGCTATTTATGGTGAAGCAGTATCGGTGCTCAACCCTGAAGTCGCCTTGTTGCTTGGTGGTCAATTAGCGCTTAAATTGCTTGTTTTAGCAAGTTCTGCTTTGAGGTATTCGGCAAGGTTTTTGTCACAGCAGTAGACGCGGGCACCACGCACGCCGCGAGACAAAAGCACTCGGTAGCAACGGCAGACGTACTTGAGAAGATTCTTGGACCGTTCGACTTTGTTTTTGCCGAGGCCGTTTTTGCCGCCTTTGTCGTGGTAGTTGTCAATGTCGGCAAAGAGAATCTTCTTATCGGGGTCATAACGCAGATCTTTTCCGATGAACACTCCAACCCAGTCAAATTCCAAGCCTTGACTGGTGTGTACGCACCCGACTTCGTTTCTTTGCATTGTTGACGGGTCTATGGCCCATTCGTAACTGGATTTCCGATTGTTCCACGGCAATTTGACAGACCCTAAATCCACGTCGGGAACTTCACCGAGATCATTGCCTTCCTTGGTCCAAGGCCAAGCGTAACCGGCCAGAAGGCGAGCGCCGGAGATAACGCTGCGACCAGCCACAGGATTTTGCAACCCAGCAGAACGGTTTTTTCCGTTGACGAAATCAATGACTTCTTCCGGCGTATCAACGATGTCAAAATCAAATGCAGTTTTGTCCCAACCATTGGCATTTCCGGTGCTTTGAGCGTCAGCAAGGTCGAGTACCACAGCAAGCCAGTTAAGAAAACCGTCGGAGCCTTGGCAGCGAAATTGAGCGGCAAGATCAACCTGTTCCACGGGAACGTTGTACTTGTCGGCTGCTTGGCGAATTGAATCCACCGAACCAATATCGAAAGGGCGAAGAGCCTGATTGTCGTCCACGAAGAAAACCGAGACGCAGGCGGCTTTGACGATGTCCTCAATTTGGTTCTTGCCACGGTACATGTTCTGATGGGAATGTAAACGATGCGCTTCATCGCAGATCAGGCAGTGATAGGGGCTTTCTTTGGCGGAATCGCTGTTAAATTCGGGCATATAAAAGCCCATGCTTCCGCAAAAGAGGTTCTTTGCCAAATCTTTGCGCCGCTTTCGTTCCTTTTTGTCTTGATGGCTTCCAGCCAGCATGGAGATCATGGCTTGGCGGAATGATGAAGTTGGCGAAACAAAGCGTACGTTGCGGCGTTTGTCGTTTTCCCGAAACTTTCGAAGAATGTCGACCAGCAAGGTCATAGCGACAACGCTTTTACCTGTTCCCGGGCCGCCTGTGATGACGACACACCGTTTCTGGTTTAACGGTGTGTCGCGAACGGCACGCATGGCGGTTTCATAGGCGTTCTTTTGTTCGTCAATGAGTGTGAAGGCCTGTTTTTTGTTTTCATCAAACATGATGCCGACAGCATCTACAAGACGTTTGCTGGGAACCACTTGACCACTTGCAAGAAGTTCCATGATCAAGTCGCCGTCACCACGACCGACGTGTTGAGAAATAAAGTTTCCGAGCTTGTCGCGATCGTCTCGACCGAATAGCGGAGCGCTTTCTACGAGCTCCCGATTTGGCTCGGCTGCGAGCGGATCGGCGTCCAATCCCTTGTATTTGTAGTTGTGCAAATATGCGCATGCGAAGGCATGCAGGTGATTTTTTGACACGGTATCAAGCATGTTTTCGAGAAATACTTTGTAGGACCATGCTTGATAACAGGGATGGTTGGTCTCTTCAATACGATGCCCGGCCACGTTGGCCATCACGATTCCTGATTTTCCAGAAACGACCTCGGCCGTGGACCACTGCTTGAGCTCGATGATGACGAAGTTTGCAGAACCATGAATATCGTGTCCCGTGATGATGAAGTCCACACGTCTGCTGGTGGATGGCAGACGGTATTCGATCAGAATGCCGCAGTCTCGAGGGAGGTTGGCCATCATCAGCATGGTTTGCATGAACTGTAGGGAGTTGGACCAGGCTCGATATTGAGCGCTGTTTCGAGGAGCGTCAGAGCCCTCCAGTCCCATGAGAAGATCCGGGATCGCAGGACTGTTTCGGTAAAAATGGTCCAGACTGTTCCGATAGACGATGGTCATGACGAGCGGGCGATTTGCTTGAGTTTGTCGTATTTGGCGGAATTTCCGTAACTTTCTTTGACCGGGTATTTTGCGGCGTTGATTTGAATTTTTTCTCTTACCGCGGCGTCAAGGTCTAGTCCCAGACGATCCGCCAGAAGCAGAGCGTAGATGACCACGTCGCTCAATTCTTCTTTCATGGCGGCAGTTTTGCCTGCTACCTCCGTATCTTCTCCGGACCATTGAAAACACTCAAGCAGTTCGGCGGCCTCCAGGCTGAGGGAAATTGCTAAATCTTTTGGGTTGTGAAACTGCTTCCAGTTTCTCTCGTCGCGAAAGTCAAGAATGCGCTGAAGTGTATCGGCACTGATGGTCGGCTTTGGGGAAAATTGCTCTGACATGGATGCGTCTCTTGCGGCACGGCGTCTCGGGAAGGAGTCCTATAACGCTATGTTAGACGACGAGCATAATCAATTTCCAAGGTAAATGCGCAGATGCAGGCAGACGGCAGAAAAGTCAGGAGTCAAAACCGCAAGTTAGCCAACAAAAACATTAAAACTGAAGCCGAGTATGGAAAAAATGGTCTTGCTGGATTCGCTGAAGGCGCTTTCTGCAAATCTCTGCAAGCAAATTGCAGCCGGATTGTTCCTGCGGCAGAAAATGAAAAACCTCCAGCAATGTTCTGCTGGAGGTTGAAAAATGGTGCCCCAAGACTGACTCGAACAGACGACCTACCGCTTACAAGGCGGTTGCTCTACCAACTGAGCTATTGAGGCAAGAACAGTGCATTATACAGATGAATGTCAGACTTTCGTAAACACAGGGAAGTCTGTTGGTTCATCTTTTTTGACTTTCTTTTCAGGCGTCGGTGTTACTGGGAAGTAGGTCACCAGATTGGTGTCTTCCTTCGGATAAACAGCGGCTACTCGGTTGAGCGGGATGTAGATGCTGCTGATGCTTTCTCCGAAGCGAGCCTGGAAGGAGACAGCTTCGTCGTCAATCACGAAATTGTTCACGGCTTCTTCTGAAATGCAAAAAACCATGGTGTTGTCGGGATTGGCCAGATGGCGCGGCACGTCGCATGCATCATCAACTTCGACGAGCATGTAGGGCGTCTGTCCGCGGTTTTCGCACCAATTGACAATGGCCTCAATCAGATGCGGGCGAAAATCCGGGCACTGCAGAGGCATGACGACCGTTTTATTGTTCAGAGCCATGATTGTCTCCTTGACGGAAATTAACGGCGCATCACTTTTTCAGAAGGCGTCATCGAATCGATGAATGAGTTGCGGGCAAACACCGTTTCGGCGTATTTCAGCAGCGGAGCAGCGGAGCTCGGCAGATCGATGCCGTACAGCCCGAGGCGCCAAAGCAACGGGGCCAGCGTGATATCGAGCATCGTGAATTCGTCGCCCATCAAGTACTTGTGCTTCGAAAGAATCGGAGAGAGCTGGATGAGCTGTTCGCGAATCTGTGCGCGGGCGATCATTTTGCGCTTTTCGTCGGCGTCGCGCTTTTCAAGCAGACGCACGAAGCTAAAGAGTTCACGTTCGAACGTGTAGATGAAAAGACGTGCGCGCGCACGCATAATGGGATCCGCAGGCATCAGCTGCGGGTGCGGGAAGCGTTCGTCGATATACTCATTGATGATCGTGGACTGATACAGCGTTAGATCGCGTTCCATCAGAATGGGCAGTTCGCCGTAGGGATTGAGTTTGGTGATCTCAGCGGGCGGGTTGCTCGGATCAACGTCAATCACTTCAAAGTCGCCGCTCTTTTCATGGAGAACGAAGCGGCAGCGGTGCGAAAAGGGGCAGGTGGCGCCCGAGTACAAAACCATCATAAGTATCTGGAAACCAAAAGAACGAAAAGGGGATAACTCAGTTCACTAGGGAAGCGAGTTTTGCGGAAATCAAAGAGGATAGCATTTTACCTAACTCGTGCGGAAATCGCGAGAAATATCGCGTAAGATGCTGAATCTTAAGGAAAAATAAACCAAAGCAAGAGAGAGTAACATGCGCAAGTTTCTACAGGAATTTCAAGCTTTTATTTCTCGGGGAAATGTTCTGGATTTAGCCGTTGCCGTGATCATCGGCGCGGCGTTTTCGGCCATTGTCAACAGTTTGGTCAAAGATTTGATCAATCCGCTGTTGGGCTTTCTGGTCGGTAAGCCCGATTTCACAGGTCTTTTCATTGTGTTATCGGAACCGGCGGGTTACACGGGGCCACGCACGTATGAAGCTCTGACAGCTGCCGGCGCAACAGTGTTCGGATACGGCGCGTTTTTGACTGCCGTGGTGCATTTTTTGTTGCTAGCCTTCGTGATCTTTTGGCTTATCAAGGTAGTTACGGGTTTGCGCGGCCGTTTGGAGGCGCTTGCCAAAGCTGACAAGAAAAAGGCAGAGGAGGAAGCGGCGGCCAAGCCTCAAGTGACGCCCGAAGACATCGCGCTGCTGCGCGAAATTCGCGATCTATTGAAAGAGGCCTCTGCCAAGAAGTCCTGACAGAGGCTCAGAGAGGTTGTCTGCGTGTTGATCAAACGGGATTATCGATGTCGATGAATGTGACGTCTATGTCCGTTTCAGTGGCAATTCGTTCACCCAGAGCGCGCACGCCGAAGCGTTCGGTTGCGTGGTGCCCGCAAGCAAAGTAGGTGATGCCGAGTTCTTTGGCCTGATGGAAGGTGCGCTCGCTCACTTCTCCCGAGATGAAGCAGTCGCAGCCGATCTCAGCGGCTTCTTCAATCATGTCCTGTGCGGCGCCGGTGCACCAGCCGATACGATGAATTTCGCCTTGTTGCGGACCCAAAACGAGAGGTTTGCGCTTTAAAAGCGATTCGAGTTGATTGGTGAGGTCGTTGACCGACACGGCGCCAGGGGTCGGCGCGGATAATCCATAGTCTCCGAAGCGTATGTCACTGGTTAGTCCGAGCGCTTTACCAAGCAGTGCGTTGTTGCCGATTTCGGGGTGGTCGTCAAGCGGCAGGTGGTAACCGATCAAGTGCATGCCGTTTTCCAGTAGGCGCGCAATACGCCGATAACGAAGACCGGTAATGCGCGCTTCTTCCCCCTTCCAAAACCAACCGTGATGCACGAGAAGTGCGTCTGCGTCCTGTGCGGCAGCGGCCTCAATGAGGTCAAACGAGGCGGTCACGCCGGTGACCAGACGTTTGACATCGCGGCGCCCCTGGACCTGAAGACCGTTGGGAGCGTAGTCACGGTAGGAAGACGGATCGAGAATGCTGTCAAGCAGTTGAATCAGTTTACGAATATGCATGTCGGGACGAACCTTGACGAGCGCCCAGCGTGAGATTGCTGAGCGCTTGTGCGGATAGCGTTAAAGTTTGTGGAAGATGCGTTGTGCCGGCCAACGGGACTTCGGGCGAGCGGCATTATGGTCGTCGGATGCGCCATAGCCGAGTGCGACGGCATACTGGGCATGCATGCCTTTTTCGCGCAAGCCGAGGATTTCATCAACCTTGTCAGCGTCCCAGCCTTCGATCGGCGTTGACTGAATGCCGAGAGCAGCAGCCGTGTAAAGCAAAAAGCCCTGAGCGATGTAGGATTGTTTTCCGGCCCAACACGCGATTTCGCCGGCATCGCGATATTTGCCGACGAAGAAGCGGCGACGTTGACCGTTGTCAACTTTGTAGGACGGATCTTTGTAGCGGCCGTCGGCTTCTTCCTGATCGTCCAGTTCCTGCATATAGGATTCGTCCAGATCGGTGTGAATGGCGCAGACGATCAAACGGTCCGAATCCGTCACGCGGCTGTGGTTGAAGTCGGCGATGGCAGGCAGAAGCTTTTCTTTGGCTTCTTTTGTGTCGGCAATGAAGAATTCCCAGGGCTGAGAATTGACGGAAGAGGGAGCCAAGCGCAGAGATTCAAGCAGCAGATCGAAATCGGCATCGCTGATTTTGCGCGAAGCGTCGTATTTCTTGGTGGTATGGCGCTCTTGGAGCGACTTCAAAATTTCCATTTTCGACTCGTCCTTTCATAAGAAGACGGCGTTGGGCGCCGCAAACGTTCGAAAAACGGAACGCTAGCGCAGGGCGCAGCAAAGCCGCGGATTATCTCCGAGGTCGCGCACGGTTCGTACGGATGCAAAGCCCGCTGACCGGAAAATTGCCGCGACCGATTCTCCCTGATTGTAGCCGTGCTCAACAATGATGCTGCCGTGTTCGCGGAGATGTTTGGGCGCATCAGCCGCCAGAATTCGAATGTCGTCCAGTCCGTCGGTGCCGGACGTGAGCGCGCTGATGGGTTCAAAGCGAAGTGCTTTGAGGTGTTCGTCGTTTTCTTCGATGTAAGGAGGATTGGAGACGATGAGATCGAATTTCTCGTCGGCAAAGGCGCTAAACCAGTTGCTTTCGACAAACATCACGCTTGCGCCGAGTGCTCTGGCATTGGCTTGGGCCACGGACAAAGCGGACGAGCTTTTGTCGCAAGCCCAAACTTGTGCCTTCGGGCATTCCAGTGCGAGAGTCACGGCAATGCAGCCGCTGCCGGTACCGAGATCAAGCACGCGGGGCGCTTCAAGATCCTTGAGAAATGCCAGAGCCTCTTCGATGAGCGTTTCGGTGTCCGGGCGCGGAATGAGCGTAGCGGGCGTGACGTGAAAGGGGCGTCCCCAGAATTCTTGCGTACCGACGATGTATGGAATGGGTTCGCCTGCTTGAGCTCGCTCCAGGTAGGAAGCAAAGATTGAAGCTTGAGCATCCGAGAGTGTGTATTCCGGATGTGTGATAAGAAATTCTTTAGGCTTGCAAATGACTGCGGCAAGCAACAGGCGCGCTTCCGAACGGGGTACGCGGCCAGCGGCCTGCAGAAGGCCTTGAGCGACCGTTGTCACGCGTTTTCTCCCATCGCGGCAAGCAGTTCGGCGCGATGTTCGTTTTGAAGTGCGGTCAGAATTTCATCAAGATCGCCATCCATGATCGCACCGAGCTTATAAAGCGTCAGATTGATGCGGTGGTCTGTGACGCGGCCCTGCGGGTAGTTGTAAGTGCGAATGCGTTCGCTGCGGTCGCCGCTGCCGATTAAGCTCTTGCGAGTGCTTGCTTCTTCACTGCGGCGCTTTTCAACTTCCATGGCGTAGAGGCGGCTGGCCAGAACGCTCATGGCGCGTTCCTTGTTTTGGCGCTGGCTACGTTCGTCCTGACATTCGACTACAAGCCCTGTGGGCAAGTGCGTGATGCGGACGGCCGAGTCTGTTTTCTGCACGTGCTGGCCGCCGGCGCCGGAAGCGCGGTATACATCAATGCGCAAATCCTGAGGGTTGATTTTGACGGCTTCCACTTCATCGGCTTCAGGCATGACGGCAACCGTACAGGCCGAAGTGTGCACGCGGCCCTGAGCTTCTGTTTCCGGCACGCGCTGCACGCGGTGGCCGCCAGACTCGAATTTCAGTCGGCTGTATGCACCTTCGCCGATGATTCGGCAGATGACTTCACGGTAGCCGCCGAGATCCGAGTCGCTTTTGCTCACGATTTCCACGCGCCAACCGCTGCGTTCCGCGTAGCGCATGTACATGCGCAGCAGATCGCCTGCAAATAACGCTGATTCTTCGCCGCCCGTGCCGGCACGGATTTCAAGGAATGTATTTTTGTTGTCGTCCGGGTCGCGCGGCAGGAGCAGGATTTGCAGGTCTTGTTCGAGTTCTTCGAGCTTTTTCTTGCCGGCGAGCATTTCTTCGCGGGCAAATTCGGCGACTTCGGGATCCTTGGCCATTTCTTCGGCCGTGGCGATGTCCTCAAGCGTCTGTTCATATTCCTTGGTCTTGAGAACAACCGGTTCGATTTCGGCGCGTTCGCGCGAAAGTTCCGTGAAGCGCTTCATATCGTCAGCCGCATCGGGTGCTGCGAGCATGGCATCGAGTTCTTCAAGACGACGGCAGAGACCGAGAAGCTTGGCGCGAATATTTTCTTTCATGACACAAAAAAGAACGGCCGGGTATTTCAGACGGCCTGGGAAAAATTCGAGAGAGGAAATCGCTAAAGAAAGCGGACGCGACTGAAATTGTACGCGTCCGTTGCTTGCCTCTGAAAAGGAAGGAATCTTAGCGGGGACTAAAGAAGTGTCCGACGATCATCGTCATGTGTTCTCGCTCTTCGCTTGTGAGCCCTTCGGCATTACGAAGAAGCACAGTAGGATCGTGCAGGAGTTTATGCATGAAGGCTTTACCGAAGAGATCAATCACAACGGCAGGGTCTTCGCCTTTTTCAATCTGCTTAATTGCTTTGTGCGTGAGCTCTGCGCGGGTTTTTTCCGCACGATTTCTGATGCGGGCGATAGCGGGCACGGCTGCACGCATTTCCAACCACTTTTCGAAAGCCTGCACTCGCATAGAGATGATTACTTCGGCTTTTACGACAGCGGCTTTGCGGCTTTCTTTCCCGGACTCAACGACGGCACCGAGTTCATCCATGCTGTAAACATAGACATCGTCAAGACGTGCTACCTCGGCTTCTACGTCGCGAGGCACGGCCAGATCAACGATGCAAATCGGACGGTGGCGACGTTCCTTGACGGCGCGCTCAATCATACCCAGGCCAATGATGGGAAGGGCGGAAGCCGTACACGACACAATGATGTCGAAGTTGCTGATCACCTGCGGCAGGTCTTGCAGCTTCATGGCTTTGCCGTTGTAACGTGCAGCGAGGTTCTGGCCGCGTTCGAGCGAACGGTTGGCCACGGTAATTGAGCGGGGCTGCTGTGCCGAGAAGTGGGCGGCACAGAGTTCGATCATTTCGCCGGCGCCCACAAACAGCACGTTTGAGTCGGACAGGTTGCCGAACAGACGCAATGACAGACGCACGGCAGCTGCGGCAAGACTCACGGAGTTGGAGCCGATGGCCGTACTCGAGCGCACTTCTTTGGCAACGGTAAATGCATCTTGGAAGAGGTGGTTGAGCATCAATCCCAGACCTTTGACGTCGCGTGCAGTGGCGACGGCCTTTTTGAATTGGCCGACGATCTGGGTCTCACCGAGTACCATCGAGTCGATGCCTGAGACCACACGGAAAACATGACGAGCTGCTTCGCTCTGTTCGTAGACGTAGACGTGCGGTTGCAGATCGGTAGTGCGCACACCCTTAAGTTCTTCGATGAGTTCAAGAACAGAGTCGGCAGCACGTTTGGGGTCGACCGCTGCGCAGTAGATTTCCGTGCGGTTGCAGGTCGACAGAATCATGGCTTCCGTGACACCGCCGGCATCCGCGGAGGCCAGACGGGTTTTGATGAGGGCGACGGTTTCTCCGGTATCTTCAGGGCCGAAGGCAACGCGCTCACGCACCGCAAGCGGCGCGGTCTTGTGGTTAAGGCCGAGACAAAGCAACTGCATGGGGTCAATAACAACGAATTCGTCTGCCGATTGAGGGTGTGTTGTTCTTCTTCCCCCAGGGCGCGGTTCTTCGTATACGTCTACTGGTTGATCTTAAGATAGCGCGGATTATGCTTCAGAAATGTTTTGAAAAACTTAAGGCGGAGAGAAATTTCAGCCGGGCACTTGCAAATTTCCAAATTAGCCTATATAGTTTCGCTTCTCTGTTGGCCAGGTAGCTCAGTTGGTAGAGCAGCGGATTGAAAATCCGCGTGTCGGCGGTTCGATTCCGTCCCTGGCCACCAAAAGCGATTTTCGTTAAGCCTCGTAAGGCACCGCCAATGACCGCGAAAGCCCCGTAAATCAAGGGATTCGCGGTTTTTTGTTATGTCGTTAGCTGTCGTTAGGCACCGTTAGAAACCGTTTGAAGTCGCGGTTTTTGTGTATTGTTTTATGTATAGCTGGCCGTTGTGTTTTTCCCAGCTATACACAAAACTCGAAGAGGTGGAATTCATGCCGCGCCTAACGACTGCATTGACGGACAAAGAGTTACGCAAAAAGTTGCGGGACTTGGAGCGGGTCGGAGAGCCTGAAACATTTTCTGTTGGTGGTGTTGCCGGGCTGTGTGTAGTCTGGAAAAGCCCTGCCAATGCGCAATGGTTGGTTCGGCTTAGGGTGGATGGAAAGCCGAAGAATGTTTCTCTTGGCGGTCTCAAGTCGATGGGCTTGAAAGAGGCGCGCGAGATAGCGCTATACGTGAGAGAGCACGGCGGGCAGTTGCCGGTCGAGAGCGCCCCGGAGGTGGTCGAAGAAAAACACACCGACTCGGTAGCTAAGCTGTGGCCGCAGTGGGTCGATGCCCAGCGCAAAAAGAATAAGTGGAAAAGTAAAGACGATTACCGCCATGCCATGCAACGCGGGGAAAAGTATGTTTTCCCATGTATTGGAGAAAAGTCGGTTTCTGAGGTGACGGCTAAGGATGTGGGCGGTGTTTGCGTTTACACAGCCGAGAGGGTCGGAAAAGCCTCGGTTGATAAGGTAGTGCAATGCATCAGGATGTTCTACCGGTGGTGCTCGGCTGAAGGGTACATAGGCCAAGAAAAGCGCTGGCCGACTGACAAAGACCTGCTTCAGGAATACATGCCTGTTTTTCGCATAGCAAAGAAAGCGCACTTTGCCATGTGCCCGGTTGATGATTTGCCCGCGTTTATCGCAGAGTTGACTAGTCCGAAGCGTTTCAGCACGCCGGGCGCAATGGCGCTCCTTTTTGCGATTCTCACGAATTCCCGATTAGCCAACATATGCCGTTCGCATCAAACGCCGGACAATTACGCGCGCTGGGCGGATATTGATCGGGAGCGTGCGATTTGGACAGTACCGGCGCACAGAATGAAGGTGCCCGGCAATGGCGATCATGTGGTGCCTTTGAGTACGGCGGCCATGCGCATTCTGGAGAGGCTGGAAAAGCTGGGTTTGCGCCGCGGCGAGTCGGTGTTTAATGGGGTCTATGGCTCTCCCTTGTCCGATGGTGTTTTCCGCAAGTTAATCGGGCGTATCAATCAAGAGCGACAAGAGCGCGGCGAAAAACTGTTCCTAGACCCTGAAAGCCAAAAACCGATTACACAGCACGGGACGGCGCGCGCAACCTTTAGGACGTGGGCGGCAGACAATGGCGTTGCTAGAGACGTGGTAGAAAAGGCATTGCACCATGTAGCCGATGCCAAGCTAGGCAATAGCTATGACCGTTCAAACGCGCTTGAGCTGAGGCGCGGGCTTGCGGAGCGGTGGGCATCTTATTGTCTAAGCGAGTGCCCGGCAGATTGGTTTGAAATAAAAAGCGCATGAGCACAGGGCGGCATCTTCGGGTGTCGCCTTTTTTCATGGGCGCGGCGCGTAGCGCTGGCGGCTGGCGTGAGTCAATTTGCTTGCAGGATGCGCCCACAGGGTGCCGACAAAGGCGTGCTGTTTCGGCTGTTTGCCTTGTGGCGTAAGGCTTTCGGGGGTGCCGGATTTGCTTGCATGGATTTGCAGAGTCGGTGTTTGGCAAAGAATTTCCCGTCCAGTCCGCACGTGCGTATGCGCGTGCGCGCGCGTGAGAACATGTGCAGAAAACGTGGTGCAGTTGGTGCAGAATCGTTGAAAGCCCTGTAAATCAAGGGAAAGAGGCATGATAAAGGGTTGGTGCAGAGGTGGTGCAGAGGTGGTGCAGGTTGGTGCAGTAGTAGTATTTATTATTATTTATTTATATTTATTCTTATTAATTATTAATTCTTATTTATATATCTCTATTTTCTCTTCAAAAATCTATTTTTCTCTCTGCGAATATTTGACCTGATTGTCAGGGGTTTACCCTATTTTTTGTTGTTGGCGCGGGTTGCAAAAGAATGGAAATCGGCGGAATAAAACTAGGGTTAGTTCTATGCCTTTCGTAAGCCTCTGAAATCAAAAGATTTTTTCCGCGGTGTTTGTGCACATAATTGTTATTATGTTGAGCAACGCTGTTTTTGCCCGGTTTCAGGGCATTTTTGGGCTTGAAATCGAGTAGCGACTCGTTCCCTACTTTCCGGCGGGATTGGAGTCGGTGCCAAGGGGTGACAAGTGAGAACGAAACCGAAAATTGAGCTTGACCTCGAAAAGGTCGAGGAATACGCAGGGCTGGGATTGACGCGCGAGGAAATCGCTCTTTCGCTGGGGGTGAGCTATAGCACTCTCAACCGGCGGGTAAAGGAGTCGGACGAAGTTGACGCCGCCATGAAGCGCGGACGCGCAAAGGCCAATATCAGGGTTGGCAATGCGCTAATGAAGGCTATCGAGGGCGGCAATGTGACGGCGATTATTTTCTATCTCAAGGCACGCGCAGGCTGGACAGAAAAACAGCAGATTGAGGCGGAAATCAAGTCAAAAGAGAATGTGCCCGAAGGGTTGCCCGCACTCTATGCAAAGCTGAGAGAGCAGGTGTTTTCGCCGGAGTTGAATTAGGGGGCGCGGTATGGCTTTGAATCCTCAAAATTTGAGGCGTTTAAGCTCGGAGGAAGCCCGGAGAAACGGGCGCAAAGGCGGCCTAGCCTCGGTTGAAAACCGGCGCAGACGAAAGACGCTCAAAGAGTTGCTGTTGATTGCGTTGGAGGCAGAACACAAAGCCGGAGAGACCAACGCCGAGGCCATAGTTGCCAAGGCGATTCAGCAGGCTATTGCCGGGGATGCCCGGGCGCGTGATTTTGTTCGGGATACGATTGGTGAAAAACCGACTGACGTAATCGAGACCCGCGAGAAAACGCCGGAAGGAATGGCCGAAATGTACGCGTGGCTCGGCACATTACGCACGCCGAACTGACCGGCGGATTTGACAGATTTGAACGGATATAAAAAACCGCAATGAGTGGCGCTTATGCCGATGTTGGCGCTGGGGCGAAACCCCCGGTTGCTGGCATCGGCTTTTTCGTGTGGCAAGCAAAGAGCGAGCAAAGAGAAACAGGCCGAGAAAGGGTGCCAAGTGGCCGCAGGTACTGTGACGGCTTTGAACGCAAAGCGGGTGCCAATCAGCCACGGATGGCCTACATATGTCCTTTTAAAAAGGTGGCCTGTGTAGGGCGGGTAAGAAGTGAAACGAATTGACTTTCTAGACCGCCCGGTTCCCTCGATTTTTATGCGTGCAATTCCCGCAATTTTGGAATTTTTGCGCGAAAGCCCTGATTGACGGGAAATCCACGGTAAAGGCGCATTGCTTTTAGGGCGCGTTCCTCGCGCGCGCGCGTGAAGCGTATGTAAAAGATCAAATTTTCAAATCAGGGCACGTTTCAGCGATTGGCGGGAACAGCACAGAAAAGAGGTGCTTTGCGCCGTCTAAAAAGCGCACGCGGTGGTTTGCGGCAGGGTGCCAATACTCATAGAATCGAGAGAGGCGCGCAACGGCGGAGTAATTAACCGCTGTTCGGTGTTTGAGCAATCGCCCCTGCCCATGCGCTGACCGCGCGCCGTCCTACCTTTTCTCTCATGGGGCGGGCTGGGGCGCGTTATGTTTGATGACTATCCTGAATCAGAGGCTTTCAAGGGATACCAACGGTTTGCTGGCTTTTTCAAAAAGCTTGATGAGACATTGAAAAAATGTCCGTGGTTCCATGATCTCGTTTTCTACGGCATGATAGTTGAGCTGAGATTTTGCTCGGATGTGGATGACGGCTTGACTCATGAAGAAAAAAGCAAAATTGTTGACAGAGCAAATCAAATTGTCCGATTGATTGAAGATCAACAAGATGGCAAAGACCCCGATTTGCCTGAAGTTGATTGCTTTTTGGATTTGCTGGCGCAGTTATATGCCATGTTCGAATTAAACGCTGTTGAGCGTTTCCCTGACCATCCGTTAGTAAGCCCGTTTGGGTGGATTTTGAAGGCTGATTACTGTCTAACCGAAAAGGGAAAAATGACGAAAGCAAAGGTTGGCAGAAAGAAAAACTCGCAAAGTCCGGAAAAAATGCGACTAGTAGCCAAGGTTCTAGTCGATAACCCCAAAGCGCCTGATTCATTCCTGGAGGCTCAGCTCGCTATTGCATCGGCAGTAAGCGCAGAGAGCAAAAGAGCCATATCATCAAGAACGGCTAAGGACTGGATTGATGCATTTGGCAGTCTCTCGAAAGAAGAACGACAGACATATATCGAGCAGGCGAAACAAAAATAAACCGCAAGGCACGCTTTTTTAAAAGACGTACGGAAAATAAAAACCCGTACGTTTTTTTATTTCCCGCTCGTTTTTCTATATCCCGAGAGGCTTTTAAAAGGCCGTCCAAAAACTCCCTCGATTTGCCGATGATTCTCTCCGAAGCCGCCGCAATGGTGTTGGCGGTAAGTAACGATGGAGAAAACCCAATGACGGTAAATCCACAGCCTCAAGATTGCTTTGTCCCGCTTGTCCGTAACGGCTCGGCGCTCTCTGTGTGCGGCGTGCAGTGTATCGGTCGCACTAAGGCGGGCGAAATCATCAAAGCCCCGGACTTTCCGAAGCCGGTTGACCTTGGCGGTCGATGCCTTCGCTATCGCTTGTCCGAAGTAATGGCGTGGGCGGCATCGAAGCGCACGGATGCGGTGCCCGCTGAGTCCCCTAGCGCAAGTGCATAAGGTGGCGGACATGACAATGAATAAAGCAATGTCATTGAAAACCAAAAAGGCCGCTTGTGCTGGCGCGTCCGGGAGACTTTGGCGAGTGTCCGGATGGGCTGGCAATGGTGACGGCCTCAAGTCGAATTTTAAGGGTAGCGCTTGCGCTCGATGGCGTGCGCGGGCTATGATGCCTAAGCCTTGTTCAATAGCAAGGCTCGGGCTTGGCGGCCTGAAACTCACAAGGCGAACAATCGCCGCGCCTATTCGTGGCGTTTTTCTTTTGGCGGTTGTTCCGACTCATGGCGTTATTGCGTCCGCATTCTGTACGGGCGCACCGCGTGGGAACCCTTCGGGGTTGCTGTTTCCTTGTGGGCAGTCCGCCAACCCGCGCGGTGCCGCTCACCTCTTGGCGGGGGTGAATGGCTCTGAAAATTTTTCACAAGGAGCCTAGCCATGAGTGCTATTCAAGCCCGCAGTCTATCTACTGCAACCTCCCTTTTTTCCAAGCCTTTCACGAAAGCCGAAGCGCAGGCCGCTTTGCGCGAACCCGTTCCCGAAGAGTTGCGTTCTCGCATCTTGCCGCTGGTTAGTGATCTTCGATTCACTTTCTCTTGCATGAAGGAACGGCAAGCCTCGCTTTGTCAAACCCTCCTTTTCAGCCATGAGCTGAGTCAAAAGCAATTCGATCAGGCCATTGTGTTGCTCGATGCCGTGGCCGACCTGATTGTTGCCAACGCAAAGGAGGAATAAGCCATGACAAAGCAAAACAACGCAAAGGTTTTTGCGCAGGCTTTCCGCCACTTTCAGGCCGACTTTGTTTCTGAAGGACACGCACGCACTTACAGCCTTTCGGCAATGCTGAAAAACCTTCAGAGTACCGACCCTGACAAGCAAGCGCAGACAAAGACCGAGGCCATTGCAACGCTCAATCAGGTTGCCGGTGCATTGGCCGATCTGACCGCCGAGAGCGCGGGCAAGCCGTCTGCCGATGTGCTGATGTTGCTCGGCGGCGTGGTGGCGCTGTGCGCAGACGTGATTAACGCGGATACCTATGCGCACTATCAGGAAAAGGGAGACGGCCATGAGACTAAGTAACCTCCCGATTTTTGCAACCCTCCGAGAGGCTTGCGCTTATGTCGAAATCGAGCCGCGCGAGTCGCGCCGCCGGTTCACCCCTACCAACATGGTGGGCGCTGGCAAGCATGGGCGCGGTGCCGGTCGAATCATGTTTTTTGCCGATGGCAGAGGTGGCATGTGTTTTAACTGGCGTACTGGGCGCTCGGCGCTTTTCTATTACGACTATCACGGCGAACGCCCCAGCCCCGAAGAGTTACGCAAGGCACGTGTCGAGCTGAGTAAACAGCGAACGAAATATGAGCTTGAGACCCGGGCGCGGCAATACGCTGTTTCGATCTTGGCGGCTCAAATTTGGGATGGTGCCGACACGCCGATGACGGGACACAAATACCTAGTCCGCAAACGCTTGCCGCAGTTCCGCAATGGCCTGAGATGCATTGCATTGGACAAGGCGCAGGCGTTCATAGATCAGGCCGCAATCAAGCAAGAGGATGGCGAGGGGCAAACACTCCGAGGCCAAGGCCGCCTTTTGGTGGTGCCGTTGACTGATGACAAGGGCTTGATTTGCTCGGTGCAGTTGATAGACGAATCAGGCCGAAAAACTTTCCTCAAGGGCGGGCGCAAAAAAGGCTTGGTGTGGCGTCCGCGTGGCCTTTCCTTTGATGCAGGAATCGAGGGGGCTATAGGGATAGCCGAGGACGTTGCAACGGCCATGAGCGTGACTCTCCTTTATTCCGTGCCGTGTGTGGCCGCGCTTGATGCGGGGAATCTGTCCCCGGCGGCAATGACCTTGCGGCTTCAGTTTCCACACCACGCCTTGCGCTTTTATGCCGACCAAGACGCTAGTCACGTTGGCGAAGAGAAAGCAAAGGAGGCGGCACGCACGCATGGGGCGCAGGGCGCGCGTTGCGTGGTGCTCTTACCTCCCTTTACCGCCGAGACTGAGGCGGCATTCATGCGGCGCACCGGAAAAGCGCCGACCGACTTTAATGATTTATGGATTATCGAGAATGAAACGGCAAACGCTTGAGCCTATCGTGGCACAGATTTATGAAAATGCCAAGGGCATTCTGACTGTAGAGGATTCGGCGGGCAATACCTACGAGAATCGTTCGGATGGCCTTTTCAAACAAGATGCAAAAGCCGGTTCGTCTTTCGTCAAGCTGTGTGACGCGTTTGCATTGGTGGCGCACACTCGCACGGTTGAGGGTGACGATTGGGGGATTTGGATTAAATTCAATGATGCCGATGGCAATCCGCATGACCTTGTTTTGCCTCGCAAGCTTTTGACTCAAGGCCGCAGGGTTGAGGAACTTTTGCAGGCTTCAGGATTGCACGTCTATGTGCTTTCTGGAAATTCGGGCAAGTGTGCGCTGGCGGAGTTCCTTAACGCCGTGCCGATGGATGCCTTGCCTCGCGCCGTGAGCGTGACGCGTGGCGGATTTGTGTCGGACGCGTTTGATTGTTTCGTGTTCGGCAATAACCAAGTGTTGAGTTTGCCGGGCGCAGAGCGCGTGACGCCGACAAGCGCAGACTGTGCGGCGGTGCTGACCGAGAAAGGTACGCTCGAAGAGTGGCAGGCCAATGTCGCAACCCCTGCATTGCACAGCAAACGGATGATGTTCGGCTTGTCTGTAGCGCTGGCCGCGCCGTTGCTTCAAATATTGGATTTGCCTTGCGGGACGTTTCATTTAAATGGCACGTCCGGAGACGGCAAATCTAGCATCTTGAAGGCGGCGGCCTCGGTGTATGGCGGCGAAGAGCGCGTAACCGGCTGGGATAAAACAAAGAACGGATTTGAGGCCGTGGCCGCGCGGCATAACAATCAACCGCTCATTATTGATGAACTTGGGCAAGGCGATTTGGACGCGCTCGATAAGGTGGCCTATCAGCTCAATAACGGCGTAGGGCGTGACCGCATGACTCGCAACGCTACGCTGAGAAAGGCCGCGCGCTGGAGCCTGATTGCATTGTCGGCGGGTGAGTTTTCTTTGTCTGAAATGAAGCGACAAAAGTCACGCAATGGCCGCGCCCATACTGCGACAGGGGAACGCGTTCGCTTTATCTGTATTCCTTGCGACGCAGGCCAAGGGCTGGGCGTACTTGATTCCTTGCCGGGTGGCGTGACGGATGACAAGGCCGCCAATGATGCGCAACGCGTGGCGCTACTGGCGCGCGTGAGTTCCTTCAAAGCATCGGGAGTAGCCGGACATAAATTCCTGATGGAGTTGATGCAGGATGTTCGGGACAATGGGCGCGAAGCGCTCAAAAAGCAATACCGCGAATTTGAAGAGGATTTCATTGCACTGGTTGGCCGTGGCAGTCTGGCACCGACAGAGCGGCGCGTAATTCGGCATTTTGCCGCCGTTGCGTTTGCCGGTGAGCTGGGCATTGACTACGGCGTGTTTGGCACAGAGTGGCAAAAGAATGATGCGCTTGATGCGGCTATTGCCTGTTTTGAAGCATGGCGGGATTCGGAGGAATCGCCCGAACGCCACAGGGAAAGAGTTGTCGAACTAATGCTTGAGGCACCGTATGCATATAGCGCTGAATTCCTCAAGTTTGAGTATCAGCCGGGAGGCTATTGCGATGCGGTTGAGCCGCCGCCTAATCGTACCCCGATGGGGCGCTTGGTACTCCGAAACAAAGACAATGCGGCCACATGGATAGCGGCAATTTTCTTGAGACAGGAGTTTGAGGAATTGTTGCGGCGCGTGGGTGACGGGGAATCTAAGGCCGATGTGGTGGAAAAGCTGATCGAACTCGATTGTCTAATCCTACCCATCAAGAAAAAGTCCGATGCGAAGGAGGAACCGAGTCGCAAGGGACAGATTCAGCCGAAGGCAAATAATGATTTGGGTTTAGGCCGTGGCGGACGCGTTTATGTCCTTGTGCCATTCAATGACCAAGAGGCAAAGAGAATCGCTCGGAACATTATCTAAGAGATCGG
>OIKT01000165.1_pt1 | contig 18984 bp, 18 predicted proteins | sample 1584181 | NCBI WGS metagenome assembly OIKT01 (sample SAMN02674605, study PRJEB24791) | human gut metagenome, SKBSTL067 | isolation source: stool | host: Homo sapiens | place: USA | reverse complement strand
CACGACGCTCTTCCGATCTCACGGAAGCAGTACCGAGTTTGCCTACAACAATGCCGCCGGCGCGGTTGGCGATGCGTACGGCTTCCTGCAGGTCGGCTCCTGCCGCAAGCATGGCGGCGGTGACGGCAATCACGGTGTCGCCTGCGCCCGAAACATCGAACACTTCGCGAGCCTGCGCGGGGACGGTGAGTTCGCCGTCGGCAGTGTAAAGCGTCATGCCTTCTTCGCTGCGCGTCAGAAGCAAGGCCTTCAGATCAAGCTCTTCGCGAAGGCGTTGCGCCTTGTTACGCAGCTCTTCTTCGGACGACCAACATCCGGTAACCATAGCAAGCTCTGCACGGTTGGGCGTGATGAGAGTGGCGCCCTTGTAGCGGCTGTAGTCACTGCCCTTGGGGTCGATCAAAACGGGAACGCCGACCTGACGGGCATGTTCAATCATTTGACGAATATGGTTGAGCCCGCCTTTGCCGTAGTCGGAAAGAACCACGGCGTCGGAGCGTTCGATCTGATCGTTAAATGAACCGAGAATGGCTGCGAGTACTTCTCGCGTGGGCGCATCTTCAAAGTCGGCACGCAACATCTGCTGCTGACGCGCAATGATGCGCAGCTTAACGGTTGTTTTGATCGAAGAATCGGTCTGAAGCAAAGATTCAATGCCGGAGGCTTCCAAAAGCGAACGCAACGTGTGGCCGGCTTCGTCTTCGCCGGCAACGCTCATAAGAGCGGCTTTGGCACCGAGTGTGGTGATGTTGAGCGCGACATTGGCGGCACCCCCCAAACGGGCATCGGTACGCAGCACACGCACGACGGGAACCGGCGCCTCGGGAGAAATGCGCTCGGCGTCGCCAAACCAATACTGATCGAGCATGCAGTCGCCGACCACGAGAACGCGTTTGGCGGCAAGAACGGATGAATCCATGAATTTCCTTTCAATATTCAGGGCACGATGGCTCAAAACCGAATTTCAGCGCCCCCTTGTTTGCCGGTCATTTTAGAGTGCCTCAAAACGGCTTGCCAGAACACTTTTGCAAGTGTTTGTATGAACAAATCGGTTTGTCAGTACTTGTGTTTGCGAGTTTCCGAAGCTTGTCTGCTTTGCGCAGGATGCCAGAAATCAAAGAAGTTGAACCAGTCGTAAGGGCTTTTTAAAAGTCGGGTTTCCAGCGTCCGTACCCAGGCGTTGGCCATGGCCGAAATCGTTTGAGAGCGTTTGGCTCGAGGCACGGTAGCTCCGTCGTAGACGCGAGTAAAAGCAACGCGATAACGAGCTTTGCTTTGAGCTTCCGTTTCTCGCACGCAGATCATGCTCCAGGCCGAGCATTTCAAAAGTGTGGCAAGCAGAAAAGGGCCGAGCGCCAAGGGGGCTTCTTCTCCCAAAAAAGGGACGCTCACACAGGCTGAAGAACCGATCGGGGTACGGTCGGCGACGATCACGATCCAATGACCGGCTTCGATGATTTCAGACATTTGTACGGCTGTCTGAGGGCCCACATCGGTCACCTGAAGATGCCGTACGGCAAATTTAGGATTGAGTTTGGAGACAATCTCGGTGAAACGTGCAGCGTGTGTGGTGTGAGTGAGCACATAGACTAACCGATCTTTAGTGGCTTCGCTTTTTTCCAGTTCGGTTTCGCCGATGAATTGACAGAGCTCCTGACAGCCGGTGTGCGCAGTGATGATGATTGCCCCTCTGGAGTCAGCGAGGAGTTCAGAGACGCCTTCAACAGCGAGGTCTTTGGCAGTAAAAAAGCCCGAGACAGCCAGCAGTTTGTCGAGAATTGTGTCGGCAAAGCGCCAGATGTGCTTGAGTGTTGCCAAACAGCCCGGACGCGGTTCATTTTTCGTGCGTGCGACGTGATCAAGATAAAGGCGACTTGCGCGTCGTGCCGTGGGACTCGCAAGCCAGTAGAAAACGATGACAGGCCACAGGCTGAGGTGAAAAAGCGTGCGTCCGCCGAGGCGAAAAACGGCAAGAAGAAACGAAATGCCTGCCGTGTTTGTCTTTTCCGGCGTTTCGGACCAATGCTTGGCGGCCATGGTTACTTTGCCAGTCCCATACGGCGCAACAGCATGGTGCAGAAGTGTCCCGCGTGCAAACGGCTGATGCGCATGTTGTCCGAGAAACCTCGGAAGTGGGAAATGCCGTCTTTTGGGTAGGTGACGCGCACCGGTCGGTTGATGACGGTGACACCTGCCCAGATCAGGCGAACAACGATGTCGGGATCAAAGTCCATGCGACGAGTCTTAACAGAGGGCAAAACAGGAAGCGTTTGTGCGAGCGGGTAGACGCGAAAGCCGCACATGGCGTCTCTGAGTGCTTTTGAGCGCGTGTTGACATGCACCCAAAAGTTGGTGAGCTTTCGCCCCCAAAGGCGGGACAAGGGGACCGTCTGATCGTAAATGGGATAGCCGCAGACAAGTGCCTGCGGGTTATGGTGAGCCTGATCCAAAAAGTCGGTGACCGCTGCCAAATCGTGCTGCCCGTCGGCGTCAATTTGGATCGCATGTGTGAAGTTCATATTGTCGGCAACGTAAAGCCCGGAAATTACCGCCGCCCCTTTGCCGCCGTTTTTTGCAAGGCGCACGAGACTTGCCTGCCGATGCGATGCGGCTGAGACGTCCAGCGAACGGGCGCAGAGCTCATTGCTGCCGTCGTCAACGAGAATGACGGGTAAGTCGAGAGATCCCAGCACATCAAGCAGTTCGTCAATGACTTGATGATGGTTGTAAACCGGAATCAGGGCAACGGGGCGAAACACGTTCATACTCATTGCTCCGTTTCCAAGACAAGCGTGCCGCGCGAAAGCGTGCTGCCGTCGGTTTTTTGATAGATAAAGGCGATACCGGAAACGCTGCGTGAGAGCTTAAGCACGACGGTGTCGTCGGGGCGAATCGGCGACATGAATTTGAGTGCCTTAACGCCGAAAAGGGCGACTTCAAGATTCCAATAGCGACACGCGATGTCTTTGGCCCACTGTACTTGCACCACGCCGGGTAGCAGGGCGAATTCAGGAAAATGGCCTTTGAAATAGGGAGAGTCGGCGGGTACCGAAAGCACCATGTCGGCTACGTCGGCGTTGGGTGCTTCAAGCAGAACTGCCTGCGGCGTCTGATGCGAAAAAAGCGTATCGACAGCCTGCGTTGTGGCTTTTCCGAGCGCGTTTTGCGGCAGGGCCCAGGTAAAGCGCCATTGGCGAGGCAGGCAGACACGCTCGATATGTTTGAGAAGTTCTGTTCGCAGGTTTTCTACCAAAGCGCGTTTCCCGTATCGTAGGATCACGCGGCTTGCTGCAGGCGTTGTGACGGCGGCTACCGTAATGCGTTCGGTTGTACTTTGGGCATTGGCCTTGCGACTGAACGCCTTGACTTCGGAAACGAGCCCGGTGGCTAGAAGTGCGTTTTCCACCGTTTTGAGCGACACACGTTTGCCTTCGATTTTCACGATACGATCGGCGCGGCCGAGCAATGTAAACGTATCGCCGTCGGCGTTAAGCGACACCATGTCGGCCGTGGTTTCCCAGTCGTCTGTCGAAAGCTGAGGGCTTTTAATGACAAGAAGCGAGTTTTCAATCCGAAACTGCGTGGCCGGGAGCGGGCGATAGCCTGTACCTGTGATGCGGCCATCGGCTTCAATCGAGCGTTTGCGCCAGGCGATACCGCCGGATTCGGAACTTCCCAAAAGCTCAACAGGGGCGATGCCGGTACGCAGAAGTGTTGTCTTGAGGCCTTCGTCACTCAATGGGCCGCCGCTTGAATAGATGGCGCGCAAAAGCGGCCGCGCCTTTTCCCAGAGCGGATGTTCGGGTAGACGGTTTAAATGCGCAGGGCTGGCGATCCAAGCGGCTTCCCGAACCTTGCAGATGTGACCGAGCAGTTCTTCGGGGTAAAGAATGCGGGTATGCCAGACAGCTCGTGCCGAGCGCAACGGCCACAGGAGAGCAAAGAGTAGGCCGTAGATGTGCTGCTGCGAGACGGTGGAGAAAATCACCGTGTTTTCGGTGAGTTCTTTTTCCTGACCGTGGCCGCGTGAATTGATGCTTTCGACTTCACAAAAGAGCTGACTCAGTCGCTTGACCACCATGGTAGGCGTACCCGTCGAGCCGGACGTGAAAAGTGCCACCAGCGGTTTTGAGGCATCAATAACGTCGCGGCAAGGTTCGATTGCTTCTTTGCGCGTGAGCGAAGCAATGGGGCAGTTTGCCGGAAAGTCGCCGGCAACGGCCTGGACCTCGTCTTTCAGTCGCTCGATAAGCGCCTCGGACGTATCGGCGGGGAACACTGCTCGAACGCCTGCCGCCCAACAACCGAAAAGCGCGGAGGCGGAGTCAAAGATGTCGGAAAAATAGAAGGCCACGGCTTTGGCGCCGCTGGCTTGCACGGCTGCCTTCCAGCCGGCGGCCGCTAACGCAAAGTCGCGGCGCGTGCGTACGCCGGCGTCTGAAACGGTAAAGGCACGATTGTCGTCGGCTGCCTCTGGCAGCACGCGGGAGCAGTCAGTCAAGGCGTTTCTCCGGAAGCTTCGTGTTTTCGTTGTACGAGGATGCGTACGGCGAATTCTGCGGCAAAAAGCACTGCAATCAGCACGTAGCTGACAGCGCCATTGTATAAGGCCCACCAGGCATCGCTGCGAAAGAGTGCCGAATCGAGTGCGACAAGTCCGTTGACGATGAAAAAGACGCACCACACGACGGTTAAGCGGCGACAGTAGACGACGGCGTGCGCGGGCAGATTTTTATGCCGAAGTCGCGCAAAGGTTTCCACCATGGGAGTGCCTCTGAGAGAAGCGGCAAAGACAGTAAAAAGTGCGGCGTTGACGAAAACGGGATAGAGCTTGAGCGCGTTTTGCATGTCAAGCACGCCCGCGCAAAACGCAAGAACCAGAGCGCAGGCCACGCATACAAAGCCGATGGGGGAACGTTTGATACAGGCGTTCAAGAGGGCGGCGACGGCCAGAAAAAGCGCTGCGCTCGCAATCATGCCGTGCTCAAGGAGCTGCCAGACGGCAAAGGGATAAATCAGAAGAACGAGGACGGCAAAGATTCGGACAATCATGAGTCGCTAAAAGTCGGCCGCCCTCCGGGAAAGCGTTGTCGGCGGGAAGCGTCGCGCTTTCCTTCCGGTCGCCGGATAGTGGCGTTAGTCGTTGAGGATGTGATCCAGGACTTTGACGAGGTCTCCCACAGTACGCACCTGTTTGAAGTCGTTGGGGGAGATGTTTCGGTCGCCGACGAAGGGGCGCAACTTTACGAGAAGATCCACTGCGTCAATCGAGTCGAGATCCAGGTCGTCGTATAGTTTGGCTTCAGGGACGACGGCAGCCGGATCGATTTCAAAGGTTTCCACAAGAACGCGTTTGAGTTCATCAAAAATTTGTTGTTCGGTCACCATGGCGGTATCAATGGTCATAAGAGGTTAGGCGGCGGCTTTGTGAGCGGCGATGAAGTCGGCAAGGGCAGCGACGCTTGCGAAGTGCTTTTTGTTTTCTTCATTTTCGGCCGACATGGTGATGCCGTACTTCTTTTTGATGGCAAGACCGAGTTCGAGTGCGTCGATCGAGTCCAGACCGAGACCGTCCACAAACAGAGGTGCGTCGGTTTCGATGTCTTCGGGCTTGATGTCCTCAAGGCCGAGTGCGGAGACGATCAGCGCCTTGAGTTCGAGCTGCAGTTCTTCTTTTGTCATTTCTAATTTATTGGCGTGTCGTTTTATTGGGCGTGGACAAAGAGCCGGTTTTTGAGCTCTTGCGTGAGACGCCGCACCGCAACGGGACGACCGAGCTCTTTCTCAACTTCCATAAAGGGCTCGATTTGGATATCAGCGGCAGCGCGGACGGAAATGTTCATTTTACGCTCAGGAACCTGATACCACGCAATGCCCTTCATTAGCGCAGGTGGCGTACAAGTGATGCAAACCGGCGTGATGTTGCGCTCGCTGGCCAATGCGATGGCTGCGGCACCGTGATGCAGTCGGGGGTCTTTGCCCGGAACAGAACGGGTGCCCTCCGGAAAGACCACCAGCGTATCGCCTTGCCGAAGACACGCAGCGCATGCTTCGATCAGCTCGGGGCCTGAATCGTTGGCAATGTAACCTGCCGCCTTGACCGGAGAGCTCAAGGCAAATGATGTGCGTAAAGCAGCTTTGACAATGCAGTTGGCGTTTCCGATGAGGCTGTGCAGAATGACGACGTCAATGAGCGTCGGGTGGGAGGCACAGATAAAAAGGCTTTCCGTGGCAAGTCTCTTTTTGAGTTGCGGGTCGACTTCAAGCTTGAGAACCTGCAAAAAGCGCATCATGCGAACGAAACCCGAGAAACTGGCTTGCACGACTTTTCGCGCGCGCAACTCTCGTTGGCGTTGATCCGAAATGAAAGTGTTCAGGGATGGGAAAACTAATAGCCGAAAGAGAATGCCGCCCGTAAAAAAGGCCAGGAAACAAAAGCCGGTTGCGGGTACTCGCCACAGTTTGCTCAAAAATGCGGTCACAGGCGCCCCCAGTGCCAGGCTCTTACCCCGTCAGACTCGGCGTAAGCAACCGTGCCGTTTATGAGAAAGCGGATTTCGTCGAGGATATGGCAGGCGCTTTTTTCCACGTTTGCCGCATCAACGGTTTCCAGCTTGATCGTTTGAGCGTTCGGTGCCGAAGTCAGGCGAAGCGCCCAAGCGCAGGGCAACGGAGCGCTGGCGCTGTCATTATTACGCCAGAGTTCGGGCATGGATTCTTCATAACGCACGACGAGAACAGAAGGGCTTGATTGCAGTTTCAAAAATGCTTCGAGCAGTGCACACGAGGCCGTGACAGGACCGGCGGCCACGGCCGAAGTCGAGGCGTGATTTTTGAGCCAAATTGCCGCTTGGGCGCCCACGGCGTTGTGTACGCTCAGGGCAAAGTCGGCCGGGCTCATGTCTTCGTGCTGCGAAAGCGTTTGTGTGAGTTTGAATGTGCGGGAAATGTCTCCCCAGCTTGAGGCCCAGACGGTCGGTTCGTCGGCTTGGGGCTTCAAAGAAGCCAGAGCCGAGAGCGCGCAGCGGCCCAGAGGCGACAGACGACGGCGTACGCCGGCGGGAATCGCGGCGTAGCTAGGCGTTGTTTCGGCAAGGGGAGCCGGTGCGGAAGTTTGCGCCCAGGCTTGCCAAAGTGCCGGATTGTCGCACCGGGAGCTTACGACGGAGACGTCGGACACATGGAGTCGAATCGCAGTCATTTAGCGGCCGTCGGTTTGAGAATGTAGAGCGTGTGGCTGACGCCCACGTTATCGCGACAATATTCGACATCAAGTCCCGCGTTCTTGAATACCGAGAGCAAGTCATTGCGGCGGTAAAAGCGCGAGTTGCCGTTGGCCATCGTCGTGAAGTAAAGCGACACAGCAGCAAGCGAAAAACCGGCTGCCGGGAACTTCTGACCGTCAACTAGACATTCAAGAACGGCAAAGCGACCGCGTTCAGACAAAAGGGGCTTGCACCGCTGCAGGATTCTAACGGCTTCTTCGGGCGAGAAGCAGTCGAGAAACTGGCTCATCCAAATTACGTCGGCTTTGTGTTCAACGACAGGGACGCAATCGGGCTTGAGCCAGTCGACTTCAGCCGCGGAGAATCGGTCGGCAAAGGGAGCCAGAATCGAATTGGAGCACGCCGTGGCGCACTGCTGCGGCAAATCAATCAGTGTGACGCGCGTCTGCGGCATAGCCTTGAGACAGGCGGCTGCAAACTTTCCGGTGTTGCCGCCCACGTCAAATAGAGTTTGTGGAGATAGTCGGTCGCGCAGTTCTTCGGCGAGCATCGCAAAGTACCGGTCGGAATAGTAATGATCGAACGCGAACCAACTTTCGCGAGCCGGGTGCGGCAGCTGAGAAATTGCCGGATAAATGGTGTCCCAGTCGCCGAGTTCTTTGAGCCCCGCGGGTTTCCCTTCGGTAAGAGCTTCGGTCAGGTGATCCATGCCGCGGTAGCAGACGTCGGCTGTGAAATTGAAGTTCACGCGGGTCATTTCGTCAAAAAGCAAGCACTGACCGGTTTTGGTGAGCGCAAGCGTCCCGTCTTCGGATTTAGTGACGACGTCGCCTGCGGTCAATACGTCGACCAGTACGCCGACAGCATAGGGCGTCAGGCTGCAGGCGCGGGCGGCTTCCGTTTCGGTGTCTTCTGCTTCGGAAATGTGCGACAGAAGTCCTGTGGCAAGCGCCGAACGAACGGCCTGAAAGAGTACCGGCCCGAAGGCGATGTGCTGTGCCTTGTTGAGCGCTTCGACGATGGATTGATCCGGTTTGCGTTTGACAGGCATCGGACTACTCCTTGTAGCGACCGAAGATGAGCGACGTGTTGATGCCGCCGAAGGCAAAGTTGTTGCTCATGATGTAGTTGGTGTTCAATTCCAACGGTTGATTACGGATATAAGCGAGATCACTGCAGTCTTCAGCCACATTTTCCAGATTGATGGTCGGCGCGAACCATCCCTCATTCATCATCATGATCGACATCCAGGCTTCAAGTGACCCGCAGGCGCCGAGCGTGTGTCCCATGTAGCTCTTGAGGGTTGATACGGGGGTTTTATTGCCGAAAACGGCGGCCATGGCTTGCGATTCGGCACTGTCGCCGCGATCGGTGGCCGTGCCGTGAGCATTGATGTAGCCGATGTCCGCTGCGTTGAGTCCCGCATCAGCAAGCGCCAGACGCATCGCCTGCGCCATTTGTTCGGATTGGGGACTGGTGATGTGCGTGCCGTCGGAGTTGGTGCCGAAACCCTGCACCTCGGCATAAATCTTGGCGCCGCGTGCCTTGGCGAAGTCAAGCTCCTCGAGAATCAGGGTGCAGCCGCCTTCGCCGATCACCAAACCGTCGCGTTGGGCGTCGAACGGACGGGGAGACAGCTCCGGATGGTCGTTGTAGTTGGTGCTCGTGGCAAAAAGCGTATCGAAAATGGCTGCGTCGGAAGCGTCAAGCTCTTCGCTGCCGCCTGCGATCATGGCTTTGGCACGGCCGGCGAGAATCGTTTCGTAGGCATAGCCGATGGCCTGCGAGGACGAGGTGCAGGCAGAACTCGTTGTGATGATGCGGCCCTTGATCTTGAAGAACACGCCGATGTTGACCGCTGCCGTGTGCGACATCATGCGCACATAGGTGTTGGCGTTCATGTCGGACGTGGAACGCTTCAAAATGAGGCTTGCGATGTCCGCGACGGCCGAGGGCGTGCCGGCACTCGAACCGTAGGCGATACCGAGATCCCCCGAACTCAGAAATGCCTGATTGTCCAGAAGTCCTGCATCTGCCAGCGCCACCTCCGTCGCGCGAACACCCAAAAGTCCCACGCGGCCCATGCTGCGTGTGCTTTTGCGGTTGTACTTGGCTGGATCGAGCTCAAAGGGGGCGGCGGGACACCCCAAACGCGTATGCAATCCTTTGATGTCGGCCCATTCCTTCATCGCTTGCACGGCATTGGTGCAGCTTTTGAGTTTCGCGGAAACAGATTCCCAATCGTTGCCAAGCGGGCTGATGGCGCCGAAGCCGGTGACGACAACGCGCTTTTTATTGCTCATGCCAAACCTCCGTTAACGCCGATGACTTGACGGGTCACATAAGATGCCGCTTCGCTCATCAGGAAAGAGACGACACCGGCGACTTCCTCGGGTTTGCCTATGCGACGCATCGGGATGAGTTGCATGGCGTGTTCGAGCACTTCTTCGGTGACCATTTCCGTTTCGATCAGTCCCGGTGCGACGGCGTTGACCGTAATCGAACGGCTGGCGAGTTCCGTGGCAAGCGCTTTGGCAGCGCCGATAAGACCAGCCTTGGCTGCCGAATAATTTACTTGGCCTCGGTTGCCCACCACGCCCGAAACGGAGCTGATTACAACGATGCGGCCCGGTTTGCGGCGGCGCACCATCGGCATCACCATCGGTTGCACGACGTTGTAAAAGCCTGTGAGGTCAGTATGAATCACGCTGTCCCAATCTTCGGAGGGCATGGCCGCGAACGTGCCGTCGCGGGCGATGCCGGCGTTGGCGACGATTCCGTAGTAGGCGCCGTTTGCTTCTACGTCGGCCAGAAGCGCCTGTTGAGCAGCCTCTCGGTCGCAGACGTCAAAGGTCAGCGAGCGTGCTTTCCCGCCGGCTTGAGCGATCAGCCCGAGCGTTTCGTCAAGCGCGGCCGACGGTTTGGCCCCGTGCACTACAACACAAAAGCCGTCGCGGGCCAGTTGCAGAGCAATGGCGCGGCCGATGCCGCGGGAGGCGCCGGTAACAAGAACGGTAAGGGCAGTAGAAGAAGTCATCATTGTGCAAAGGTCGTTCGAACGAATTCTTGAAGGTCGCGAGGGCGGTAAACCGTGAGGACGGCGCTGGCCACTTCGGTGTTGTTTTCGAGCACGCGGCACTCGAATTGACTCGGAAGTTCTTCTTGTCCGAAAAAGAGGCAGCGCGTATCAATGTCAAAGACGTCGCCTTCGGCAAGCGTTTTTTTGTGCAGTTGCACTTTGCGCGAGCCCAACAAAAATCCTACGCGAGGGCCGATGCCCGACTCGCTGTCTCGGATGCCTGCAAAAACGCCCACCGTCTGCGCCATGAATTCGATGAAAAGACTGTTGGGATACGAGCCGTCGGCTTGACGAAATAGGGAGCATTGCTCGCCGACGGTCACGCGGCAGCGAGTCGTTTCGGCATCTGCCGCCAACACGCGGTCAATGAGCAGCATCGGAGTACGATGCGGCAGGTAACGGGAAGGATCGCAGCAAAAGGAACTCATGGCGAAACTCGACTGAAAACAGCGCTAGCGTTGGAGCCTCCGAAAGCAAAGGCGTTTGCAACGATGTGACGAATCTCCCGACCAAGGACGCGAGTCTGCGTGAGCACATGAGCCGGCGCAAGCGTAGGATCGACTGTTTCGATTCCTGCACTCGGCGGCAACACACCGTCGGGATTGTCCGTTAAAAGAGCGGCGGCAATGGCGGCCTGAAGGGCCCCTGCGCCGGCCAGAGTGTGTCCCGAAAGCGACTTATAAGAGGCACAAGGCACGTCAGTGCCGAAGACTCTTTCAATGGCTTTGGCTTCCATGCTGTCGTTGAGCGGCGTTCCCGTGCCGTGTGCAATGACCAGATCGATGTCGGCAAGGCAAAGACCAGCAGATTCGAGCGCCAGACGCATGGCTTGAGCGGCTTGGATGCCTTCGGGCTCAGGAGCGGAGAGATGGTGCGCGTCAGTTGTCAATCCGGCACCTCTGTAAGCGAGAAAAGCATTTGAGCAGTGACGAGTCATGGCTACGAGCGCACCGCCTTCGCCCAGATTGATGCCTTTGCGACCCGCGGAAAAAGGAGTGCAGGGCTCGGGGCTCACGGCTGAAAGAGCAGAAAAGTCCGCATTTGTGAATTGGCAGAAACCGTCGCAACCGCCGGCAATTACCAGATCAGCCAAATTGGCGCCAAGAAGCTGTGCAGCGCTTTCAAGCGCCAAGAGCCCGGAAGAGCAGGCGTTGCTGACCGTGTAGACGGGACCGCGCGCCCCAATTTTGTCGGCGACAAAGCGAGCAGGTTCAAAAAGATTGAGATCCCGGATGGAAAAGTTTTCCGGCAGTTGTTGTGTGCGAACATACTCGGACATGCCTTCTTCAATGCGGTGCATGCCTGAAGTACAGGCACCGAGTACGACGGCGACGCGATCGGGGGCAATGCTTGGGAGCAATTCCTGAAGTTCAGACATTTGCTCCAAACAGAGTTCCAAGAGCATTGCCGTGCGGTTGCTGTTCTGCGAAGGTGTCAGATCGGACAAGAATCCGCAATAAAAGGTTTTGTTCGGATCGGGGGCTAGTCCGTTGTGAAAGCGCATAGCCGAGGAACGTTGACCGAACAAGGTCTGGCGAAGCTCTTGCAAGCCGATGCCGGCGGCCGAAACGGTTCCAAGACTGTGGATGTAGAGCGCAGACCGGGGCATGGGATCGACTGGTGGCGATGACGGAAGTTTGACGTATGTTGCGTAAGACAAGAAGGCTGTGTCGATCGGTCAAAACCTGAACGGCAGAGCATTCGTGCCATCGGAGGCCACATTATAAATGGAGGGTTTGGGTGATTCGACAGAGTAGTTACGTAATTTCGGGGAGAAGTGAATAAATCAAGTGAGAAAGTGAACAAAATTGGATAGAATGTGAACAAGAAACGTAACAAGTGAACAACATGATGAGATTTTTTTGTTAAAAATGCGCAACTGAATGTGTGCATTTTCTGATGCCTCCTCGAAAAAGCAAATGACACCAACTGAACTGTTAGATCTAGTGGATAGCGTTCGCAAAAACAAAGCGGAAAGCAACTTTTTGGAACTGAAAAAAGCGCATCTAGGCAGCCCCAAACGCCTGTATGACACGTTGTCAAGCTTTTCAAACCAAGATGGTGGTGGTGTCATTCTTTTTGGATTGGATGAAGACAATGACTTTGAAGCAGTTGGTGTCTACGATCCTCAAGATCTGCAACGGCAAATTAAAAATCAATGTCGACAAATGCAACCACCCGTAAGAGCCGTTTTAACGGTGGCAGAAAGGGAGGGAAAGCATTTCGTGGCCGCTGAAATTCCAGGATTGGACTATGCCCAGCGTCCTTGTTTTTATGCGGGAGCCGGACGGATGAAAGGTGCTTTTGTCCGCGTTGGGGACAGCGATGAGCCGATGTCGGAGTATGAAATTTACAGTTTTGAGGCGTTTCGGCAGAAGTATCAGGATGATATAGCAATCGTTCAGACAGCAGAGCGTTCGGATTTGGATTCGGAAGCAATTGAGCGATATATCGCTAGGCTCAAGGCCGGAAAGCCAAACCTCAGTCGACTCCCTGATGAGCAGATTTATCGGTTGATGAATCTCCTTAAAGGAGGACATCCGACTGTCGCTGCCATGTTGCTCTTCGGGCTTTATCCTCAAGCTTTTTTTCCTCAGTTGAGCATCATTGCGACCGTTGTACCTGGAGTCAGTGTAGGTGAAACAGGGGCTGATGGTGAACGATTTTCTGACAACGAACGAATCGACGGCACAATCGAGGAGATGCTTGAGCGGACCATACGTTTTGTGGCTAGAAACATCCGTGTCAAAACCATCATCAATCCCGAGACAGGAAAACGGGAAGACAAACCGCAGTATTCGATGGTGGCCGTAAGAGAGGCGATACTTAATGCGTTGGTGCACCGCGATTACAGCATGCATACTCAGGGCCAACCAATTGAGGTGAAAATTTTCCAAAATCGACTGGAGATAGCAAACCCAGGAGGCCTCTACGGTCGCATGACATTAGATCAGCTGGGGCGTGTGCAACCAGATACGAGAAATCCGGTACTGGTCAATGCTTTGGAGGTGCTAGGACTCACCGAAAATCGTTATTCTGGCATTCCGGTGATGTGCAAAGAGGCTGAGCGGCTTGGAATGGAAAAGCCGATATTTGAGGATCAGAGAGGAAGTTTTCGAGTGACATTTTTGGGGCAGACTCTCAATCAACAGAGTGTTGCGTTACCTGGTGGACGATCAGAGGACGATATTCTGTCTTTCTGTGCACAACCCCGCAGTCGCGAAGAGTTGAAAGTTTTTTTGGGTGTAAACACGACGTCTTATATGATGCGCAAATTCGTCATGCCGTTGATCGTAAAAGGTAGACTTGTACTGACGTTGCCTAACGCGCCAAAAAGTTCCAAACAACGGTTTGTAACAGTGGCTTGAGTTAGACTTGGAGAGAGGACATGAACAGAAGAACTCTGATTGTTGCTACTACGGCGGCTCTTTTGCTGAGTATGGGAACGATGCTGCAGGCCGCGCCCGTTGCTGAGGTTATTTCGTATGATCAAAGCGGACTCAAGGCATCGGATGAACGTATTCACCAAGCGATCAAGCAGGCAGCGGAAATGCGCAAGTGGGGCATTGTTTCGGACAAGCCCGGTAAGGTTCTTTTGGTGTATCCGACCAATAATCGATCTCTGCATTATCAGGCAACCGTGAGTGTCACCTATGGGAAAGGCTCTTATAAGGTCGAGTACGTCAAGAGCCGAGGTTTGGATGAGAGACCCAATGGCTGCTATGGTAAAGAGGGCGTGGTATGCGTGCACCGCAACGTCAATCGCTGGATTGCCAATCTCGGCAAGGATCTCAACCGACTGTTGACTCAAAACTGGTAAGAGTTGCATTTCTAAACTAAAGCGATGGCGAAAAAAGGCACTTTTTCCGGAAATGGAGGGTGCCTTTTTTCAAAAGTTGAATGCATAAAAAATTATTCGTTCTACATAAAAATTTATGTAAAATGAGCAACATGACTATGCATCCCGCTCTTCGTTCCTACGTCGGTGTTGCCGATCTTCTTGTTCGCACGTTTGCCGATTGCGAGGTGGTACTCCACGACCTCACCGTTCCGCAACGCTCGGTTGTGTACGTTGCCAATCCGGTGGTGACAGGTCGCAAAGTCGGCGAAAGTTTCGAGCATTTGATTGAGGAGGCTATTAAAGCCGGCAATCCTGAGGACGGTATTCTCGCCAACTACTATTTTGAGAAGAACGGTCGTTTGATCCGTTCCTCGACGCTTTTGATTCGAGACGATTCGGAGCGACTGGTCGGAGCTCTGTGCATCAACTTAGATACCCGAGCCGCCACGCAAGCGATGGACTACTTGTCGTCATTGTTGCCGGGACTACCCCCGAGCGGCAAACACCTGTCGATAGCTGCATCAATCGCAACGAAGCCGCACAAACTCGCTCGAGAGCTTCCCGAACAAGGTGTCCAGGATTTCGTGGCCGATTTTGTGGATCGAATTGTGCAGGAAGATGCAGGCGGCGAACGACTCTCACGCGAAGCTCGTCTGCGAATGCTCGAATTCATGGATCGTCGCGGCGTGTTCCTTGTTAAAGGCTCGATTGAGCTTGTAGCGCAGAAATTAAATTTGGCCAAAGCGACGCTTTACGGCGACTTGGATGCCGTTCGGGGACGGCGGAAAACGGACAAAAACTGAACTGAAACAGCTTTTTTGACGGAGGTTTCTGATGGAATTCATTTGCACAAAGTGTGGCAAGCACACACCCGTGACGACGATGCAGCCGACGTGCGAATGCGGCGGTTTGTTCGAGCTTGACTTCACGCCCGAGGCATGGGATCCGGAACTCATCGACGATAAAGAATGGAGTCAGTTCCGGTACCGTCGCTTCATGGCGCTTGAGGGCGATGCCTGGCGCGATGTGACGCTCGGGGAAGGCCGTACGCCGATCGTTCGTTTTGACGACGACGTGCTTTTTAAGATGGATTACATGATGCCGACGCTTTCCTTCAAAGATCGCGGTGCCGCGACGCTTGTGGCGCACATGAAGGCGATCGGCGTGAAGTCGTGCGTGCAAGATTCAAGCGGCAACGCGGGCAATGCTGTCGCAGCTTATGCGGCGCGAGCGGGCATCAAATGCGAAATTTTCGTTCCCGAAGGAACGAGTCCCTCGAAAATCCGCATGATTGAGTCGCATGGTGCCAAAGTCAATGTGGTTCCGGGCACTCGCGACCATTGCGCCGATGTCTGCCGTGCCAAAGTGTGCGATGAAGGAGCCTATTACGCCAACCATGTCTACAACCCCTTCTTCTACGAAGGCATGAAGGCGTACATCTATGAAACGCTTGAGCAGCTCGGGCGTATTCCGGCGCACATCGTCGTGCCAGTAGGCAACGGCACGCTTTTTATCGGTGTGGTCAAGGCGCTCGAACATCTTGAGAAATCCGGCGTAATCGATAAGTTTCCGCAGATCATCGCGCTGCAAAGCGAAAACTGCGATCCGCTTTATCGTGCAGTCAAAACGCATGACGCGCATCCGGCTTCGATTGTTCCGAAGCCCACGATGGCCGAAGGCATTGCGATCGGCGTGCCGATGCGCGGCGATGAGTTGCTCGACATGAGCTATCGCCACAACATCGCGTTTGTTCGTGCGCCGGAAGAAAAGATTCTGGAAGCCCGCGCCAAGATCGCCGCCCGCGGCATTTACTGTGAGCACACGACGGCGGCCAATTACGCGGCTTATCTGGCCTACTGCGAGGAGCACGGTCCCACGCCTGACACCTTGATCACGATGTGCGGCGCCGGTATTAAGTCCGACCACTGATTTTCGACAAGTCCTGACGACTGGGAGAGCTCGGAAACATGTGTTTTCGGGCTTTTTTGTTCTCGGAATTTGTGTGTGTTTACCGAAATTTTGTTTGGAAGCGTGAAAGCAAAGTTTTCCAAACCTTGCAAAAGACGCTTTTTGCCCGATGCTTGGCTACACTTTCCAAATGTGGCGCCCGCAATCCATTGCGGGCAACTGATGAACAACCGAAGATAAAAACATGGCTTCCAATACCGTTCCGTTTTTGCGCGACACGCTTTCCCGAACCTCTTTTCCCGCCTGCGGACTGACGCTTGATATCGGGCGGCAGCGTATGACGGAGGCTGATTTCAATTCGCTTTTGGAAATTGCCCGGGAAAAGGGGGTTTTGGGTGCGAATGCGGCTATGAGAGAAGGCCAGATTGTCAACGCGAGCGAAGGCCGTGCGGCTTTGCACACTGCGTTGCGAGATCCGGCTGTGGGGGCGCCTTTTCACAAGGAAGTGCAGGAGGCGCTCGAACATATGTGCGCCTTTGCCGACGACGTTCGCTCGGGACGCCGTCGTGGTTGCCGAGGCGACACGATCACTGACGTGATCAATGTGGGTATCGGCGGCTCCGAAGTGGGCCCCAAGACGGTTTACCTGGCTCTCCGTACAACGCGCGAACAGGTGCGATTGCATTTTCTGGCCGCTGCCGACGGTGTGTCGTTTGATCGCATCGTGGGTGACCTCAATCCGTTTAAGACCCTTGTGATTGTTTCTTCCAAGAGTTTTACGACGCGCGAAACGGCGGTTAATGCCGCGGCGATTGATCAGTGGCTTTTGGAAGCCGGTATTTCAGGAGAGGATCGCGCGCGTCATATGGTGGTGGTTTCGGCCAACAAAAATGCGGCTCGTGACATGAATCTGCCTGAAGAAAACTTCTTTCCGATTTGGGAGTGGGTGGGCGGCCGCTTCTCGGTGTGGTCGGCCATTGGTCTGGCAGATGCCGTGGCGCTCGGTTCTGACACGTTCCGTGCCTTGCTCGACGGCGCGCATGCCATGGACGTGCATGTGGCACAAGCGCCGGCCGGTGAAAACCTGCCGCTGTTGCTCGCGCTTATCTCCTACTGGAATTCGACGCGTCTGGGCATTGAGCAGCATTGCTTCCTGCCCTACGACGAGAGACTGCGTACCATGGTGATGTGGCTGCAGCAGCTTGAAATGGAAAGTCTGGGCAAGCACGTGGGCGCTGACGGCGCACTGATTGAAGGACCGACGGGGCAAGCCATCTGGGGCGGCCATGGCAACGAATCGCAGCATTCGTTCTACCAGTGGCTGCGAGAGGGTACGGGGTCTACCTCGATTGATCTTCTGTGGTGCGAAAAGCCCGGTCACCGTCATGCCGATTTGCATCGCGTGCTGATTGCCAATGCCAAGGCTCAGGCCGAAGCGTTGATCACGCGTGAAGAAACCGAGTGCTTCAATGCGGTTTCCACGATCAGCATTGATCAGCTTGACGCCGCTCGTCTGGGTGCATTGATGGCGCTTTACGAACACAAGACCACGATGCTCGGAACGCTCTACGGTATCAATCCGTTTGATCAGCCGGGCGTTGAATTCGGCAAGAAACTTTCGCGTCGTGCCGAAGCAACGGTTATTTGAAGACGCTTGAAACATCCCGGCGCCAGGGCGGCTGTCCGTCGCCCTTGTGTCTTTTGACTTACGAATAAACAGCGGATATGCCCAAAAAAATTCTCATCATCAAGTCTTCTTCCATGGGGGACATCGTGCATGCGTTGCCGGTGGCCTACGACATCAAGAAGCACTATCCCGATTGCGAATTGAGTTGGGTGGTTGAAGAGAGTTTTACCGACATTCCGAAACTTTCGCCCTTTGTAGACAAGCTTGTGGTGACGGCTTTCCGTCGTTGGCGCAAAAACATTTTCTCATCGTCAGTCCGAGGTGAAATCCTGGCTGTACGACGCGCACTGGCTGAAGCCAAGTATGACATTGTCATTGATCTGCAAGGATTGATCCGCACGGCGGTTGTCGCACGATGGGCCGGGGTCGAGAGTGTGGGTTATTCCAAGGAAAACATCAAGGAGCCGTTGGCGGCGCACTTTTACAGCCGTACGCTCCCGGTTTCGAACAAATTGGTGCCGGTGGTTCGCTATCGCACCATGGCTGCGCAGGCCTTGGGTTATCCTATTGAGAATGAAGATCTTCACTACGGGCTTGATGTCAAGCCGATGACGCCGACCGGTGTCCGTGCACCCTATGCGGCGCTCACCGTTAACACAAGCCGTGCTGAAAAGTTGTGGCCTAAGAGCCGCTGGACTGAAGTGGCGCGGGAATTGGCTGACGACGGCATCATGAGCGTTCTTTTCTGGGGCAACGACAAGGAAAGGGCCTACTGCGAACAGATTGCTTCGAGCGTGCCGGGGCAGGTCGTGGTGTTGCCTCGTCTGAGCTTGAGAGCTATAGCGGAAGTGATTGCTGGTGCTCGTTGCCTGCTTGGCGTCGATACGGGGCTCACGCATTTGGGGGCAGCGCTAGGGATTCCGTCCGTTGGCATCATCGTGGGCACAAGTGCCGAACTTTTTTCTCTGGTCTCGGAAAGCGCCTGCGCAACCGTGGGGGACAACGGTGTGATCCCTCAGCCCGAAGAAGTGCTGGCAGCCATGCATTCTGTTTTGACTCAGGCGACCGTTGCGTAACTGAATTTTTGAAGGCGTAAGCGATGCTGATTTCGACGCTTTATCGAGGATTGACATACTGCGCATTGCCGCTGGCAAAGTGCTATCTCCGAAAGAGGGCCCGCAAGCAGCCCGACTACCTCAAGCACTGGGACGAACGCTTCGGCTGGTGTCATTACCCGGCTCCCTCAATGCCCCGACTGTGGTTGCATGCGGTGAGCGTAGGCGAGACAGCAGCGGCGCGCACG
>OIKT01000164.1_pt1 | contig 19001 bp, 15 predicted proteins | sample 1584181 | NCBI WGS metagenome assembly OIKT01 (sample SAMN02674605, study PRJEB24791) | human gut metagenome, SKBSTL067 | isolation source: stool | host: Homo sapiens | place: USA | reverse complement strand
TTATTCTACGGCGTTCGCGCCGCGGTGTAACTTTTATAAAATTAACGAACTATTGTTATTAATAATTACCGTAAAATTGTGCGTGATCAAACTTATGTAGACCAAACCGATAATCTTTTCCATCTGAATCTTCCGCAGGACTCCGGTTTTGAAAGTACCGAAGGAGCCTATGACCTGAAAGAAATGCACCGTGTAGTAAATGCGTTGCCCAAAGAATATAAAGTTCCATTTTCAATGCATGTTTCCGGATTTAAATACCGTGAAATAGCCGAAAAATTAGAATTGCCACTCGGCACTGTCAAGAGCCGTATCTTTTTTACCCGTCAGAGATTGCAACAGGAACTGAAGGACTTTGTTTGATTAGGTATTTTTCATTAATAAAAAGATTGATTTTAGGTAGTGATTTAGTGTAATTTTTTAGTTGTGCAAAAGAAGGAGTAAGTGAGGGACCCCCTCCTTGCTCCTTTACTTTTGTGACAATATGATATATAACATATCTTTTATGGGAACTTTTTGATGGTCTGATTTGTCTTTATGTCAAATATCTCACTATATTTGTAATATAGCAAGTTAACCTATGAATGTGAAATCACTTATAACTTACGGCAATGAAAAAGGAAATTAAATTCAGTCTCGTATATCGGGATATGTGGCAGTCGTCCGGTAAGTATCAACCCCGTGTCGACCAGTTAGTGCGAATTGCCCCTTTGATTATTGAAATGGGATGCTTTGCCCGTGTGGAGACCAATGGCGGAGCGTTCGAGCAAGTCAATTTATTGTATGGTGAAAACCCCAATAAAGCAGTGCGGGCTTTTACCAAACCTTTCAATGATGCCGGAATACAAACCCACATGCTTGACCGGGGACTGAATGGTTTACGGATGTATCCCGTTCCTGCCGATGTCCGTCGGTTGATGTACAAAGTCAAGCATGCCCAGGGAGTAGATATCACCCGTATCTTTTGTGGGCTGAATGAAGTAAGGAATATTATTCCTTCCATACACTATGCACTTGAAGGAGGAATGATTCCGCAGGCAACTTTGTGCATCACCTTTTCACCGGTACATACAGTAGAATATTATACGGCTATTGCTGATAAGCTGATTGAGGCCGGTGCTCCCGAGATTTGTCTGAAGGATATGGCAGGTGTCGGACGTCCTGCCATGTTAGGACAATTGACAAAAGCCATTAAGGAACGTCATCCCGAAGTGTTGATTCAATATCATGGCCATAGCGGGCCCGGATTGTCAATGGCTTCCATTCTTGAAGTTTGTGAGAATGGTGCTGATATTATTGATGTAGCCATGGAACCTATGTCCTGGGGAAAAGTTCATCCGGATGTGATCTCTGTACAGGCCATGTTGAAAGATGCCGGTTTTCGTGTACCTGATATTAATATGAAAGCCTATATGAAGGCGCGTGCCATGACACAGGAGTTCATCGATGATTTCCTTGGTTACTTTATGGACCCGACCAACAAACATATGTCTTCTTTATTGCTGAAATGTGGCTTGCCCGGAGGAATGATGGGGTCTATGATGGCCGATTTGAAAGGTGTGCATGCCGGTATTAATATGATATTAAAGAGTAATAATCAGCCTGAACTCAGCATTGACGATCTGCTTGTGATGTTGTTCGATGAAGTGGAATACGTATGGCCTAAGTTAGGTTATCCTCCACTGGTAACTCCATTCAGCCAGTATGTGAAAAATGTGGCATTAATGAATGTAATGGCACGTGTAAAAGGTGAGGAACGCTGGAGCATGATAGACAATAATACCTGGGGGATGATTCTGGGTAAAAGCGGTCGTTTACCCGGTCCGTTGGATCCGGAAATTGTAGCATTGGCCAAAGAGAAGGGGTACGAATTTACAGATGAAGATCCGCAGAAGAACTATCCCGACCAGCTTGATGAATATCGTAAAGAGATGCAGGAGAATGGTTGGGAGTCCGGGCCCGATGATGAAGAACTGTTTGAACTGGCCATGCATGACAGGCAGTATCGTGATTATAAATCGGGAGTAGCCAAGAAGAGGTTTGAAGAAGACCTGCAACGTGCCAAGGATGCGGCATTGGCCAAACAAGGTTTCTCAGAAGAAGATGTGAAAAGGATGAAGCGTGCCAAGGCAGAGCCAATCACTGCGATGGAAAAGGGTAGGATTATCTGGGAAATAGATGTTGAATCGCCCTCCATGCCTCCGGAAGTAGGGCATAAATATGAACCGGATGATGTATTTTGTTATATTGCCACTCCATGGAACACTTATGATAGAGTATTGGCTAATTTTAGTGGACGCATCATTGAGGTATGTGCCAAGCAAGGTGCTTTGGTCAATAAAGGTGATGCTTTGGCTTATGTAGAAAGATGTGAAGAACCTGCATAACGTTTTAAAAGTTGTATTGTTATAGAGTGGATAGAGGCCGTTTCCGGTGTAAACCGGAGCGGTCTTTGTTTTTTAGCGCCATTCCTAAAGTCCGGTTCTCTGCTTTCTGAAGCCCGGCTTTCCGCTATTTTTATCCCGGTGCTTCGATGTCCGGAGCCCGGTACTTCGTTCCCCGTCTTATTTGCTTTTCTTTTTATTTCGACTGCCACCGCAGTTATCATATAAGGCTTGGTTTGTATATGACATTTGTAATATCTTGTTTCGGTAGAAATCTACCGACTCTTTTTCGTAGATAGTAAATAAATATTGGTTTTATATTCAGAAAAGGATAAGAAATTGTTTCTGGTTTTCTAAATCTGGATGGAACTTTTACTTGTAAATAGTGATCAAACCTCGTGTATATAGTTAATTTGAGAAATGACACATATCTTTCAAATCCCTTTGGAATGGATATATAAACAGATTAACCAAGTTCTCTTAGAACTTAGTTATTCTTGAAAAATGTAAATTATATACAATATTAAACACTTTATTACGCTGTAATTTTACATTTGTCAATCAGATTTAGTTGTATATTTTAAAATAAGGAGTTGCCAATCTTATTTCGCGGAGTAAAGATAGATATAAAGTATCAAAATACAATAAATATACTATAATATTTTTAAATGCTAATTTCTACTTTTTTTTCTTCGCTATTCACCACCTCTCAGAATCCCTTTAAAAGTGCTTGTAATGCGTTTTAGAACTGAGTTCTAAGAGAACTATAGCCATTATTATAACCTAAATTAACACATATTGTTTAACTAAAAAAGAAAAATGAATGAATAACTCGAAAATTATCAATGTGAGATTGATGAAAAAGGTGTTAGTGCTTGTTCTATCTTTTTTGTCTGTTACTGCTTTTGCGCAGAATATAACAGTGAAAGGAATTGTAAAAGATGGAACCGGTGAACCGATTATCGGAGGGAGTGTACTTGTTAAAGGTTCATCGATCGGTACAGTGACAGATGTTGATGGCAATTACACTTTATCTAATGTTCCTGCAGACGGAGTTCTGGAGTTTTCTTACATCGGCATGAAGAAACAGGATGTAAAAGTAAGCGGTAAAACTGTTATTAATGTTGTGCTTCAAGAAGATACCCAGATACTGGACGAGGTAGTGGTGACAGCCTTAGGGTTGAAGCGTGAACAGAAAGCTTTAGGGTATGCAGTGACCGAGGTCAAAGGCGATGACCTGAAAGCTGCCAATACGATTTCTCCGGTAGCCGCCTTACAAGGAAAAGTAGCGGGTGTCGAGATCCGTCAGTCAGACGGAGGTATGTTCGGAGCGACGAAGATTCAGATTCGTGGTGCTTCTACTTTGAAAGGAAACAATCAGCCGATTTATGTGATCGACGGAGTTATTCTCGATAACTCGACTTCGGGAAATACCACAATGGACTGGGATGCCGGAAACAATAATGCCAATGACTATGGTAATGAACTGAAGAACCTCAATCCGGATGACTTTGAGACAGTTTCGGTCCTGAAAGGTGCTGCTGCGACTGCCCTTTACGGTTCACGTGGCCTAAACGGAGCTGTGGTGATTACCACCAAATCGGGAAAAGGCTTCAAAGGCTTCGGAGTTTCTGTATCACAAACATTTGGTATCGATCATGCGTACCGGACACCGGATATCCAGACTGAATATGGGGTGGGGTTGATGCCTGGCTGGAAAGACACGGACAACAATGGTTCTGTATGGGATCCTTTTCAGTTCAAACTCGATGATAAAGGAGACCGGACACTAATAGGCGCAGGCAGTTATGGATGGGGACCTAAATACGATGGTCAGCCGATCCGCAACTATGATGGTACCTGGACCAATTATTCGCCCCATAAAAATAACATGCTGGATTTGTATCAATTGGGGCTGAACTCCAATACGAATGTGGCTATTCGCGGTGGCAATGATAAAACATCGTATTACACTTCTCTTTCTTATAAGAAAGCAAGATCTACCAGCGAAAAGAATACATTTGAGCGTTATTCGTTTTTATTGAAGGGTTCGCATAAAATCAGTGATCGGGTGGAAGTTTCGGCTGCTATGAGTTTCACCAACTCAAATCCGAAGAATTCTCCGCGAACAGTAGGAGAGCGTTTCGTCAATCCGAACGGAACCATTATGACTCCGATGCTGGATGTGAATTATTTCCGCGATAAATATCTGGGTGAGCATGGTGGACTGGCATCTACAAGTTATGGTGACAAGTATGGTTCAGTTCCGGGACGTGATTTGTTTTTTATGATCGATAAATACGATTATTCCCAGAAAGAGACTGTGGTTCGTCCCCAAATGGAAGTGAATGTGCAGATTCTGGATTGGCTGAGATTTAAAGCCGATGCCAATATGAATTACTATTACACTAAGTTTGAAGAAAAACAACTGGGTAGTGGATATGCAAATGAAGGCGGTAAGTATACAATGGGGCAAACCACAAAAGAGCAGGCTACCTTTGGCGGAACATTTACTGTCAATAAGCAGATACAAGATTTCAGTGTAGGTGGTTTCGCGCGATATGAATACTATACAAGTCGTTCGGAAGCATATAAAGTATATACAGATGGCGGTATGGTAGTACCAGGACAATGGTTTGTCGACAACTCAAAGAACCCTAAAAAGTCGGAAGCGAGCATTTCAAATACAAAGAGAATGATGTCTGCTGTCTTTGCTTTGAATCTGGGATGGAAAAATCAGGTTTATTTAGATGTAACAGGACGTAATGACTGGTCGTCTTCTTTGGTATATCAAAACGGGATGGGTACATATTCTTACTTCTACCCGTCAGTATCCGGTTCATGGCTGCTCAATGAAACATTCGATTTGCCGCATTGGATTACATTTGCTAAAGTACGCGGATCGTGGGCACAGGTCGGTAACGATACCGATCCCTATTATGTGAACTCGGTATATGGCTTTGAAACTAAAGAAATGTATGATGGCAATATCTATGTGAACACTCTCGATAAGACAATGAAGAGTTTGAAGCTGAAACCGGAGCGTAAGAATGCCTGGGAAGTTGGTTTGGATTTACGTTTGTTTGACAGCCGTTTGAACTTTGACTTTACTTATTATAAAGAAAATACGAGAGACCAGATCATGTCGATTGAAGTTCCTGCTATTTCGGGTGTGAACACTCAGTTGATAAATGCTGGTAATATTCAGAATAAAGGTATTGAAATTGCTGTAAACGCCACTCCGTACAAAAATAAAGACTGGCAGTGGGATGTCGCAATGACATATACAAAGAATAAAAATACTATTATCTCATTACATGAAAATGTAGCAGACTACATCGCATTGAGCGGCTATGCTAATGATTACGATTACCATATCGGTTCGGTTGCCAAAGTAGGTGGCGACTACGGATTATTGATGTCCGACATTCTTCCGGCTAAAAATGAAAAAGGAGAAACATTGTTGGAGTGGGACGACAGTTGGCGGGGAGCTTACGAAGCACGTAGCGGAAAAGTACAGGAAGTGGGTAAAATGACTCCCGACTTTTTAGGCTCTTTATCTACTACTCTGTCCTGGAAAAATTTGAGCCTGCATATTGCTACTGACATGCGTTTTGGAGGATTGGTAGCTTCTTACTCTAACTTGTATGGTACACAGGCCGGATGGATCAAGAGTTCTTTAAAATGGCGTGATCCCGAACATGGTGGTTTGTCTTGGACCAGCCAGTACGGTGACAGTAAAGGAATCTCTTATGGTGATGGTGTTATTCCCGACGGAGTATTTAAGAATGGTACGTTCGCAACACTTGTAGACGGAACGAAAATGGATGTGAGCGGTATGTCCTACAAACAGTTGGTGGCAGAAGGGAAACTGGAACCCACACATGCCGGAACTTATCATGTAAACCGTGCGGCCTGGGGACAGAATACGATATTCGACACTTGGGTACACGAGTTGAACTATATTGCTTTGCGCGAGATCACCTTATCGTATCGCTTCCCGAAATCAGTGGCAAGTAAGTTTGGTGCCCAGGGATTGGGATTGAGCTTCTCTGCACGTAATCTGGGATATCTGTATAACTCGTTGCCTAACCATCTGAATCCTGAGAGTGTTCGTGGTAATACGGCTTCTGAGTTCCGTATCCGTGGTTATGAACCTTACACAGCTAATTATATGATGACTATTAATGTAGATTTCTAAACCTTTAATGTGATATTTAGTATGAAACAAATGATGAAAAAATATCTATATATGGCAGCTGTGGCTGTTGTAGGTACAGGCTTCCTGATGTCGTCTTGTAAAGACGAATTTGCCGGACAGAATACCAATCCTTCCACAGTCTCAAAACCGAACGTACGCTATTTATTTACTCAATGTGCCATGAGTTTTCAGCCGGCCGATTATCTTCAGTGGTTTGCTGGTTTCGATGCAATGTCTACCTGGGTGCAGGCAACTGCCTCAGGAGGTGGAAACTCCAGCAAATTGAATATGGTAACTCAGACCGGCTGTGGCTATCAGGTCAACGAGGTGCTTCGTTATACGAATGAAATAAAGCATCAGATCAGTCTGATGTCGGATGATGAAAAAGCAAAATACGAATATATTGCTTATTTATGTAATCCGATGCTGGTGTACTTGGGACTTGAAGACTCGGATATGTATGGATCCCGTCAATATTCAGAGGCAGAAATGGCCCGTTATGGTGGGACTCTGACTCCGAAATACGATACACAGGAAGAATTGTTCGAACTCTGGCTGAAACAGCTTGACGAGACAATTAACTATCTGAGAGAGAACAATCCGCAAGACGTGCTTGGTGCGCAGGATTTTATTTATAGAGGAAAACTTGATAAATGGGCTAAACTGGCAAACTCATTGAAACTCAGAATTGCTGCACGCCTGATTAATAAAGACAAGGCTCGTGCGATTGCCATTGTGAATGAGGCTGCCCAGAATCCGGCCGGTCTTATTTTAACTCTCGACGATGATTTTGTTTTCAATAAAGGTAAAAGAGACAATAACTGGAACAATGATATTTCCGTTGGTGCGGGAACTAAGCAGTTAATCGATTTTATGGTGAGCAATCGTGACCCTCGTTTGTTTTACTTTTTCCAGAAGAACGATTACAACTCTAATGTAGTTCAAGGTTTCTTTGATCAAAAAAGAGCTTTACCGTCTTATGTAGAAGCCAATGTGAACTATACGGTCGATGCGGACGGAAAGAAACACTTTGAGAGCTGGAAAGCTCCCGGAGAGCCTTGGGTACGCTATTATGGAGTTCCTTGTCAAGTGGATATCAATAAAAAGGAAGAGTACAAAGACTATTTCGACCCCAATAACGAGTTGTTCTATTTGCTGAGCAAAGACGGTGCGAAAAAGACCTATACTCCGATTGCCTACCGGAATACCGAAAATATTAAAGGTCTGTTGATTTACACATTCCCCGATGTTCCCGATGTAGCTCCCGTACAGGATAAAGAAGAATACGGCTGGTACGGACTGTACTTCTCTGCAGGTGAAACCAACCTCCTGCTGGCGGAATTCAAATTATTGGGTGCCAATCTGCCGATGACCGCACAACAGTATTTGAGTGCAGGTGTCGAGATGTCTGTTCGTGGTTATGATTTTGTTTCCGCTAAGAATCATATTCCTTATTATGATAAAACCTACACAGGCGATGTACACGATAAGACAATCAGCCTGAAAGAAGGCATGATTGATGAAATGCTGTCACATGATGCATACCATCTGACAGGTGATTTGAGTAAAGACCTTGAGAAAGTTTATATTCAGCAATATATTCACTATCTGATGCTTCCGATGGACATGTTTGTTACCGCCCGTCGTTCGGGAGTGCCAATGAAGAACAGTACCTTGTTGCCATATCAGGATTTTGATCCGTTATTGGGTGACCAGTATGTCATTCCTCGACGTTTCCCGGTAAGCAAACCTCTTGATTCTGATTTGCTCCGTGACATTACAATTGCAGCCTATCAGGCACAGGGCTATACGTATGAAGGTGAGATGAGTAATTCACCTGTGACGTTAAGCAAAGAACGTGTCTGGTATGATAAAGAGGCACCGGCTTTTGGTACAGGTCCTCAACAGTAATTTTCTGTTTTACATAAATCTCCGGGGCTGCTTCTGCTTTTTGCAGAAGTGGCCTCTTTTTTCTATATTATCCTCACATTATCGGGGCGGTTTGGCGAAGTTGTTATTTCTTCTTTTTCTTATTCTTTTGTTTTTTTGTATCTTGTCCTTTCGCTTTTTCCTTATCAACAGGAGGGAACTTCGGAACCAGATTCATCAGTCGCAGAATTTGTCCTTGGCGTCGTTTGATATAAGGTGAGGGGTGTGCCGAGTCGAATCGTATTGGATTTGGTAAAGTTGCTGCGATCAGGGCACACTGTCCCCGGGTCAGTTTGGCAGCTGTCGTTTTAAATTTATATTTAGCGGTTGCCTGAGCACCGTAAATACCTTTACCCATCTCGATGGAGTTTAGATATACTTCCATAATCCGTTCTTTCGACCAGCAAGTTTCAATCAGAAATGTAAAGTAGACCTCAAATCCTTTTCGTATCCACGAAGATTGTGGCCAAAGAAAGACGTTTTTCGCTGTCTGCTGGCTGATGGTACTGGCACCCCGTTTCTTTTTCCGGGTTTCGTTTTCCTTCATCGCTTTTTTGATTTCTATCATGTCGAATCCGTTGTGAGAGGCAAAGCGGTTATCCTCCGAAGCAATCACCGCCATGGGCAGGCTGGGAGAGATTTTATCAAATGGTACCCACGTATGCTTGCATACCACTTTTTCTCCCGAAACGAGTTGCTTGACAGAGCGGATAATCATAAGTGGAGTGACATATACCGGCACGAATCGATAGAAAATGACGGCACCGATCGAGGAGATAAAGAAAAAAAGGATCAGATTGCGCAGAATGCGAAAGGGTTTCCGGAGTTTCATTGTGTGTGATCTTGTTGGTTATACGAATGTGCCAATATACTGACTTACCATCCTTTTTGTATGAAGGAGTAAACAGTATATTGGCACATGGCATAAAACACCTGGGGGTGTATTATGAAATCGTTATTTACCGGCTTCAGCGTTTTTAATCATCTGTTCACTGGCGTACATAAATATTTCTACACGACGGTTTTGTTCCGGTGTTTCCGACTCGTTGTATTGTGAGTAGCCTACACCTTCCACCTTTTTGAATTGGTAAGGTTTAACGCCACATGCCTGAAGATAATTTTCAACGGCGTATGCACGGTTGGCCGATACTTTCTGGTTAGCTTCGTAGCTGCCTACTTTATCGGTATGACCGATAATGGCTACATCGACTGTCGGATCTTCTTTCAGAATATTGGCAAATTCAGCCAATGATTGTTTAGATGCTGCACTTAGTGCAGAAGAGTTGAATGCAAAAAGTATACCTGAGGGGAAAGTTACCTTTACGGCAGCCAGACCATTGTTATCAGTAACTTGTTCTACTTGTGCGTCTTTGATCTTTGCAGCCTCAGCAGCTTTCTTGTCCATCTTACGACCAATGAGAACACCTGCTCCGGCACCTACGGCAGTACCTACTGCAGCACCGATAGCAGCACCTTTTCCTTTACCGGCAATACCACCGATAATAGCTCCCAAGGCCGCTCCCGAACCACCGCCGATGACACCACCCTTAGCTGTATTATTCATGCTTCCGCAACTTCCGAAAACAAGCGCCATGCTTAGAAACAAAGCCATAAATTTAATTTTCTTCATAATTAAGCTCTTTTTATATAGTTAATAATTAAATGGATACTTCCATTTTATAAAAACGTGGCAAATATACAGATTATTTGTTTTGCCTGTCATTTACCTTGTAAAAAAAACAAGAAGATATGTGCTTTTGTTGTCTAAGCTGTGCTTTTTCTTTTCAGAGTATCGGGCGCGACAACACTTTCCGTTTAATCAATGCAAACCAACCGGCCAGAATAAGCCCTTTGGCAACAGTAGTGACGCAAACAGCCCACCAGATACCTTCTACTCCCATGCCCATGCGGACAAACAGAATGGCGAGCGGAATACGCATGTAGTTGCAGGTGATGCTGATAATGGCAGGTGGAATGGTGCGTCCGATACCGTAGAATACACCTTGTGTCGTGATCTCGAGCATCATAAAGAGTTGTGAATAACCGTCGATGCGGAGAAACACGCCTCCTGCTTCATAAGCGGCTTGTTCGGGAACAAAGAGAGCAAAGATTTCGTTTCCGAAAAATACAAAAAGCAGGGTGCAGAGCGTACCGAAAATTGAAGTCATCAACAAAGTCGTATGCCACGATTTGATCACACGGTCTGTTCGTCCGGCTGCATAGTTCTGGGCAATGAATGCGCTTAAGGCAGTAGAGAATCCTTGTGATGTATTCCAGGTGATAGCCTCAATTTGCCCTCCGGTGGTAAAGGTCATCAATCCGATGTGCCCTCCTTGTTCGGATGCTGTACGGCAAAGGAACATATTGACGAATGCAAACAAGGTGTTAAGGGTAGCTACCGGTAAACCTAATTTAAGGATACGATGGGTATATTTTTTCTTTAACCGGGTAAAGAAAGAGAATCGTCCCAGTAAAGCGTCTCTGCAACGTAATTGATAGATAAAAATGCCGAATACTGCTGCTTGCGAAATCCAAGTAGCATAGGCTGCTCCGTTGGTACCCAGCCCGAAACCGAAGATGAAAAGGGGATCGAGGAGGATATTCAATACCAATCCGGTACCACTGATGTAGAATGGTATCTTACTTCTTCCGGCGGCATTATAAATACCGGTAAAGGCTGCCGAAAGAAAAATGAAAGGTAATCCGGTAGAGATTATGCGCAGATAAGCGATTGCATTTTCGGTGATATGTGCTTCCAGTTCGTAGATACCGATGATGGGACGTGCAAGCAGGAAAAGCAGTCCACCCCAGCAAAGTGAAATAATAAGGGCGATAGTAATGTTGTGTGAGGCGAAATTACGGGCATCTTCATGATTTTGTGCTCCGATGGACTGACCTACACTGACCTCGGAACCTACTTTGTTCAGTAAGGAAATGGAACCCGACATCCAGGTCAGGATACCTACCGAACCGACGGCGGCGACGGCTTCACTCCCCAAACGCCCTACCCAAGCCATATCTGTCAGACTATATGCCATTTGGATAAACGAGGTGGCCATAATGGGCATCGCCAGGTTAAACAATTGTTTATTGATAGGACCTTGAGTCAGATTCTTGATTCCTTGCATGATATTATTTAATAAGAAATGAGTGGCAAAGATACGACTTTCTTCCGGCTGCAATCCTTATCTTTGCGGAGAAAATTTATAGAAGAATATGAAAACAACTCAGAGAACGGCCGGATGGTATCATGTGATGGCAGCGGTGACAGTAATGATATGGGGAACAACTTTCGTTGCTACTAAAGTTTTAATAAAATATGGCCTGTCACCTGTCGATATTTTATTCTACCGTTTTTTATTGGCATATATTTGCATCTGGTTTTTCTCTCCTCGTGTGTTGCTGGCTAAGAGTTGGCAGGACGAACTGCGGTTTGTAGGACTCGGACTATGTGGAGGTTCGCTCTATTTTGTAGCCGAAAATACGGCATTGGGTATGACGCTTGCTTCCAATGTATCGTTAATTATCTGTACGACTCCTATTCTGACTGCACTGTTGGCACCCTTTTTCTATAAGGGTGATAAATTAAAAGCACGTTTGATAGGCGGTTCTTTGATGGCGCTTATCGGAGTGGGACTGGTTGTGTTTAATGGTAGTTTCATTTTGCAGCTTAGTCCGGCCGGTGATATTCTGACCCTGATAGCTGCATTAATGTGGGCTTTTTATTGCTTGCTTCTCAGGAGGATGAATACTCATTATCCGACATTGTTCATTACACGGAAAGTTTTCTTTTATGGTTTGGTGACTCTTTTACCCCTATTCTTAGTGTATCCTTTACAGACGGATATACATATCCTGTTCCGGCCCGTTGTCGCTCTAAATCTGCTTTTTCTGGGGGTGATTGCCTCGATGCTGTGCTATATTATGTGGAATACGGCAGTGAAACAATTGGGAGTGGTTTGTGCCACCAGTTATATTTATGTAGTTCCCCTTATTACTTTGCTGACCTCTGCCATTGTGATCAACGAAACCATCACAATAGTTGCTTTATTGGGATCGGCACTGATTCTGAGCGGAGTGTATATTGCCGAAAGGGGAGTGAACTTGAAGAAATAAACAGTGTCGGCAATTGCTTTAATTTTCTGTCTCTTCGATTTTCGATGAAATCTTCTCTATGGCTTCACTCAACTCTTTTTCAGGAGGAATTACATTGAAATCTTCCCAAAAGCTTTTGTCGTATACAAATGGAGTTTCCGCAAAGATGGTATGTACGGACAACCGCTCATTATGGTCGAAACGGCTGACATTATCCGTTTCTATCTTGCAGGTGACCATTTCAAACCATGTATGTAGGATGGTATTGTTGAGCCATTTGTTCTTTTGTTTTATTTTAAAGTGTAAGTCTCCGCGTACATGGTGGATGTAATATGTCTGTTTCCAAGGTTTATAGGATACGGTATAAACCACCTTTTGGGGAATAATCCGGATGTTGCGGCTTCTTTTCTCAACCAGCATGTTGGCTGCTTTATGTATATACCGCGGAGTCAACTCGAATCGTGCCCGGAGCAGGGCGCTGTTTTCCGAGTCGATGTAGAGTTCACCGCAATAATAGGGATACTTGATACTTGGACGCTGTTCAAAGGAGACTACATGGGCAAGCCGGTTATCGATAACAGCAAGGTCGCTGGAAGTGTAGACATAGACACATTCTTTGGAGTCCGGAAGCAGAAAATCCGGCAAACTTTTGATTAGGTCTAACTCGATGCTGGCATGAATACCCGATTTCATTTTAGCAATTAAGGTATCCTTTACAGCTTGGTTAGTGATACGGCGCATTTTCAACAACTTTACTTGGTCGGTCTTTTCCGGGGTACTTGACGAAGCCTTATATATCTTGAATATTCCCTCAGTCAGGCTGACAAACCGGTTCTTTTGCTCGATACCCTCCCTATAGAAAGAGGTCAGATAGACAGGGACTTTGGAATAATTCTTTTTTCTGAATTGCAGCATCTCTCTCAATAGACGCACCGGATTGACAATGCGTACAATAACCTCTTGCAGGGGAATTACCTTAGGCTCCAGAGCAAAAGTTCCGTTTCGTCCGGCAAGTAGGGATGCATCCGTGGTTTGCGGTACGTAGCCCAGATGTGAAAAGCGAATCCGGCCGTTTCGGAGGGAATCGGGCAGATGAAGCCTGAAACTCCCGTTTTGATTGGTGACACTACCGATGGAGGAACCCTCGGCACCTACGGTAGCATAGGGGATCGGCTCTCTGGATAGTTGGTCTATTAATGTTCCTTCAAGAGTGAATGAGAGTGTGCTGTCTCTGCATAAACCTTCTTCCTTACTTATACTTAATGCCGTTTCCGGTCGATAAATGATGATGTGTTTGTCTACCGAACGTAGTTTAAGGTTGTCATTACCAATTATACTGTAAATGGCTTGGCGTACGGTCTGTTTTCCACCTTTCAACTTTACCGTACGTTCATTGTCAACCAGTTTGCTGTCGTAGATGAACAGGTATCCTGTCTCTTCCGTTATTTTAGAAAGTAGTTTATAAACGGTCATTTCACTTTTCGGTAACCGGATGATACGATCGAGTATACCGGAGTCATCCGCCTTTACCCGGGCTGCTATGAATAATAGCAGACAGGTGAACAGGCATTGCAGGCAGAGACTTTTCGAGGCTTTCATTGTTTTGGGGTTTTGATTCCGGGATTACTCGGAGAGGGTGATTATGTTTTGATTGCGTGTGCACTTCAGGTTCAGTGCAAGGCCGATTAGCTCGGCCATTTTCTCAGGAGAATCCTCTGAGAACGAAACCGTCAGTACATGTTTCCCCAGTTCCGGGGAACTTTGCAGATGTATTTCCGTCTGGCGAAGGTTGATGGCATGCAGGATGTGATCCAACTGTTCGTCTTTGAAACGCATATTTTGCATGTATCGGGTAAACTGTTCGGAATTCTCGGTCACAGTCAACTGCCATTCATCGCCCAATAAAGTAGCGGTCTCTCCGGCCTTGACATGTATTTCCTGGCCATTCTGCTTTTGAGTAACTTTTACCTCACCTCTCTGAACTGCTAATTCGAATGGAGAGTTGCCACTGTTTCTCACATGAAAGGCGGTACCTATCACCTCGATCTGTACTTTTCCGGTTTCGATGAAGAAAGGACGTGCACGATTGCCCGCTATGTCAAAAAGGGCGTTTCCTTTCAAACTCACTTCTCTTCTTTTTTTAGAAAAATGTTTGGGATATTCCAGTGAAGTCTGCTCTGACAGATAGACAACGGAACCATCCTCAAGCGTGGTGACCAGTATGCTCTCTTCTTTGTTTGCTTTGACTAATAGTTCACCGCCGGAAAGATGGCGGTCGGTCCGTAACACCGTAGGCAGGTAAACACATAGGCTTATAATAGCTGCAATGGCTGCTATGCCGATCCATGCGGTCGGACGTGTGGCAAAACGACGTTCTGTCACCGTTGGTAACAGTCCGTCTGTCTCCAGGCGATTGTGTAATTTATTCCATGCCTGATCGGTTTGGGTCTTGTTTTTTTCGATTCGATTCATGATATCTGGATATAATTCTCAATTTCTTTTCGTAAAGTCCGGAGTGCACGGGTCATTTCTTTCTCTACTGTTTTTACCGATAGTGAGAGGAGAGAGGCTATTTCTGAATACTTTTTTCCTTCTGTGTGGTGTAGTCGGAAGATATGCAAACGGCGCTCCGGTACTTTCTCAAGGGTTCGGTTTATAATTTGTTGCAGTTCTTTGTACTCAATCTGCTCTTGCGGATCGGGTGAAGCTATATTTACCGGAACGGATAAAATCGCATCCTGATAGCGCCTTTTGACATCCTGATGTTCGCAATATTGGATAGAGCGGTTACGTACAGACCGATAGAGATAGTTCTTGACAGAATGAAAAATCTCAAGTTTTTCCCGATCCTTCCAGAATACATAGAACAATTCTTCGACGATTTCTTCGGCTACGTCCGGTACACCCGTTATGCTGGCGGCGTATAGGCGAAGCGGAGTATAATATTGGCGGAATAATGTTTCAAACGCCTTTATATTGCCTTCTTTTATTTGAGTAAGTATAAATACGTCGTTCAGCATATTGGGGGATATATCGGGAGTTAGAGTTCGTCAAAGATACTATAAAAAGTGATTACTGCTTCTGCTGCTTTTTTAATTTGTTTACTGCATGCTCCAATGACTCTGTAGGCTCTATGATATTATAGCCTCCCCAAAAGTTGTCACTGGTAAAGTTATCCACTTTGTCTGAGAATACATGATTTTGTTTGAATGCTGCTTTATATGGAATAGCTGTAATATTGTTTTCTTTCCTGTCCGTAACCACCATTTCCGATAAGATGGTATAGTTGGTAGAAAACAGTTTACGCTTCCAGTCACACTTAAAGCGGATATTGTTCCGGATATAACTCAGGTAAGTGATCCCTCCCAGGTTTTTGTATGATATCAGGTATGATACTTCTACCGGTTTGAAACGCAGTCCGAAAGGTTTTTTTCTTAAGATAGCTTGAGTGGCTTTATTCTTATCATCCATGCTGAGGTTAAACTCGGCGCGTGTGAATGACAGTCGCTCTTTATCGATGTAGAGTGTACCATAGCATAAGGGATAGGATAATTTTACTCTTGGACGGAAGCTGATGACATACTGGGATCGGTCGTCAATGCTGGTCGGGTCTTCCATTCGAAATTCGTAGAACAATAGGTCTTCTTGAGCCAACAGGCAGTCCGGGTTCTTTACTATATCCATATAAATGGCCATATTGGGGCCTCCGAGTAATTTTACAGCCAGTGTGTCACTCTGTTTTTGGCTCAACAGTCTGCGTCCTCTGTAAATCTGAACCCGATCGTGTTCGGCAGTTTCATTGTAGGGCGTTTTATAAATATCGATTACAGCCTCTGAAATATTGATATAGCGACGCCCTTTTTGAGCCAACTCCCTGTAGAATCCTGTGAGCATGTTGCTCTGGGGACTATAATTGGCCGGAATCTTGCGAAGTGCTTCTTCCACAATGCTGCGTGGATCTCTGGCTCTTACCAGGATTTCACTAAGCAGGTTGGCATAAGGAGTGAGCCAGACAATCCGTTCTGTGGGATTTTCTTCTTTTAAAGGGATACGGGAATTGAGATAACCTACATGTGAGGCTTCAATGTCTTTGGCCTGAACCGACTCGGGAATCTTTAGAGTAAACTCACCGTCTGCGTTGGTGACGGTACCGACACTGCTTCCCGGTATCGATACATTGACATACTCCAGTTTCTTTTTGTTGAGTTTGTCTTTGACTACTCCACTGATCGTGGTGTATCTTTCCGCATTGTCCTGTGCAGCCAGTGGCATGATGCCCGACAGAATCAAAACTGCCAGTATACATCCGATTGATCTTATCCATTGCGTTTTCATCTTTTTCAGAGTTTAAAGGGTGAATAATAGTTTGCTTTCTGTATATAAGATCGTTCAAACGGAGAATACCCTACGAATTTCTGAAGAAAAATGAAAAAACTTCAATGAAGAGTCTTTTTCAAGGATAATTTAATCGTTTTACTTCAAAATCTCATTCAAATCCTTGGTGAGACATCCCCATTTGAATTCATGGTTAGGTGTCAGATAGGGATACTTGGCATAAGAATTTTGGGTGACAACTTTAAATTCCATTATTTGCTTTCCTCTGATCCAACCATAAAAGCCAACTTCTTTTCTGTTGAAGTCTACCCAACCTACAACGACGTAATCTTTGGTTTCGGGGTGCTGCTCTTGTGGATAACCATAGGTCCAATTGTCGGTTGGAGGGTTGGCAGTTGTTTTCTTTGCTACTTTGATATCAATTTTGGCACCGTTTACTTTTACGTCAAATTCATCGGAGTGATGGGATTGGAAATCTGTCTGGTCCAATTCGAATGGGATTCCCAGATTTTTCAGGTGTTTTTGGAATGCCAACTCTCCGATACAGCCTAGAAGGGCTTTGTCCAGTCTCTCTTTTTCGGATAACCCGAAACGTGAATAAAGTCCGTTTTGTATCATGCTTTCCGCTTTGGCTTTTGCCATGGCGACTGTTTGATCAAAATTTAAATCCTGTACGATCATAGTAATAAGGTGTTTTATTTTTTAATAAATCAGCAGGCAGGATACCGGCTCGAAAAATAGATTCTCAAGAGGCTTTGAAGTATTGCGCTATCAAACAACTCCCTGCAAACAAAGATACGTAAAAATTCTGAAATGCAAAATAGGAAGAGTGGTTTATTGTCCATTCGTTTCTTTGTCCTTCTTATTCTTTCATTTCTTGCGTCTGAATCTGCATCTGCCCCATGCGCGAATCTGTCTGAACTGTTTTGTACAGTTTTAAATGATTCGTACATGAGGCAGGGATCATCTTTAGCACTCCGATACCACAATCTTTTTTGTTGCTTTTATACAGGCGACTTCGAAACCACAATTGGTCAATAGTCCAATTTACTGATCCATTCGCGGATATCGTTTTCGTTCATTCCATTCAGTAGTTTTCCCTCTTTCCAGATCAGGTCGGGATAACTTTTCTTCAGAGTTGCCATACTGTTAGTGATGCTACTGCTTCCCGATGTGGCGAACAAGATGATTGGCTTGTTTTTCAAATGATAGCTCTCGATGAATGTATTGATAATACGTGGAGCAAGATTCCACCAGATAGGATAGCCGACGAAAATCACGTCATAATCGGCGATATCTATGGAAGATTTCCGGATGGCCGGACGTGACTTCGGATCATTCATTTCCAACGAACTGCGCGATTGTTTGTTATTCCAATTGAGGTCAGCATTTGTATAGGGTTGGGCTGGAGTAATTTCATAAAGTTCTCCACCTGTAACCTTAGACAATTTTTCAGCAGCACCTGCTGTAGTTCCTGTCGCCGAGAAGTAGGCTATAAACACTTTGTTATTGGGCTGCTTTCTGTTTGCGCCTTGTTTTTGTTGGGCACATGATGCAGTGGCTATGCCCATTATTGCCAGAAATACGAATATAATTTTGTACATAATTGATCTGTCATTATTGGGGGAGTCTATTGTATTCTTTATTAGTCACAGGTTCCAGCCATTCGTTAGAGGAGTCTTCCCCGGGAATTTCGAATGCAAGGTGTGCGAACCAACTTTCGGCTGTTGCACCATGCCAGTGTTTCACGTTGGCAGGGATATGTATGACTGTACCGGGAAGAATCTCTACCGCCGGTTTACCCTCTTCCTGATACCAGCCGCGGCCTGCTATACCGATCAACATCTGTCCGCCACCTTTCTTCGCATGATGAACGTGCCAATTATTTCGGCAACCGGGTTCGAACGTGACATTGGAGATATTAACCTGTTCATGCGATATGGGTGCAAGGTAGCTATTACCGGTGAAATACTGTGCATAGGCTGTGTTAGGTTCTCCTATCGGGAATATCATTTCACGCTGGAAAGCGGCCTTTGCATCTACCCCGGTTGTATCTTTTG
>OIKT01000158.1_pt1 | contig 19554 bp, 25 predicted proteins | sample 1584181 | NCBI WGS metagenome assembly OIKT01 (sample SAMN02674605, study PRJEB24791) | human gut metagenome, SKBSTL067 | isolation source: stool | host: Homo sapiens | place: USA | reverse complement strand
GAATGTGAAGAAGCTCTACTCCCCGAAAACAGGCAAGACCTACGACGGAACTATCGTTCTGGCTGACACTGGCGGGAAATACGTCAACTACCGTATCGAAGTGCAGAAGAACTAAAAACTTGAATAGCAAGCATAGGAAGCGGGTACCCACTTCCGTAAATCCCCGTTGCGACGCTGACGCGCCGGACGGGGATTTTGCTTGTTGGGAAGTTTCCCAAACCCTCTTTTGCGGAGGGCTTCACCCTCTAAAAATTTTCAAAAATATTTGGCAGAAATGCGGGCGTACCCGTAGTAGACCATGCAGCCAAAAAATGCAGCTTATGACGCTGCCGCAGAGAAAGGAGGTTTTTCACTATGGCAAGTTTACGGGACACCGTAAAGGACTATCAAGACGAGCTTAGGGACGGTATCGCATGGGTGGCGTTCTGGAAACAGGGGCGTTCATGGAACGCGGAATATTTTCATCTTGATATGGACGATACGCTCTACCCGGAGGACAGGAGCCGGTTAGAGGAAATAAAAAGCATTGACCCCGCCGCCGTTATCTTAAACGGCTACTATTGCGGGTATTTAGGCGAGGACATGAGCCTTGACGAGCTGACCGCCGGGGTGCGCCGCCACTACGAAAACGGATATAGCAATATCGGGGAATTTATCGAAGCCCACGACGACAGGCTGCCGCCGGAGCTTATCGAGGAAGCAAGAGCCGCCGCCCACGCTGCGGGGCTGCCTTTCTCTGAAAAAGCCTACCGGGACGGCGAAGAACCCGACCCCTATCTATTTGACGGGAGCATGAGCATGGAGGACTACGAGCTTATGCACCGCATGATTGAGAAAGAAAGGAGCGAACACATGGAACAACCGATTTTAAGCGGGTATCTTTCTAATCTTGGAAAGTACACCGAGGGCAGACCTGCGGGCGAATGGGTATCATTCCCCACGACTGCCGAGCATTTGAAAGAAGTCTTTGACCGTATCGGCATAGACGGCAAAAACTACGGGGAGCTGCATATCACAGAATACCAGTCCTCTATTGCGGGACTGGCAGGAAAATTGACCGAGCTTGAAAGCCTTGACGAGCTGAACTATTTGAGCGAACTTTTGAAAATGCAGTTTGACGACGACAGGGAAAAATTTGTTGCAGCTATGGCATACGGCGACCATACAAGGGACTTGCAGGACATTATCAACCTTGCACAAAACCTTGATTGTTACTGGCTTTATCCGTCCGTACAGAGTGAGGAAGATTACGGGCATTATCTGATTGAAGAACTGGACGAGTTGGAGCTGCCCGAAGAAGCAAAAAAATATTTCATGTATGAGGAATACGGGCGGGACGCTGCTATCAATGACGGGGGCAGATTTACCGAGCAGGGCTATATCTACAATAACCGTAATACCTTTACAGAATGGTATGACGGGCGCGACGTGCCGGAGGAATACCGGGTAACGCCGCAGCCGCCAGTACAGGAAAAGGAACAGGCAGACCTTGACGCTTCCGCAGCTATACCGACCACCGCCACAGAGCAGCCCCCGGTTCTCCCGATTATCCTATCTTCTGAAAAGCCCGCTGACAAGATGAAAGAGATTACCGACCGACTGGAACAGGGGATTTTAGGACTGTATGAAAGCGACCGTTACGCCGACTATCTGCGTACTATGTCAAAATTCCATGATTACAGCCTTAACAATACAATCCTTATCGCCATGCAGGGCGGCAATCTTGTGAAAGGCTATAAACAATGGGAAAAGGAATTTGACCGCCATGTAAAGCCGGGAGAAAAAGCTATCAAGATACTTGCGCCGTCCCCGTTTACCGTTAAGAAACAGGTGGAAAAAATCGACCCGGACACCCAAAAGCCTGTTTTCGATAAGGACGGGAAACCTGTTACCGAGGAAAAGGAAATCAAGATACCCGCCTTTCGTGTGGTATCTGTCTTTGATATTTCACAGACCGAGGGAAAGGAGCTTCCTGCCCTTACCTATGAGCTGACGGGCAACGTGGAACAATACAAGGATTTTTTCGCTGCCCTTGAAAAGACTTCTCCCTTTGCTATGGGATTTGAAGCACTAAGCGGCGGCGTAAAAGGACGCTGCAATTATGAGGAAAAGCGTATCATCATCAACGAGGGCATGGACGAATTGCAGAATATCAAGACCGCAATCCATGAAATCGCCCACGCCACGCTGCATGATACTGCCCTTGCTATGCCGGAACGCCCCGACCGCCGTACCCGCGAGGTACAGGCGGAAAGCGTCGCCTATGCTGTCTGCCAACATTACGGGCTTGATACGTCGGACTATTCTTTTGGATATATCGCCGGGTGGAGCAGCGGAAAAGAACTTGCAGAACTGAAAGGCTCTCTTGAAACAATCCGCAGCACCGCCGCAAATCTGATTGATACCATAGACGGACATTTTGCAGCAATCCAAAAGGCACAGGATAAGGAACAGACCACCGAACAGGCGCAGCCCGCACAGGAAGCTACCAAACAGCCCGAAGCAGAAGCCGCCACGCCGGAGCTTCCCGAAGAAACAGCCCCGGTACAGGAAAAAGAAACACAGCCGGAACAGGCTGCACCCGCCGCCCCTTATTATCCTATCAATGAAGCTGCCGCCAAACGTGCAAAGGATATGAACAGCTTTTCCGATTATAAGCAAGGCAGCGCGACGGCTGAATACAGGCATTATGTAGATGAAGCCGTACAAATCGCAGAAAGGCAAAAACAGCGGGTAGACCCGATGTACCATGAGAAAATCGACAGCCTGCTTGACACCTATGCCCGGAAACTGGCGGCGAACATGAATAAAGGCTATGAGATTGACGCGCGTGTTCCCTCTATCCTGATTGCGGGCGGCTCTAACTTCCCCACAAGGAAGAAAGAAAAGCAGAACGCAGCCCGCGACAGCAATTACCGGGAATGGCAGGACATACAAGGGCTTCTTGATAAAATCCGCAGTACCGGCATGGGCGGTATCAGCGCAGACGACCCGCAGGCAGTACAGAAGTTAGAAAAGAAACTGGAAAGCCTTGAAAAATCACAGGAAACCATGAAAGCCGTAAACGCCTATTACCGTAAGCATAAGACCCTTGACGGCTGCCCGCATTTACCGCCGGAGGAACTGGAAAAACTGAAAGCAGACATGGCGAGCAGTTGGCATTTGGAGGACAAGCCATTTGCGACTTGGGCGTTATCCAACAACAGTGCAGAAATCCGGCGCGTGAAAGACCGTATCAAATCTCTTTCACAGCAAAAAGAAATCGGTTTTGTGGGTTGGAAATTTGACGGCGGCAAGGTGGAAGCAAACACCGAAGCGAACCGACTGCAAATCTTCTTTGAGGATAAGCCGGACGAAGCCACGCGGGAAGCCCTAAAAAGTAATGGCTTCCGTTGGTCGCCCAAAGCAGGGGCATGGCAGCGGCAGCTTACCAGTAACGCCTATTATGCGGCTGATTATGTCAAGGCGATTGTACCCCTTACGGGGGAAAAGCCTACCGAGTTACAACGGGCGCATATCCGGGCGCAAAAGGTAGATGCACAGGAGCAGCCGGAACAGGAAGCCCCACAGGACAAAGACACCTTTTCCATTTATCAGATAAAAGGCGGGGACGAAACAAGAGATTTGCGCTTTGAACCTTACGACCGTCTGACTGCCACAGGACACCGGGTAGACGCGAAAAACTATACACTTGTCTATTCCGCAGAGCTTACGCCGGGGACTTCCCTTGAAGATATTTACACCCGCTTTAATATCGACCACCCGAAAGATTTTAAGGGACACAGCCTTTCCGTTTCCGACGTGGTGGTGCTTCATCAGAACGGGCAGGACACCGCCCACTATGTAGACAGCTTCGGTTATAAGGAAGTGCCGGAGTTTTTCAAGGAGCAGGAAAATGCCCTCATTCCCGCCGACTTGGAAACGGGCGAAACAATCAAAACACCGAGAGGGACTTTCTATGTAACCGCCATGAGCCGCGAGCAAATGGAAGCTGCCGGATATGGATTGCACCACCAGTCCGACGACGGAAAATATCTGATTATGGGGAACGGCACTAGGGCTTTTGCTGTTCCCGTTCAGCCAGAGAACTATCTGAAAGCTGCCGAGCAGACCACAGAGCAAAACTACAACATGATTGACGGGCAGATAAACAACACCCCGACTACCGCAGAACTGGAAGCAAAGGTAAAGGCAGGAGAAACCATTTCCCTTGTTGACCTTGCGGAAGCTGTCAAGGCTGACAAGGAACGCGGCAAGGCAGCAAAAACGGAAAAGAAGCCCTCTATCCGGGCGCAGCTTAGAGCAGACAAAGAAAAAACCGCACAGAAAAAAGCGGCAAAATCAAAAAATCACGAATTGGAGGTATGAGCATGATTAGACTGACCGTTGAAGAAACAAACCTGTTGAGCATTTACAATGAGGGCGGTAAGCGCGGGCTTATGGAGAACATCAACGCTGCGCTGCCGTTTATGGACGAGGATATGCGGGAACTGGCGAAGCGCACCCTTGCGAAAATTGCACCTCTGACAGAAAATGAGTATACGGAGCTTGCCATTTTCGCCGCTGATGAGGTATGACCGGGCTAAAGCGGCTTACGCAGCCCCAAAGCCGGAAAGTCAACAGCCTTGTAAAAAAGGAGTGCTGCAACTGCGATAACGGACACTGTATTTTACTGGACGACGGGGAGGAATGTGTCTGCCCGCAGCTTATTTCCTATTCTCTTCTATGCAAATGGTTTCAGACCGCCGTACTTCCCTTTGATAAGCTGCTGTATGCAGAGCTTTTCAAGACCGAGGATAAAAAGCGTTGTACCGAGTGCGGAGCTTCTTTTGCGTCCACCTCTAACAGCGTCAAATACTGCCCGGACTGCCGGAAGCGTATTACCCGCAGACAGGCAGCGGAGCGCATGAGGAAACGACGCGCCCTTGTTACGCAGTAGGGGCAAAAAAAGCCTTGATTTACAGGGCTTTCCGGGTGTGAAAATGACGCGGCAAGGGTTTTATACCTTTTCCCTCAAAAATGGCGTTCTACTGCGTAACATTTTATCGCTGTACCCATAAGAAAGCCGGGGCGCGGATAGTCTTTACCGACTGTCTGCGTCCCGGCTTTTAAAACTTCAAAACCACTTTGTTTTTTCATCTCTGAATTGTGGCATATCATTTTGGGCGTATGGATTATAGGTATTGAGATTACAACCAAATTCTTTCAACTCCATTATTTTGTTATTTTCCGTCCATACTATTAAAGAAATTCCGTCAAATTCTTCAATATTACCATTATTCATTTTGTTTTTGAAATACCATTCTACAATAGTTTGATTTTCCTTATGAAAAAATTGTTTAATATCCCACACTAAGACTTTTCCACGAGTATTCCATTCATCAAACCAATGTTTTACTGTTTTTCGACTTTCATACTTAGGACTCCAACTTTCAGTGTAAATCACATCTTCTGTAAAAATACTATCAATCCCTAAATCTTGTTGTTTTAGCCACATATCAAACCATAAATGAATAATTCTTTCTCTTTCATTCATAACTTTTAAATCCTTTCTCTATATTGATTTGAGGGGTTGCACTCTTATCTGCGGTAAGTAAACGGTATATCGTAAGGGGGATATACCACGTAGCAACGACAAGCCGCCATATTAAAATGCCCCCGCCGATAATGCCGTCCAAAATGAAGTTAATGGCAACGATACCCACCGTTCCAGCTATGTCATATCCATGCGGTACAAGCCATACGAACATACGGCGAATGCCAAAGGGGATACCGCAGCACAGCCATACATAAAAGTAATTGGTCTACCCGTCCTCTGTAAAGATGTTCTTGAACATGAAGAATAAAAACAATGCAATAACGGCGGGCAAAACGTTTCTCTTGAAAAAGTCTTTCCAAATTTCTCCGCGTGTCATGGTATCACTCCTTTTCCATTGGAAATTGTGGGATAGCTTCTAACAGTTTCATTATGAGTGTTTGCCGTAAATCTTCGTCGATTTCCTCTTTGATAGTCCCGTCCGGCTGACACTTTTTTACCATTGCAAGGCGGTTGATTTCGTCGCCGTAACAATCAAGCACCTTTTCCAACGCCCATTTTTCGCCCACAACGGCAGCGCATATCGTTTCATAGTCCGGCATTTCCTGTTCCATTTTCTGACACTTCCTTTGCTGAAAATGTATCACTTTAGTATGTGGCTACTGTCTTTGATAGGAACTATTATATCACACAAGTATGAACAAAACTACTCCCCGCGTTCTTTCCCTTTTTCCCGTTCCGGCTCTCTTGGCTGCCGTAAAATGCTGTCTATGTTCTGTTTGATAACGTCGTACTCTTTGACCTGTTTTTTCAGTTTGCCATAGTCCGCGTAAAGGGCTTCTTTCTGTTCCCGGAGCTTTTCATAGTCTACTTGTAGCGCGGCGACATTCGGGAGCTTGGAAACGCCCGCCGTTTTTAGTGCCTTTGCCGCTGCTTCATGGAGTATCAGACTGCTTTCCTGCTTTGCCCGGTATGCGTCCTTATCCTTTGCCCTGCGGTATGCTTCATAGACAGGTTTTGTCTTTTGGTAGGTGGTAACGTGCTTCATCAGCACCGCCATGTTTGCAAGACGTTTCTCCACGCTCTTTAATGCGTCTGCTGTCTTTTCATTTTCCGCATTTACTTCCTCAATCCGGCTGACTAAATCTGCGTACTGCTCAATCTTATGTTCTGTCAAGAAATTCATAGTCTTTGCAGCCAGTTTCAGATTATGGATTTTCGCCCACTGTTCATAGCCCCGGCTCTGCGCTGCCTTGATACTGTTTTCAATGTCAATAAGCAGCGATACGCCGCGCTGCTCTTTGGGAGCTTTCGCCGCCTTTGTGCGCTTGCCCTCTATCCGTTCTTTGATTGCTTCCTCTGTATAATCTGCACCGAGGGTTTTTAAGCGGGTAAACCGTTCCTGTCCCGGAGCGCGGCAGGAGATATATTTTCCCGGCTTTATCTCATAGCCCGCTGCCTGTAACCGCTGCAACAATTCTTCAAAACTTGCCACTTGGGGGATAAGCGTATCAACGGTAATTTTCAGCTTGCCTTTCCAACTTGCACCGACCTTTTCCGCTTGATATTCTGCATAGCTTTTTCCCTTGCTGCCCTTACCCGGAACGACAACGGACAGCCCGTTTTCCCGGCACAGCTTATCGCTCATGTTCCGTATGCCATAGTAGCTGCGTTTATTGGAATTGTATTTGTGGTAGTCAACAAAATTGACCGCACAAAAAATGATATGGTTATGGATATGCCCTTTGTCTATGTGGGTAGTTAAGACGTATTCATGCTGTCCCTTTGTTACCGCGTCGGCAAGCTGTTTCCCGATTTCGTGGGCTTTCTCATAATCCACTTCCCCCGGCTCAAAGGACTGTATCAAATGGTGGGCGAGATTGTTCCCTTTCTCTATGGCTTGTGCAAGCGTAAATCCAAACTCAATATCTGCCGTTTCATAGCTGCACCCAAAGGAGGACACAAGCGTTTTCCCGTCTGTTTTATCCGGGTTTTGGATATAGTCAAGGGCTTTGCTCAACGTGCTTTTAATAGGCTTAATCTTTGTAACCGCCATATCTCCGCAAGCACCCCCTTTATTTCCTCTATGTCCTCTTGGTAGACGCTGCCTGTCGCGTTGACACGCTTTGCAATCTGATTGATATTGACCCCGATTTTCTGTATCTCCGCTGTCATGGCTTTTATGTCGCTATGGTCTGTCTGAATGATATACCCGTCAATGGCAATCTTGCGAAGATACGCCGCCATGTTCCGGGTGGGGACGAGCTTCATTTTCTGCTCAATCAATGCCCGTTCTTCCTCTGTTACATAGAATTTGATTTGTACTTTTCTTTTGCGTCCATTCATGCAATCACTCCTTTCCGTTCCGAGGGTTTGGGACACTTCCCAACAAGCAATTTTCAACCGACGCACCGCAGGACGGGAGGGAGAAAATACGGAAAAGGGTACTCTTTTCCTATGCTTGCTACGAAAGTTTTTTCCTCACTGGTTACTACAACGCAATGCTCTATATGCCAAAAAAGAGCAAAAGAAAAACGCTGCAATCTGTAAAGATTACAACGCTTCCTAAATCATATTCAATTTGCCGGACACATTTATTTGTCCTCTTTTTCGACTTCTGAAATTTCTTTTGCAGTTGCCGTTACAATCCGTATGCCATTATCGCTCATATCATCAAGGAGAGCGTCGAGCTGCCGCCGCTTTGTATCTTTTTGGGTGGGCGTATCTAAAAGAAACTGGTCTACGGATATATTGTAACGAAGCATAAGCTCAAAAAAGATTTGCAGACTGGGGTGCTGTCCTTTGTTTTCGATATTTGCAAGATAGCGAGGAGAAATATACATTTCATCACTTACCTGTTTGCGGCTTTCTTTGCGCCCCGTCCGCGCAGCTTTTATAGCTTCTCCAAATGCCTTGAAGTCATATTTTTCTACCGGTCTTTTTGCCATATTTATTCACCCAGTTACATTTTACTGTTCCCCTTTCTCTTTGGATATGTCTATACAGTTCCACTAAATAGCCATAATAATTCATATTTATATACTTGCTATTGTTCGTGTGTCCGACTATAATTATTATGATAAGATTTTCAGAAAGGACGGGTGTTGTTATGGAATATATGTCTTGCCCCGAAGCAGCAAAGAAGTGGGGAATTTCTGAAAGGCGGGTACAGATACTTTGCAGGGAGAAACGCATACAGGGTGTTTCAAAACTTGGGTATATGTGGTTGATACCAAAAGACGCGGAAAAACCGATTGACGGTAGAACCAAACAAGGAAAGGAGCTATACCATGAATAAAGTTTTGATTATAGATGATGATAAGGAACTTTGTGCGCTGATTAAACGCAGCGTGCTATCAGAAGATATAGAAGCTGATTTTTGTAATACGGGAAAAGAGGGATTACAAAAATTAAAAGAGAGAGAATATCAACTTGTGATACTGGACGTTATGATGCCTGGTATGGACGGATTTGAAACATTGGAAGAAATTAGAAAAGAAAGCAGCCTGCCGATTTTGATGTTTACATCAAAAAATGACAGTGCTTCTAAAGTACGCGGTTTAAGGGCAGGAGCTGATGATTATTTGACAAAACCTTTTGACATGGACGAACTGATAGCCCGTATCGTTTCCCTTATACGCCGTTATACCCGTTTCAATCAACAGGACGGAATATCACAGCAACTTGAATTTGACGGGTTGAAAATTGATATTGAAAATCGTTCTGTTACTACGGAAAATGGAACTTTTGAATTGCCTCCAAAAGAATTTGACTTACTCTTATACTGCGCGAAAAATCAAGGGAAAATTCTGACAAAGCAACAGATTTATGAAGAAGTGTGGAGAGAGGAATATTTCTATGATGACAGCAACATTATGGCGATTATCAGCCGACTTCGCAAGAAATTAGAGGTAAATCCCGGAAGTCCAAAATATATTCAAACGATTAAAGGTATCGGTTATCGTTTTAACAAGGAGGTTTGATTTTCTATGGAAGCAGTCATTTTTCTATCCATAATAATTGCACTTTTCTCTATTCTTGTTTCCTGCTTTGCTATTCGACGTGTTAAAAAACAGATAGCCGAGATAACAGACGCATTGATTGATGTAAAAAACGGAAATGGAAACAGACGTATTTTATCTGCAACAAATGAACTGGTAGCCCCTCTTGCCTATGAAATAAATGAGATTGTTGTGTCTTATGAGAGCAGGCTTTCTACTGTCCGGCAGACAGAAGAAACAAACCGACAGCTTATGACAAGTCTTTCCCATGATGTTCGGACACCGCTTACAACGCTTATTGGGTATCTTGACGCTGCACATAAAGGAATTGTTACAGGAAAAGACAGGGACGACTATATCGAAACAGCCCGCCGCAAAGCTCACGATTTGAAAGAATATATTGATGTTCTTTTTGACTGGTTCAAATTAAATTCTAATGAGTTTGCTATGGATATAAATATTGTTGAAGCTGCGGAGCTGACACGAAATATCTTGATTGACTGGATACCCATATTTGAAGATAAGCAGATAGATTACAATATTGATATTCCCGAACAGCCTTTCCGGGTAAAACTTGATACGGACGGCTATATGCGGATATTGAACAATCTTATTCAGAATGTAATTTCTCACAGTCATGCGGATAAAATAGAAATAATCCTATCAAAGCAGGAAAAAAATATGCAAATCCGATTAGCAGATAATGGAATAGGGATTGAAAAAGAAGATTTGAAGCATATTTTTGAACGGCTCTATAAATGCGATAAGGGACGGTCTGAAAAAGGCAGCGGTCTTGGGCTTTCTATCGCACACCAACTTGTAGAAAAAATGAACGGCACAATAACAGCAAATAGCACACAGGGAACAGGAACGGAATTTACTTTGCTTTTTCCCTTAGCAAATTAAGGTTCTCCCGTTCTTTTGACGGGAGCCTTAATTATTTTTGGGACAATATTTCAAATTGCAAGGTTAATGCAAGGTTGGTATGATAGAATAGTTTACAGAACAGGAGGTTTGAATATGGACAAAAATTATATCATTGAAACAAAAAATCTTACCAAACAGTACGGCTCACAAAAGAGTGTCGCTGACTTAAATATTCATGTGCAGAAAGGGAGAATTTACGGACTGCTTGGAAGAAACGGAGCCGGAAAAACGACCACTATGAAAATGCTACTTGGATTGACAAAGCCAACTTCCGGCGAAGTTAAAATATGGGGAAAGTCTTTGCAGGGGAATGAAAAGAAATTGTTGCCCCGTATCGGTAGTCTGATTGAGTCACCCGGTTTTTACCCTAATTTGACTGCTACGGAAAACTTACAAATTTTTGCTACCTTACGGGGCATACCCAACCGTCATTCAATTAAAAACACATTGGATTTGGTAGGATTGCCTTATAAAGACAAAAAACTGTTTTCCCAGTATTCTCTTGGTATGAAACAACGGCTTGCGATTGCACTTGCAGTTATGCACGACCCTGAACTTCTGATTTTAGATGAACCTATCAATGGGCTTGACCCGATTGGAATTGCAGAAGTACGTTCTTTTATTCGCGAGCTTTGCGATACAAAGGGAAAAACAATTTTAATTTCCAGTCATATCCTTTCGGAGATTTCTTTGCTAGCAGATGATATTGGAATTATCGACCATGGCGCACTATTGGAAGAAGAAAGTCTTGCGGAACTGGAACAAAAAAGCAGCAAACATATCCGATTTACTCTTTCTGATACCGCACAGGCAGCAAGAATTTTAGAGCGTACTTTCCATGAGAGTCATTTCTCTATACAGGACGACCACAATTTACGCTTGCATAATCTTGATTTGTCCGTAGGAAAAATCGTGACTGCTTTTGTAGAAAATGGATTGGAGGTATCAGAAGCCCATACTTGTGAAGAAAGTCTTGAAGATTACTTCAAGCGTGTGACAGGAGGCGAAGGAATTGCTTAAACTGATTAAGTGCGAATTTTGGAAATTAAAGCGAAAAAGACTGTTGTATGCACTGATGTCATTGTCGTTATTTTTTCCGTTGATTTTGGCATATATGGCAAAGGCGGGAACTGGTGCAGATACAACAGAACACTATCTTCAAACCCGATTTGATTATGTCTATACAATGATGTTGGGATATGGTTTAGTTTTTTTGCTTCCATGTCTAATTGGTATCATTGCCGCTATTTTGTTTTTTATAGAAAGAGATTGTGATACTTCCAAAAACCTTAGAACAATTCCAGTTACAAATACACAACTCATTATGGCAAAAATTTCTATGCTCTTTATTTTCAGCGTTGCATTTTGTCTGATAAGCACATTGTCTGTTGCGTTGTTTTGTAAATTGTTTCATGTAGGAATGGTTTACGGTATGACTTATAAGATATTTATGAGCCTTATTTTTGGAGTTCTTATCGTAGCAGCTTCTTTACCGATTGTATTTTTAATTATTTACTTTAACAAAAGTTTTTTACTTTCTATCCTGCTTGCTTTTTTTTATTCCATTTTTAACTGGGGCATACTGGGAACGATTGGGACATCTATAAGTGCTGCCAAAATTGCTTTCTTAAATTCTTTTCCGGTTATATGTGTTATGAACTGGACAAGCGGCTTAATGATGGATAATTTGCAAAAAGATAATCTTTTGCCGGAAGCCTATGCGATTGTACCAACTACTTTCCATACAATTTTTATTATGGCAATTACAGTTGTACTTTCTTTGTGGCTGATAATTCGCTTTTATAAAAAATGGACGAGGTAAAAGATATGAGAAATATAATAAAAACTGAATTTTTAAAATTAAAACGATATTCTGTAATAAAAGCCGGAATTATTATGACAACACTTTCTCCGTTGCTGTCACTGTTTTATTCCACAGCCAACGGTGGACCGACATGGACGTTTGACTATTTTATGCAACAGGTTATGATTAGTAATTGTACCTTATTTTTTCCGATTATTATTGCACTGATTGCAGGTTATATCATAACAAGGGAATATACAGACGATACTATGAAGAATATATTAACAATTCCTATTCCATATAAACAGTTACTTTCTGGAAAATTACTTATTCTATTGCTGTTGACAATCAGCTTTAGTCTTATAGGTTGTGTGATAGCATTAGTAATCAATATTATTGTCGGATTTCCGGGAGTTCATTTTGGCAATCTACTCAATATGTTTATTCGTGTTACTGGGGCGAATATAGGAATTTATATTTCAGTCTTGCCGATTATTCTGATATTCTGTTGTTCGGCAAATAATTTTTTGGGTGGAGTTGCACTAGCTTTTGTGTATGGATATTTTGGAACTTTTGAAGGAACACTGTTAAATTATTATCCGATTAAAGCAAGCATGATTTTAGTAGACCCTACTTGTGGTGCGGAATATGGTTATACTTATCACATTTTCCCCGCTTTCATTACAATAGTTTTGACTTTCTTGATTTCTATGATTATTCTTGCAAATAAAAAGAAAGAACCCGGTACATTGACTGTTGGTAAGAAGAAAAAAGCAGTTAGAAAAAAAGGTTGGTAAATACCAAAAAGATTGAACCGAAAATATGTATCATCTATTTAATAATTATGGAGGTAAAGATATGATGTATAGGACAGAATTATTAGAAGAAATTACTATTGAAAATGCGACAGTGAAAATCAATGCCAAAATAGAGGAAATGGAAAAGGAAAGCTATCGCCTTGTCACAATGTCATTTTGGGGAACCGAAAGGGCTGTATTGGTTTTCAAAAAAGGATTAAAGGGCAGTTTGCTTTAATATGTAGCTATCTAAATAGAAAATTACTCATTCTAAATTAACATCGGAGGTATAACTTATGGAAAAGGAAACAACAGGAACTGTAATTTCAGTTACAAAACAATGGTGGTTAAAAGTAAATCGTAAACCTGTCCGTACCCATGCTATGGATGGTGCAGCTTTTCCACATATTATCAAGGTCAAATACACGATAGGCGTCAAAGATTACACCTGCCAAAAATGGATTGGCGCAGGAAACAAAATTCCTGACAAGGGAACAACGATTAAAGTTATCTATTGTGAAGATAAACCATCAAAAGCAAGAATTGAACTCTGATTCAAATAGCTTGATATGGTAGGTTTTATTCGGTGTGGAGTAACAAGTTTTGGTAATTTGGATTCCTCACTACTGAAAAAATAGTGTCTTTTATGCACACTTCCTAATTCTACGCTACGACAGCAAAAGAAAAAAAGCCGTCGTAGCGCAGACATATTTTCACGCGCATTTGAAGCGGTGGCTTTAATTTTTAGAGCCGCCGCTTCTTTTTGTCTACTGCTAACATAAATTAGCGGCATTTAGGAGGGCTGCCGCTATGGGGATTTCTTTGTTGCTATACAGCATACATAGGTTACATTCATTAAAAAAAGTATAGCTCCCCCACCGGACAAGTCCGACTATACAGATGAACTATCAAATCAATTAAATACTGCTGTTATTTCCTATGCGTCGGTCTGCGCCTTGCAGATGGGCGCATTTTGCATTTTACAGAAGATTTTTCAAAGAAATTTTCGCTTTCGTCCGGCGTTTAAAAAAGTCGTCTGTATTATCCCGCGAAAAGGGGAGGTACTACCGCCTTTCGGCAGAAAGGAGGTGATTACATGGAACCTAATCGCAGAGAATTTCAGAAGCAATGTGTCTTTCAAAGTTTCTGTAAACGGGTGCTACACAACGAAGCCTGTAACGCCCATGATGAAATCCGGCGACGCAGGAAACGGGAAGTTTCTTTTTGTGACCTTGCCTTGCATGAGGAACGGCAGCTTTACACTACGGATAAATATTTTCAAGCTGAAACAGCCGAGCCGACTTATCAAATGGCAGGAAAAGAAATAACCCCGAAGTTATTGCTTGAAGCAATACGCACCCTGCCGGAAGAAAAGAGAACTGCTATACTTCTGTACTATTTCGAGGGCATGACTGACGTGGAAATCGGAAAAATGTTCAATACGTCGCGCAGCACGATACAGTACAGACGGACAAGCTCTTTTGAACTGTTAAAGAAATATTTGGAGGAACACGCTGATGAATGGAACGAATGGTAATCAAAACGACTACCCGGAAAATGCCCTTGTTCCCTATCCCGTTATTTTGGCGGCGAGCAAAGGCGACCCGGACGCTATGAAAATGGTCTTGCAGCATTTCAGCGGCTACATAGCAAGTCTTTCCATGCGGAAGCTCTACGACGAGCGCGGCAATGTCTATTATGGCGTTGACGAGGATATTCGGGAACGGCTGCAAGCAAGACTGATGAGGGCTATCCTCACTTTTCGGGCTGAATAACCTACGCGATATTGGAACGCTTCTTTCCCCTTTTCCGTTCCATACCGCAAGACAGCCCCCTGCTCTTTGATAAAGAAAGCGGCGCAATAGAACGGCGACGCAGCATAAGGCAAATCGGATACGTTCCTTTTGTGCCGAGCCATGCGGCGGGTACGCCATGACCTTTCTCTTAACAGAAAAGCGAGCGAGAAATACCACACCGTAAAGCAGGGATAGCAGCCTGCGGGCGATAACGCACAGAATACATAATGATACTTCCTTACAGCCATAGTCCGAGCGTTAGAAGCGTCGCAGGCAATGGGTAGGGCTTCGGCAGACCGCCGGAGGGGTGCAAGTCCCATGAGGTTACGCTAATAGCCGTCCGATTAAAGCCTATGTTACAGATTGATTTTTGACCCATTAAGAAAGGGGGACGACAAATTGAACAATAACGACGTGCCGATTTGGGAAAAGTACACTCTTACCATAGAAGAAGCAGCAAAATATTTCCGTATCGGAGAAAGCAAGCTGCGGAAACTGGCAGAAGAAAATCCCGTCCCGGACTGGGTAATGATGAACGGAAACCGTATTCAGATTAAGCGTAAGCAGTTTGAAAAAATGATTGATACGGTGGACGCAATCTAATAGTGAAATCGAGCCTTGAATGTGGTACAATGTAGTCAAGCATATCAAGGCTCTTTCCATTATGGAAAGGAGCATAACGATGTCGGAAAAAAGACGGGATAATAAAAATCGTATTCTCCGCACCGGAGAGAGCCAGAGAAAAGACGGGAGATATGCCTACAAATATATAGATACCTTTGGGAAACCGCAGTTTGTTTATTCTTGGAAGTTAGTGCCTACGGACAAAACCCCGGCAGGAAAGCGCGACGATATAGCGTTGAGGGAAAAAGAGAAAGAAATCCAAAAAGACCTTGACGACGGTATCGACCATATCGGAAAGAAAATGACGGTCTGCCAACTCTACGCAAAGCAGATACGCCACCGGGCAAATGTGCGGCATGGTACAAAGCAGGGGCGAAAACAGCTCATGCGGATTTTGCAGGAGGATAAACTTGGAGCCTGCCGGATTGAAAATGTGAAGCTCTCCGACGCAAAGGAATGGGCGTTACGCATGAAAGAAAAAGGTTACGGCTTCAAGACTATCAACAACCACAAGCGTTCCTTAAAGGCTGCCTTTTACACAGCCATACAGGACGATTGTATTCGTAAAAATCCATTTGACTTCCAGTTGAACACAGTCCTTGAAGATGATACGGAACCAAAGGAACCTCTATCCCCTACGCAGGAAGCGGCTTTTCTGTCCTTTGTACAGCATGATAAAGTCTATCAGAAATACTACGACGAGATTATCATACTGTTAGGGACAGGGCTTCGCATTTCGGAACTCTGCGGACTGACGGAAGCTGACATTGACTTAGACAAACAGCTTATCAATGTAGACCACCAACTTTTGAAGATTGCAGATGTGGGCTACTATGTGGAAACGCCTAAGACGAAAAGCGGCAACCGGGTTATTCCTATGAGTGAAAAAGTGTTGGAAGCATTTCAACGGGTGCTAAATAAACGGAAATATGTACAGCCTGTTATTTTAGAGGGCTACACAAAGTTTCTGTTCCTTAACCGGAACGGCTTGCCAAAAGTGGCAGTCAACTATGAAAGTATGTTCCGGGGGCTTGTAAGGAAATACAACAAAACGCAAAAGGTCGCATTGCCAAAGGTAATGACACCGCACACCTTACGCCACACATTCTGCACCACGTTAGCAAATGCGGGAATGAACCCTAAAGCATTGCAATACATCATGGGACATTCCAACATCAATATGACGCCGAACTATTACGCACACACAACTTCCGAAACGTCAATAACCGAAATGAAGCGGCTGATTGCATAGTAGTAAATGGAGAATTTACTACTCCACATACTACTTTTGAACACAAAAACATACGGGGATATAAGAAGATTTGAGAGTATCTTCCACAATGAAAAATGCCGGAAAAGCCTGTAACAATAGGCTATACCGGCATATAAGAACTTTTGAAAAGATAGTCAAAAATTACTTTGTGATTTATTGTAAAATATATCACAAAAGGGCAAGGTCGCTTGGCATCAGGCGGCCTTGCCCTTTTTATTGCAGATGGAGCCCAATCGCAGGGTCAACAGTTTTTACGTCTGCAATACGGAATCAATATTGCCGGCATTACTCTGCGAATCACAAAAGGGTTCATCCAACAGCACTACTGCGGGATGGACCCTTTTTATTCGCCTTCCGGCTCCTTGCAGACATCCACCCAGCCCTCGGCTCCGGCGGCTGCTTCCAGCTCCTGCAAGGTCAGCTTGACGGCAGTGTGACCGTTGCCCGCTGCAAGGATATTTTCCCACTTCTCCGCTCTTATTCGGTAATGGCCCAGACCCGTGCAGGCAGACCGGTTGCACCCTCGATGCGGGGATAAGAAACGATGACCACCGCACCGGCAGGCTGCACTTTATCCAGATTTGCAAGCACCTCCACCTGCAGCTTGTCGTTGTCCAGAACATAGCGCTCGCAGGCAAGGTCGCCCTTTTCCTCCGCCACCGCAGAGGAATCGGTATCCAGCGTTTCGTGACCGTTGGCGGCGGCATTGCGCACCTTTTTTTGCTCAGTCTGTCTGCCGGGAATTTGTCTGGGAGCAGCGCATTCGCCCGGGCAGCCTGTGCCGGGCATCTGTTGTACGTTTCATCTGCCTGTGCTCCCTTCCTTGTGTTGGGGATAGTATAAGCCCATTTTCGCACCGTGTCAATAGGTTTATGCTATCAAAGACTTCCCCGGCAAACGACAGGTCAGCAAACCGTTCGCCCTTGCAATAATGTTTCGTCATCCCCTTCCCCTTTTATCGCAGCTCTTCCAGCAGGGCGGTGCAGCCCTCCAGCACATCCTGCCATGTGGCTTCAAAATCCCCGGTGTACCACGGGTCTGCCACATCGCCGGGGCGACTGGTGTGCTCCATCAGCAATGAGACCTTATGCTCCGGGTCACTGCCCACAAACCGCACCATATTCCGCAGGTTGTTGCGGTCCATGGCGATGAGATAATCGTAGGTCTCATAGTCCCGCCGGGTCATCTGCCGGGCGGTCTTGCCTGCACAGCAGATGCCATGCTCAGCCAGCTTGCGCCGGGCAGGCGGATAGACCGGGTTGCCGATTTCCTCGGTGCTTGTGGCCGCCGAGGCAATTTCAAACTGTGCGGAAATCCCCGCCTTTTCCACTAAGTCCTTCATCACAAATTCCGCCATAGGGCTGCGGCAGATATTCACATGATACTGATTTATTGATTTTACTGCAACATAATCTTGAAGTTTATGTAATGTATTTCGGTAACAAAGGTATTCAGCAAAGACCGTTTACGCTATATCATTTTTTGAGTAATTCCAACGCCCTGTCCATTGGTACGCAGTCTGCATATCGTTCAGGCCAGAGAAATTCATTATAGTAATGGTAAGCCTGTTCCCTAGTCATGTACTCATTGTCCTGCGTAGAATTTGCATAGGCAGGAACAATCATGTGTAAGCCATGCTCAAAACCAGCCTCTACCGTGGCATTGATACAGAAATCAGTCATAATGCCACAAATCATCACGTCTTTTTCTTCCTTTGCAGTCAGATACTCTAGCAGACCACTCTCTTTTTTGAACGCACTGCATACGGACTTGATAAACCGTTTTTCATCAGGCATCGGTTGAAACTCGGAATAAACCTCAAACTCATCATCCCCGATAGAGAATCCGGTATCAGGTCCATCATCATGCTGTACATAAATAACTTCTATGCCTTGTTCTCGAGCTGCTCCAATCAGCTTTTTGATATTACCAACAAACTTTCTGAACTCATATAAGCGTTCATCCACGATACCATTCTGTGCATCTACAACCAATAAAACCATGAATAATCTCTCCTTTTTGAGCTTTTTGCTTTGATTCAAAATAAACTAACTTCGTATATTATAATAGAGCGTAACTTCTGCTTCATACACCGATTCTGTATGAGAATCAAATAGCACCCATTCCACTAAATCAAACTGCCCCGGATATTCCATATCGGTCCCACAGTATGTATCACATAATGCCGTGGCAGATAAACAAGATCTTCTTCATCTTACTCTCCCAGCACCTCGCCCAGTGCCAGAACAGCGTTGCGGACGCACTCCGGGCACGGGCACAGCGGTGCGCCGTTCTCTATCCCCTTCAGATCCTTGCAGATGGTAGCACCGCACTTTTCCTGAAAGTTTTGCAGCAGCTCCTTGGAAATGCGGGGTGTGCCCTTGCCGTCGGTGACGATGCCCGCCACCATCACAGCGCCGATCAGTGCGCCGCAGGTGCTCTCCATGCAGCCCATGCCGGCGGCATAGCCTGCGCCCAGCTTCATCAGGGTGTCGGCATCCACCGGCAGCTTGTCCTCAAATGCCTTCAGCACCGCCTGTGCACAGTTGCACTGTCCAGTAGCTTTCCATGCGGCAGCCTGTGCCGCCCGTTCTTCGATGTTCATTTTACAGTCCTCTTTCTTTGATGAATCGTAGTTTATTCAACATTATCATAAAATTCCTGTAACACTGTTGCCAATTCCTCCGGAGATTCTATGTTTGCTTCATGACCTGCTTTCAGAAGTTCATGGAAGTGGGAATCGCTCAAATAACTGGCAAGTTCCTTTGAGGCTTTTTTGTTTGCGTTGTCCTTTTC
>OIKT01000153.1_pt1 | contig 20405 bp, 10 predicted proteins | sample 1584181 | NCBI WGS metagenome assembly OIKT01 (sample SAMN02674605, study PRJEB24791) | human gut metagenome, SKBSTL067 | isolation source: stool | host: Homo sapiens | place: USA | reverse complement strand
AGGAGGCAATGAAGTATACTCCGCAAAATATCTTTAAGGAAAGCAGTAATTGGTATCCTTATAAATAAAAATACGTAGGGTTTCCGACTGTTTATGCAGCTTGAAATTTTTGTTTCCGGGCTTGGGCATTTGCTTTCCTGGCTTGAAATTCCCGTTCCAAGGCAGGAAACTGCAGTTTCCCTATGTGGGAACTGTCGTATCTCTACGTGGAAACTAGCGTTTCTTACCGGGGAAACTGTAGTTCCTATACGTGGAAACTGAATTTGTCTGCGTGCAAAACAGGATTATATAAGGTGTTGCAGATAAACATCTGCAACGGTATCTGCAACAGTATCTGCAACGCTGCAATCGGTTGATTGCAAGTAAGATATGAGCAAAACGTTGCAGGTGGCAGATAAAAACAAAAAATAAAACTCATAGGAGGGGATGAAGAATATGAAAACACTTAGGGTTAAAATGGTAGGGCTACTTGCAACGGCTCTTATTCTTTTTTCTGCATTTCGTGCAGATAAACCGGTCATCACTATCTTTATGATAGGTGATTCGACAATGGCTAACAAGAAAATAGACGGAGGAAATCCCGAACGTGGTTGGGGAATGGTACTTCCCGGATTCTTCTCCGAAGATATACGGATAGACAATCATGCAGCCAACGGTCGAAGTTCCAAGAGCTTTATCAGCGAAGGACGCTGGGAAAAAGTAATTTCTAAGGTGAAGAAAGGAGATTATGTCTTTATCCAGTTCGGCCATAATGATGAGAAAGCAGACTCTACCCGTCACACCGATCCGGGTAGTACTTTTGATGAAATTCTTCGTCGGTATGTGAATGAAACCCGCGCCAAAGGTGGAATTCCGGTGTTGTTCAACTCTATCGTCCGTCGAAACTTCGTACAGCCGAAGGATGATGCCATCGCAAAAGATGTCCGCCGCACACCGGGGGAAAAGGAACAACCGAAAGAAGGAACTGTTTTATTCGATACGCATGGCGCCTATCTGGATGCTCCCCGCAATGTGGCAAAAGAACTGGGAGTGACTTTCATCGACATGAACAAGATTACTCATGACCTGGTGCAGGGACTTGGACCTGTAGAATCAAAGAAACTATTCATGTTTGTCGAACCCAATCAGGTGCCGGCTTTCCCGAAAGGTCGTGAAGACAATACTCATTTAAACGTATACGGAGCACGAACAATTGCCGGACTGGCAGTGGATGCCATCGGCAAGGAAATTCCGGAACTGGCGAAATATATCCGTCAATTCGATTATGTAGTGGCCCAAGACGGTAGCGGTGATTTCTTTACCGTGCAGGAAGCTATCAATGCTGTTCCCGATTTTCGCAAAGACGTTCGTACCACTATCCTGATTCGTAAAGGAACTTATAAAGAGAAGCTCATCATCCCTGAATCCAAGATTAATATCTCTTTGATTGGAGAAGACGGTGCGATACTGACTTATGACGGTTTTGCAAACAAGAAAAATGTATTCGGCGAGAACATGGGAACTTCCGGTTCGTCCAGCTGTTACATCTATGCCCCCGATTTTTATGCGGAGAATATCACATTCGAGAACTCATCAGGTCCCGTAGGACAAGCAGTTGCCTGTTTCGTATCTGCCGATCGTGTCTATTTTAAGAACTGTCGTTTCCTCGGCTTCCAAGATACCCTCTATACATACAGCAAGCAAAGCCGCCAATATTATGAAGACTGCTACATCGAAGGAACGGTTGATTTTATCTTCGGCTGGTCTACGGCTGTTTTCAACCGTTGTCACATTCATAGCAAACGGGATGGTTATGTCACCGCTCCCTCTACAGATAAAGGAAAAAAATATGGCTATGTATTCTATGATTGCAAACTGACTGCGGAACCGGAAGCTACAAAAGTATATCTGTCTCGTCCCTGGCGTCCGTATGCGCAAGCTGTATTTATCCGTTGCGAACTAGGTAAACACATTCTCCCTGTCGGTTGGAATAACTGGGGCAAGAAAGAGAACGAAAATACAGTCTTCTATGCCGAATATGAGAGTCGGGGCGAAGGAGCCAATCCGAAAGCGCGTGCCGCTTTCTCCCAACAACTGAAAAACCTGCAAGGATACGAGATTACGACTGTACTGGCAGGCGAAGATGGATGGAATCCGGTAGCGGACGGAAACAAACTGATAACAGTGAAACGTTGACTTGACGAATATGTAAAGAAATGAATTACTAAGCAAAAAACAATGGATATATAAAAGACAATAGATCACTTGTCCTATAGAATGGTTCGATTCTGTTAAATAGCCGCTAAAGATTGCATAAAAGTACAACTATTTTTCTATCTTTACGGCACAGAACCGAGTTATATGATGAAGAAAACCTTAATTTCAGTAATTCTTTTGCTAGCTATTGTGTTCTCGACACATGCGCAGCAGCACTGTTTTTTCACCCACTATTCTACTGAAGATGGATTGTCCCAAAATACGGTGATGAACATCTTGCAAGATCACAAAGACAACCTTTGGTTTGCCACTTGGGATGGAATCAACCGTTTCAACGGTTATACCTTCAAAACATATAAGGCTCGTCAGGGAAATTACATCAGTCTGACCAATAATCGCGTAGACCGTATCTATGAAGACCGTTATGGTTTTTTGTGGCTACTGACTTATGATAATCGTGTCCATCGTTTCGACCCGAAGACAGAGACTTTCGAACAAGTACCTGCTGCCGGAGAGGAGGGGAGTGCTTTCAATGTGCATACCATTGAGGTGATGCCGAACGGAACCGTCTGGCTGCTGACAGAAAATGACGGAGCTATCCGCATCCTAACTCATCCGAATGAGAATAATCGTCTGACATGGGATATTTATTCCAGTAAGACGGAACTGTTTCCCTCTTTACATGTATTCAAAGTACATCAGGACAAAGCAGGCAATGACTGGCTGTTGACAGATAACGGCCTCGGCATGATCCGCCCCGGAAAGAAAGAACCGGATTCCTATTTTACGGAGACAAAAGGAAAGTTTGGCGGCATAAACCAAGCCTTCTATGCAGTACAGGAGCGGGATAAGGACATCTGCTTTGCTTCGGATCATGGACGTATCTGGTCTTATCAGAAAGATAGCGGAGAATTTACGTTGATCGAACTTCCTACAAAAGGGCAGATCACTTCCATTCACCCCGTTGCACCGGACGTTTCTGTAATTACTACCGATTCGGATGGTTTCTTTACTTATAACCTGCGGACCAAAACAAATGTGCATTACTCATTCCTGACTTGTAAGGCTTTACCCGCAAAACCAATCCTTTCTGCTTATGTAGACCGTTCTTCGGAAGTGTGGTTCGAGCAGGAAGAACCGGGTGTTGTAGCCCATTTTAATCCCTCGACCGGAGTGGTGACCCGTGAACAGATTCTTATTGAATACAGTAATCCCGAACGTTCCCGTCCGGCCTTCCATATCCATGAAGATGTAAACGGGTATCTTTGGGTACACCCTTACGGAGGAGGTTTCTCTTACTTCGATCCTCAAAAAAAACGGTTGGTTCCTTTCTATAACGGACTGGGTAGCCGTGACTGGCGCTTCTCCAATAAGATTCATTCGGCTTTCTCCGACAAACAAGGTAATTTATGGCTTTGCACCCACTCCAAGGGATTGGAGAAGGTGACTTATCGGAATGTACCTTTTGCGATGATGACTCCCATGCCGCATGAACATGAATCATTGCATAATGAGGTACGTGCCCTGTGCGAAGACAAACTGGGTAATCTGTGGGTTGGCTTGAAAGATGGTATGCTTCGTATGTATGATGCCGATAAAGCTTATAAAGGATACCTGACCGAAAGCGGCATCGTTTCTACTACCGGTACTCCCATGTTGGGAACTGTTTATTTTGTTATTCAGGATTCGAAAGGAATCATCTGGATTGCAACAAAAGGAGACGGACTTGTCCGTGCCGAGCCGACTTCTTCCAACGGAATGTCTTATAAACTGACCCGTTATCTTCATCGTGAAGAGGATATGTACAGTTTGAGCGATAATAATGTGTATTGTATCTATGAAGATCATTATGGTCGTATTTGGGTAGCTACTTTTGCCGGAGGTATCAATTATATCACGCAGAATGAAGCAGGAAAGACATTGTTTATCAATCACCGGAATAATCTGAAAGGGTATCCGATTGATCCTTGCTACAAAGCGCGTTTCATTACTTCCGATAATAATGGACGCCTGTGGGTAGGTACAACTACGGGAGCTGTTGCTTTTGATGAGAACTTTAAGAAACCGGAGGATGTGCAGTTTTATCATTTCTCCCGTATGCCGAACGATACGCAAAGTCTGAGTAATAATGATGTCCATTGGATTATTTCCACTAAGAAAAAGGAGCTGTATCTGGCTACTTTCGGTGGGGGACTCAACAAACTGATATCTATCAGTAAGGACGGCCACGGAGAGTTCAAATCATATTCCGTACTGGACGGTCTTCCTTCCGACGTCTTGCTTTCTGCCCGCGAAGATAGTAAGGAGAATTTATGGATTAGTACGGAGAATGGAATTTGTAAATTTATCCCGTCTGAAGAACGTTTTGAAAGTTACGACGAACGTAGTATTACTTTCCCAGTGCGCTTTAGTGAAGCGGCTTCCACATTGACGGCTAAAGGAAGTATGCTTTTCGGTGCCAGTGGGGGAGTCTTTATATTTAATCCCGACTCTATTCGTAAGAGTAGCTATATCCCACCTATCGTATTCTCCAAACTGATGGTGACTAATGAGGATATTACGCCCGGAGATAACTCCTTGTTGAAGGTGGATATTGACGATACCGACCCATTGGTGCTCTCACACAAAGAGAATATTTTCTCCGTTCACTTCGCTGCACTCGATTATACTAATCCGCAGAATATACAGTATGCTTATATTCTCGACGGATTTGAGAAACAGTGGACTTTTGCCGACAAGCAGCGTAGTGTGACTTATACGAATCTTCCGAAAGGAGAGTATGTGCTCCGTGTTCGTTCAACGAATAGTGATGGTGTGTGGGTGGATAATGAACGTATACTGAACATTGTTATTCTGCCTTCTTTCTGGGAGACGCCGGTAGCTTATGTGCTTTATGTTCTTTTTATTCTGATTATTATTCTCGTAGCCGTTTATATCCTGTTTACTATTTATCGGTTGAAGCATGAAGTTTCGGTCGAACAGCAGATTTCAGATATAAAACTGCGTTTCTTTACTAACATATCGCATGAGTTGCGTACTCCGCTTACGTTGATAGCCGGTCCGGTGGAGCAGGTCTTGAAGAATGATAAATTGCCGGCTGATGCTCGCGAACAGTTAGTGGTGGTTGAACGGAACACCAATCGGATGCTCCGTCTTGTCAATCAGATTCTGGACTTCCGCAAGATTCAGAATAAGAAGATGAAGATGCAGGTGCAGCGGGTGGATATTGTACCTTTCGTCCGTAAGGTGATGGATAATTTTGAAGCTGTGGCCGAGGAACATCGGATTGATTTCCTGTTCCAGACCGAAAAGGAACATCTTTATCTTTGGGTGGATGCCGATAAGCTGGAAAAGATTGTATTCAATTTGCTTTCCAATGCATTTAAATATACGCCGAATGGCAAGATGATTACGATGTTTATCCGGGAAGATGAAAAGACGGTTTCTATCGGTGTGCAAGATCAGGGGATCGGTATCGCAGAAAACAAAAAGAAGTCACTGTTTGTCCGTTTTGAGAATCTGGTAGATAAGAATCTTTTCAATCAGGCTAGTACGGGTATCGGACTTTCATTGGTGAAAGAGTTGGTGGAAATGCATAAAGCGACTATTTCCGTTGATAGTCATTTGGGAGAAGGGAGTTGCTTCAAAGTCGATTTCCTCAAGGGAAAAGAACATTACGATAAGGAAGCCGAGTTTATTCTGGAAGATGCGGATGCTCCGGCAAGAATGGGACAGGTAGTGGATATTGCCAATTCTTCCATTCAGTCTGAAACGTTGGTAAGCGATGATTCGGAGAAGATTGATGATGTGTATGGGGAAGAATTTGCGAAAGAAGAGAACTCCAAAGAATTGATGCTGTTAGTCGAAGATAATCAGGAGTTACGTGAATTCTTGCGCAGTATATTTTCTCCGATGTACCGGGTGGTGGAAGCTGCTGACGGTAAGGAGGGGGCAAGCAAGGCTTTGAAGTACCTGCCGGATATTATCATCAGTGACGTGATGATGCCTGAAAAAGACGGTATCGAAATGACGCGTGAACTGCGTGCGGATATGACGACCAGCCATATACCTATCATTTTGCTTACTGCCAAAACTACGATTGAAAGCAAACTGGAGGGATTGGAATATGGTGCGGATGATTATATAACGAAGCCTTTCAGTGCTACCTATCTGCAAGCACGTGTGGAAAATCTGTTGATGCAGCGTAAGAAACTGCAAAGTTTCTACCGGGATAGTCTGATGCATATCAATATTTCTACCGGTCAGGAGGAAGTGCCTGTGGCTACGGATATGCCGTCTGCTGAAGAAGATGTGTCCGAAACTCCACCTACAACTCTCGAAATGTCTCCCAACGACCGTAAGTTTATGGATAAATTGATTGAATTGATGGAGCAGAACATGGATAATGGAGAACTGGTGGTAGATGATTTGGTTCGGGAACTGGCTGTCAGCCGTTCTGTCTTCTTCAAGAAGCTGAAAACACTTACCGGATTGGCTCCGATTGAATTTATCAAAGAAATGCGTATCAAGCGGGCTACACAATTAATAGAAATCGGAGAATTTAATATGACCCAGATTTCGTATATGGTCGGCATTAATGATCCGCGTTATTTCAGTAAATGCTTTAAAGCACAGGTTGGAATGACGCCTACAGAGTATCGGGATAGAGTGGGGAGATAATAATAGGAAAGGAAAGAAATAGAAAGGGGGATGTTCAAAGCTCCCCTTTTATCGAAATCACCCTCACTACAACTATCTGTGGCGAGGGTGATTTTTTGTTTATGAGAGTTCCGATACATTTACCCTCATCTTGGTTATCCGAAATTATTTTTTAGGGTATAGATGATTCACAAGGCTGTTCATATATATTTCCAGGTTTGTATATTCCGGGCTTAATGTATATTTGGCTCCGTCTGAAGGATCATTGGGATTAAGGTTGTGTTTCTTTTCCCATTCATCGGGCATACCATCACCATCTGTATCAACAAGTGCTGTTTCTGATTTATATTCCGGCCATCCTCCTACATCAGACGGTTGGTCAATCATTCCATTCGTGCTTCCGTGAGAACCTTCGTAAGTATAAGTGCCTTTGAGAGTTTCATCTACGATGCGTTGGTCTATGGCGTCACGGCGATATGAAGCACCGGCAAACTCGAGAACATCTTTGTAGGCTTTCTTGGCAGGTTGCAAAGAAGTATGTTCGGCTATGTCAAATGCTTTTTTAGACAGTACTTCCTTTTCTGTGGCAAAGTCTTTTTTGATAACCAGTCCGTAAGAGTTATCCATATTCACTTTATAAAGAGCCTCTTTCTGCTTGTCAGTCAGTTTGGGACAGGTAGGATCCATATAGTTACCTTTGAAATAGAATACACCATGAACACCTGCTTTATTGTTGTTTTTGCCATCATCGGCATACGCTGTAAACAAGCGTTTGAAAGAACCTTTTGTCGCACTGAAAGGTCCCGGTTTATAGTAGTTATTGATAAAGTTGTAGGAACCTCCTTCACCAGCATAAGCACCGTCACTGCCATAATTATAAATCACATTATTGAATAATTCCACTTTTTCATCTTCCGGACGACCCGTATAACGGCTTCCGCAAAGACGGGGTGTGCGGTTAGTGTGATGGGCGAGTAAGTTATGGTGAAAAGTAGCAGGCTGTCCACCCCAGATACCTCCATAACCATGCGCTCCCTTTTCGTGGATAGAATTGGCGAGACTTTCACTGATGATGCACCATTGAAGAGTGAAATTACGGTTATCATAGAATGTGGCACATTCGTCCGTACACCAGCTCATGGAGCAGTGGTCTATGATAATGTTTTGGTGCGCTTTTGTACCATTCATTGCGTCGTCACCTTTTTGTTTGATGTCGACTCCCATACGGGAACGGATGAAACGGATGATTACATTGTCTGCCTGAATAGAGAATGTATAGTTTTTCAGGCAAATGCCATCACCCGGAGCTGTCTGTCCTGCAATGGTCACATCACCATTGCTGAGTTTTAATGCTTTTTGTAATTCAATAATTCCGCTAACCGCAAAGACAATGGTGCGGGGACCTTTCTTGCTGATAGCCCAGCGAAGTGTCCCTTCCGAACCGTCGTCTGCCAGGGAAGTAACAGTGTATACAGTACCTCCGGCACCACCGGTGGTATATTTTCCTGCTCCGTCGGCACCGGGGAAGGCGAGAACTTTGGAACGATCCGGGGTAGGATAGTCCTTTGATGTTTTTTCAACCGAAATGGCAGGTTGCATGGCTTGTCCCACTAGAGGAAAAGCCAATATCAAACTACAGATTGCTAATATATTCTTTTTCATTACTAATTTATCATTTGGGTTCGAATTTACTAAATTTATTCTATAACACTGCCACCTGTCGCACCATTTACCATGATTTCGTGCACCAGACTATTGAGATACATTTCCAGATTAGTGTACTTCCCGTTTTTGTCAATAGTCGTTTCTTTTCCATCAGCAGATTTCTTGGGATTCAAACCATATTCTTCTTCCCAGTAGTCGGGAATACCGTCACCGTCCGTATCTTTCACGTTTGCATTGGTTACAGATTTCAGAACATCGTAGGGATCATTTACTCCTAAGGCTGTGCAGACATCTTTCGGGTCGTTGATATATCCACTTTTGTTTTGTGAGTAGCCGGAAAGATCTTTCCATTTGCTGGCATCTCCCGTGCAACTTGCTTTTCTGTTTTTAACGTCGCTGATTATCAACTCGTCGACTTTATCACGATAGTTGCTGGCTCCTGCATAGCTCATCACACGTTCATAAGCCTCATCCGGCGTATGAGTTCTTACATTTCCTGCCTTAACTACCGGTGAACTTGATTTTATCTGGGTATGTTGGTTCCAAAGCTCCGTAGTTGCACAGTTTTTATTATCCATTTGTTCAAATACGCCTTTTGTCCAGTTATCATTGCTAACAGTCGTATTGCCTACCACTTTATTTCCGTCGATATAAAACTTCCCCCAAGTTTGAAGCCATTTTTTGTAAGCTTCGCGCGGAGTAATTTTCCGGATATACATCCGGCTTGGCGATACGGTAAGCACGGTCTGCTTTACCGCTTTCATCGGTTCCGGGGCCTGGCTTGTAGTAGTTGTTAACGATATTCACGTGTTGCGCTTCACCACCGTAGCAGCCTTCGCCTCCCCAATTGTAGTAAACATTGTTGCGCATATCCACTCGCTCTCCATCGTTGTTGTTCAGTGCTAATGTAGTATATCGGGGACCAAGGCGTGGAACACGGCTTTCGCAATGGGCTATCAGGTTATGGTGGTAAGAGGCATAGTTTCCTCCCCAGTTACCGCCATATCCGTGAGAAGCGAATTTACCTGTGGCAGCATTGATCTTTACATCAGTCACACGTAAGGCTTGATAAGCTAAACACCATTGTACGGTAGAATTTTGCATACCATAGACAGAAAGACATTCATCGCTTCCCCAGCTTACCGAACAATGATCGATGATTACATTTTGTTTGTCACAACCTCCTAATCCGTCGCAGTCTACGTTAGAGTTTCCGGGGCGAAAACGGATGAAACGAATGATGATATTGCTGGAATTAATCGTAAATGGATAATTGGCGATACAGATACCGCCCGGTGATGTTTGTCCGGCAATGGTCAGATCATCTTTCTGGGTTTTTAATTCCGATTTCAAATAGATGGTACCCGACACATCAAATACAATCGTTTTAGGACCGTCTTGTTTCATAGCCCAGCGCAGACTTCCGCTGATACTTCCACTGGCGTCGTCTTCAAGGCTAGTCACATGATAAACTTTTCCCCCACGTCCTCCGGTGGTATTGCGACCGTGGCCTTCGGCGTATGGGAAAGCAAGAAGTTCTCCATAATCCAGTTGCTTGACATCAGAAGATGTTCCACCTGGATTATTTGTTCCTCCACCTGTATCATCTACAGGATCGTCGGAAGAGCATGAGGTACATAATCCTGCGATGCTGAATGCAATAGCTACATAAAATAGAGATATTTTCTGCTTCATTATCTTTTAACTGTTTGGGGATATAGACGATTTATTTGTTGGGATACAACGTTTCTACCAGACTGTTGAGGTAAACCTCCAGATTGGTATACGTTTTACTTAGAGTATATTTGGCACCGTCGGCCTTACTTTTGGGGTTCAAACCGTTGGCAGTTTCCCATTCATCAGGGATGCCGTCGCCGTCGGTGTCTTTCGGACCGGTTTCCTTTTTATATTCCGGCCAGCCACCTACATCGCTGGCTTTATCAATAAGTCCCTTTTCACTGCCATTACTGCCGTCTGCCGTATAATCTCCGTTGCGAACGTTGGCTATGATGCGTTTATCGACATCATCATATTTTAAGGAAGCACCGGCATACTTTAATACTGATTCATAAGCTTCTTTTGCCGATTGAGTGAATTCGGATGCATCTTCGGAAATAGTAAATTCGTTACTTGACTGAAGTGCTTTTTCTCCTCCATCGGGTAAAGGAACGGCTTCTGTTGCATTGGGGTGTAACCCTTGCCAGTTGTCATTGTTTACAGAAGTAAGCAGAGATTGATATTCGGCTTTCAATTCAGGACATGTGCCATCAAAATAGTTTCCTTTCAGATAAAAAGTACCCCATATACCTTTGGTGTTTTTATTTGTACCGTCATCACCGTTAGGTTGGAAGATACGGTTTACAATATTTTTCTTGGTATTGGTAACTGGTCCGGGCTTGTAGTAGTTGTTCACGAAATTATAGCTTCCTCCTTCTCCTGCATAGCCACCATTGGTCGGTCCCCAGTTATAGAAAACATTATTTCGTAAATCGAGTTTTTCATTTTCCGGTTTCCCTGTATAGCGGCTACCGCATAAACGTGGTGTACGGCTGCTGTGGTGGGCTAATAAATTGTGGTGGAATGTAGCGGGTGATCCTCCCCATATTCCTCCGTAACCGTGATTACCTTTGGTGTGTACCGAACGATTCAAACTTTCGCTGATGATACACCATTGCATGGTAAAGTTAGTGTTATCGTAGAAAGAAGCACATTCATCAGTGCTCCAACTCATCGAACAATGGTCAATGATAATATTTTTATGTTGCTTTCCCCACAATGCATCACCGCTGTCGGCTTCTGCTTCTGTTGTAAAGTTGTCCGATCCCATGCGGAAACGCATGAAACGGATGATTACGTTGTCCGCCTGTACGGATACGGGATGTCCTTTCAGGCAAATACCGTCACCCGGTGCACTCTGGCCGGCAATCGTTACATCTCCGTTGGTTATCCTCAAGGGGCTTTTCAGTTCTATCAATCCACTTACTGCAAATACGATCGTGCGCTTTCCCGTGCGATTTAATGCGTAGCGTAATGTTCCTTGTGTTGTCTTATCGTTGTCTTCAAGCGAAGTTACTATATATACATCTCCGCCTGCTCCGCCGGTAGTATAACGACCTGCACCGTAAGCACCCGGAAAGGCATAACGCGTTTCGGCAGGTGTCTCTTCTTCACCACCTTCGTTCTCATTACCACCGTTACCGGTATTCTGTCCCGGTGTTTCATCAGTGATACTTGGGTCTTCGCTGCTGCAAGCAACCGATAGGTTGATTACACAGAAGCACAATAATCCCATTTTAATAGATTTGAGCATACAAATTATCTTTTAAAAAAATAGAGTTCTTTGTCTCATACATTATATTTGCTGATGATGTGACAAAGAACTCTTTATTAAATCTTATTGGTTTTATTCGCTTACTGTACCGTACTGGCTTACAGTTTTCACTGTATAAATATTGCTTTCGTCAGTGTTGGTCAGTGTAACGGTAGTGTCTGTCGTTTGCCCTGCATAGTTACCATTCATAAAGATGAGGTAGCCGGCAGCACCGGATACTGCATCCCATGTCAGAGTGTTTCCCGACAGATTGACATTGGTAGGTGCTGCAAGGGGAGTTTCCATATACTCTTTCGGGTTCCAGCTGTCAATAGTTATTATATTCTCATATGTATATTTAGCAGCTTCGGATGCTGTTAGCACTGAACTAGTGAAGGAAACGTTTCCGGAGGTGATTGTTTTACTTTCCGCAATCATATTTCCATTCTTGTCGATAGTGTTATATTCAGCATATAGTGTAGGTACTTGTCCACCATATCCCCAGTGTGAATCTATAATATCCATTTTCAACTTGGTGTTGATCCAGACAGTTTTCGTGGTTGTGGCTTGGGAACGTCCGAATGAGAATTTTGTATCATCACCGTTTACCGTACAATCTTTTATAACATATCCGTATTTATCGCTTTCACTGGTACGCGAAGCAGTTATAACGCTACCACCGTCATTGCCTGTATTATAGAATGTACTGTTTTCGATAAGTACATCGCCACTTCCCCAGATATAATCTGTATGACCTTCAATCCATGAGTTATAAACGTATGCACGATGAGGGGTTGTATTGTTCCAATAACGGGTCCACCATGTATCCTGGTAGGAGACAAGCAAACAGTTATTCAAAGCAAAGCGGTCTTCACGGTTTATCAAGGCTTCTGCCTGTCCGTTTTTACCTAAACCACCAGTGTGACGATTTGAGAATGCACCATAAAGATTGATGATTGAAATATTTTCAGCATAAAAGTCTGTGGCTTCAATCAACACTACTGTGTTTTGGTCTTCACTATATCCGGCTTTGCGGGCTGGTGAATTTTCGTTGAAAATAGAATAAGGCCATGAGGTAGCATTACTTGAATCATCTACACGGTTTACTGCAAACTGGATTTTAACACCATCACGGCTCTCACCGATTAAATGAACAAATGGTTTATTCTTATTGATCCGGACACATTCATTATAAGTTCCGTTGGCAATGAAGATTTTATAAGGACTGGTAGGTGGGGTAGTGATGGCGTTGATTGCAGCCTGGAGAGTAGTGTAATCACCATTCCCTTTTGAATCAACAATTGCATCGAATACTTTTCCACCGCCCGAAATTTCAGATTTGGCAGTAAAGCTTAAAAAGAAGTCTTCGTCGTAAGCTCTTCCCTGCATATCCGTTAATGCTCCGGCAGGAACTTCGAAAGTACATTCTTTGTTTTCCATACCAGAGAAGGTATAACGTACTTTTTCGTAGTTGATGGATACACGCACTACTCCTCCGTTGAAATAGATTTCTGTGTCTGGAGCCTGACGCATAGCTTTGCTGAAAGTCAGTTCTACATATCCGCTCGGACCTACTACATCACCATCATTGATATTCTGTGAAATCAGAACAGGAATGCTTGTATCTTCTGCATCATCGTTGTCATTACAGGAAGCACCTGTAAGAATCAACAAGAACAGAAGTAAGTATTTACTTATTGTATTGATTGAATTTGTATTCATAATATCTGTTGCTTTTTAGAGAAGATTCTCCGTCAAGTAAATGCAAATTCCAGACTTGACGGAAAACCTTGTAGTTTTATTTAGTTATTTGTTCCAACGTTGGTCACCGACTCTGTATTCTTCAGGAACATCTGCTCCAAAAGTCAAATCTTCACTTGAACCATTAGGGAATAGCTGATCGGAAGTCAGAGGAAGACTAGTATAGTCTTTTCCCCAGTCGGGTGTAACAAATGAAAAGTCAGAAGCCTTATACAAGCCGTTTACGTTCAGGGTTGTAGCTACGGAACTTGTGTTGTAGAAAGGTTTAACTCCACCTTTGGCAAACAGGGTGTTTGATATAGTTATTGTCATGTCTTTTGTATCTCTGCAGAAAGCATCACTTGCTGACATATCATAGAATGTACAATCTTTGATTGTTATTGTACCGGATTGTCCTGACTTGTGTCTTATGAATTGAGACGCAGAAGCTCCCTTGGATACAATAATAGAAGTGTTGGAAACCACTAAATTGAGAGTTGTTAATGTTACCTTGTCAGAAAGAAGTAATCCATAATGATTGGATGTTGCTGCTCTTCCCAATCCTTTGATGATACAGTCGTCAATAGTAACAGACATAGCATTACTTGTACTTGCATTCATACGAACGATACCACGGATATTGGTAATTGTACACGAGGTAACTTCTATTTCTTTGATGCAACCTGAAGCACCGTTTTGATAAATAAGGGTTGTATTTCCTTCATCGGTAATATTCAGATTATGGAATTCTACTTTATCACATATTCCGCTGGCACCTATGCCCTTTTTAATAGTCATATTAACCTGTCCGTCTTGACTGTCACCCCAGAAAATAAGGTGAGTCACGCCAGCAGCAATGCTTTCTTTTTCTTGTGCAAATCCTTCTGTTCCGGAAACATTGATTAATACTTTTCCTGAAAGATTATCCCAGTTGGCAAGGGCATCTTCCCATGTCATTTCAGTATACCCCGTCGGTTTACCTTTCTTAGTTGTAAAGGTGATACGAGAACATATAGAGCCGTTTGCGAAAGCATAAGCCGTATATTCCGTACTGGAAGCCAAACCTGTGATTGTCACCTTATGTGCAGCAATATCTGCTGGTGATAATTGGGTTCCTGATTCAGGTACTCCTTCGGTAGAAAGAACACAAGCATATTCATCTACATCCACCGTTTCTTCCCATGAGAATACAGCTGAATTTGCTGTTATATCACTGATGGTAGATTCGATTTCCAAACCAGGGATGGTAACAGTCTGTGAACCACGCGGATTATTTCCATTATAAATAGTAATCGTGTATTCAGTGAATGACTTCAAATTTTCAACCCATGCTTCACCTGCGGCAGCTTCTGTTGACGAAATAACACGTGAAGTTGCTTCTGTGGCACCCGTTTCCATGATTTCGAAATGATCGACTGCTAATCCGGCTTCCCATGACATACGTACTTTTCCTTGACCTTCAGGTAAGTCTTCAGTAGTTGGAATATTTAGGATAGCTTCTTCCTTAACTGAAGCAAAAGTCTTTTTATAATTTACCCAACGAGATTCCTTCTCTCCGGAAATAGACTTGATACGCATATAATAAGTCGTATTTACCGCCAGATTATCCATTGTGTAAGGTGACTGCTTGATCCGGTTGGCAGGATCATTTCCATAAACGATATTTCCATTTTCTTCTGATCCCATTGGAGTTTCGTCAGTCATCTCGTTAGGACTAATCTCGATAATGTAATAGTCGGTATTGGATGTTGAGCTCCAAGTTACTACCGCTCTGGCTACTTTACTGTCTGTTTCTACACTGATTCCGTTTTCATCAGTTCCGAAAGGACGACTATAGGAAGAGTCAATATCCCAATCACTTTTCTCTGTACACGAAGATACAGCCAAAGAGGTCAGGAGCATGAAAGCTCCCATTCCCAATATATTTTTTATATTCTTCATCATTTTACGATTTTAAGATTAATCCGAATAACCATAAGAGTTATGTAATTTACCGTTTGAGGTAGAGATGGTTGTAGAAGCTATCGGCAATAAATAACGATTCTTCACAGCCTTGTTCAATCCGCCAGAAATACTAGGCAAGTTTACTTTCAGATTCTTTTGCTCCTTGTCACTGGTTTCAGCTCCGAAAAAGCTCTTGTTTTCATATTCTCCACCTACTTTAGCTCCAAATACGAGAGAAGTCATATCGATATACATCGGATTGTCCGTGCGATATTTATAGTTCACATACTGTGGATATGTACCATTATACACTGCATTTGTATATTCGTTTTTGAATTCGTCTATTTTTTCGCTCAACAGGTTCCAACGGATTAGGTCGAACTTACGAACACCTTCTCCTGCCAGTTCCCATGCATTTTCGTCAACAATTGCATCGAAGAAGTCTTTTCCCATTAGAGCAGTCCATGCAGCATCACGTTTGGTTGCATCGGTGAAAGCACGGTCGTGTACTTCTTTCAGGGCTGCTGTGGCTGTTAATGTACAACCTTCGGCTGTTGCACCCTTACCATAAAGTTCGTTCACAACTTCGGCATACATCAGCAATACTTGCGGATAACGCATTTTCACTACGTTGATACCGGAACAAACTTTCTGATCGCTGGCCAATACAGCTGCGTACCATTCAGAGTTTTCCATCATCTTACGATAATCCCATTTTCCACAATAAAGACCGAAAGGAGCATTTCCTAACATATATTCTTTAAATACTTTGGTGTTTTTGTCTGTAGAAAGTTGTGAAATAGCACAAGTCAGATCGCGGCGGATATCTCCTTCGCCAAATGACAGATAATAAGGAGCAGTCAGTTTCAACTTACCGGATGAGTTACCTTTCGGACCAAATAGGGAACTGGCACCGTTTATACGATATCCGATAGTATATCCCAGCTCACCACTTTTGTTTAGTCCCATTGGAATCTCGAACAGGTTTTCTTGATAAGTCTGATCTAGTTGTCCGATATTTATTAAACGCCAGTATTCTTCTACAGAAGGATTCAGTTTATGTTTTCCTGAACTGACAACAGCTGCCAGATGTTTTTCGGCCAATTCGAATAGTTCTCTACGTTTGGTATCGCTGCAACGTTGAGTAGGATAAGTAGCGTCACTGTTATCTCCGGTGATATATCCGTCTTTAGCTTGTTCGCGGATAGCATATCCGGCACGTGTCATTGCAATGTTAGCCAAGAGAGCGTGAGCATAGCCTTTGCTTACATGTTCGGTTGTATAACCGTCTTCACCAGCCCAAGGTAAATATCCGATAGCTTCCTCGAGTTCAATTATCAATTCATCCATGATATCGTCACGATCTGCCTTTCCAATGTAAACATTAGACAGGTCGCTGTTGGAAGATTCTGTTTTGAAAGGAATATCACCGAACAAGCGGATCAGATCGAAATAAATCATCGCACGCAATGTCATCGCTTCTGCACGGAATCTCATCATGCTGGTACGGGTTGCTCCTGCTTGTTGTATCAGTTGGCTATTGTTTATACCATCTACTACCAGATTCGCATTCTCGATTACTCCGTACATGGCATCCCATACTTTGGAAAGTTGTGACCATCCCGGATTAGCGTTGTAGTTCATATTACCACGTTCGCTGGACGTGTTGCTTGCATCCGTACCCAAACCGTCAATCAGTTCACAGTCGGTATTGGTTCCGGCAATGATAGGTAGGAAGTTAGAATAAGTCTGGTCTTGCGTCAGGCTGCCGTAAACTTTATTAAGTGCCAATTCTGTATAATAGGCATTATTAAAAGTTGATTCATTATCCAATTCAGACGGTGAGGTCTGATTCAGGAAGTCCGAACAGGAAGACAGGGCAATTAACCCCAGCCCCAGGAATAATGTCTTATATATTTTCATACGATCAATCTGTTTAATGTTTTAATTAGAATGTAACGTTAATACCACCCACAAATGTGCGGCTCTTAGGATAAGCGGCGTAATCTATACCCGGAGTCATCGCATTTTTCTTACTGCTTGTATCGACTTCAGGGTCTGCTCCGCTGTAGTTAGTCCAACAGAACAGGTTATATCCTGTCAGATAGATTCTCACATTCTGCATAAACGCTCTCCTTACAATTGTTTTCGGAAGAGAGTATCCGATAGTAATGTTATTCAAACGCAGGAATGAGGCTTTTTCTACTGCATAATCAGTCAGCTGCATGGTAGTAGCGCTGGCCGGATTGTACATATTGGCGTTAGCGTTTATTTCATTCAGACGTAATCCTGCTGTTGTCATGTCTCCATAGGTATTGAGGACATCTGTAGAGCTGGACGACAGGTTCAAACCAGTTTCCGGATCAATCCATGTGTAACGGTTAGACAATCTGAAATCATTGTTTAAGTTATAACCGGTTCTTGAACCTGAACGGAAAGAAGCTGCCAGTTTTGTTCCATTGACAATTACATTTCCGAGAGAGTAGTTAAAGAATACATTGAAATCGAAATTACCTACACGACCATCGAATCCAAAACCTCCGGTTGTAGGAGCGATAGTGTTACCCAAACGTTGTTTGAGAGGGTTACCATCTTTATCACATTCCAGTTTCAAACCACCCGGATAGTATTTACCACCGGTGATAGTAGGACTGTTATCTTGCATTCCGTCTTTTAATCCCCATTCGCTACCTGCCCAAACCAGTTCGCCGGTAGGGTTGGTGACAGGATCATATACAGTATAATAACCGTTTGTCTTATATCCCCAAACTTCACCCAAACGTCCGCCTTTCTCTACGCGGAAGTCTTCGTATTTGGCCATTGTACTACCTGACCAGTTACTACTTTGCCAGGGAGAGTCTGTATTCAGTTTATCAATGCGGTTGCGGTTGTAAGCAATGTTGGCATTGAAGTTCAAAGAGAAATTCTTTTTATCAAATAAAACAGCACTAACAGACAATTCTACACCTTTATTGGATGTCTGTCCGAAGTTCTTGTACTGATAGTTATATCCGGAGAGAGAAGGAATTTCAGTACGCATCAATAAGTCTCTGGTTGTATTCCAGTAAAAGTCGATAGCACCGGAGATACGATTGTTCCAGAATCCATAGTCAATACCGATGTTACGGGTAACTGTTGTTTCCCACTTCAAATCGGGGTTGTATAAGTTCGTTCCATGTTCCAACATGGTAGTGCTTTCTCCGTTGAAGAAAGGATTGCGTGCATCATTACCTCCCAAAGAGTAAGTGGTGGAAAGCAAACCGGAATTGATACGGTTGTTACCGGCAGTACCGAAGCTTAAACGTAGTTTCAAAGCTGACAGCCAGTCTTGAGTGTTACTCATGAAAGCCTCGTCAGAGATACGCCATGCCAAAGCTGCTGACGGGAAAACACCCCAACGATTTCCGGAACCGAACTTGCTCGAACCGTCTGCACGTACTGTAACAGCAAGCAAGTATTTATCCATCATAGTATAGTTCACACGACCAAAGAATGATAATATGTTTTCTTTTGCAGCAATGGTAGATTGGTTGGCTAAAGCTTTGCCCGAACCCATATTTGCTTTCATATCATCGAAATTCATAGTAACAGGGAAAGCTACAGATACATTTTCTATTGATTTCCTTTGGCTGCTGCTTACTTCATGTCCGATCAATACATTGAGTTTATCACGACCTTTGAACAGTTTTTTGTTATCATAGGTCAATGTGTTGGCATTACGCCAGCTCATCGTCTTTTCTCTCAACAGGTAGGCTTGTGGCTGACCGTTATATCCATATTTAGAATTAGATACTGCATCTACTCCCCAATACTGTTCTGTATCGTCAAACTTCCATCCATATCCGAATTCGGAACGGAATGTCCAGTTCTTGAATGGTTTCCAGTTTAAACCTACATTGTAGTTCTGGTTGAAAGTATTGCGGGTTTTATCCGTTGCAAGCAGACGTTCCAATGGAGATTTCTGTTGTGCCGAACTGTTTTCTTCGTCGTCATCACTGTATTTAAGTGAATCAACCGGACGGAATACGGTAGCATTAGCCACAGTTGAATTGGCAGCATTGGATTCATTGGTATCAGCACCACCACCTAAACCGTCAATGGTAGAGTAACTTAACCGGGCGTTAAAGTCCAGTGTCATCCATTTATTCAGTTCTGATTTAATTTTTGCATTTACATTGTCTTTTTTGAAGCCGGAATTAAGCATGATACTTTTTTCTTCATTATGGGCATAGCTGACACTATAAGTCATTTGCTTGGTTCCGCCACTTACATTAATGTTATATTGTTGCTGGTTTCCAGTACGTCCGAACATCTCGTCTTGGTAATCGGTACCATCAATAGAACGCCAGATATCCATATCGGCAAAGTTTCCATAATCCAGAGAACCGATTTCACGCTGATAAGCAACGAAATCGTAAGGACTCAAGACTTCAGTCAGTTTGGTTACCTGTTTAAAACCGAAAGAAGCACCGAAGTCTACTTGCGTTTTACCTTCTTTTCCGCTCTTGGTAGTAATGATGATTACACCATTTGCACCACGGGCACCATAAATGGCTGTGGAAGAAGCATCTTTCAATACGTCGATGCTTTGAATTTCCGAGGGAGCGATATCACTAATGCTTGAAACAGGGAAACCGTCTACAATATATAAAGGAGAGTTATCCTGTGATAGTGAACCACCACCGCGAACACGGATCTTTATATCTGCATCGGGAGAACCTTCAGTAGTAGTAACACTAACTCCGGCAAGTTTACCGGTAAGGGCTTCAGATGCACTTGCTACTGGTATAGCAGCTAAGTCTTTGGCACTAACAGAGGCTACAGAACCGGTTAAATCTCTTTTATTGACCGTACCGTAACCAATTACTACGACTTCGTCCAAAGCTTTCGA
>OIKT01000146.1_pt1 | contig 21291 bp, 17 predicted proteins | sample 1584181 | NCBI WGS metagenome assembly OIKT01 (sample SAMN02674605, study PRJEB24791) | human gut metagenome, SKBSTL067 | isolation source: stool | host: Homo sapiens | place: USA | reverse complement strand
ACTGCCAAAGGCTCCCACTTTGGGGGAGCTGGCGAGCGAAGCGAGACTGAGAGGGTTATTTTGGAAAAGAAAGGATAGAGCCATGCCCGAACTGACCGACCTGTCTTATGTGCGCGCCCTGTGCGAAAAATATGATTTTGCCCTCTCCAAGGGCTTTGGCCAGAACTTTATCGTCAACCCCGGCCTGCCCCCCAAGATCGTGGATGCCAGCGGCGTGGACAAGCGCTACGGCGTGCTCGAGATCGGCCCCGGCATCGGCGTGCTGACCCGGGAGCTGGCAAAGCGGGCAGCAAAGGTAGTCTCCATCGAGGTGGATGAGCGCCTGCCGCCCCTGCTGGCCGAGACCATGGCCGGTGTGGACAACTTCAAGCTGGTATTGCAGGATGTGCTCAAGGTGGACCTGAAAGCCCTGATCGCGCAGGAGTTCCCCGGGATGCCGGTGGCAGTCTGCGCCAACCTGCCCTACTATATCACAAGCCCTATTGTGATGAAGCTGCTGGGTGACCGCCTGCCCATCGAGAGCCTGACTGTGATGGTGCAGAAGGAAGCTGCCGATCGTCTGGCTGCCACCCCGGGCACCCGGGCCTCCAGTGCCATCAGCTGTGCGGTGAGCTATTACGCGACCTCTAAGATGATGTTCACCGCCGCCCCGGGCAGCTTTTACCCGGCCCCCAAGGTGACCAGCGCTGTGGTGCGGATGGAGATCCGCGCCACCCCCGCCGTGCAGGTGGAGGACGAGGAGGGCTACTTTGCCCTTGTGCGCGCGGCCTTTGGCCAGCGGCGCAAGACTGCCGCCAATGCCATTGCCAGCGGCCTGGGGATGCCCAAGGATGCCGTGACCGCTGCCATTGAAGCCGCCGGTTTCGATGCCCGCATCCGTCCCGAGGCCCTGACGCTGGAGGATTTTGCAAAGATCCAGAACGCACTGGCACGGTGACTTGTTTTAATAATTCGGTTTTCCAAAAGCAGGAGCTCTTCGCAAAGCGTGGAGCGCCTGCTCTTTTAGAATATAAAGCAAAAATACAGTGTCTTTTTGACGAGAACAATTCCGGTTGTTTCGTCTGTGGCATTGTTTGTTAAATTTCCTGCACGCTTTACCATGTAAAAGCAAATATATTTCATCGTTTTTGCACGGCAGACTTTGCTTTTTGAAGAAAAAGCTGTGTGTGCTCCATTGACATCTTTTTATTTCAATGATACAATATATGACGTGTTAAGGTTTTGCGGGAGGAGCACAGGTGCAGACAGAGGGGTCTGTTTCTGCGCTCTTTTGTATTCCCTGGCAATACAGGATTCAAAAAACCTCCGCAGAATAGTGGGAAAACAGCAGGACATCCCGCCCTGCACCATGCACTGAAGCACGGAATTATTATAGGGAGGAAAACACAATGAACAACAACTACGAGTCTCATGCAATCAGCCGCCGCAGCTTTCTGAAGGCTTCCGGTGTCGTTGGTGCCGCCGGCATTCTGGCCGCCTGCGGCGGCAACTCTGGCAGCAGCTCCACCGCCGCTTCCTCTGGTGCTACCAGCGCTCCCAACACCACCGGCGCTACCCCGCTGAAGGAGTTCATCTCCTGGGAGAGCACCAACCGTGAGCTGGAGAGCTGGAACATGCTGTACAGCCAGATGGCTTCCGACATGAATGTCACCACCAACCTGTGGGAAGGCCTGCTGAGCTTTGACTGCTACGGCAAGGCCGTGCCTTCCGTGGCCAAGGAGTGGAGCCACAATGAGGACTCTTCCGTTTGGACCTTCAACCTCCGCGACGATGTGGACTGGGTGGATGTCAACGGCGAGGTCAAGGCTCACCTGACTTCCAAGGACTTCCTCGTGGGTCTGGAGTGGGTGCTGAACGCAGCCAAGAACCAGGCCAACAACACCTCCATGCCCAACGAGACCCTGGTGGGTGCTGCAGACTACTACCAGAAGACCAGCGACATGGGCGATGCCGCTGCCGACCTGACCTACCAGGATATGCTGGATGCAGGCGTGGGCGTTGAGGCTCCGGACGATTACACCCTGGTCTTCACCTGCAAGGATCCCTGCCCCTACTTCGATACCGTTGCTGCCTACACCAGCTTCTACCCCGCCTCTGAGGATCTGATCAACGAGCTGGGTGTTGAGGGCTTCCGTGCCTGCGATTACACCAACATGTGGTACAATGGTCCCTATGTGGTGGAGGAGTTCATCAGCCAGAACACCAAGAGCTACATCCCCAACCCCAACTACTTTGGTGCAAACGATGTGTCCCGCTTCGACCGCTTCACCGTCACCATGATCAGCGACCAAACCGTTACCTTCCAGCTGTACCAGAACCGTGAGCTGGACGAGATGGATGTGGGCGAGAGCACCCTGACCACCATCCAGGCTGATCCCAACAGCGAGTACAATCAGCAGCTGTGCGAGAAGCGTCCCAAGAAGTTCAGCTACCAGATGCACTTCAACTACCAGAAGAACAACGAGGACGGCACCCCCGACGACAACTGGAACAAGGCTATCGCCAACACCGCTTTCCGTCAGTGCTTCTACAAGGGCCTGAATCTGACCAACTGGTATGCACGTACCAACAAGATCAACCCCCTGAAGTGCGAGAACGACTGCTACACCATGCCCGGTGTCTGCTACAACACCCAGGGCCAGGAGTACTCCACCCTGGTTGCCAAGGAGATGGGTTTCGACGGCGAGGCTTACGACGGCAAGACCATGATCCGTCTGCGCGCCAACAACGGCGACATCGCTGACCTGAAGAAGCAGGCTATGGACGAGCTGAGCGCCATCGGTGTCACCTTCCCCGTCCACGCTGCTTACTACATCATCGCCGGTTCCACCTCCGCTCTGGACAACGCAACCGTGCTGAAGCAGTGCTTCACCGACAGCTTCGGCGATGACTTCATCGTGCTGGACATCAAGACTTACGTCTCCTCCATCACCCAGGAAGTCCGTAATCCTCAGCTGCAGAGCTTCGTCATCAACGGCTGGGGCGCTGACTACGGCGATCCCGTCAACTTCGTTGGTCAGGAGATCCTGCACGACGACAACGCCTACTACAGCTGGTACTACTCCAACATCGCCAAGATCGTGGAGGCCGGCCCCGCTGACTGGCAGAAGGATCTGGTGGCCTGCTACGAGGAGTTCACCGATCTGGTCAACACCGCAAAGGCCATCGTTGATGATACCGATGCCCGCTACGCTGCCTTCGCAAAGGCTGAGGCCAGCATGCTGAACAACGTTCTGGCCTGCCCCTGCTACTTCGATGTTTCCTGGACTCTGACCCACGCCAACGAGTACAGCAAGATCAACGCCATGTATGGTCCCTGCAACTACAAGGCTGTGAACTGGGAGACCAGCGAAGAGGCTTACACCACCGAGCAGTACGAGGAGTTCGCCGCTGCATTCGACGCAGCTACCAAGGCTTAAGTTCCCCGTTTCCCCGCCCGAAAGGGTAGAAATAAAAGTTAAGGGTTCGATAACATGTTAAAATACACGGTTAAGCGGCTGCTCCAGTCGCTTGTCACAATCTTTCTGATCGCAACAGCAGTTTTCCTGATGATGCGCTGCCTGCCGACGGACTACTACTTCACTGAGGAACAGCTCATGAAGTTTACCGATCAGCAGAAGACCGCCGCTCTGGAAGCAGCTGGCCTGACCGATCCCATCCCCACCCAGCTGGTCAAGTTCTATAACAACCTGCTGCATCTGGATTTCGGCACTTCCCGCCGCATCCAGAACGGTGCCCCGGTGGTCAAGGTCATTGGTAAAAAGTTTGGTGTCTCCATGCGTCTGGGCCTCATCGCCTCCGGCATCTCTCTGGTGGTCGGTGTGCTGATGGGCATCCTGCAGGCGGCATTCAAGGACAAGGTATTCGACTGGATCGGCACGGCCTACACCGTGTTCGTCAACGCGGTCCCGTCGCTGGTGTCGTATTCTCTGGTGCTGGTCTTTGGTTCCAAGTACCTGGGATTCCCCACGCTGTATTCCACCCGCAATGTGAGTGCTTCCAGCGTGCTGCCCATCACCTGCCTTTCGCTGGCATCCATTGCAGGCTATGCCCTGTGGACCCGCCGCTACATGGTGGATGAGCTGACCCGCGACTATATCAAGCTGGCCCGCGTCAAGGGCCTCAGCTCCAGCGAGATCATGTTCAAGCACGTCCTGCGCAACGCCATGGTCCCCATGGTGCAGTATATCCCCCAGTCCATCCTGCTGACGGTGGGCGGCTCCCTGCTGATGGAACGGTTCTTCTCCGTTCCCGGCATGGGCCCCCTGCTGACGGATGCCATCCAGCGCTATGACCTGAACGTTGTGCAGACCCTGGTCATCCTCTACGCTGTGCTGGGCATCGTGGGCGTGTTCCTGGGCGATGTGCTGATGATGGTGGTTGACCCCCGTATCACCCTGACCGGAAAGGAGGAAGCACGCTGATGGCTAAGGCATCTGATTTTGAAGGCAAGAAGCAGGACGAGCTGTTCTACTTTGTGGATTATTCCCCGGAAGAAGCTGAACGCATCGGCTACTCCAACTACTCCTATTGGGGTTCTGTCATCCAGAACTTCCTCAAGCAGAAGGTCGCTGTCTTCTGCCTGATCCTGTTCCTGGCGCTGACGGTGTTCTCCTTCATTGCGCTGGGCATCGGCAAGTATCACTACACTACCCTGATCTCTGATTCCAGCAAGGCTTTCATCAAGCCCAACAGTGAGTACTGGTTCGGTACCGACAACCTGGGCCGTGACTACTGGTGCCAGGTGTGGTATGCCACCCAGGTTTCCATCCGTCTGGCTCTGGTGGTCGCCGTGGGCGAGAGCATCGTGGGCGTGATCTTCGGCCTGATCTGGGGCTATGTGCGCAGTCTGGACCGCTTCTTCACGGAGCTGTACAACCTGATCGACAACGTGCCCTATATCATCTATATGACCCTGATTGCCCTGATGGTGGGCCAGAGCTTCTGGATCATGGCCATCTCCATGATCGCCATCAACTGGCTTTCTATGGCACGCCGTGTCCGCAACATGGTGTTCATGTTCCGTGACCGCGAGTATAACCTCGCGTCCCGCTGCCTGGGCACCCCGCTGTGGCGCGTGCTGACCAAGAACATCCTGCCGTATCTGGTCTCCGTTATCATCCTGCGTATGGCACTGTCCATCCCGGGCACCATCAATCTGGAATCCACGCTGTCCTACCTGGGCCTGGGCCTGGGCATCGACACGCCTTCTCTGGGCCTGATCCTGAGCAAGGTGCGCGGCTTCTTCCTGGATTATCCGTACCTGCTGGTTTTCCCTGCATCCATCGTGTCCATCATTTCCATTTCTTTCTATATCATGGGCAACGCTTTGTCGGATGCGGCTGATCCGCGCAACCACGTTTGATAGATTGGAGAGAGAGACGTAAATGGATAGACAACCGATTATCTCTGCCAAAGACGTGGAGATCACTTTCAGCCTGCGCGGTCGCAAGCTGAACGCCATCCGCAAGTGCTCGCTGGACCTGTACGAAGGCGAGACCCTTGCCATTGTGGGCGAGTCCGGCTCGGGCAAGTCCGTATTCACCAAGAACTTTGTGGGTATGCTGGATGCCAACGGTAAGATCACCGGCGGCTCCATCATGTTTGAAGGCCGCGACATGACCAAGTTCACCGAGAAGGATTGGCTGGGTGTCCGCGGCAAGAAGATCGCCATGGTCATGCAGGACCCCATGACCAGCCTGAACCCGCTGAAGAAGATCGGCAAGCAGATCCAGGAGAGCATTGAGCATCACCAGGGTCTGAAGGGCGAGGAAGCCAAAAAGGCTGCCATCGAGATGCTGGGCAAGGTGGGTATCCCCGATCCCGAGCGTCGGTACGAGCAGTACCCCCACGAGTTCTCCGGCGGTATGCGTCAGCGTGTCGTCATTGCCATTGCAGCGGCCTGCCGCCCGCAGATCCTGATCTGCGACGAGCCCACCACTGCGCTGGACGTGACCATTCAGGCACAGATCCTGCAGCTGATCCGCGACCTGCAGAAGGAACTGGGCATGTCCGTTATCTACATCACCCATGACCTGGGCGTTGTGGCAAACGTGGCAGACCGTGTGGCCGTGATGTATGCCGGCCAGATCGTGGAATACGGCACCGTGGAGGAGATCTTCTACGACGCATGGCACCCCTACACCTGGGCTCTGCTGCAGGCTCTGCCGCAGCTGGGCACCAAGGGCGAGGCCCTGCCCAGCGTGGATGGTACTCCCCCGAACCTGTTCAACGAGATCAAGGGTGACGCATTTGCGCCCCGCAACAAGCATGCGCTGGCAATCGACTTTGTGCAAGAGCCTCCGTTCTTCCAGGTGTCCGAGACCCACGCCGCAAAGACCTGGTATCTGGACCCGCGCGCTCCCAAGATCGAGCGGCCGCACTCCATCCAGAACCTGCGTGAAAAAATGGGAAAGATGGGAGGTTCCAACTTAAATGGCTGAACGCGAAAAGCTGATTGAGCTGAAAGACCTTCAGATCACCTTTGGCTCCGGTAAGAAGAAATTTGTTGCTGTCGATCATGTCAACTTTGACATCTATAAGGGCGAGACCTTCTCGCTGGTCGGCGAGTCCGGCTCCGGCAAGACCACCATTGGCCGTGCCATCTGCCGCATCAACCCGACCTCCGGCGGCGACATCTTCTTCAAGGGCCAGAAGATCAACGGCAAGATCTCCAAGGAACTGGACAAAGAGGTCATCCGTAAGATCCAGATGATCTTCCAGGACCCCATGGCTTCGCTGAACGAGCGCGCCAAGGTGGAGTATATCATTGCCGAGGGCCTGCTGAACCATCATCTCTACAAGGATCAGGAAGACCTGCATGAAAAGGTGATGAACGCCCTGCATGAGGTCGGCCTGCTGCCGGAGTTTGCCTCCCGCTTCCCCCACGAGTTCTCGGGCGGCCAGCGCCAGCGCATCGGCATTGCCCGTGCTCTGGTCATGGAGCCGGAGTTCATCGTGGCCGATGAGCCCATCTCTGCACTGGATGTCTCCATCCGTGCACAGGTGCTGAACCTGCTGAACGAGATGAAGAAGAGCCGCGGCCTGACCTACCTGTTCATTGCACATGACCTGTCGGTGGTCCGGTTCATCTCGGATCGTATCGCCGTTATCAGCAAGGGCCGTATCGTGGAGCTGGCTGAGGCGGAGGAACTGTTCCTCCATCCGCTGCATCCCTACACCAAAGCCCTGCTGAGCGCGGTTCCCATCCCTGACCCCAGCCTCGAAAAGCACAAGAAGCTGCTGGTCTATGACCCCTCCATCCACGATTACAGCGTGGATAAGCCGGTCTGGGAAGAGATCGCAAACGGCCACTTCGTGTATGGCAACCAGCGTGAGCTGGAAGGCTACCGCAAGGAGTATGAAAGCCAGCTGTAAGCTGAACCGCTTTCCTGTATTTTAACACAATGACCCCGCCGCGCTGGGAGCTTTCCCGCGCGGCGGGGTTTTGTGCTGTCAGGGAGAAAAAATAGAACCGGACGCTTCAAAAACGTCCGGTTCTGCTTTTTGCTATGGGTTCACTCGATCAGGCCTGCGTGGCTGCATCGAATGCGGCAGCAAACTCATCGTACTGTTCGGTGGTGTAAGCCTCCTCGCTGGTCTCCCAGTTCACAGCCTTGTAGTTGCAGGGACCATACATTGCGTTGATCTTGCTGTACTCGTTGACGTGAGTCAGGCACCAGGTGATATCGTAGACGGTGGGGAAGATCAGGTTCTCGTCCAGGAAGTAAGCCTCGGCCTTGGCAAATGCGGCGTAGCGTGCATCGGTGTCGTCAACGATGGCACGGCCCTCGTTCACCAGATCGGTGAACTTTTCGTAGGCGGCAACCAGCTCGGTCTGGTAGCTGGCGGGGCCATTGTTCACAATGCCTGCGATGTTGGTCATGTTGCAGCTGTAGTAAGCATTGTCGTCGTGAACGATGATCTGGGTCAGGAAGTTGATGGGATCGCCGAAGTCAGCACCCCAGCCCATGTGGACGAAGCTCTGCAGCTTGGGAGCCACGACTTCCTTCATGGTGGAGGACACGAAGGTGTTGATATCCAGCACGATGAAGTCATCGCCGAAGCTGTCGGTGAAGCACTGCTTCAGCACGGTTGCGCTGTCCAGAGCGGAGGTGGAGCCAGCCAGAATATAGTAGGAGCAGTGAACAGGGAAGGTGACACCAATGGCGCTCAGCTCTTCCATAGCCTGCTTCTTCAGCTCGGTGATGTCGCCGTTGTTGGCGCGCAGGCGCTTCATGGTCTTGCCATCGTAAGCCTCGCCGTCCAGACCCATCTCCTTGGCCACCAGGTTGGTGTAGTCGGTGCCGTCAGAGGTGTAGCACAGGCCCTTCATGGTGAAGAAGTCGTTTTCGCACTTCAGGGGATTGATGGGGTTGTAACGGGCGAAGAACTTGTTCAGCACCATGCCCTTGGAGAAGCACTGACGGAAAGCCTTGTTGGCAATGGCCTTGTTCCAGTTCTCATCGGGGGTGCCGTCGGTGTTCTTCTTGTCGTAGTTGAAGATGAAGCAGTAGCTGAACTTCTTGGCACGCTTCTCGCACAGCTGCTGATTGTACTCGTTGGAAGGATCGGACTGAATGGTGGTGATGTTGCTCTCGCCCAGGTCCACCTCGTCCAGCTCGCGGCTCTGATACAGCTGCAGGCTGATGGAACCGTCGCTGATCATGGTGACAGTGAAGCGCTCAAAGCGGCTGACGTTGGCAGCATCGTAGTAGTTGGGGTTGGGGATGTAGCTCTTGGTGTTGCCCTGGATGTACTCCTCCACCACATAGGGTCCGTTGTACCACATGGTGGTGTTGTCGCAGCTCCGGAAGCCATCGACACCCAGCTCCTCGATCAGAGCAGGAGCCACGGGGTAGAAGCTGTTGTAGGCGGCAACGGTATCAAAGTAGGGGCAGGCGTTGGGGCAGGTGAACACCAGAGTGTAATCATCCGGAGCCTTAATGCCCACACCGGCAGCCAGCATGTCCTCGTAGGTCATGTCAGCGGCAGCGTCACCGGCTTCCTTGGTCAGCGCGTAGTACTCGTAAGCACCCACAATGGTATCGTTGGGCATGGAGGTGTTGTTGGCCTCGTTCTTGATGGCGTTCATCACCCATTCAAAACCAACCAGGAAGTCCTTGCTGGTCAGGTGAGCCTTCACCTCACCGTTGCAATCCACCCAGTCCACATCGTCCCGCAGGTGGAAGGTCCAGACAGTGGCATCCTCATTGTGCTCCCAGCTGGAAGCGATGGCGGGCACCACCTTGCCGTAGCAGTCAAAGCTCAGCAGGCCGTCCCACAGGTTGGTGACCACGTTGGCATCTTCGGCCTTCTGGGTGTACAGCATGTTCCAGCTTTCCAGCTCACGGTTGCCGCTCTCAAAGGAGATGAACTCCTTCAGGGGGGTAGCGCCGGTGGAGTTGGGGGCAGCAGCGCCGCTGGCGGCAGCACCATTGCCGGTGTTGTTGGACTTTTCGCCGCAGGCTGCCAGCAGGCTGGCGGCACCCACAGCACCTGCACCCTTCAGGAAGGTGCGGCGATCAAAATTGAAGCTCATTGGATGATCCTCCCAGATCTTGCGCGGACAGAGCCGCGCGTTTTTCCTTTTCCTAAACGCAGTGAGGCTGTCTGCCTTTCCAAAAAGTGCACAGGAAAGACAAAAGTCGCACCACGGTATATTTTAGCACTTTACTGAAAAGAAGTCAATCCGCCACAGCATAGAATTGGAAACAAAACGGTGACAAACACTTTCATGGGAAAAGAATGTGAAAAAAATTACCATAAAATGGAAAGAACTGTATATCTGTGAAGAACAGGCAAAAGAGAGAAACTGTTCACGCAGTGCGCACAAAACAGCTATCTTTTTTCACAAAAACATGATACAATAAAATGTATCTGTATCAATAAGGAGCGCACCATGAAGAAACTGACCTCGATGTACAAACGCTACATGTTCCACCCCATTTTATATAAGACCGTGACCCGCACCTCCATTGTGGCCGTGCTGATGCTGCTGTGGCAGCGCTATGTCAGCGATGGCACGTTTACCATCTGGGAGGCCCCGGGCTTTCTGTGCGGCGTGGTGCTGCTCATCTGGGCCTGGGTGGACTACCTGCGGCTGGATGGCGTGACCATCCACCATCTGCTGGAGGAATTCAAGGGGATGGGCAAGCGGCAGAAAAAGATCCACTCCACCCGCTCTATCATCGACTATGCGGATGAGAAGATCGTCTCCTTTGAGGAGCTGGAACCCGAGGAGCGCACCTATTGCAGCCTGCTCTCCAATCTGGTGCTGGGCCTGCCGCTGGTCGCTGCTGCGCTGATCGCCAGCGTGCTGTAAGGGGGCCGCGGCATGGAACAAGAGCACAAGCAGCTGGTCATCGGCATTCTGGCCCATGTGGACAGCGGCAAGACCACCCTTTCCGAGGCCCTGCTCTACGGCACCGGCACCATCCGCAAGCTGGGCCGGGTGGACCATAAGGATGCCTTTCTGGACACCGACGCGCTGGAAAAGGCGCGCGGCATTACCATTTTCTCCAAGCAGGCCCTCTTCACGGCGGGCAATACCGATTTTACCCTGCTGGACACCCCGGGCCATGTGGATTTTTCCACGGAGACCGAGCGGACACTGCAGGTGCTGGATTATGCGGTGCTGGTCATCAGCGGCACTGACGGCGTGCAGAGCCATACCGAGACGCTCTGGCGACTGCTGCGGCGGTACCGCATCCCCACCTTTGTGTTCGTGAACAAGATGGACCTGCCCGGCCCGGGCAGGGAAGCGCTTCTGATCCAGCTGAACCGTCGGCTGGGGGATGGCTTTGTGGATTTTGGGGCAGAGCAGGCCGACCGGGACGAGGCGCTGGCTCTCTGCGATGAGCGGCTGATGGAGACGATGCTGGACCGGGGAAGCCTGACCGATACCGACCTCATTCCCGCCATTGCCCGGCGGCATGTGTTTCCTTGCTGGTTTGGCTCAGCCCTGAAGCTGCAGGGGGTGGATGCGCTGGTGGAGGGCCTGGACCGCTATACCCGCCCGGCCCCCGCGCTGGAAGCCTTCGGGGCCAAGGTGTTCAAGGTGAGTCAGGATGAGCAGGGGAACCGCCTGACCTGGCTGCGGGTGACCGGCGGCGCGCTCAAGGTGAAAGCCCAGCTTGCCGGAGAGGTCGATGGGGAGCCATGGGCCGAAAAGGCCAATCAGCTGCGGCTCTACTCCGGCGCAAAGTTTACGCTGGCGGAGTGCATCGGCCCCGGCCAGGTGTGCGCCGTTACCGGCCTGACCAGAGCCCGCCCCGGCGAGGGTCTGGGGGCGGAACGGGACAGTGACCTGCCGGTGCTGGAGCCGGTGCTGAGCTATCAGGTGCTGCTGCCCGAGGGCGCGGATGTGCACGCCGCGCTGGGAAAGCTCCATCGGCTGGAAGAGGAGGAGCCCCAGCTCCATGTGGTCTGGAACGAGACCCTGGGCGAGATCCATGTCCAGCTGATGGGCGAGATCCAGCTGGAGGTGCTGAAAAGCCTGCTGGCCGAGCGGTACGGGCTGGAGGTCAGCTTCGGCCCCGGCGGCATCCTGTATAAGGAGACCATCACCGAAGCCATGGAGGGCGTGGGCCACTACGAGCCCCTGCGCCACTATGCAGAAGTCCACCTCAAGCTGGAGCCGCTGCCCCGGGGCAGCGGAATGCAGTTTGCCGCCGACTGCCGGGAAGAGGTGCTGGACAAGAACTGGCAGCGGCTGGTGCTGACGCATCTTGAGGAAAAGCAGCATCTGGGCGTGCTCATCGGGGCACCCCTGACCGATGTGAAGATCACCCTCATTGCGGGCCGCGCCCACCTCAAGCACACCGAGGGCGGCGACTTCCGGCAGGCGACCTACCGCGCCGTCCGGCAGGGCCTGATGATGGCAGACCAGATCCACAAGACCCAGCTGCTGGAGCCGTGGTATGCCTTCCGGCTGGAGCTGCCCTCTGACAACGTGGGACGCGCCATGAACGATATCCAGAACATGGGCGGCAACTTTGACCCGCCCGAGACCGGAGCCGACGGGGATACCACCCTGCTCACCGGCACCGCACCGGCTTCCACCATGCGCAGCTACCCCATGGAGGTGGTGGGCTACACCCGGGGCAGGGGACACCTGACCCTGACGCTGGACGGCTACCGTCCCTGCCACAATGCAGCAGAGGTCATCGAGGCCGCGGGCTATGAGCCGGAACACGACCTCGACAACCCGGCAGATTCGGTGTTCTGCGCCCACGGGGCCGGATTTGTGGTGCCCTGGGAGCAGGTGCGCAGCCACATGCATGTGGACAGCGGCTGGGGCAAGACTGCAAAGACCGAGGAAACGGTGCAGGCCCGTCCCCGCCGGATGGCCGCCTATCGTGCTACTTTGGAAGAGGATGCTGAGCTGCTGAAGATCTTTGAACAGACCTATGGGCCCATCAAGCGGGACCCGCTGGCGGCGTTCCGCCCCACCCAGAAGCGGGAACGCCCCGATTTCAACGCCGAGCAGTGGGAGATCCCGCCCGAATACCTGCTGGTGGACGGCTATAATATCATCTTTGCATGGGACGAGCTGAACGCACTCTCCAAAGAGAGCCTGGAAGCGGCCCGCCACAGGCTGATGGACATCCTCTGCAACTATCAGGGCTTTAAGAAGTGCGTGCTCATCCTTGTGTTTGATGCCTACCGTGTGCCGGGCAGCCCCGGCAGCATAGAGCAGTACCACAATATCCATGTGGTCTACACCCGGGAAGCCGAGACCGCCGATATGTTCATCGAGCGTGTCACCCATGAGATCGGCAAGGGCCGCCGCGTCCGCGTGGCCACCTCCGATGGCATGGAACAGGTCATCATTCTGGGCCATGGTGCCCTTCGTGTCTCTGCCCGCATGTTCCATGAAGAGGTGCAGGAGGCAGAGAAGGAGATCCGGAGGTATTTGCAGGGGGAAGGGTAACATCCTCGCCCTCTCCGTCAGCGCTTACGCGCTGCCACCTCTCCCAAAGGGAGAGGCAATGCTGCCTTTATCCAAGACCCGCAATAGGCTCCCCCTTTGGGGGAGCTGGCAAAGCCGTAAGGCTTTGACTGAGAGGGCGAAATCTCACCCGAAAGGAGCCGCCTATGTTCAAAACAACTTCCGATTTTGTTTGGCAGAAGATCCAGCCCCGCCCCCGGGATGCGCATAAGGGGACCTTTGGCTCCGTGCTGGCGGTGGCGGGCAGTGCGTCCTACCGGGGCGCGGCGGCGCTGGCCGTGGAAGGTGCCCTGCGCACCGGGGCCGGTATCGTTACGCTGGCAAGTGTGGAGCCGGTGCTGGCGGCTGTGGCCGCCCGCCTGCCCGAGTGCTGTCTCTGCCCCTGCGAAGCGGGGGCCGAGGGCGGCATCTCGCCCAAGAATATCGACCGCATCCGGCGGCAGAAGGCTTCGGTCCTGCTGGCGGGCCCCGGGCTTGGCTATACGGCCCAGAGCGCGGCCCGTGCTGCCGAGACCCGGGCGCTGGTAAAAACACTCCTGCCCGGTTTTTCCGGCAGTGCAGTGCTGGATGCGGATGGCCTGAACGCCGCCGCTGACCTGCTCCAAACGGAAAAAATGCTTCACCCTCAAGGAGAACTGATTTTAACGCCCCACCCCGGCGAGATGGCCCGGCTGACCGGGCGCTCTGCGGCAGAGATCAACGCGGACCGGGAAGGCACGGCGCTGCGCTATGCGAAAGCATGGAATGCTGTGGTGGTGCTGAAGGGGGCGCACACCGTCATTGCAGGGCCGGATGGCCGCTGTGCGGTCAATCCCACCGGCAACCCGGGGCTTTCCCGGGGCGGCAGCGGGGATGTGCTGGCGGGCATGACCAGCGCACTGCTGGCCTGCGGTCTGCCTGCCTTTGAGGCCGCTGCCTGTGCCGTTTATCTCCATGGTGCAGCTGCCGACCGTGCCGCTGCCCTGCACGGGGAAACCGGGATGCTCCCGCATGATCTGCTGGATGCACTGGGGACCCTGTTTGCCGAAAACGGGCGCTGAGCAAGGGGACGATCCCATCAAAAAAAGAAACGCTTCCTTTCCTCTGGATTTGTGTTATACTGGAGCTATCCAAAACACAACGATCTGCCGGAAAGGAAGCGTTTCTTTTATGGTTCCTGCACTGGAAAAAATCATTGCCGAGAGCGACCGCATCGTCTTTTTTGGCGGCGCGGGGGTCTCCACCGAAAGCGGCATCCCTGATTTCCGCAGCGTGGACGGCCTGTACCACCAGAAGTACGATTACCCGCCCGAGACCATCCTGAGCCACACCTTCTGGGAGGAGAACCCCGAGGAGTTCTACCGGTTCTACCGGGATAAGCTCATTGTGAAGGGGGCAAAGCCCAACGCTGCCCACCTGCGGCTGGCAAAGCTGGAGCGGGAGGGCAGGCTGAAAGCCATCGTCACCCAGAACATCGACGGCCTGCATCAGGCGGCAGGCTCCAAGACCGTTTACGAGCTCCACGGCAGCACCCTGCGCAACTACTGCGTGAAGTGCGGCGCGTTCTACGATGTGGACTTCATTGCAACAGTACCGGCGTACCCCGCTGCCCCAAGTGCGGCGGCATCGTCAAGCCGGATGTCGTTCTGTATGAGGAAGGGCTGGACGAGGAGGTGCTCTCCGGGGCCGTGTCTGCCATCCGCAAGGCGGATACTCTCATCATCGGCGGCACCAGTCTGGTGGTCTACCCGGCGGCGGGGCTCATCCGGTACTTCCGTGGCCGCCATCTGGTGGTCATCAACATGCAGCCCACCGGGGCCGATGCGCAGGCCGACCTGTGCATTGCAAAGCCCATCGGTCAGGTGCTGAGCGAGGACGTTTTGTTGGAGGACTGAGATGAAAGCTGTCATTCTGGAAAGCTATGTCATGGAGGAAGGCGACCTCGACTGGTCGGGGGTAAAGGCGCTGGTGCCCGATACCGTCAGTTATGTCCGCACGGCCTACGAGGAAATCGCCCCCCGCATTGGAGATGCGGACATCGTTCTGCTGAACAAGTGCCGCATGGATGAGAAGATCTTACAGCAGTGCCCGAACCTGAAATGGGTGGGCATCATCGCCACGGGCACCGACAACCTGGATCTGGAAGCCTGCCGCCGCCACGGCGTTGCAGTGGCCAATGTGCCGGGCTATTCTACCTACAGCGTGGCCCAGATGACCTTCAGCCTGCTGCTGGCCATCTGCCAGTGCGCGGAGCGCTACAACCGTGCCGTCAAGCAGGGATGCTGGCAGCTGGATATCCCGGAGAGCATCGGCCTGCTGCCCCGGATGGAACTCTATGGCAAGACCTATGGCGTTTACGGCTATGGCAGCATCGGGCGGCAGTCGGCCCGCATTGCCAGAGCCTTTGGCATGGAGGTGCTGGTCTGCACCCGCACCGTCCGGCCCGAATACGCCGCCGACGGTGTGGAGTTCGTGGATTATGATACCCTGCTGAGGCGGTGCGATATCCTCAGCCTGCACTGCCCGGCCACGCCCCAGACCCGGGGCCTTGTCAATGCGGAGGCGCTGGCGAAGATGAAGCCCGGGGCCATTCTGCTCAACACGGCCCGGGGCGCGCTGGTGGATGAGGAGGCCGTGGCAGCGGCCCTCCACAGCGGTCAGTTGGGCTTTTACGGGGCCGATGCCTTTGTCACCGAGCCTCTGCCTCAGGAAAGCCCCCTGCGGGCAGAACCCCACGCTATCCTCACACCGCACATTGCGTGGACGACCCGGGAGGCTTTGCAGAACCTGATGGACATTACCACCCGGAACCTGCGCACCTGGCTGGAAGGAAACGGCGAGCACATCGTCAACAGATAAAAAGGAGAGATGAATCATGCAGGCAACCATTCACAACGAATTCCTGACCCTGACCGTGGATACCCATGGTGCCGAAGCAGTCAGCCTGAAAAATGCCGCCGGGCAGGAGATGCTCTGGCAGGCCGACCCGGCTGTCTGGAAGCGCCATGCCCCCATCCTTTTCCCCTGGACGGGCAAGCTGACCGGCGGGGCCTTTACCCATAAAGGCAAGACCTACCCCGGCGGTCAGCACGGCTTTGCCCGGGATGTGGAGCACACCCTGCTCTGCGCCGAGGGTGACACCATCCGGCTGGAGCTGCGCTCGGATGAAAAGAGCAAGGCAGAGCGCTTCCCGTTTGATTTTGTTCTGACCAGCACCTTCCGGCTGGAGGGCAGGACGGTGCACCACACCCTGACCGTCACCAACCCCGCCGATGCCGCCGAGGAGCTGCAGTTCGGCATCGGCTACCACCCGGCGTTCCGCATCCCCTTTGATGACCAGCACACCACCACCGATTACGAATTCCGCTTCGACCAGCCGGAGAGCCCGATGATCCTGGACGCTTACCCCAACGGTCTGCTGACGGGCAAGTGCGGTTACCGGTGGAAGAACGAGCAGAGCATCCCCCTGACAGACGATCTGTTTGAGAACGACAGCTTCTGCATGGCCGGTCTGCGCAGCCGCACGCTGGGCATCTACGAGAAGGACACCGGCAAGGGGATCGTCTGCAATGTGGAGGGCTACCCCTACACCCTCATCTGGTCGGCTCCGGCAAAGCCTGTGCGCTTTGTCTGCATTGAGCCGTGGCACTCCCTGCCCGGTGCCCAGACCGACACCCAGGAGTGGAGCCAGCGCGCCGCTGCCGCCTGCCTTGCCCCCGGCCAGACTTGGGAGACAACCCTCAGCACAACGTTTGAGCGCTGAAGCAAAGTTTGGCAAAGAAATGCAGGAACCCCTTGACAGAGGGGACTGCCTTCTGATTTAATTAGAATCGATAAAAGGGAGTAAAGGGCATTCCGCAGGGCCTGCGGGGTGCTGCATGGCAGCGTCATCACGGCAGAAATGCCCGATGTCATGTGTTGGCTTGAGACTTTTGTCACAGACAGAGTGCTGTGGCAGGGGTCTCTTTTTTCTTGCCCGGCACCGGAACACAAGGAGGAAAAATAAATATGGATCTTCTGAACACATTCGCCAGTCTCTTTTCCAATTTTGGGAATCTGACCTGGCAGATGGTGGTGATGTGGGGCATCGGTGCGCTGCTCATCTACCTTGCCATCGCCAAAAAGATGGAGCCGAGCCTGCTGCTGCCCATGGGCTTTGGTGCCATTCTGGTCAACCTGCCCCTCTCGGGTGCCATCACGCAGGGGGATACGGTCGGCCCCATCTCTGCATTGTTTGAAGCAGGCATGTCCAACGAGCTGTTCCCGCTGCTGCTCTTCATCGGCATCGGTGCCATGATCGATTTTGGCCCGCTGCTGGAAAAGCCGTGGCTGATGCTCTTTGGCGCGGCGGCCCAGTTCGGCATCTTTTTCACCCTGTTTCTGGCGGGCTTCTTCTTTGACCTGAAGGATGCTGCCTCCATCGCTGTCATCGGTGCAGCAGACGGCCCCACCGCCATTTTCGTGGCCAACACGCTCAACTCCCAGTACCTCGGTGCCATCATGGTGGCAGCCTACAGCTACATGGCGCTGGTGCCCATCGTGCAGCCGCCCGTGATCCGGCTGCTGACCACGCAGAAGGAGCGCCGCATTCGGATGTCCTATGAAAAGGGCAGTGTTTCCCAGCTGACCAAGATCCTGTTCCCCATCGTGGTCACGATCATTGCAGGCATAGTGGCTCCGGCCAGTGTGGCGCTGGTGGGCTTTTTGATGTTCGGCAACCTGCTGCGGGAGTGCGGGGTGCTGAATGTGCTGAGCGAGACCGCCCAGAATGTGCTGGCAAACCTCATCACCATCGTGCTGGGCCTGACCGTTGCCGGGCAGATGACCGCCGACAAGTTCGTGCGGCCCGATACCCTGCTCATCCTTGCACTGGGTCTGGTGGCCTTCGTCTTTGATACGGCAGGCGGCGTGCTGTTTGCAAAGCTGCTGAATCTTTTCCGGCCGGAGGGCAAAAAGCTGAATCCCATGATCGGCGCGGCCGGCATCTCGGCCTTCCCCATGAGTGGCCGTGTGGTCAACAAGATGGGCCTGGAAGAGGACAACCAGAATTTCCTGCTGATGTATTCCATCAGCGTCAACGTTTCGGGACAGATCGCGTCCGTCATTGCAGGCGGCCTGATCCTGACCCTGATGGCTTAACGGAGGTGATCGTATGCTTCATCTTTCTTCGTGGATGACCACGCTGCCGATGATGCTGATCGGGATGGTCGGCATCATCCTCGTCATCGGCATCATTGTTCTGGCAGTGATGCTGCTCAACCGGCTGACGGGCCGGAAATAAAAGAAAAAGGCGATGCAGCTGTTCAAAACTGCATCGCCTTTTTGCTTGTGTAAGATTACAGAGTCTGGATGGCGGCCTTGATGCGCTGGGCAGCGACCTTGGTCTTTTCGGCATCGCCGAAGGCGGTCAGGCGGAAGTAGCCCTCGCCGCACTCGCCGAAGCCGACACCCGGGGTGCCGACCACGCCGCAGTTCTCCAGCAGCCAGTCGAAGAACTCCCAGCTCTTCATGCCGCCGGGGCAGCGCAGCCAGATGTAGGGGCTGTTCTTGCCGCCGCAGTACCACACGCCGCACTCGTCCAGCGCGTCGGCAATGACCTTGGCGTTCTGGCGGTAGTAATCGAGGTTGGCCTGGATCTCAGCCATGCCGCTCTCGGTGAACACGGCGGCAGCAGCGCGCTGAACGACGTAGGGCACGCCGTTGAACTTGGTGGTCTGGCGGCGCAGCCACAGCTTGTTCAGGTTCATGCCCTCGCGCTCCAGCTCGTGGGGCACGATGGTGTAGCCGCAGCGGGTGCCGGTGAAGCCTGCGATCTTGGAGAAGGAGCAGATCTCAATGGCGCACTCGCGGGCACCCTCTACCTCAAAGATGCTGCGTGCCAGAGCGGGATCGGTGATGAAGCACTCGTAGGCGGCATCGTACAGGATAACGGCGTTGTTCTTTTTGGCGTAGTCCACCCAGGCCTTGAGCTGCTCGCGGGTGTAGGCGGCACCGGTGGGGTTGTTGGGGCTGCAGATGTAGATGATGTCAGCCTTCACGCTGTCATCGGGCATCCCCAGGAAGCCGTTCTCCTGGCTGGTGCGGCCGTAAATGATCTTGCGTCCGTCGGTCACGTTGTCGTCCACATAGGTGGGGTACACGGGGTCCGGGACCAGAACGGTGTTGTCCACATCAAACAGGCCCAGCACATTGGCCAGGTCGCTCTTGGCACCGTCGGAGATAAAGATCTCGTCCTCAGCCAGCTGGGTGCCGCGGCCTGCGTAGTAGCCCTGAATGGCCTGCTTCAGGAACGGATAGCCCTGCTCGGGGCCATAGCCGTGGAAGCCCTCCTTGGTGCCCATCTCAGCGGCGGCATCCTGCATGGCGGTGACCACGCACTTTGCCAGAGGCTGGGTCACATCGCCGATGCCCAGACGGATGATCTCCTTTTCGGGGTGTGCTTCCTGATAGGCGGCTACCTTGTGGGCAATGTCCACGAACAGGTAGCTTGCCTTCAGCTCGCCGTAATGGTGATTCATTTTCATAAGTTGTTCCCTCGCTTTATAAGATTGCCCGCCCTCTCAGGCCGCTTCGCGTCCAGCTCTCCCAAAGGGAGAGCCGATGCAGCGTCTACGCCAGCAGAAGCTGACCGTTGAGCCGCAATTGCCTCTCCCTTTGGGAGAGGTGGCATTGCAAAGCAATGACGGAGAGGGCGAGGATGTTAAACTTCCGCAACTCCCTCGTACACCGTGACAGCGCTGCCGGTCATCAGCAGCTGCCTGCCGGGCAGCACCCGGATGACCAGCTCACCGCCGCGCAGCTGCACATGGATATCCTGCCCGGCGGGGCAGATGCCCAGCTCAGTCAGGGCCGCCACGGTGGCGCAGGTGCCGGTGCCGCAGGCCCAGGTCTCGCCGCTGCCGCGTTCCCACACCCGCATCTTCAGGTGGGCGGCATCCACCACCTGCACGAACTCGGTGTTGATGCGCTCCGGGAAGTTGGCGTGATGCTCGAACGCCGGGCCGATGGCTTCCAGCTTCAGGCTGTCCACATCCTCCACCACGGTCACGCAGTGGGGGTTGCCAACGCTGATGCAGGTCACCTTCCACACTTTTCCCTCTACGGTGAGCGGCTGATCCACCAGCGGGCCTTCGCCCATGTGGATGGCAGGCAGGTCGGCCGGCAGGGTGCTGTAAGCGCCCATCTCCACCTGCCACAGCTGTGCGCCCTGTCGGCTGATGCGCTTGACACCGCTGTTGGTGTCGATGGTCAGGACAGGCTTTTCCACCCCGTGGGTGTAGAGCCACTCGGCCACACAGCGCACGCCGTTGCCACACATCTGGGCCTCGCTGCCGTCCGCGTTGAAGATGCGCATCCGGCCATCGGCCCCGGGGGTCACAGGGGCGCAGATGCAGATGATGCCGTCCGCACCTACGGAAAAATGCCGGGCTGAGAGCCGCTGTGCAAGCGCGGCAATGTCTGCTGGCACACCGGATGCACGGCAGTCCAGATAGATGTAATCATTGGCACAGCCCTGCATCTTGGTAAATGACAATTTCATGGAGCATTCTCCTTTACAGGCGGGGCCTCTGCGGCCATGCTGATGCAGCATGGCTGAGAGGTTTGGTTCGTCACATATAATCATAAGAATCAAACGGGCTTCTGTCAAGCAAAAAAGAGGGCTTTGTGCAATTTTCATCGGTTTTTTCTGCCCGTAAAGGGCCGGAATGCAAAACAGGGCTTGACAAGATACGGCCCATGGGATATAAAAAGAGAGAGTGCTTTTGCACGCCGGAGAGGGCGTGCAGGCAGAGAAGAAAGAATCATTGACAAAAGGAGACCGCGACGATGGATACTTTTGAAAAGATCCGTGCACTGCTGGCAGAGCAGCTGGATATTGACCCTGCTAAGATCACGATGGAGAGCGACATTATGAGTGATTTCGAGGCCGACAGCCTGGATATCGTGGACATGGTGATGACGCTGGAGGATGAGTTTGGCATTGAGGTGCCGGACGATGCCATCGAGAATCTGCGCACCGTGGGCGACGTGGTGGAATTTGTGGACAGCCACAAGGGCTGATAACAGTTTTGCAAAAAGGCCCCGCACCCGCAGCGCTGCACACGGCGGCACTGCAGCGGGGCTTTTAATATGAGCTCGTGCGGAACGGCTGGAACACAGGCGTTTGGCGCACGGCTTAGGAGGATATAACAAAATGGCAAAAGACAACAAGAAGCTTGTGCAGGCGATCACCAGCCAGGAAGAAAACTTTGCACAGTGGTACACCGACATCTGCGTTAAGGCAGAGCTGGTGGAGTACTCCAGTGTCAAGGGCTTCATCATCCTGCGCCCCTACGGTCAGGCCATCTGGGAGCTGATCC